>Ga0164241_10000994_pt1 | contig 40005 bp, 29 predicted proteins | sample OricomyardsoilBY_FD_108780 | JGI IMG/M metagenome (GOLD analysis project Ga0164241, IMG submission 108780) | Backyard soil microbial communities from Emeryville, California, USA - Original compost - Back yard soil (BY) | ecosystem: Environmental > Terrestrial > Soil > Unclassified | place: USA... | reverse complement strand
CAAGATGAACGCCAGCGGCTGGGCGAACACGCCCCAAGTATTGGCCTGCTGCCACAGGATCATCTTGTCCACCTGCAGGGTGCCGTAGACCATGATCATGCCGATGAGCGTCAGGCCCATCGTTACCTCGTAGGACACCATTTGACCGGCGGCCCGCAGACCACCGAGCAAGCTGTACTTGTTGTCGCTCGCCCAACCCGCCAGCGCTGCGCCGACGATGCCGGTGCCGCCGACGGCGAAGAAGTAGAGCAAGCCGATGTTCAGATCGATGGCCTGAATCTTCAGCGCGCCCTCCGAGCACACGCCGACCCGCGGCACCATGCTGGCCAGCTGGCTCAGCTGAATCTTACCTTCGGCGTTGGTGGCGAAGCAGAGCGTGTCCGCGAACGGCACGCACGCCAGCACCACCAGTGCGGGGAAGAACGAGATGAACGGCGCCAGGTTGAACAGGAACTTGTCCGCGTTCGGCGGAATGAAGTCTTCCTTGAAGAGCGTCTTCAAGCCGTCCGCGGCGGGATGCAGCAAGCCCGCTAGGCGCAAACCGATGCGCTTCTCGTTGCGAATCGTGAAGGCCGCGTACACGGCGCCGGACACGGCCGCGAACGCGAACAGGGCCGGGCCAACCCGGGAGGTGACCGCGACGAAGGTCTCTCCGCTCGGTCCGCCCCGCAGCATGAGCGAGGCAAAGAACAGCGCCACGTGCACCACGAGGCCGCCGAAGAAAATGTAGCGCGGCTCACCGAACGACTGAATCCACAAGTCGAACTTGGAGCGAGCGCCGCGAGCCTTCACCTTGGAGGCGATCACACAGCCGGTCAGCCACAGCAGCAGCACCGCCAAATGACTGAACAGCGCGCCACGCTGTTCTTGGGCCGGGCCCGTGACCTCGAACTTGAAGCAGTAGCCGAGCACGCCGACCGCGAGCAGCAGCGCCGGACCTAGGGCCAAGCCTTGCGCGATCCGGGTGGGAATCCAGGCGACGGCGCGGTTCGGGCCGACGCGGTCCTGAATCATCGACCCTTGTCGGCGGTCGACCCAGGTGAGCACCACCGCCAGATTCATGGCGAACATAGCCACCGCAAAGCCGAGGGCGACGAACTTGATGGCGAAAAGCGCGATATCGTTCATGGCTTACTCGGCTCCCGGCGCAACCGAAGGCGTCGCCGCAGCGGTCTCGGTGCCTTGACTCAAGGCGCGGAGCTCCGACACCTTTTTCCACGGCAGGGTCAGGCTCAAGAGCTTGGCCAGCTCTTGCACCCAACGGAATGCGGGGCGCGAGGCACCCTGCGGGTTGATGGCGCGATCGCTCTCTTGGCGGAGGCCGGTGCGATTGACGAAGGTGCCGTCGGCTTCGGCCCAGCTGCTGGCGGGCAAGACCACCGCCGCGTGGTCCGCGATGGCTCCGTCGTGGGTCGAAAGCGCGACGAAGTTCCGCACTTCCTTCAGGGCGGCCGCGTCGTTCGGGTTGCCGATGGCGGAGCCGAGCGCGATCAGCGCGCCGACTTTGCCTTCCTTGAGGGCCGCGACCAAATCTGCGAACGGCTTGGCGCGACCGCCCGAGAGCGCCAAGACGCCCGCCGTGTTCGGGTTCTTGTCCGCGCTCATCAGGATGTCGTCACCCTGCCCTTGCGGACGACCCGTGTAATAGACCTGCAGGGCGCCGAGCGCCTTGCCCAGGTCGAGCAGCGCCGTGTTGTCCTCGTTCGAGTGCTCGGCGCTGAGCAAGATGGCCGTCTTTTGCGGCGAAGCCTGCTTGACGAGCTCGGCCGCCTTCTCGAGCGCGGCGAGGTCGGAGACGCCCTCGCCCTTGATGCGCGCTTCCAGCACGCGGTTGTGATGAATGCGCTGGTAGTCGAGCATGCCCTCGTCGCACATCCAGTACTTGTTGACGGCCGCGTTCTCGCGCGGACGGTAGCGGTACACCTTTTGGTTGCGCGGATCGAAGTCCGTGAAGCTGCTGCAGCCGGTGGCGCAGCCCACGCAGGTGCTGCGCGCCGAGCGCAAGAACCAGACGCGCGCCTTGAAGCGAAAATCGCTCGAGGTGAGCGCGCCGACCGGACACACGTACTCGGTCATCAACGTGTAGTCGTGATCGAGCTGGCGGCCGGGCGCGACCGTGATTTCGTTCAGGTTACCGCGCTCACGCATGCTGAGCACCGGATCCTTGGCCAGCTCCGCCGAGACGCGCACGCAGCGCGTGCACATGATGCAGCGCTCGGCGTCGTACACGATGGTCGGGCCGAACACGACGCCCTTCGGCTTGTGCACGGGCTCGTCGTGCATGCGCTTCTTCGAAGCTTGATGCTCGAGCCAGTAGTCTTGCAGGCGGCATTCGCCGGCCTGATCGCAGATCGGGCAGTCGACGGGGTGGTTGAGCAGCAAGAGCTCTTGCACCGCAGAGCGCGCGCGCACCGCGTGCTCACTGGTCTGGCTCTTGACGACCATGCCTTCGGCGGCCGCCTGCTGACAGGCGGGCTGCAGCTTGGGCTTCTTCTGCGGCACGTACGTCTGGTGCAGGTCATCCCACGCCAAGACGTCCAGCATCATGGCGGGACGGCCGGGTGGAGGCATCAGCTCCACGAGGCACATGCGGCAGTTGGCGGCGACGCTCAGGCCCGGATGCCAGCAGTAATGCGGCACGTCGACGCCGGCGCGGTGGGCGGCCCGGATGATCGTGTCACCGGGCTCGAAGGCAATGTCTTTGTCGTCTAATTTAAAGGAGGGCATGGCGTTTCAAAGCACCGCTCAGCGGTCGCACTCTCCACCGATCATGTTCAAGGAGCCGAAGCTCGGCACGACGTCGGCCATCATTTGCCCGGTGATCACCCGCTCGAGACCAGCCGTGATCAAGAAGCAGGGCGGACGGATGCGCACGCGGTGAGGCGTGCCGCTGCCATCACTCACCAAGTAGAAGCCGAGCTCACCGTTGCCGCCTTCGGTGTACGAGTACACCTCGCCGGCGGGCAGCTTCAGACCCTCCATCACGATCTTGAAGTGCTGAATCGTGCCTTCGATCGTGTTGTACACCTCCTCTTTCGGGGGGAGGATGACACGCGGATCGTCGACGTTGACGGGGCCCTTGTCGGCCATGCGCTCGAGGCTTTGTTCGATGATGCGCGCGCTCTGGCGCATCTCGGCCAGGCGCACCATGAAGCGATCGAACGAATCACTGGTGCTGCCGACGGGCACGTCGAAATCGACCTCGCCGTACTTCAAGTACGGGTGAGCCTTGCGCACGTCGTACGGCACGCCGGTAGCGCGCAAGCACGGCCCCGTCCAACCGAGCGAAATGGCGTCTTCGGCGCTGATGACGCCGACGTTCTCGAGCCGGTCCAGGAAGATACGGTTACCGAGCAAGAGGCGCTCGACCTCGTCGACGATGCCGAGGATGTGCTTCACGACCGCGCGCACGTGCTCTTTGAAGCCGTCGGTCGGAGGAGCAGCCATGCCGCCCACGCGGCCGAAGCTGTGAGTCAGGCGCGCGCCCGTCTCTTCCTCCATGATTTCCCAGATCATTTCCCGACCCTTGATCATCCAAAGGAAGGGCGTGAAAGCTCCGAGCTCCATAGCCATCGCGCCATCACAGGTCAGGTGGTCGCTCATGCGCGCCAACTCACCCAAGATCATGCGGTACCACTGGCAGCGGTCGGGCACGGTGATGCCCAGCATCTTCTCGCACGCCAGCGCGAAGCCGACGTTGTTCAGCATGGGCGAGACGTAGTTACAGCGGTCGACGTACGGGAACACCTGGCTCCAGGTGCCGCGCTCGCACATCTTCTCGAAGCCGCGGTGCAGGTAGCCTACCTGCACGTCGCAGCGCTCGATGATTTCGCCCGAGAGCTCCATCACGATGCGCACGGTGCCGTGCATGGCAGGGTGAGCCGGGCCGACGTTGAGCAGCATCGGCTCGGTCGGCAGCTCGAGCTCGGATGCGTCTAGGTCTTGATCGAGGGGTTCCATGGGCTCAGTTGTCCGCGGGGCTGATGATCTTGCGACGCGCACCGCCGTCGCCGTCGGCGTCGGTGTAAATGCCGACCTTGTGGGTTTGACGGCCGAAGGACATGCCTTCGTCGACGCCGAACGGAGCCACCTTGTCGATGTTCGGCTCGTCGCGGTACTGCACGAGCGGCTGAATTTTTTCGGCCGGGTAGTCCTTGCGCAACGGGTGCCCTTCGAACTCCGGGTACGTCAAAATGCGGCGCAAATCGGGGTGGCCGAGGAATTTGACGCCGAGCATGTCGAAGCACTCGCGCTCCATCCAGTTAGCGCTCGCCCACAGCTCGGTCAGGGTGTCGATCTCGACCGTCTCGCCCTCGCGATCGCCGACCCGCGCCTTCACGCGCAAGCGATGACCACGGCTCAGCGAGTAGAGATGAGCGACGACCTCGAAGCGCGGATCGCGATCCGGATAATCGACGCCAGTGAGGTCGGTCAGCATGCTCATGTCGCTCTGCTGGTTGTCCTTCAGGAAGCGACACACTTCCTTCCAGCGACCAGGAGCCAACACGACCGTGTCGTCACCGAGCTGGGAGTGGCTCTCCAGCACCGCGTCGGGGAAGTTCTTTTTGACCAGCTCGATCAGCGCTTTGCTCATGACTTCAGACCGGAGGACGGGAAGAGCGGGAGCGACGGAGTTGAACCAACGCGGTGTCGGGCGCGGCCACCGGATCGATGCGCGGCTTGACGATGCCAGGCGTGCGGTCACCGCGCTGGATCTTGTCTTGCAGTAGCATCAGACCGTCGAGCACGGCTTCGGGACGCGGCGGACAGCCGGGCACGTACACGTCGCACGGGATGATCTTGTCGAGGCCCGCGACGCACGCGTAATTGTCGTAAAAGCCGCCGCTGGACGCGCACGTGCCGAAGGCCAGCACCCACTTGGGCTCGGCCATCTGCTCGTAAATACGCTTCAAAATCGGGGCCTGGCGCTGAACGATCGTGCCCACGACCCAGAGCAAATCGCTCTGGCGCGGCGAGAAACGCGGAGCCTCCGAGCCGAAGCGCGAGAAGTCGTAGCGCGGGCTGGAAACGGCCATGAACTCCATGCCGCAGCACGCGGTCACGAACGGGTTCATGAACAGCGAATACTTCTGGGCCCAGGCCAGCAGTGACTCGAACTTCGTCGTCGCAAATCCAGACGTTGCACCCGGCTCGAGAATCGAGGTGGTGGGTGCTTTCAGCTCTCCCATTCGAGGGCTCCTTTTTTCCAGCAATACGCAAGCGCCACAATCAAAGCCGTGATGAACGAGAACATGGTCAAGAAGCCGAACCACCCCAGGCCCTTGAACAGCGCCGCCCACGGGTACATGAAGACGACTTCAACGTCGAACACCACGAACAGGATCGCGGTCAGATAGAACTTCACGTTCATCTTCACGTCGCGAGCACCGGGCGTGTCGTTGCCGCACTCGAACGGCATCACTTTTTCAGGCGTCGGGTTCTTGGGACCGACGAAATGTCCGCCAGCGAACATCACGGTGCAGATCACCGCGACGATGGCAAACATGATGAACATCGGGGCGTACAGCTCGAGCATCGACTTGTTCTTCCAGCCCAGTACTTAGCGCGCAAATCGCGGAAATCACCGGGCTCCGGGGGCGTTGTAGTGCCGGGCGACGAGGCCTGTCAATGTGAGCAGGGCAAAGCGCCGCTCTTAGGCGAATTCATCAATAAAAGCCGGGGCATAGCTGCGCTACGCGCCGCGACTGGGCACGCCGGGGGTCAGACGCGCCGTTCGGTCAGCTGCTGGAACTTTCCGAACGCGGGGCCGAGCGCCTCGCGCACCGTCTCGAGGACCTGCGCGACCGTCTCGGCGCTGGCGCCCGCCGAACGAGCCTCCAAGGTGGCCGCATAAGCGGCGATGAAGCGCCCGCGCGCGATCAGCGCCTGAGCCAAGAGCGGCCAAACTTTGTCGCCCGGCGCGCCCAAGTTGGCGGCGCGGCGCAGCGGGCCGATCGACTCCCCTGCCCGGCCGTCGCCCAACATGGCGGAGCCCAAGCGGAAGTAGATGTCGGACGCCATCGGGCCGTCGCCCGCGTACTGCACGCCCAAGCGCAGCACTTCTTCGCCCTTGCCGATTTCGCCGAGGACGATGCAGGCGCTGCCGAGGAGCCCGAGCGCGCGCGCGATCAAGCCGCGCGTCTCGACGTTGAGCATTTGGCCTTCGGGCGTGCGCAGGAAGATGGCGAGCGGTGCCGGCCAGGCGCCGAGCAGCTCCAGGATGCGCACGTGATCACCGCGCTCGGCGGCCTGCTCGGCCTCCGCGACGCGCGAAAGCTCGATCGCGCCGCGCGCCTGCGGGCGGGTGACGCGCTCCAGCTCTTCGCGCACGTGCGCGCGCATCCGGGCTCGAAATGCGCTCAGTAAATACGATTCTTCGATCCCGTCGTGCAGTAAGCGGAGGCGGGAGCCTTCGGGCTCGACCGTCAGCTCGCGCAGCGCGTAGCCGTACAGCGGCGCCAACAGCAGGTAACGGACCCCGACGTGCAGCTGCACCGCTTCCAAGTCGGTGACGCGTTTGGGCGCGTCCGCAATGGGCTCTTCCGTGATGAGCGCGGAGACGAGGCGTTTCCGGAAATCAGCCAGCGAGAGGCGTTGCGCGTCGGCCTCCGACACCTCGCCGCCTTCGGGACCGACCACGAAGTCGACCAGCGTGTTGTCGGCGTTACGGCGATCGACGGTGAGCGACGTGATGCGGGCGCCCGTGATCATCGCGAACGCGAAGAAACGCGGCCCCACGATGTCGCACAGCGCTTGAAAGCTGCCGATGCCCTCACCAATGCGTTCGAACCACCCGTCGGTGCGAATGGAGTCGAGTGAGACGATGAGAGGCGCTGGCATCGCCGAAGATCGGGTAAGCTTCGAGTCTGTCACGAAAACCGCTTTCAAAACAAGAGGTTCCCGTTGTGACAAACGGCGTCCCTACCGGCGTCCTTACCGGCGTCCCTACCGCCTGGCGCGTAAAGGGGGCGTACCCGCACGTTTTGCAAGAACGGCTGGTCAATTGGTACCAAAAGCAGAAGCGGGATCTTCCCTGGCGGAAGACGCAGGACCCGTACGCAATTTGGGTCAGCGAGGTGATGCTGCAGCAGACGCAGGTCAAAACCGTGCTCGGCTACTACGAGCGCTGGATGCAGCGGTTTCCGAGCGTGACGGCGCTCGCGGCGGCGGACGACGCAGATGTCCTGCACGCCTGGCAAGGCCTCGGTTATTACTCGCGCGCACGCCGGCTGCTGGCGGGGGCTCGCGCCGTGACCGAACGGCACGCGGGCAAGCTGCCACGTAACTTGGAGGCGCTGTTGGCGTTACCCGGCGTGGGCCCTTACTCGGCCGGCGCGATCGCCAGCATCGCCTTCGGCCTGCCCGAGCCGATCGTCGATGGCAACGTGGTGCGCGTGCTGTGCCGCCTGTTCGCGTTGCGGGGCGATCCGGCCAAGGCGCCGTTGAAGCAGGAGCTGTGGCGGCGAGCGCGCGAGCTCGTGGTGGCGAGCGATCCGTCGGCGTTCAACCAAAGCTTGATGGAGCTCGGCGCGACCATTTGCACGCCCACGTCGCCGCGTTGCCCCGAGTGCCCCGTAGCCGAGCAATGCCGTGCGCTCGCGCAAGGCGTGGCGCGCGAGCTACCGCAGTTGGCAAAACGCAAAGCGCCGACCGAAGTCCGGACCGCAGCTGCGTACGTCCGCCGCGGCGACTCCGTGCTGCTGCGACAGATGCCCGCCGACGCGCCGCGCTGGGCGGGTCTTTGGGTTTTGCCCTTCACGGAGCTGTCCGCCACCGAACCGCCCTCCGTCGGCGCCCTGCGGGCCCTCACGGAAATGGGCCTCGAAAGCACGGCCCAAGCTACTCTGCGCGAAGCCCGCCACACCATCACCCGCTTCCGTATCACGCTCAGCGTCGTCGCCTGTACCCTAGCTCCGCGAAACCGCGCGACGCTCTTCACGCGACGACAAATCGAGCGGCTCGCGCTGCCCTCGATTCACTCCCGGATCGTCGAAGCGCTTTGGTGAAGCTCGTCTTGGCTTCGTCCCCTGCTCGGTGCCAGCGCACTGGCTACGGCGGCCAACTGCGTGCGCAACTCCGCGACCCGCCGTTTCCCTTCGTCCGTCAGCCAGATCCGATAGGAAATGCCCCAGGCATCGGGGCCAATATCGACGAGCCGTCGGCCATCAGACGCCCCATCAGCTCTGTTTGTTTGAGAGACGGAGTCAGCGGGGCTCCGACCTTGTCAGGGATCGGCAACCGTGGATTCCATCGAGCGCGTTCGGGTTTGGCTAGCAGCTTGGCATTTGGCTCGCGCCTCGGCGATTGATGGCGTGGCGCCACTCACTTTCGAAGCGCGTTGGATCGCGGAACCCGTACGCGACGGGAGAAGCGCCGGACGGCGCGCGGCGCCAATCTCTCTCCCTTTTTGAAATCGTCCAGGGACCGACAACGCCGTAACGCCGCCCGGCGAGGCGACTCGCAAGCGCACGGCGTTGCCTGATGCCGCCACGGAAGTTTCTGCGAGCGGGGCTGCGGCGTGGCAGCCCCCGCTCGACTTAGACGCTCATGGGTTCGAGCTTGTCGGGGTTGATGCCGAGCTTTTTGATGGCGGCGGCGACTTCGGCGCCCGACATTTTGCCGTCGAGGCGCAGGCCGTGGAGGGCGCCGAGGACGACGTTTTCGGCGTCGACCTCGAAGTGGCGGCGCAGGGCCTCGCGCGTGTCGCTCATGCCGAAGCCGTCGGTGCCGAGCGGGACGAAGGTGCCGGGGATGAAGCGCCCGACGGAGTCGGGTGTGTGCTTGATGTAGTCGCTGGCGGCGACGAACGGCCCTTCGACGCCTTTGAGCGTTTGCGCCAGATACGAGACGCGCGGCTCGGCTTCGGGGTGCAGGCGATTCCAGCGCTCGCACGATACGGCGTCGTTGCGCAGCTGCTGGTAGCTGGTGACGCCCCAGATGTCGGAGGAAACGCCGAATTCTTTCAGCATTTCTTGCGCCTTCATCACCTGCTGCATGATGCACGACGAGCCGAACAGCTGGACGTGCTTGCCGAGCTTTTGTTCTGCGTTGCGGAACTTGTAGATGCCCTTGAGGATGCCTTGTTTGGCTCCTTCGGGCATGGGCGGCATCGCGTAATCTTCGTTCTGCAGCGTGATGTAGTAGTAGATGGCCTCGTCTTTGTCGTACATGCGATGCATGCCGTCTTCGATGACGGCAGCCAGCTCGTACGCGAACGAGATGTCGTAGGCGATGCAGTTCGGGACCGTCATCGCGATGTGATGACTGTGGCCGTCTTCGTGCTGGAGGCCTTCACCGTTCAGCGTGGTGCGGCCGGCGGTGGCGCCGAGGATGAAGCCGCGCGCCATTTGATCGCCGGCGGCCCAAAACTGGTCGCCGGTGCGCTGAAAGCCGAACATCGAATAAAAGATGTAAAACGGGATCATCGGCTGGCCGTGGGTCGCGTACGACGTCGCGGCGGCGATGAACGAGGCCATGGAGCCGGCTTCGGTGATGCCCTCTTCGAGCACCTGGCCGTCGGTCGCCTCGCGGTAATAGAGCAGCTTGCCCTTGTCGATCGGCGTGTAGAGCTGGCCTTTCGGCGCGTAGATGCCGACTTGGCTGAACAGGGCGTCCATGCCGAAGGTGCGGGCTTCATCGGGCACGATGGGGACGATGCGCTTGCCCAGCTTCTTGTCGCGCAGCAGCTTCGCCAGCAGGCGCGAGAAGACCATGGTGGTCGACGCCTCACCCTTGGCCATGCCCTTGAAGAACTCGCCGAACACTTCTTCGCCCGGAATCTCGAGCTTGACGTCGACCTGGTTGCGACGCTTGGGGATGAAGCCGCCCAGCTCGCGCCGCCGCTCGAGCACGTACTCGACCTCGGGGCTCTTCATGCCCGGGTGGTAGAACGGCGGCATTTTTTCGAGCTGTTCGTCGCTGACCGGCAGCTCCAAGACGTCGCGGAACGCCTTGAGCTCGTTGCTGTCCATCTTCTTTTTTTGATGGGTGACGTTCGAGCCTTCGAAGCCGTCGCCGAGCATCCACCCCTTGACGGTATGGGCGAGCACGACGGTGGGCTTGCCGTTGTTGGTCGAAGTGGCGCGCTGGTAGGCGGCGAAGACCTTGCGGCTGGAGTGACCACCGCGCTGGAGGCGGCCGACCTCTTCGTCGGTCAGGTCTTTGACCAACTCGAGCATGCGCGGATCGAGCGCGAAGAATTCTTTGCGCACGGTCTCGCCATTGGCGACCGTGAGACGCTGCCATTGGCCGTCGACCACGGAGTTGAGGTGACGGCGCAGCACGCCTTCGACGTCGCGCGCGAACAGCTTGTCCCAGTTCTCGGCCCACACCACCTTGACGACGTTCCAACCCGAGCCGCGGAAGACGCCCTCGAGATCTTGCAGGATTTTGCCGTTGCCGCGCACGGGCCCGTCGAGCCGCTGCAGGTTGCAGTTGAGCACGAACGTCAGGTTGTCGAGCTGGTCACGCGACGCGATGCTGAGCGCGCCGAGCGTCTCGGGCTCGTCCGATTCGCCGTCGCCGATGAAGCACCAAACCCGCGACTTGGACGTGTCGGAAATGCCGCGTTGCTGGAGGTAGCGGTTGAAGCGGGCCTGGTAAATGGAGCCGATGGGACCGAGACCCATGCTGACGGTGGGAAACTCCCAGTAATCGGGCATCAAGCGCGGGTGCGGGTACGACGACAGGCCTTTGCCGCGCTCGACCTCACGCCGGAAGTGATCCATCTGGTCGAGGCTGAGCCGGCCTTCGAGGAACGAGCGCGCGTAGATGCCGGGCGAGGCGTGACCTTGGAAGTAGATCTGATCGCCGGCGCTGTCGCCGTCTTTGCCGCGGAAGAAGTGATTGAAGCCAACCTCGTACAGGGTGGCGCTCGAGGCGTAGCTCGAGATGTGACCGCCCAAGCCCTCGAAGGTCTTGTTGGTCTTGTGCACCATCACCGCGGCGTTCCAACGCACGATGCGGCGGATGCGCTCTTCCATCGCGTCGTCGCCGGGAAACTCCGGCTCTTCGTCGGGCGTGATGGTGTTGACGTAGTCGCTGCTGACCGGCAACACCGGATCGAGCCCGCGCGCTCGCGCTGTCTCGATCACACGGTTGAGGATGAACTGTGCGCGTTCGCGTCCCTCGGCCTCGACGACGGAGTCGAGCGAGTCGATCCATTCTTGAGTCTCTTGGGGGTCGCGATCCGATTCGGGCCTGTAGCTATCCACACAGCGTACCTACGCCGGCCTGTGACCCAGTTCAAGCCTCCGTGGGGGTACAGCTCAACCGGCACAGATCAGAACAAGGCTCTGTGTCATGAGCCAGTCACGACCGCGCCGATGGCCCGAGCCACGCGCTGGCCGTCGAGCGCCGCGCTCACGATTCCGCCGGCATAACCTGCACCCTCCCCGCAAGGATACAGGCCGGAAAAACCAGGCGCCTCCAGGGTTTCCGGGTCGCGCGTGACCCTGACAGGTGAGCTGGTGCGAGATTCCACACCGATCAGAACCGCCTCTTCCGTCCGGTAGCCGCGCAGCATGCGATCGAAAGCGCCCAGCGCGCCGCGCAATCGGTCCGCCAGCGGCAGGCCGGCCGCGTCCAGGATCGGCCCGACGTCACTCGGGGTCAGCCCCGGGATGTAGCTCGTTTCAGGGACGGTGCTGGAGGGACGACGGGCCAGAAAGTCGGTGACGCGGGTGGCGGGTGCCGAGAGGGCGCCGCTGCTGGCCCGAAAGCACGCCTGCTCGATCCGACGCTGGAGCTCGACGCCGCCGAGGACGCCGACAAAGCCCGCCCGCTCGACGTCGGCCGGCTCGATACCGATGACGAGCCCGGAATTGGCGAACGGCGAGTCGCGCCGGGACAAGCTCATGCCGTTGACGACCAGCTCGCCCGGCTCGGTCGACGCCGGCACGACGAACCCTCCCGGGCACATGCAAAAAGAGAACACGCCGCGCCCGTCGACCGTCTCTGCCACCCGGTACGAGGCGTTGGGCAACTTCGGGTGGTCGGCGAAACGGCCGTATTGGATGCGATTGATCAGCGGTTGCGGGTGCTCGATGCGCACGCCGAGCGCGAACGCCTTGGCCTCGAGCTTCACGCCGGCTTCGGCCAACATGACGAAAATGTCGCGCGCGGAGTGGCCCGTCGCGAGCACGACGGCGCGGGCTTCGATTTCGCGTCCGCTCGCCAATCGTACGCCGGAGACCCGTCCGCCCAGTTGCCGCAGCCCAACGACGCGCGCTCCGAACTCGAACTGCACGCCGACGCTGCTCAGCTTTTCGCGCAAGGCGGTGACGACCTTGGGCAAGCGATTGGAGCCGATGTGCGGGCGCGCATCGACCAAAATGGCTTCGGGCGCGCCGTGCACGGCCAACAGCTCGATCACGTCCCGCACGCTGCCGCGCTTGTGGGCGCGGGTGTACAGCTTGCCGTCGCTATACGTTCCGGCGCCGCCTTCACCGAAGCAGTAGTTGCTGTCGCTGTCGATGGTGCCGCCTTGATTCAAGGCTTTCAGATCGTGCCGGCGGGGCTGCACGGTCTTGCCGCGCTCGACGACGAGGACGGGCAGGCCCTGCCGCGCCAGCTCGTAAGCGCAGAACAACCCGGCCGGACCGTCACCGACCACCACCACCGGCGGCCGGTTCCCAGGCGATGCTTCGCGGGGGGCGGCGCCGCCCAAGGGCTCGCTCGCGCTGGGCGGTCGAAGCCCCACGATCAGATGGAAATGCACGGACCCGCGCCGTGCGTCGATCGAACGGCGCAAGATGCTCGGCTCGGGCAGCGCGCTCGGGGCGACGCCCAGCTTCTTGCCTAGGCGCAACCGGAGCGCGTCGGCGTCCATTGCTTCGTCGAGACCAAGCTCGATTTCTACTTCTTCGGGAAGATTCTGGGGCATGGGGGCAGTAGCGGCTCTCGGCGCGCGGGGCGAGACGAGGGCGACGAGGGCGGGAGCGGCGCTGGCGGAACCGAGGCGGGCTTGGTAGCTTGCTACGGTCTTGGCTTCCCTGCCGCAAGCCCCTGAAGGCAGCGTGGACGATGTCGTCCTCGTTCGTGGCATGGCGCGTGGCGACAGCGCGGCTCTGGCCCTGCTTTATGACCGCTATTCGGGCAGCATGCTGGCGCTGGCCCAGCGCATCGTCGGCCGTGGGGCGGAGGCCGAGGACGTGATCCACGACGTGTTTTTGGAGGCTTGGCGGCACTCCGCCGACTACGACGAGGCCCGCGGCAGCGTGAAAGCGTGGTTGCTGCTGCGCACCCGCAGCCGCTCTTTGGACGTGCAAAAGTCGGCGCGCGTCTCCAAGCAGGCCAGCGGCCTCGACGACGCTTGGCTGGCCGAGCTGGGTGATCCCAGCCGCGATACCACCGCCGGCGCCGACCAGGCGCGCATCCGCCAGGTGCTGGTGGCACTGCCGCCCGAGCAGCGAGAAGTATTGCTGCTCGGCTACTTCGAGGGCTTGTCGTCGAGCGAGATGGCCGAGCGCGTGGGCGTGCCGCTCGGCACCGTCAAATCGCGCGTGGCCGCGGCGCTGTCGGCGCTCCGTTCGGCGCTGTCGGACCGGGAGGCGAGGTCGCGATGAACCGTCGTCACCCTCCGGAGTTACCAGAGCTGCTGCACGAGGTCGACCCGAACGACGCCCTGCCGCTCGCGGAGGCGTTGTCGGCGCTGATCCCCCCGGCCAAGGCGCCGCCGCAGCTGCTGCGCGAGCGTTTGCTGGCGACGGTGGCGCGCCCGCGGCTACGCTACTCGCCGCTGTTCGCGCAGCTGACGGATTTGTTCGACCTCGACGACACCGATTTGGCCGCGCTCTTCGAGCGCGCCGCCACCCCCCAAGCTTGGACCGACACACCGATTCCGGGCACGCGGCTCATGCACCTGCAAGGGGGGCCGCGCGTGGCGGGGGCCGACAATGGCCTCGTGCGGCTAGCGGCGGGTGCGCGCTTTCCGTTGCATCGCCACCTGGGGCGAGAGCGTGTCTTGGTGCTGGACGGCGGCTATCGCGACGAGCACGACGGCCAGCTGTATTTGCCGGGTGATCGGCACGAGATGCAGGCCGGCACGTCGCACGCTTACACCGCGCTGACCGAGCGCGAGCTGTTGTTCGCGGTGTCGGTCGTGGCCGGCGTCGAAGTCGAAGGCTTCGGCACGCTGTCGCCCGCGGCGGGTTAGAGCTCGAGGGTGCTCACGGCGCGGGGCCGAGCTCGACTTCGAACGCCGCGCCCTTGCCGCGAGGCACCATTCGGAAGGTAGGCGAAGCGGCGCCGCGTAAAGTGAGCACGAGACGCACGGACGGCGCGCGCGTGTGCTTCTTGCGATCGCGGCTGGGCTTGTCGACGACCAGGACGGCGCTGAGAGCACTGGAGTTGAAGTCTCGCAGCAGCAGCGGGTTGCGGTTGTTCCGCAGCGGCACCTTGGCGCCGACCAACCGGTATTCGATGACCTGTCCGGTGCGGCTCACCTCCACCGCCACCGCATCCGTCAGCTCGACGAATACGATCCCGCGGGCGCCCGGCAGAGACTGAAAGCCGGTGAAGGTGACATCGGCGTGATCCTTGACGGTGACGCCGCCCACCTTCGCGGCACAACCGGACGTCTTCGGATCCGAGCTCTTGACGCCTGGCTCTTTGGGGCAGGCGTCGCTGGCGTCGGGAACGGTGTCACCGTCGCTGTCTGCGGTTTGAGCCAGGACCACGCCCGGAACCGCCAGCGCCAGCGCCACGAGCAGCGCGCGTGCAGACCAAGCCCGCCAGGGATCTCTAGGCATCCCGCGAGTTTCGACCGGATCCGGCCCCAAGGTCAACCGCCTCGGCGCGCGCCCTGGGGCACGAGATGGTGGGTGAAGATGCGACCGTCGCCGAGCGCTTCGGCTGCGGCCACGTCACGACCGTGGTGGGTGAACAGCAGGATCTGCACGCGCTCGGAGAACTCGGCCAAAACGCCCAGCGCCACCCGCGAGCGTTCGTCGTCCCACTCCACCAGCACGTCGTCGAGCACCAGCGGCAACGGCGGCGCGGTCTTCAGGTACTGCTCCAGGCTCGCGAGCTTGAGCGCCAAAAACAGCTGCATGCGCGTGCCGGTCGACAGGTGCTCGACCTCGAGCCCTTTGCCGTCGCTAGCTTCGACGCATTCCAACCGTCGCTCTTCCAGGCCAACCTGCAGGCGCGCGAAGCGGCCCAGCGTGAGACGGCGGAAGAGGTCGCTGGCGTGTGACAACACCGGATCTTGATGCTTTTCGCGGTACTGCTCGACCACGCGTTCGAGCACCGCGCCCGCCATTCGCCGCCGAACCCACGCCGACGAAAGCTCGGCCAGGCGCGCGACCGTCGCCGAAAGCTCCTGCGCCGCGTCGGCGCCGTCGCGCCCTTCGTAGGTTCGCAGCCCCAGCTCGAGCTGCGTGACCTCGCGCTCCGCGTCGCGTGTTTCGTCCTCGCGCAGGGGTATCAGATCGTCGAGCTCGGCCAAGCGGGCGGCGACGGCGCCCTTGTCGCTGCGGCGCGCTTCCTCGACCAAAGCGTCGACGTCGTCGCCTTCGCACACCTCGGCCAACCGCGCTCCCAAGTCTTCGAGCTCGCGCTCCAGCGCCCGCGCGCGTTCGACCCGTTGCTCCAGCTCCTGCAGCGCCGCGGCGTCGGCGGCGCCTGCTTCACGGCAGAGCGCGGCCAAAGCTCGGGCGTGGTCGTCGCGTCGTTCTTCCGTCTCCGAAAGCTCGCGTTTGGCGCGCACGAGCTCGCCGTCGATCGCGCTTCGTTGCCGCTGTTGCTCGGAAGCGCGCCGATACATCTCGAGCAGGCGCGACGCCGCGTCGGGCGCCGGCGCGCCCGAAAGCTCGGGCGCGAACGCGTCCGTCAGCTCGCGCACCTCGCCCGCGAACGCGGCAATGTCACGCTCGATGCCGACGATTCGCCGTTCAATCAACGCTAACTGTTCGCGTTGATTGGACAAATCAGCCAGCGCCTCGAGCAGCCGCAGCGCCTGTTCGGGGCGCGCATGGGGGGCGAGCCCGAGCGGCTCCACCGCCGCCTGCCACTCTTCTTGCCACACCGCCAAGGCCCGCCGCGCTTCCGTCGAACGCTGTTCGGCCGCGCCCAGCGCCGCCTGCGCGCGGGCCAGCTCTTGCTGTTGCCGAGCGACCTCGCGCCAACCTTCGCGCTCGTCTTGCAGCACCCGCCGCGCCTCGCTGGGCAGCAGCTGCGAGCTACCCAGACCGCGCGCCGCGTCCTCCCAGCGCGCGCTGACGCGAGCCAGGGCGGCTTCGGCTTCGGCTTGCTCACCGAGCAATTGGGCGCGTTCACGCTCGAGCTTGGCCAGCTGCTGCTCGACCGCTTCTACCTCGGCGACGCGCTGCGCTTCGCTGCGCAGCCGGTCGCCCAGCGAGTCCGCGTAGCCGCTAGCTTGGGCCAGCGCCGCGAGCGGCAAGCACAGCTCGAGCGCCTTCCGTTTCGGATCCGCGGCCAGCTCTTGGGCTTCGCGCAGCCGTAAATCACGTTGCAGGCGCGCCTCCGCCAGCAGCGCCGCGCTGGGCACGCCTTCGCGTCCGCGCAACAGCTCGAGCTGATGAAGTAGCGTCGCCCGTTCTCGTTCGCCCGCGAGCAAGTGCGCGCGCTGCGCCTCGACTCGCTCTTCGGCCTGTGACAGCTCGCCGTCGAAGCGCTCGATCAACTCGGGCAGCAAGAGCGCGTCCGACTCGATGCGCCGCGCGGCTTGGACTTGGCTGATGATGTTCATCAGCGCCTCGACCTTGGCGCGAGCGTCCGGGAGCTCGCGGTCGGCGTTTTCGACCTTCAACTGCAGACCTTGATGCTCGCGGCCCAAAGCCGCCAAACGCGCCTGTTCGGCGACGGGCAGGTTGCGCCCCAGCACCGCCTCGATGTCTGCGCCCAAGCCGACCCGCGGCAACTTGGCCTGGATGGCGTCACGCAGCGTGCGCGCTTCGGCTTGGCGCTTGGGCAGATCGATGAGCGAGCTCTGGGCCGCGCCGATCTTGCGCTCGACCGCGCGCACCTTGTCCTCAGCCATGCCCAACAGCGGGCTCGGTTCGGCCAGGCGCGCGAGCTTGGCTTGCTCTTCGCTGGCCTTCTGCGACAAGCGCTGCACGTCGCGCTCGGCTTCCAACAGCTGTGCCATCAACCGTTCGCGTTGCTCGCCGATGTCGCGGCGCAAGCTGGGCACGCTGCCCAAAGCTGCGCGCTGGGCGAGCTTGCGATCACGCTCGACGACGCTGGACAGCACGTTGCGGATGCGTACCGAGTGCTCTTTCTCGGCGCGCAAGCGAGACAGCTCGGCGCGGCGCGCCTCGGCTTCGCGGCGTTTTTCGCGCACTCCCTCTTGCTGTTCTTCGTATTTTTCGGGCGAGTGCACGCTGTCTTTGGCGCGCTTCTTTTGCTCGGCGTACACCGCCAGCAGCCGATTGAGCTCCGGCGTCTTGCCGCGATCTTTGAACAGCGCGTCGGCTTCCTCCAGCAAAGCCAGCTTCACGCGGTGCACCGAGCGACCGGACGCACCGGCGTCGAACAGCGCTTCGCCCACGTCGCCGCGACCGGCGAGCATCTCTTCTCCTCCGTGCTGGAGCCGAGCGTGATCCAGCGCGAACAGGCGATCGAACGTGGCCGCGTCCAGGCCGTTGAGAAAGCGGGCCAGCTTGGCTTCGTCGAGCGGCTGATCTTCGAGGCTGACCAGCGAGTCTTTGCGTTTTTTTCGCCGCGCGAAGGCCAGCTCGTCGCCGTCGCGCTCGATCAAGCCCGACAAGCGTAGGGACGGCGCAGCGTGCAGGTGCGCGTCTTGGGTCTGGGCCGGCATCCCGAACAGAAGGTCACGAATGGCGCGCAAGGCGCTGCTCTTGCCGGCTTCGTTCGGGCCGTAGATGAGGTGCAACCCGTTGCCGGTGGCGCCTGACAGCTCGAGCGTGGTGCCCGTGAACGGGCCGTAAGCATCGAGCGATAGCCGACGAAACCTCATCCGCCGTCCTGCCCTGCCGCCAACCGCTCGCGCAGCAGGCTGCGCACGTCGGTGGCAAGCTCGGCCGCTATCTCGGGTGACAACGCGCGCAGCTCCGGCACTTCCGCCAACACCTCCGCCGGCAGCTTTTTGCTCAAATCGCTCAGGTATTCGCTCAAGCTGTCGTCGCCAGCGTCACCCAAAAGCTCGGAGAGCGCACGGTCGATTTCGGCCAAGGCATCGTCGCCGAGCGGCGCCGTCTGCCCGGCCGCGGGCTCGGTCGTCACCTTGAGCTTCTCGAGCCACGCACCGGCTCCGCCCACGCCGTACGACAAGCTGCACAGCTCTTCGGTCAGCTTATCGCGCCCGGCGCGCAGCTGCCCGTCGAGCCCGGTCGCGCCCGTCACCTTCACCCGAAACGCCAACAAGCGTCCCTGCGCGGCCGCGGCCGCGCGCGACAGCTCCAGCTGGGCCGCGCCTATCACGTCATCGAACGTCTGCACGCTGCCGGCGTTCACCACCACCTCGGCCCAGCGCACCACGTCGAGCGCGCGATGCTCGACGGCGCTGATGCGGTCACCTTCGAAGGTGACCAACGTAGCGCCTTTTTCGCCCAGCTCACGCGCGTGGCGACCCTGCAAATTGCCCGGAAACACCACGTAAGGCTCACTGTGCACGACCTCGCGCTGGTGCACGTGGCCGAGCGCCCAGTATTCATAGCCGCGGTTGACGAGCGTATCGACGCGACACGGCGCGTAGCGGCTGTGCCCTTCCCGACCTTCGAGCGCGGTGTGGAGCAGGCCCACGTTGAGGGCGCCGGCAACGCGTTCCGGGTAGGTGGCCGCCAAATCTTCGGTCACGTCGCGCTTGGCAAAGCTGCGGCCATGGACCGCGACCCCCAGCCGGTCGAAAACCCGCGTCTCCGCGCGCTCCGACAATAGCTCCATCACCGCTTCGGGCAGGCGCACGCTGCGGCGTATTTGGCTCACGGCGTCGTGGTTGCCGCGGATCCACACCACCTGCACGCCTGCTTCGCACAACTTGTTCAGCTGCGCCGCGAAGAACAAGCCGGTGGAAATGTCGCGCCAATCACCGTCGAACAAGTCGCCGGAAATGACCAGCAACGCCGCGCGCTCTTCCAGGCATAGGTTCACCAGGTTGCTGAAGGCGCGTCGCGTCGCCCCGCGGATCTCGTCGGCGGGCGCGGACTCGTACCGTGTCAGCCCCGCGAGCGCGCTGTCGAGGTGCAGGTCGGCGGCGTGAACCAGCTTCATGCGCGCGGAGGTGTACCACGAGCCCGCCCCCCGGCTCGGACGAACTATGTCCGCCTCGGGCTTGCGCGGGCCGAGCCGGCTCAGAGCGAGCGCCGCGATGGGTGCAGCTCGGACGAAAGCGGCGGCAGACGGCCCCGCGAGCTCACGGGCGCGCTCCCGGAGTCGCGTCGACGACCAGCGGCGTGCCCGCTCGCAGTAACCGAAGCGGCAACGTTTGGCCTTCAGCGTCTTCGAGCGCCGCTCGTAGCGCGCCCGCGTCGGTCAAGGGCGTCGCCCCCAGCGCGAGCAGCACGTCACCGAGCATCAGCTGCGCCCGTTCGGCGGCGCTGCCGACTTGCACCGACGACACCAACAAGCCCGCGGTCTGCCCGGCGCTCGCCGCGACGGCATCGGGCAAGCGCACGGCCTGGGTACCGACTCCCAGGTAGCCGCGACGGACGCGTCCGTGCGCCAACAGCGCCGAGACGATGCGGTCGAGCGTCGGCTTCTCGAGCAATAGCGGCACACCGCGCAGGAGGGCGGCCGAGCTCATGCCGACCGCGGCGCCCGCCGCGTCGAAGCCAAGACCGCCGGAGAAGCCTGGCTCCGGCGCCAGGTCGGTCTCCACGTAGCGCTCGACGCGCCCGCCCCGCAGCGTGTGCCACACGTCGCCCACCTGACTCACGACACCCAGCCGGACCCGCACCGCCCGCCCCGGCCGCGAGCCGGACAACACCAGCGAGCCCAGTCGCGCGGGCGAGTCGGCCCAACGGGGGGCCTTGCCCAACGGCGTCGCGGCGCGCGCCACGCCCACGTCCGTCGCCGCATCGAAGCCGACGACTTGGGCGTCCACGGTCTGCGCGCCTTGCACGACCTCCAGCCGGTCACGACCGGCCAAGGCGCGCGCGGTGGTCACGATCACGCCGTCGTCGCTGAAGACGCTGCCGCTGGCGCCGCGCCGGCAGCCCGCGGCCACGTGCACCAACGACTGCTCGGCCGCCTCCGCCGCACTCACCAACCAATCGGAAAACTGCGCTGCTGCTTGGGTCATGCAAACAGCTTGGGGGGCCGAAACCCTTCGGGAAATCGGTCGAACGGGCAGGCTCCTCCCCAAGCGGGCAGGCCCCGGCATGGCGGTCCGGCCTTCGAGCGCCTGGGCCATGGACAAAAACGAGCGGCGCCTTACGCTCAGGGTCTGGACGCTCCTCTTCGCTCTACCGCCGTGGTCGTCGCCCGCGACCCGCTCGTGCGAAGCGGGCTCGTCGCCGTGCTCAGCGCTTACCCAGGGTTGGTCCTGAAAGAAGCGCTCGAGACCGCTCACGAGCCCGTCGCTGCCGACGTCGTCGTGTGGGACGCGCCCGAGCCTTGGGGACGCCCGTCGCTCACGCCCACGCTTGCCCTAGTTGGCGCTGCGCACGAAGCGCGGCAAGCCTTGCGCCTGGGTGCCCGAGGCGCGCTGTCTCGCTCCACGGCACCTCACGCCATCGCATCGGCAGCGGTCGCGGTCGCGGCCGGGCATTGGGTGCTGGACGACAGCTTCGCCGGCGCACTGCTTCACCTGGGCGACGCGCGTGATTCGGGTGCGACGACCGGCGCGGCCGGCGCTCCCGGCCCGCTCAGCCCGCGCGAGCTGCAAGTCCTGACCCTGCTGTCAGAGGGTTTGTCCAATCGCGACGTGGCCGCGCGGCTCGGCATCAGCCGCCACACCGCCAAGTTCCACGTCAACGCCATCCTCGACAAGCTCGGCGCCACTACCCGCACCGAAGCCGTCGTTCTGGCCGCGCGCAGCGGCTTGCTCACTCTCTAAACGCTTGTGGGCAGGCCTGGTTCAGGCGCCCAGCTGGGCGCCGTCGCCCCGGACGAAAACCCGGCCTCCCCTGTGAAGACTCGCTTAGGGCCCGCGAATGGCTAAGTCGATCGATCTCGCCGCCGATGCATCCCGCCTGGCTTCGTTGCCCCTCACTTACATACGGCAGTATGCGCCTTCGTCGCGCCTCGCCATCCGGGCGCCTCGACCACGATCTTCGACCGACTTAGCCATTCGCGGGCCCTGAGCCATTCGCGGGCCCTGAGCCATTCGCGGGCCCTTACGACGACGCGAGAATGCGTTGGCGGGCGGCGCCGAGGGTTTCGGCTTCGTACTCGACGACGTCGCCGGGCTTCAAGAACAAGGCCGGGGTGCGGCCGGCCCCGACGCCGGCGGGGGTGCCGGTGCTGATGACGTCGCCGGGCAGCAAAGTCATGAACTCACTGATGTGACTGACCAGCGTGGGCACGTCGAAGATCAGATCGGACGTCTTGCCGTCTTGCATGACTTGCCCATTGACGCTCAACTTGAGGCCGACGCGGCCGGGCTCCAGCTCGTCGGGCGTCACCAACAGTGGGCCGAGCGGAGCGAAACCGTCCGCGCTCTTGCCTTTGACGAACTGGCCGCCGCGCTCCTTTTGGTGCTCACGCTCCGAGTAATCGTTCATCAACGCAAAGCCGGCCACGTACTCCGACCAGCGCGCTTTCTCGATGTAGCGCGCGCGCTTCTTGATCACGAGAGCAAGCTCGACTTCCCAATCCGTCTTCTTGGACCCGCGCGGTAACGGCAGATCGTCGTACGGTCCCGCCAACGCCGTCGACGACTTCATGAACAGCATCGGCTCCGGTGGCACCTTGCCCCCCGTTTCTTCGGCGTGGGCGCGGTAGTTCAGGCCCACGCACACGATCTTGCTCGGGCGCAAAATGGGCGCCCCCACCCGCTCATCGGCGCCAACGTTGGGACAGGCATGGGCGTTCAAGGCGTACCAGCTAGCCAGCCGGGTCAGGCCATCGCTGCCAAAAAACGCTTCGCCGTAGTCTTCACCGAACGCGGATACATCGACGCGCCCTGCGCGCGGTGACAGCAGGCCTGGCCGTTCGCGCCCCGGGTCACCGAACCGAAAGAGTTTCACGCGCCCAGCCTAGTCGTCGTAGCCGTCGGGGTGCGCCGAAAACCAGCGCCAAGCGCTCAAAATGGTCTCCGCGATGTCGGTGCGCTTCGCCCGCCAACCCAGCTCTCGCTCGATCTTGCTGGCATCGGCGTACAGGGCGGGCGGATCTCCGGGGCGCCGCGGACCGCTGTCGACACGGAAGGGGCGATCGACGACCTGGCGCACCGCGTCGACGATCTCTTTTACGCTGTAGCCACGCCCGATACCCAGGTTGTAGACGCGCTGCTCACCGGGTGCGAGCGCCTCCATCACGCGCACGTGCGCTTCGACCAAGTCTTCGACGTGGATGTAGTCGCGGATGCACGTGCCGTCAGGCGTCGGGTAGTCTTCGCCGAAGATCGTAATCTTGTCGCGCTTGCCCATCGCCGCCTGCAAAATCACCGGAATCAAGTGCGTCTCGGGATCGTGATCTTCGCCCACGGCGCCGTCTGCGGCCGAACCGGCCACGTTGAAGTAACGCAGGGCCGCGTAGCCAAAGTGGGGAGATTTGGCGGCGTAGTCGCGCAGCATGTACTCGGACGCGAGCTTGGACCAACCGTACGGGTTGATGGGTGACTGGGGCGTGGTCTCACGAATCGGCACCTCTGTCGGCTCGCCATAGGTGGCGCAGGTGCTGGAAAACACCAATCGCGGCGTACCCACCCGCTCCATGGCTTTGAGCAAGCTGAGGGTGCCACCGGTGTTGTTGTCGTAATAACTGAGCGGCTCCGTCACGGACTCGCCGACGTAAGAGAGCGCGGCAAAGTGCATCACGCAGTCGACTTTTTGCTCGCGCAACAGCGCTTCCACCTTGTCGGTCTCGCGCACGTCGAGCTGATGAAACGGTACTTCGGGCGACACGGCCGCGCGGTGACCGCGGCTCAAATTATCGAGCGCGAGCGGGCGGTACCCGGCTCGGGCGACCGCGCGCAACGCATGTGAACCGATGTAACCCGCGGCGCCCGTGACCAAGACCTGCATGATGTTCTTCTAACATCGCTTCGAGGGATTGGTAGGGCTCGAGCGCCCATGCCTGACGACGGCTCGGCGCTCATTTCCCTCCGAGATGGGATGGCAATTGGCGCCGCGCACCATAGACGCGGCTCGAAGCTGCTACTCCGTCAGCGCGTCCGGGGGACAGCGCCTCGCTCTTGCAACGGGTGCTGGCGATGTCCGGCAACGACGAGCCGCGCGTCCCGCCGCGGTGAAAACCGCGCATCAGGGTCACGGTCGTGATTGGCCGGAGCCGTCCAGGGTTAGGCCAAAAGCGTCCACCCGGCCGCTTCGTCGAGTCACCGGTCGGTCAAATTCGGGCCGTCTTCGCCGGCTGGGCTTGGCACGTGGCTTGCGTAGGGGCGGACGCCATTGTCCCCCGCCGAACCGGACTCCGAGCCCGACACGCAAGCCAGTCAACGACTGCTGAGAGCCGCCCGCGACCCCTACCGCGCGGTTTTCGACCAGAGCCCGTCGCCGATGCTGCTGTGCGACGTCGGCAGCCTGACCGTGCTCGCCGCCAATCATTTGGCGGCCAAGCTTCACGGCACCAGCCCCGAACAGCTCGTCGGCACCTCGCTGTTCGAAATCCGCCGCGTCTCGGATCTCACGAGCGTGATGCTCAAGCGCGCGGTCGGACGCGAGATCGCGCTCGGCTTCGGTTACCACGCGCGCAAAGACGGCTCGACGTTCGCGGTACAGCTGTCGGCGTACCCGAGTGAGGTCGCGGGTAAGCCGGCGTGGCTGTGCGTCCTGCGCAGCCTCGACGACGTGCTGGCGACACGCGAAGGCGAACAAGACCGACGCCTGTTCGAGGCCATCGGTCGCATGGCGGGCGGGGCGGCCCACGACATCAACAACCTTTTGTCGGTCGTGCTGTCATTCGCCAGCTTGGCCGCGTCGCAGCTGCCCGCCTCGTCCGGCACTCGCGATGATCTAGCGGAAATTCGCGGTGCCGCCGAGCGAGCGTCGGTGCTCACCAAGCAGCTGTTGAACCTGTCGCGTCGCGCGCCGTCGACGCCGAAGCCGCTGCAACTCAACGACGTCGTCAAGCGGCTCGACAAGTTGCTGCGGCGTCTGCTCGACGAGCAGCTCAGCCTCGAGCTCCAGCTCGACCCGGAGCTCGATGAAGTGTTGGCCGATGCCTCGCAAGTCGAACGTCTGCTGGTTCAGCTGGTCAGCGAGGCGCGCACCGTCTCCACCACGGGCAGTTGCCTGGTCATTGAAACGCGCAACGTACAGCTCGACGTCGAGCACGGTACCGCCCGCCAAGTCCGGCTCTCGGTGCGCGATAGCGGCGGCTCGCTTTCACCCCAGGTTGCGGCGATGTCCTCGTTCGTAGAAGCGGGCAGCGCGTGGTTGGAGAACGAGCCCGGCTCCGGCACGCGCTTCGTCGTCTGTTTTCCCAGCCTGAGCAACGGAGCGGCCGCACCCGCCGGCGAGGCCCGCCCGCGACGGCGCGAAACCGTGCTGGTGGTTCAAGACAACCCGCACCTGCGCAAGACCATCAAGACGTACTTCGCGCGCGAAGGCTACCGCGTGCTGGAGGCGGAGAGCAGCTTCGAGGCGGTGCACCTGATCGAGCACGACGCGCGCGTCGACTTGCTACTGACCGATTTCTCGTTGCCCGACGGCAACGGCAGCGAGCTAGCGCGGGCCCTCCGCCGAGTGTTGCCCGAGCTCAAGGTGCTGATCGCCACCGGACACCCCGAGCAGCGTGCGGCCCTCCGCGAGGATGACCGCACGGCCGTCATCAGCAAACCATTCGACCTTCAGCAATTCGGCGCGCTCGTGCAGCGCCTGCTCGACACCAAATAAGTCACGCCTGCCGCTGCGTGCGACGCCGCTTCAAGCCGAACAGCGCGCCCAGCAGAGTGAGCAAGCTGAGAACGCCGCTCGAAGCCGCGGCGTGACCCATCTGGCACGTGCCGCTCTCATAGCTCGGGGGGGGCATTGGCTCCGGACTAGTCGCCGTGGGCTTTTCGAGGCCCACCCCGCTATCGACACCGTAGTATGGCGGAAGGCACGAAGCGGGCGGCGGGGTCGGGTCGCTCCCACAATTTGCTCCGGGGGCGCACGCCGGAACCGTCGGCACTGCGTCGACCTGACAGCCCCAACCCGCCGGACATTGCGCAGCTGTCGTGCAGGTCAGCGGTTTTGGCACGCATCGAAAGACTCCCGTCTGCTCTTCACAGGTGAAGCCGTCACCGCAGTCGCTCGCCACCAGGCACGGCAGCAAGTAGCGCGGCGTACAAATGCTCACGGTGCCCGGAGCGCAAGCCGAGCCACCGCAGTCTCAACCAGGCGTGTCCGCCGCACAAGCGCAATCCGTCACCGGACACGCCTCGGTCCACGTGTGACACACCATGCCCGGCGCACATTGCGCGTCATAACCAATGCCGATGTCCGAGACGCTGCAACGCGCGGGTGTGCACCCGTACTCGAGCCGCGTGGGACAAGGCTCCGCTTCGGGACACGACGAGCCCGACCCGCACGGAACCGCCGACGCACAATCCGAAACCATCACCGAGATACAGTCGAAGCCCGAAGAGCAGGCGCCGCTCCCACAGGTAGGTATGAACGGAGCTCCGGCGCTGGAAAACGAGCTAAACAAGAAGACCGCCGAAGCCGCCACCGCGGCGCGAACGAAATGGAGCTCAGTCATGAGCGACGACGCTTCAAGCCGAACAGCGCGCCCAACAGCGTGAGCAAGCTGAGGGCACCCGTCGACACCGGGGCGTGCCCCATCTGGCAAGCGGCGCTGTCGTGACTCGCGGCGTCGTCGGCGTTCGTCGTCTCGGGCTGGGGCGGCGCGCCGGTCGTGGTCGAGCCGCCGGAGCCGTTTCCGATAGTGCCCGTGCCGGTCGGTGTCGTGGGCTTTTCCGGGCTTCCGCTGCCGTCCACACCGTAGTACGGCGGGCGGCAAAAGCGAGACGGTGTCGGCGCCGGCAGCGCGGGCTCATTCGCACAATTCGAGCCCGGAGCGCAGGCCGAACCCGACGGCACGGATTGCGACTCACAGGTCCACCCTGCCGGGCACTGCGCGGCCGTCGCGCACATCAAATCTTTGGCCACGCATTGGAACACGCCGGTCGGTTGCGGCGAGCAAGCCGGGACCGGTGTCGGCGCGGGAAGCCCAGCCGCGCCTCCCGCGGGAGCGGGGGCCGCGTCGCCGCTGGGCGTGGGCCCCGAGCCATTCGAGCCGGCGGTGGCGCAACCGGTCATCTGCGCTTCACAGGTGAAGCCGTCACCACAGTCGCTCGCAACCTCACAGGGTAGCAAATAGCGCGGCGTGCACATGCTCACCGATTTCGGATCACAGGCGGGCACGCCGCATCCGCAATCGGGCGTGTTCGGCGCACAGGCGCAGTCCGTCACCGGACAAAACTCGGTCGAGGTGTGACACACCATGCCGGTCGCGCATTCGGCGTCGACCATGCAGTGCGCGGGCGCACAGCCAAGCACGGTCGTGGTCGTGCACGGCTCCGGTTCGGGACACGACGAGCCCGGCGCGCACGGAGCCGCCGACGCACAGCCCGATTCCCCGACGACGGTGCACTCGAAACCCACGCCACAGGCGGGGCCCGTGCCACAGCCAACCGGCGGAGCGATGATCGCGCTCGACAGGGAGCTGAACAGGAAGACGGCAGAAGCCGCGAACGTAGCGGGGATGAAGCGAAGCTGAGTCATGGGCGATCTCCTTGGGGGGCCTGGGCCTGCGCGGGCAGCAACGCGGCGGGTACGGTCCCGCTCTGCAGCCAATGTGCCACGAACTTTTGAAGCGTACAAAACACAATTTATGTTTAGTTTCGAATACATACAGTGTGCCACCCAGGAGCACCCTTGGCACAAAGGACGGCGAGCAAGTCGTGGATTTGCTAAGGCCCAGCCGCCTTGACTCCTTCACAAGCCCTCGACTGCTCGAAGCAGACGCGCTGCCCAGGCTGCCCGCTCGGGGCGGAGCCGTACGAGGCCGGCTTGGCTCGCAAGGGTCAAGGGCTACGAGCGGCCCTGAGCACCTACACCAGCCTCGAACCCGAGCTGAAAGAGCCGCGGGCAGCTCGTCCTACCTTGGAGTATCGCCTGCGGGCCAAGCTCGTCAGTCGTGGGCGCGCTCTGGGACTCTTCGAGCGTGGCACGCACACCGTGATCGACGTCGAAGGCTGTCGCGTGCTCTCGCCCGCGCTCACGCGCACGAGCGCGGCGCTGCGGCGGTTGCTGCCGTTGCCCATCCATGGCGCGGATCTGCGTGAAACCTCGGAAGGCGTGCTGCTCACTTTGCTCACGGAGCAACCGCGCGCGCGCGCGGTGCTGGAAGAGGTCGCGCGGCGGATGGTCGAGCAAGGTGAGGCGCTCAGCGTCGCGATCGCCGTGCGGCGCGAGGGTGACGTGCGTTTGCTGGCAGGCGAGCCCGAGGTCGTGCACGGCCCCACCGCCGCGCGCCACGCGCTCGGCCCCGACGCGCCGTATGCCTACGCGGCGCACGGCGGCTTCGTGCAAGCGCACGCAGCGCAGGCCAGCTACGTCTACGGGGCGCTGGTCCAGGGACTGAGCGTCCGGCTCGCGGGCGCGAGCGAGCCGGCGCTACTCGAGCTGTTCGCGGGTAACGGCAGCCTCGCCCTCGCCCTGGCTCGAACCGGGGCGCGCGTGACCGCGGTCGAAGCCTACGCACCCGCCATCGAGCTTGCCGAGCGAGCTGCGCGCGAGCAAGGCTTGACGCTGCGAGCGGTGGCGGACGACGCGACGCGCTTCATGCGCGAGCAAGGCACCGCGCGCTTCGACGCCGTGATCGTCAACCCGCCGCGACGCGGCCTCACGCCGGAGCTGCGCCGCGCCGTCGGGCGAATGGCGCCACGCGCGCTTGCCTACGTCTCTTGCAACCCGCACACGTTGGCGCGCGACGCCTGGCACCTGCAGCGGCTGGGCCTGAACCTGGTGCACGCCGAGCCGCTCGACATGATCCCGTGGAGCGACGCCATCGAGGCCCTGGCGTGGTTCGTACCCGCGCCGCCCCCGGCCCCACGCGTGCTGCACGAAGACGACGATTTTTTGGCCGTCGAAAAGGCCCCTTACGAGGCCGTGAACGCCACCGCCGAGCAACCCGACCTGACCACGCGCGTGCGCTTGCGGCCCGGCTGCGAAGACGCGCGCGCCATCGACGCATGGGGGCCGTCGGTGAGCGGCGTGTGTTGGTTCACCAAGCACGCGGCCGCCGCCAGGCAGCTGCGCAACACCGGCGACGCTGCTCCGCGTGCCGAGCGGACGTTGTCGACCCTGGTGCGCGGCAACCTGCGCAAGCAAGGCACCATCATACGACGCGAGGGCGAAAGCGCCGGGCGCGGCAGCCGCTACAAAAAGCTAGCTGACGTCGGACGCCACGCGTGGCTCAGCGTGCTCAGCGACGACGCAGACGAAGCCAGCCTGCTGGGTGACTTCGCCAGCATCGGTCACCCCGTGTTGGGCGACGCCGAAAGCGGAGATCTCGCCAGCAATCAATTCTTGGAGCACCGCCACGGGCTCGATCGCGCCTTTTTGCACTGCACTCACAGCCGCCTGCAAGTCGACGGCGCCAGCTGGCTGGTAGCCGAAAGCGCGCTGGCGCCGGACCTTTCGCGCGTGCTGGCTAGCCTCGGAAGGTCAGACTAGGCCGCGGGCAAACGCGGCCAAAATCGCGCCCACGTGCACCCCGTGCACGATGCTGCCGTCGACGGCCAGGCGCGAAAGGTCGGCGAGCGGCACCTTGACCAGCTCCAGCACTTCCGTCTCTTCGGGCGCGGGGGCCCGGGTCGGACGGGCATTCCGAGCACAGAAGAAGTGCGCGCGCGTGGTGTGCCGTGCCGGCTCCGTCGAAACACTCTGGATACTTACCCAATCGTCCGACTCGTAGCCGGTCTCCTCGGCGAGCTCGCGACGTGCGGCTTCTTCGGGAGCTTCGTGAGGCTCGATGACGCCGGCGGGGAGCTCCAGGCTGGCGCTGGCGATGCCGTGACGATATTGCCGAACCAGAACTACTTCGGAAGCATCGGTGACACAAAGCACACTGGCCCAATCGGGCCCATGAATGACATGAAAGCGGTCAATCTGATGGCCGTTGCCGAGCTTCACGCGGTCTTCGCGAAGTTGCAGCCAGCGCTCGTCGATGAGCAGCTTGCTGTCGAGTACCTGCCAAGGTTTCACGCGATACACGTAACACGACTCGCGATATCATGCCGACAGTGAGCGAAGATCTGCGCCGCGCCCTCCAAGACCCCGGCTACACGCCACCTCGCCGGGCTTTCCCGGAAATCGTGGCCATGCTCGCCCATCCCGAGTTCGCCGAGCGCGCCGAGCGCGCGTTGCTCTCCGCGGGACTGCCCGCGGCCAGCTACGCCGCCGAAAATTTGACGAGAGAGCCGCCGGCCAACGGCGCTGCCGAAACCGCGCCCGCGCTCGTGCGCTTGGTCGGAAGAGCCGTGCGCACGCACGACGCGCCCGAGCTGCTGGCGGCACTCCGCCGCGCCCTCCACAGCACCCACCCCGAAACACGCCGACAAGCCGCCATGGCGCTGGGCAAGAGCGGTCGACCCGAAGCCGAGCCGGCGCTTCTCGACTGCCTCGACACGACGGATCCGAAGCTGCTCCGCTCGGTCGTGGAAGCGCTCGGCAAGGTCGGCGGCGCGGCCGCGCTCGCTCGCCTGCGTAGCCTCGAGCCACCCGAGACGCTACGCCAGGTCGTCGAGCGCGCCCGCTTGATCCTCGAACGCGGAGCTCTGCGACTTGGTGCCGAAGGCGTCGAACAGCCCATCAACGTGACGCGCGCGCTGCCCGAGCCGGTGACCATCGCGCTCGAATGCCGCGCGGGTTTGTCGGCGTTCTTGGCGGAAGAAGCCGCCGCTTTCGCGCCGCGCATCACCAGCCCGTCCGAAGTAACGTTCGAGCATGGGGGCTCGCTGGAGCCGCTGCTGCGGCTGCGGTTGGCCAGTGCGGTGGCCATCGCCTGGCCGCTCGAGCAAGGCACCAGCCCGGGCGGGGTGCTGGCGGCGTTGCTCTCGCCCCGACTCGTCGCGGCGCTCGACGCGTGGTCGAACGGCGCGTTGCGCTTTCGGCTCGAGTGGCAAGGCGCCGGCCACCGCCGCGCCGACACCTGGCGCATCGCGCAGGGCTTACACGAAGCCGCCTCGCCTTTGCGCAATGACCCGGTCCAGGCGCCCTGGACAATCGAGGTGCAGCCGTCTCCGCCCCGCTTGCGGCTGCTGCCGAGCGCGGCTCCCGACCTACGCTTCGATTACCGCGTGCGCGACGTTCCCGCCGCTTCACATCCTACGTTGGCAGCGGCCCTGGCGCGCATCGCAGGAGCGCTCCCCGACGACGTGGTGTGGGATCCGTTCGTCGGCAGCGGGGCGGAGCTGGTCGAGCGCGCGCGATTGGGGCCGTGGCGTGAGCTGCACGGAACGGATCTGGACGCCCGCGCGTTGTCCGCCGCGCGTGAAAACGTCGAACGTGGTGGCATCGCGAGCGTGCAGTTGCAGCAGGCCGACGCGCGCACTCACCGCGTGCCCGGCCTCACGCTGGTGCTCAGCAACCCACCCATGGGGCGGCGCGTGCTGCGCGCCGCCGGGCTCTCGGGCGTGCTGTGCCAAGTCGTGCGCAACGTCGCCAGCCAACTCGCGCCTGCCGGGCGCATGGTCTGGCTCTCGCCGTTTCCCGACGCCACCGCCCGCGCCGCCGCCGACGCCGGTCTGCAAGTGGACCGGCTCGGCCCCGTCGACCTGGGCGGCTTCACCGCCGAGCTGCAACGCTTCGTCCGGTAGCAGTGGCTGCCAAGCCACTGCCCCATAAGGGCCCGCGAATGGCTAAGTCGATCGATCTCGCGGCCGATGCATCCCGCCTGGCTTCGTTGCTCCTCAGTTACATACTGCACTATGTCGGATGATGTATTACCCGGCGGATCGGCGTTGCTGACCGGAATCGACTTGGGTCGCCTCGCGTAGCCGAATTCAGAGAATTCGGCGTCCAGCGCGCTTGACGGTTTCTGCTCTTCCATAATATTGACCGGCGAGTCATTGACCCGCCGGTCATTGACTGACCCCTAAGCCCATGCCCCGTCCCAGTGATCCCCACGCCCGTGCCCGTCTGCTGGACGCGGCGCGCACCGTCTTCTCGGAACGCGGGCTCGACCGCGCCAAGGTCGAGGACATCACCACCCTCGCCCAGCTGTCCAAGGGCGCCTTCTACCTCCACTTCGAAAGTAAGGAGGAGGCATTTCGGGAGCTTTTGGCCGACGTCGTCTCGCACCTCGAGCGCATGCTCGATGAGACCAGCGAACAGCAGCTGGCAACCGGACCCGGCGACGGCCCCTTCAACACCTACCTGAGGGCCTGCCACGTCAAAAACGTCGAGCTCTTCGAGTACGTTTGGGACAACCGGGCCCTGATGGCGATGGTCTTCGACGGCGGCGGGTCAGCCAGCTACCAGCACCTGATCGAAGACTTTGCGCTGCGGGCGCAGCGGCAAACGGCCACGCTCATCCAACACGGAGTCGATCTAGGGTTGTACCGCGCGGATCTGGATCTGGAGTCGACGGCGGCCTTCATCGCGGGGGGCTTCGACCGCATTGCGCGGCAGATGGTGCGCGAGCAGCGCAAGCCCGATCTGGACCGGGTGTTGAACGAGGTCATGTGGCTGTTTTTGGGGGGTATCGCGCGGCCCGAGGCGCTGGCTGTGTTGAATCGTGAAGCGCAGAAACTCTCTGGAAAGCACGGCGTAGAGCGGAGCGAGAGCCACGCGGGTAGCGGTGTTGGTCCGGTTTAACGACGAGCAAGAGCAAGAACATGTCTGATTCTAATGTAGTGGGTCGGGGTGCGGAGTCGGTCGGGGCGCCCGAGCGGGTGAAGGCTCCACTGGCCGGGGTTATCGCCGGGTTGGTCATGGTGGGCGGGCTCGTCGCTTGGACGGGCACCCGCATCGCGACCGCCACGAAGGCGCAGGCAAACGTCGCCGAAAAGCGCGCGGTCGACGCCGAGCGCACCGCCGCGCTGGCCAAACAGCCGGAGCGCGTGACGGTGGTCGGCGGCCAAGCCGCCACCTGGCTGCCCAGCGTCGAGCTCGACGGCACGCTCACGGCGGAACAATCCGCCAGCGTCGGCTTCAAGGTCGGTGGGAAGATTGGCTCGCTCAAGGTCAAAGTCGGCGACCAAGTCAAAGCCGGCGCGCTCTTGGCCACGCTCGACGCCACCGAGGCCGGCGCCCAGGCCGCCGCCACCGCCGCCCAGGTGCGAGCGGCCGAGGCCCAGTTGGCCCTGGCCCAAGACAGCGAGCGCCGCACGCAGGCCATGGTGCAGAGCGGTTCCTTCGCGGAAGCCAGCGGCGTGCAGTCGACCCAGCAACGCGCATTGGCCCTGGCCCAACTCGACGCGGCCAAGGCTCAGGCTTCACTGACCCGAGTCTCGCTCAGCAACCACACGTTGACCTCGCCGTTCGCGGGTACGGTCACCAAGGTGCCCGACGGCATTGGTGAGGTCGTGGGGCCCGGTGCGCCGCTGTTCGAGATCGTCAACACCAAGGTGCTGAAGCTGTCGACGACGGTCAGCGAGCACGACGCCAACCTGTTGACCGTCGGCGCTCCCGTTGCCCTCGAGCTCGAAACCGGCAAAGCGGTGGGCCACATCAGCGCCGTGCTCGGCACCGTCGATCAACAGTCGCGTCGCGTACCCGTCGAAGCCTCTTTCGCCAACCCGGGCTTTTTGCGCGCGGGCGCGTTCGTGCAGGCGCGTGTCGAAGCCAAAAATGAGATCCCGGTTCTGCGGCTGCCGCACGAAGTGCTGCGCCCCGGCTCCCAGGACGAGGTGATGGTCGTTCTCGACAGCGGCCGGCTCGAAGCTCGCCACGTGGTGCTCGCCGTCGACAAAGACGGCACGTTGCTGGTGCGTCGCGGTCTCACCGCCGCCGACAAGGTCGTCGCCAAGCCGAAGCCCGAGGCCAAGACGGGAGACGTAGTGAGCATCGATGCGCCCGCACCCGCGCCGGTGCCGGCTACGGGGATCAAGCCGTGAACATCTCCGAAATCGCGATCAAGCGCCCTGTCTTCACCGTCATGGTGACGGTGGCGCTGTTGGTGCTGGGCTTCATGGGCTTTGCCCGCCTCGGCAGCGATCTCTTTCCGGACGTGTCGTTCCCGGCGGTGGTGGTGACGGTGCCGTATCCCGGCGCCGGCCCTGCCGAAGTCGAGCAGCTGGTGTCCAAGCCGCTCGAAGACTCGGTCGTCAGCATCAACGGTATCGATCGCGTGCGCTCGTTCTCGCGCGAAGGCTCGTCGATGCTGTTCGTGATGTTCAACCTGGGCGTGGACGTGAAAGACGCCGCGACCGAGGTGCGCGAACGCATTTCGCAGGTCCGCTATCGCCTTCCGGCCGAAACCAAAGAGCCGATCGTGCAGCGCTTCGACGTGTCGGCGGCACCGGTCCTGACCTACACGTTGCGCGGCGGCGGCTCGTTGTCCGAGCTGCGCGACTATGCCGACGACGTGCTGCGACCCGCGCTCGAGCAGGTCGAGGGCGTCGCCGCCGTCGACGTCAAAGGCGGCGCCCGCCGCGAAATTCGCGTGGAATTGGACCGTTCACGCCTCGATTCGCTCAAGCTCAGCCCCAACCAAATCGTGCAGCGGCTGCGGATGGAGAACCTGAACGTTCCCGCCGGCCACTACGACGAAGGCGCGCGCGAAATCAGCGTGCGCACGCTGGCCGAGTTCGCCAACGTCGATCAAATTCGCCAAACCATCGTCGCCAACGCGCTCGACGGCTCGGTCGTGCGGCTGAAAGACATCGGCACCGTCACCGACGGCTTCGAAGACCAGCGCGTGCGCGTGCGGGTGAACGGCCAAGAAGCGGTGACGTTCGAGGTGCGCAAGCGCTCGGGAGAGAACACGGTCGACGTCGCGACCAAGGTCAAGGCCAAGATGGCCGTGCTCGAGAAGGCGTTCCCCAAGGGCATCGCCAACGCCCTGATCATCGATCAAGCACGGATCGTGAAGAGCCAGGTCGACCAGGTCGAGCACGACATCGTGTTCGGCGCCGCGATGGCGGTGCTGGTGATCCTGATTTTCATGCTCGATTTGCGCTCGACGCTGATCAGCGCCGTGGCCTTACCGACCAGCGTCATCGCCACGTTCTTCTTCATGTACGTGCTCGGCTACACGCTGAACATGATGACGCTGCTGGCGCTGTCGCTGGCGATCGGCTTGCTCATCGACGACGCAGTCGTGGTGCGCGAAAACATCTTCAAGCACATGGAGATGGGCAAGCCGCCGATGCAAGCCGCATTGGACGGCACCAAAGAAGTAGCGCTGGCGGTGTTCGCGACGACGATGACCATCGTCGCCGTGTTCATGCCGATCGCTTTCGTGAAAGGCCTGGTCGGACAGTTTTTCCGTCAGTTCGGCATCACGATCTCGGTCGCGGTCGTCATCTCGCTGTTCGTGGCGTTCACGCTCGACCCGATGCTGTCGTCGCGCTTCTCCAAAGATCTCCACGACAAGCGCGACACCTTTGCTTGGCTCAAATTCCCTTTCGAGTGGGTGCTGCGGCAGATCGACCAGACGTACCGCGCGCTCTTGCACTGGGCCCTGCGAAACAAAATCATCGTCGGCGTGTTGGCCATCGGCAGCCTGTTCTTCATGGGCTTCATCATGAAGCTGACTGGCCAGGAGTTCGTGAACTCCGAGGACCGCGGCCAGTACATCCTCGAGGCCGAGCTACCCGCCGGTACGTCGTTGAGTGAAACCGCGCGCGTGACCGAGAGCGTCGAGACCGAGATCCTCAAGCACCCGGAATTTACCACCGTGTTTGCCACGTTGGGCGACGGCGACCAGGTCAACAAGGTCAAGTGGCGCATCGTGGCCGTGCCCAAGAACGAGCGCCACGCGAAGCTGGCCGATCTGAAGGAGATTGGCCGCGCCGCGGTCGCCAAACTGCCGAACGCCAAGATCGCGGTGACCGATCCCCCGTTCGTCGAAGGCGCCGCGACGGAAGCCGTGATCATGATCAACGTGCGCGGCGTCGAGTTTACCGACATCGAGCGCGTCGCCAATCAGATCGAAAAGATCCTGAAGAGCACGCAGGGCGTCGGCGACATTCAGGTCAAGTACTCGCCCGGCCGCCCCGAGCTGTCCGTCTCGGTCGACCGGCAACGTGCCGCCGATCGCGGGCTGACGGCGGCCGAGGTCGCGATGGCGTTGCGCACCGCGGTGGAGGGTGAGGAAGCCGGCAAGCTGCGCCAAACCGGCCAAAAAGACGATATCCCGATCGTGGTGCAGCTGAACAAGACGTACCGCGGCGACGCGGCGGCCTTGGCCAACATCACCATCGCTACCTCGCGCGGTCCGGTGAAGCTGACCGACGTCGTCACCATCAACCGCACCGACGGCCCGCAGGTCATCGAGCGCGAGAATCGCAATCGTCAGGTCACGATTTGGGCGACCCCAATCGGTCGCCCGCTGGGTGACGTCGCCGCCGAGTTCCAACCGCAGATCGCCAAGCTCGCGCTGGCTCCGGGCATGTCCATCTTCTACGACGGCCAGCTGCGGCTCATGAACGAGAACAACTCGAACATGGCGATCGCGCTGCTGCTGGGCGTGGTGTTCATCTACATCGTGCTCGCCTCGCAATTCGAGAGCTTCATCCACCCACTCACGATCATGGTCACGCTGCCGCTGGCGCTGGTGGGCGGCATCATGGGCTTGTTCTTGACTGGCAACACCCTGGCCATGGGCGCCATCATCGGCATCGTGCTGTTGATGGGTCTGGTGACGAAGAACGCCATTTTGCTCGTCGATCGAGCGATCGTGCGCGTGCGCGACCATGGCGAGTCGCCATTGCAGGCCATCTTGGAGGCCGGCCCCGAGCGGTTGCGTCCGATCTTGATGACGTCGGCTGCCATGGTACTGGGCATGTGGCCGACCGCGGTCGGCAACAGCGAAGGTAGCGAGTTCCGCGCGCCGATGGCCATCGCGGTCATCGGCGGCGTCATCAGCTCGACGCTGCTTTCCTTGTTGGTGGTGCCGGTCGTCTACCTGACGATCGAGAATTTGAAGTCTTGGCTGCCGCGGACCTGGCGTCGGACCATGAATTATTTCCGCCGCTTGTTCGGTGGCACCAGCCCGGCTAGACAAGCACCGACCATCGCCGCCGCGACGCGACCGGAGAGCTGACCCTCGCTGCTGCCGCCAGAATCTCGTAGGAGAATCGTATTCCATGATCCGAAATGTCTTTGTCGCCCGCACGGCCCTGGCCCTGCTTTTGAGCGCTGGTTCTAGCTTTGCCCAAGCAGCCCCTGCCCCCGCCCCTCCCGCGCCCGTCGCTCCCGCAGCGGGCGCCCCCGCACCCGACGCCCCACGTCTCCCGACGACGCTCGCGCCGCCCCCGCCCGCACCGGGCGCGACCGGCCCCGATGCCCCCGTGGGCAAGGTAACGCAAGCGCTCCAAGACAAGCTCGAGGCCATGATGCGGGGCAACGGCTTGACCGCGAAGGAGGTCGCCGAGCGCGCGGTCAAGAGCAGCGCCCAAATCGTCGCCAAGCGGCGATCGATCGAGTCCGCGGATGCCCAAGTCGATCAAGCCAAAGCCAGCTTCTACCCGTCGCTGAACATGAGCGCGCGCTACACGCGCTTGTCCGACATCGCGGCGCCGAACCTGGGCTTCATTGCCGCGCCGCCGCCGGGAACGCCCGCCGGCGTCATCGATTTGGACGCCACCCCGCTGATCGCGTTCCCGCTCAGTTTTCCGATCATTTTGAACAACTACGTGCTGCAAGCGCAGCTCACGGTTCCGCTTTCGGACTACGTCTTGCGAACCTCGCGCGCCATTTCGGGCGCCAATCGGGTCAAGAACGCGAGTGAGCTCGACGAGCGTGCCACGCGTTTGTCGGTCGCACGTGACGCCAAGGTCGCCTACTACCAGTGGATCCGCATGCAGGGCTTCGCGTTCGTGGGCGCGCAGTCCATCGAGCAAGCCAAGGGCCACCTGCTCGATGCCAACAACGCGTTCCAGGCCGGGCTGATCTCGAAGGCCGACGTGCTGCGCGCCCAAAGCGGCGTCAAGAGCGCCGAGCTCTTCGCCGAGAAGGCCAACAGCAACGTCGCGCTGGCGACCATGCGCCTGCGCGTGCTGATGAAGGACCCCGCCGACAAGCAATACGACGTCGGCGAGAACATCTTGGCGCCCGTTGCTCCGCTGCCCGGCACCGCGTCCGAACCGGCCGCCTACCGCGAGGCGACGCAGCAACGCTTGGAGATCAAGCTGCTGACCGAGAACGAAGCGGCCATTCGCGACCAAGCGGCCTTGACCGGGGCCGGCAACTACCCGCGCCTCGACGCTTCGGCCAGCGCCCAATACTCCAACCCGAATCCCCGCTATTTTCCGCAAGAAGACAAGTTTCACGGCACCTGGGACGCCAGCATCGTGCTCAGCTGGACGCCGACCGCCATCTTCGGCGCGCAAGCCGGCACGCGAGCGCTGGACGCCAAAGCGGCCGAGCTTGCGGCGCAGCGCCAAGGCCTGCTCGACGGCTTGCAAATCGAAGTCTCGCAGGCGCTGAGCGCCGAGCGTGACGCGCAGTTTGCGGTGACGGTTTCGCAGCAAGCGCTCGCCGCGGCCGACGAAGGCTACCGCGTGCGCCGTGAGCTGTTCCGCACCGGTCGCGCCACCTTGGTCGAAGTGACCGACTCCGAGACGGAGCTGACGCGCGCCCGTCTCGAGTTGGTCAACGCCCACGTCGATCTGCGCATCGCCCAGGTGGAGCTCAGCCACGTGCTCGGGCGAGACGTAGCCAAGTAAAGCTCAGCGCACCGGCCGCAAAGAGTCGCAATCGAGCGTGCCGACCAGCGCGCGCAGCTTGCCGCTGTAGCGCTTACCCTCGACGAAGCTAGACCAGGCATTTTGTACCAGCTCGCACCGGTACGTGTCGCCGGCTTGGTCTTTGAAAAACACGCTGTAGCTCTGGCTGTGCGCTCCTTCGCGCTCACAGCCGGGCGCGCTGCAGCCGCTGCGGCCGAGCACCACCATCGGCCAGCGCGGCGCGTCGGCAATCGAGTCGCCTTTCGCGACTTCTTCACGCGCTTGGCTCCATTTCAGGACCACGTAGTCACACTTCTCTTCGTAGATGGGCTCGTCCTTGAATTTCGGGGCGCACACCTGCTCCTCTTTGAAGGTGCCGTCGCCGCGATCGTGCTTTTGGGCATGACAGGTCTCGCCGTCTGGCACCTTCTTGGAGCCGTGCTGCTCGCGATGGCGCGAGACGTCGATGGCCCCCGCTGGTAGCGCGCTGCACCACGCGGACTGCCGCGACGGTCCGAAGCGCTCGACCGCGATCGAGCGCTGCCAGGTGTGATACGCGACCACGAAGCTCTGCTGCTTTTTCCAAACCACCGCCACCACCACCACCGCTACCGTCAATAGCGCCGCAATCGGGACGACCAGCTTCCACGTCGCGCGGCGCGGTGGCGCGCTCGGCAGTGCGACCGCCAACGGCGACGGCGCCGCCTGCGCGCGCACCGCTGCGCCTTCGACCAACGGCGCGCCGCACTGCCCACAGTTGTGGGCGCGCTTCGACGAGGCCCCGCCGCAATACCGGCACTGCACGTCCGCGCCCACGAACTCGTGGTCCTGCACCGCGACTTTCTCGTCATCGCGCGGAAAATAACGAGCATTCGGATCTTGCTGAGCCCCACAATTGGGGCAGTGTCGGTGCGTGAGCCCTAGGTTCTTCTTGGCACCGCAATACCGGCAATCCCAAACCATCTCGTAAACGAGCTCGGCCATGATCCACGAGCGTACGACCCCGAACGCGCCGGGATCAACAGAAAGGCCGGAAGACGGGAGGCGCTACGTCGGTGTCCCGATTAGATACGTCAGTTGGGTAGGCATTTTGGGGACCGGCAAGCGGCCGCATTCCCACTGGTAGTCGCCGGCGGGAAGCTCTGCGATCAGGCCTTGAAGCTCGGCCGGATCGTAGACGCGCAGGCACGAGACCATGCCGTCCCACAACGTGCACAGCGGGACGAGCGGCACGGCGTAGGTGAAGAAGAGCCGGCTCCAGCGAAACGGCTTGATGAAGGGCGTCACCGCCAGCTGCGTCGTCGTGCCGAACGCAATTTGCACCATGCTCAAGGCCGAGCGCTGGGTGAGCTCGACCAACGCCACGCCTCGTCGCTGCGTCACCGCGTCGAGCAAACAGGCGCGCGCCTGCTCCGGATTCAGGTGATGAAAGCCATTGCAGACCAAGCGAAAGCCGTGCAGATCTCGCGGCACCTGCTGCGCATCGACTGGCCGCGCTTCGAGCTGTACCCAGTCCGGCAGCACGGCGCGTGCGTGCTCTTGGCGCGACGCACTGGGATACAAATCGGTCAGGACCAAGCCAACCGGCCGTCCTAGCTTCTCTTGCAGCTCGCGTGCGATGACGACGGCCGGCCCACCCCCGCCCGAGCATAGGTCGACCAAGCGCGCGTCGCCCGTGCGCCGAACCGCCTCAGCCAGACGTTCGGTGAACGGCTGATACGGAAGTTTCGACCAGCCCCCCATGTGGCTGAGAAAATCCGTCATGTATTCGCGGATCAACGCCGGGAACCAAGTTTGGTCTTCGAACTCGAAGGCGTGGATGCGCGCCATGCCAGGGGGTAGCCTAGCCCGAGCCTTTGACCGAAAGCATAGCGAAACCAAGCGACGCCGAGCGCGGCCTACCATCGGACCACGCCTCGAGCCGGCCGCTCGGGGTTTACGTTCATTTTCCGTGGTGTCTCCAGAAGTGCCCGTACTGCGATTTCTTGAGCGTCGCCGCGGCGCGTGAGGCAATTCCCCATCGCGCCTACGCGGACGCGGTCCTGCGCGATCTGGCGGCGCGCCTGCCGCGGTTG
>Ga0164241_10000993_pt1 | contig 40009 bp, 41 predicted proteins | sample OricomyardsoilBY_FD_108780 | JGI IMG/M metagenome (GOLD analysis project Ga0164241, IMG submission 108780) | Backyard soil microbial communities from Emeryville, California, USA - Original compost - Back yard soil (BY) | ecosystem: Environmental > Terrestrial > Soil > Unclassified | place: USA... | reverse complement strand
CGATCCGTCGTCCGGGGAGATGAAGCCGTAGCCCTTCTCCGCGTTGAACCACTTCACAGTTCCCTGCGCCATGCTTGCTCTCCTCGAGCGTTGTCCGCGGTTGCCCGCTGATCGAACACCCCGACCGATTCCTTCTCCGATCGGGCGATTGCGCTTTACCCCGTGCATGCCGTGCGGACACCAGGAGAAGAGCAACAACGAGCGAACAGTACCGCCCCGGTATCGCGATATCCAGCAGGTCAGGGCTCAGATTTCGGTTCCGGAACCGATCAGGAGTCACCACCCGCATTGCCCGACCGGCCGGCCAGCACGTCATGCAGTTCGTACTTCTCCGCGGCCTCGGCGGCCGCGCCGGCCCGGTACGCGCCCCGTCGTTCCAGCGCGGCCAGCGTCGCCACCACCATCGACGGCCCGTCGATGAGGAAGTGCCGACGTGCCGCCGCCCGGGTGTCGGAGAAGCCGAACCCGTCCGCTCCCAGGGCGACGAAGTCGCCGGGCACCCATGGGGCGATCAGGTTCTGCACCGCCCGCTGCCAGTCGCTGGAGGCGATGACGGGGCCTTCGGTCTCGGCCAGCACCTTGGAGATGTAGGGCACGCCGACCTCGCTGCCCGGGTCCAGGAGCCGGGCGCGTTCGATCCGCTCGGCGTCCCGGCTCAGCTCGGTCCAGCTGGTGACCGACCAGACGTCGGCGGCCACGCCCCAGTCCTGGGCGAGCAACTGCTGGGCCTCCAGCGCCCAGCGCACGCCGACACCGGAGGCCAGCAGCTGCGCCCTTGCCTTGCCCTCGGTCTCGGCGGCCGGCGAGAGCTTGTAGATGCCCTTGAGTAGGCCCTCGACGTCCAGGTCCGCCGGTTGCACCGGCTGCTGGTACGGCTCGTTGTACAGGGTGATGTAGTACATGACGTTCTCGCCGTGCGGGAACTCCTCGCTCCCGCCGTACATCCGGCGCAGCCCGTCCTTGACGATGTGCGCGATCTCGTACCCGTACGCCGGGTCGTACGAGACGAAGTGCGGCTGGGTGGCCGCGATGAGGTGTGAATGGCCGTCGCCGTGCTGCAGGCCCTCCCCGGTCAGTGTGGTGCGGCCGGCGGTGGCGCCCAGCACGAATCCGCGGCCCATCTGGTCGCCGATCGCCCACATGCCGTCGCCGGTCCGCTGGAAGCCGAACATCGAGTAGAAGATGTACATCGGGATCATCGGTTCGCCGTGCGTGGCGTACGCCGTGGACACGGCGGTCAGGGTGGCGATCGAGCCGGCCTCGTCGATCCCCTCGTGCAGGATCATGCCCTGTTCGGATTCGCGGTAGGCCAGCATCAGCTGGGCGTCGACCGCCGTGTACAGCTGCCCGGACGGGTTGTAGATCTTCTGGGTGGGGAAGAACGAGTCCATGCCGAACGTGCGGGCCTCGTCCGGGATGATCGGCACGACGCGCTTGCCGATCTCCGGGTCCTTGAAGAGGTCGCGGACCAAGCGGACGAACGCCATCGTGGTGGCGATCTCCTGCTTGCCGGAGCCCTTCTTGAGCACGTCGTAGACCTTGTCGCCGGGCAGGACCAGTGGCTTGGCCGTCACCCGGCGTTCCGGTACGAAGCCGCCCAGGCGGGCCCGGCGGTCCTTCATGTACCGGATCTCTTCGCTGTCCTCGCCGGGGTTGTAGTACGGCGGGTTGTACAGATTCTCCTCGAACGCCGAGTCCGGGATGGGCAGGTGCAGGCTGTCCCGGAACTCCTTGAGGTTCTGCAGGGTCATCTTCTTCATCTGGTGGGTCGCGTTGCGACCCTGGAACGACGGCCCGAGGCCGAAGCCCTTGATCGTCTTGACCAGCACGACCGTCGGCTGGCCCTTGTGCCTGGTCGCGGCGTTGTAGGCGGCGTACACCTTGCGGTAGTCGTGGCCGCCGCGACGCAGCCGCCAGATGTCGTCGTCGGACATGTCGGTGACCATTTGCTTGGTGCGCGGATCCCGGCCGAAGAAGTGCTCACGGATGTAGGCGCCGTCGTTGGCCCGGTACGTCTGGAAGTCGCCGTCCGCGGTGGTGTTCATCAGGTGGACCAGGGCGCCGTCCTTGTCCCGCTGCAACAGCTGGTCCCACTCCCGACCCCAGATCACCTTGATGACGTTCCAGCCGGCCCCCCGGAAGAACGACTCGAGCTCCTGGATGATCTTGCCGTTGCCACGGACCGGGCCGTCCAGGCGCTGCAGGTTGCAGTTGATGACGTAGGTCAGGTTGTCCAGACCGTCGATCGCGGCGATGTGGATCAGGCCGCGGGACTCGACCTCGTCCAGTTCGCCGTCGCCCAGGAACGCCCAGACGTGCTGGTCGGAGGTGTCCTTGATGCCGCGGTGGTGCAGGAATCGGTTGACCCGGGCCTGCTGGATCGCGTTCATCGGGCCCAGGCCCATCGACACCGTCGGGAACTCCCAGAAGTCCGGCATCAGCCGCGGGTGCGGGTAGGACGGGATGCCGCCGCCGGCATGGGACTTCTCCTGCCGGAAGCCGTCCAGGTCGTGCTCGGACAACCGGCCCTCGAGGAACGCGCGGGCGTACATGCCGGGGGAGGCGTGGCCCTGGAAGAACACCTGGTCGCCGCCGCCGGGTGCGTCCTTGCCTCGCCAGAAGTGGTTGAAGCCGACCTCGTACAGTGTGGCCGAAGAGGCGTAGGTGGAGATGTGCCCGCCGACGCCGATGCCTGGTCGCTGCGCGCGGTGTACGAGCATCGCGGCGTTCCACCGGATGAAGCCGCGATAGCGCCGCTCGATGGCCTCGTCACCGGGGAAGAAAGGCTCCGACTCGGTGGGGATCGTGTTGATGTAGTCCGTGGTGGTCAGCGCGGGCAGCGCGATGTGCTGCTCCTTGGCGCGGTCCAGCATCCGGAGCATCAGGTAGCGGGCGCGCTGGCTGCCGCCGGCCTCGAGCATGGCGTCGAACGAGGCGAGCCATTCCTGAGTCTCTTCGGGATCGATGTCGTGCAACTGGGCGGCGATACCGTCCTTGATCAGCGTCATCCTCGCCGCGGTGTGGTCGTTCACTGTGGTCAACGCATACTCCTCTGGCATTCGGCGGCCACGAGCCGCATGGTGCGCCGGGGCATCGGGTCCTTTCGACGGTCCGGCACGGTCAAGCACTGCCATCCTCCCGCATCCAGGGGGGGCATCGCTCGTCGGAACGTCGTCATTTCTGCGGTTCACGGTGGTGCCGCTGTCGGAGCGGCCGGGGTATCGAATTAAGGTATGCGGCCAGGGAACGAACCGGACCCGGATGATCGGTTCGCCGCAGGAACCGTGAAGGGATGCGATACGCGTGAGTGACGTCGCGGGGTATGCGGTGACCGCCGCTACCCGGCTCGGCCTGCAGGCCGGGGACAAGGTGGGGGAGTCCGGTTATGACGACGATGTCGACCACGACCTGCGGGACGCGATCGCCGACGTCATCGACGCCGACCTGCTGGACGACGAGTCGGACGAGGTGCTGGACGCGGTCGTGCTGTGGTGGCGCGACGGGGACGGCGACCTGACCGACGCGTTGATCAACGCGGTCCCGTTGCTGGCCGACGACGGGGTGATCTGGCTGACCACGCCCAAGACCGGCCAGGACGGGTACGTCGAGCCGAGCGACATCGCCGAGGCGACCAGGACGGCCGGCTTGGCGCAGACCACGTCGGTCAATGGTGGCCCGGCCTGGATGCTGGCCCGGTTGGCTCGGCCCAAGTCGGGCAAGGTGCGGCGCTGATGTCCGGCGCGGGCCTGGCCGAGGGCACGACGGCCCCCGACTTCACGCTGCCGGACGCGAACAAGGCACCGGTCTCGTTGTCCTCGTTCCGGGGGCAGCAGCCGGTGCTGCTTGTTTTCTACCCGTTCGCCTTCACCAGTACGTGCAGCGGCGAGCTATGCCAGTTGCGGGACGACCTGTCCACATTTACCGACGCCGGGGTGCAGGTGCTGGCCATCTCGTGCGACACCTCGCAGTCGCTCAAGGTCTGGGCCGCTCAGCAGGGTTACCAGTTCCCACTGCTGTCGGACTTCTGGCCGCACGGCGCCGTGGCTCGGTCGTACGACGTGTTCTTCGACAAGGCCGGGATGGCGTTGCGAGGGACGTTCCTGGTCGACGTCGAGGGGATCATCCGGTTCGCCGAGGTGAACCCGCCGGGGCAGGCCCGGGACCAGTCCGCCTGGAAACGCGCGGTGGCTGCGCTCGCGGCGGTCGGCTGAGGGTGTCCTGTTCCGGCGGAGCCGGTTCGGGCCCCTGCGGCGAGCAGTGGTCGCAAGTCGGCACCGGCGGAGCCGGTTCGGGCCCCTGCGGCGAGCAGTGATCGCAAGTCGGCACCGGCGGAGCCGGTTCGGGCCCCTGCGGCGAGCAGTGATCGCAAGTCGGCACCGGCGGAGCCGGTTCGGGCCCCTGCGGCGAGCAGTGATGGGATACTGACCTGCGGTCGCCGCTCGGTCGGCGCATCGGGGCGCGTAGCTCAGCGGGAGAGCACCCGGTTTACACCCGGGCGGTCGGCGGTTCGAACCCGTCCGCGCCCACCGGCCCGCGGGCGGGGCCTGCTGTCGTCCCGAGCGGCGCAAAACCGCCCGAGGGGGCCACGGCGCACCACCCAGTCAGGCAACCGGTGTGGTAGGGCTGACTGATGAGTGAGAGTTCTCTGTGGTCGTTGCTGCTGGTCACGGCTGTCGCGGCGGCCGCACCGATCATCTCCCGGATGGTGCCCGGCCGGCCGCCGCAGGTGTTGTTCCTGATCGTCGGTGGCGTGGTCATCGGGCCGCACGTGCTGGGATTTGCCGATTCCAGCGAGATTCAACTGGTGGCCGGCCTGGGTCTTGGATTCCTGTTCCTGCTCGCGGGATACGAGTTGGAACCCGGGCTGCGTCGGGAAAGGGCGGGCCGGCAGGCCCTGATCGCCTGGGTGATCAGCGCAGTCGCCGCGGTCGTGATCGTCGGTGGGCTCGAATATCTCGGCTTCGTGCGGGCATTCGTGCCGGTATCGATCGCCTTGACGACCACGGCTCTGGGGACGTTGCTGCCGATTCTGCGTGAACAGCACATGCTGGCCGGAGCATTGGGACGCTTCGTTTTCGCCGCCGGCGCGGTGGGCGAACTGTTTCCCATCCTCGCGACCTCGCTCTTCCTCGGTGCCTACCGGACCTGGTGGGAGGCCCTGATCATCGCCTCGATCGGCGGCCTGGCCTTCGTACTGGTGTGGCTGACCCGGTTGATCTCGGGAACCCGGGTGGCCGCGATCATCACCGAGAACCGCCACGCCACGTCGCAGTCCACTTTGCGTATCACCATCGTGCTGCTCGTCGGATTGCTGCTCATCACGGAGCGATTCGGGGTCGAGGCAGCCCTCGGGGCGTTCTTCGCCGGCATGGTGCTGCGGAGCACCTCAACCGGGAGCGGCCGCGAATTCGACGACAAGCTCGACGCAGTCGGGTACGGATTCTTCATCCCCGTCTTCTTCGTGAGTTCCGGTATGGCCCTGGACGTTCTGTCCATCGTGGAGAATCCGGGGCGGCTGTTGGTCTTCTTCCTGTTGCTGGTGGTGGTGCGGGGACTGCCCGCGTTGCTGGTCTACCGAAGGAATCTCGCGGTCCGCGAGCGCGTGCAGATGATGCTGCTGACCGCAACAACGCTGCCCCTGCTGGTTGCGTTGTCCGCGATCGGCCTGGAGTCCGGCGTCATGCTGCCGGAGAACGCGGCCGCACTGGTCGGGGCGGGCGTCCTGTCCGTTGCCGTCTTCCCGCTGATCGCAATCCGCTTGCAGCGCCCCGCGACAGCGCTGCACCCACGACAATGACACTCGGCCGGGCGGATCACTGAGATCCGCGGGGCCGCGGAATATGCTGCAGGGTCAGGTCAGCCTCGTGCAGTCAACCGGCCCGAACCCGTTGGAGACCAAGATGAGCGCAGGCGGAAACCCCCGGGAACGGTTCGTCGAATGGTTCGAGGCGGACGTCATCCATCCCATCGAAGACTTCAAGGACCCGAAACAGGAATGGCGCCGACTGTTCTCCGAGGCGTTGGGGACATTCTTCCTGGTGCTGGTGGCGGCCGGCGGCGGGATGATGAGTCAGGCCTTCCCGGACACGATCTCCCGGACGGCCGCGGTGACCGCACCAGGGTTGATGGTCCTCTCGATCATCCTGTTCATGGGGAAGGTGTCCGGCGCCCACCTGAACCCGGCAGTGAGCCTCGCGTTCGCCGCCCGCGGCGACTTTCCCTGGCGACGCGTGCCCGGATACATCGTGGTGCAGTTGATCGGTGCGACTCTCGCATGCGTGTTCCTGCAGGCGGTCATCGGCGTGTCGGCCACCTATGGATCCAACTACCCCGCCGCCGACTACTCCGCGGGCGCCGCGTTCTGGATGGAATTCCTCCTCACCGCCGGACTGGTCAGCGTGATCCTCGGCACCGCATCGGGGGCACAGAACATCAGGATCGTGGGCGCGTTCGGCGTCGGCGCCTACATCGCGCTGGCCGGACTCTGGGGCAGCCCGATTTCGGGAACCTCGATGAATCCGGCTCGGACGTTCGGGCCGGATCTCGTCGGGGCCGACTTCAGCGACTACTGGGTGTACGTTGCGGGTCCGATCGCGGGAGCGGCCGCCGCGGTTCTGTGTGGCTTTGTGTTGCGCGGCAGCGGAGGCGGTCGGGCCGGCTCTGGTGCGGCTCAGGGGGCGCTCCACACGGAGATCGCGGCGCGCGACAAGCAGTGAGACCACGAGACGACGCCGCTGCGCAGTGATGTCATTTCCCGAACTCGTGACCGGATTTGCCGTCAGCGCCGGACGTGCCGACCAACGCGTCCAGATCGCTGACCGCGGGCAGTTCGTGCAGCGCCGCCAGGATGTGCTTCTCCCACAGTTCCAGCAGGCGCTCCAGGATCACCGAGTCCGCGGTGATCCGGAATTCCTCCAGGTCCAGGGCATCGTTGCGGTAGACCGCGAGGTCGTAGGGCGGACCGACGGACAGGTTGGCGCGGGCGGTGCTCATCATCGAGGCGAGCGCGAGCTTGGCGGCGACCGCCAGGTTCGCGTGCGCGCGGACGCCGACATCAAGCATGAACTTGCCGTACTTGCTCTCGCCGATCTGCAGGAAGGGCCGGTCGTCGGAGGCGCGAATATAGTTGCCCTCGGGGTAGATGAGCATGATGTCCGGCGCTGCGCCGGTGATTTGCCCGCTCAGGATGAACGTCGCCGTCCCGTCCGCGCCGGAGGACATCAACCCGTCGCGGTGTTCGCCGACCACCGTGCGGCTCACCCGCCCGACATACAACGCTGCCTCGTACATCTCGTCGACCGTGGCCAGCGATTCCGCACCGCCGGGGGCCCGCAGGTCGTGCGACAGTCGGTCCAGCACCTCCTGGGTGGTGGCAAGGTTGCCGGCCGACTGCAATACGAAGATCCGGTCAGCGGCGGGCCGGAAGACGTGCAATTTGCGGTAGGTGCTGATGTTGTCCACGCCGGCATTGGTCCGGGTGTCCGACATGACGACCAGGCCGTCGTCGAGCCGCATGGCCAGGCAGTACGTCACGTGCAACCCCTGTCGTCGTCGTCCGCCGTCCGCGGACGGGGCACGCAGCCTAACCCAGTGAGGTGACGGGAACACGGCCCGGCGGACGGCGCAGCGTCCCGGCGGTCGCCCGGGCGCTGGAGGACGGCCTGGTGACCCTGGACGAGCTGGGCCGCTACTGAGGTTTTCGCCCGACGGTTCCCCGTGCTGATTCTGGAGCTTCCTCGGCTCAGCCGCGCCCGGACGGATGTGCCCCCGGCAGGATTCGAACCTGCGCACCCGCCTCCGGAGGGCGGTGCTCTATCCCCTGAGCTACGGGGGCGCGGCCCGCAACATTACCGTATCGCCGCGACCGGTTTGACCACCGGACCGTGCAGCGGCCTACAGTCCGACGGATGAACCTGCCCCACCCGTTGTGCCTGACCTGCGGCGTGCAGTACGAACTCGGCCCGGATCCGCAAAGGTGCCCGATCTGCGAGGATGACCGGCAGTATGTACCGCCGATCGGCCAACGATGGACGTCGGTCGACCGGCTCGCGGCCGGCGGCTTCCGGAACCGGTTCGCGCCGGAGGAGTACGGCCTGTGCGGCATCGGCACCGAGCCCCGTTTCGCCATCGGCCAGCGGGCGCTGCTGGTGCCGGGGCCGGGTGGCAACCTGCTGTGGGACTGCATCTCGCTGCTCGACGAGGAAACCGTCGCCGCCGTCGCCGAGCGCGGCGGAATCGCGGCGATCGCGATCTCCCATCCGCACTACTACAGCTCGATGATCGCCTGGAGCGAGGCGTTCGGGGGCGTCCCCGTGTTCATCCACGAGCGTGATCGGCAGTGGGTGCAGCGCACCGGCAACGTCGAGTTCTGGTCCGGCGACGCCGTCGAGGCGCTGCCCGGCCGCACCGTGTACCGGGCGGGCATCCACTTCGCCGGCGGTGCGATCCTGCACTGGCCGGCCGGTGCCGGCGGCCGGGGTGCGCTGCTGACCGGCGACATCTTCCAGGTGGTGGAGGACCGCCGCTGGCTCTCGTTCATGTACTCGTACCCGAACTACGTCCCCGAGCACCCGGACACCATCCGGCGCGCCGTCGACATGGTCGAGCCGCTGGATTTCGCCGTCATCTACGGCGCCTGGTGGGGCAAGGTGCTCACCCTGGACGCCAAGGGCTCGGTGACCCGCTCCGCGCGGCGGTACTTCGAGCACCTCGGGCTGGAGTTCTGAGCGGCCGGCGTTCGGTCCGGCGGGCCGCGGAGGTTCAGCAGTCTCCAGACCTGTGAGCTCCGCGCCCATCCATCACCACACCAGCACGGCGACGACGGCCGCGACCGCCCCCAGCGCACCCACGGCCGCCGCCCATAGACCGATCTTCGACTGGGTGTCGAACGCCGTTGACCAGCCGGCCCGCTCCAGGGTCGTCTTGATCAGGCCTTGCAGCTCCCCGGAATCGAGCCGGTAGTCGACCACCTTGGTCAGCCCGTCCGGGCCGAGCGCCCAGATCTGCTCGGCCCCGACGGCCCACACCCGGCCACCCACGGACGACGCGCGGCCGGTGAACCGGGGGACCAGCCGACCATCCGGACCGGCCGCCCACTCCAACTCGTCCAGCGCGTCGGAGCGCGCGGCCTTCGCCGGTCCGACGGGGGTCAGCGTCGTCGAGTACGACTTGGTCAGGCCCTGCCGCTGGAGCAGCGCCCACCACTGCGCGTCGGCCAGGTCCACCCGGACGGTGACCGAGTCACCGGCCCGATCCACCGCGTACGGCGTGCCGGACGTGCGGCGCACCAGATCGCCCACCACCTCGTCGAGCGTCCAGGGCCGGCCGATGTCGGCGGCGGCGCCGGGGTCGCCGGCCACCCACCCGCTGCCGGTCCCGGCGGGAACCTCGGCGGCCGGGCCCCGACGTCGGCGCAGGCCGAGCACGAGGATGACCGCGCCGAGCCCGCCGAACAGCAGTCCGGCCGCGAGCCCGATCCAGAGCAGCAACTTGGCGCCACCCTCGACGGTGCTCGCCCACACCGCCTCCCGCGGCTGGTCGGGCGGGAAGGCCACCGCGACCACGTCGCCGGCCGAGAGGTCGCCGCCCACGCGCACGCCGCCGATGGCGTCGATCCGGTAGGTCTGGTCGCCGACGCTGAACTGGACGTCGTAGTCGCGGGTGGTCCTGGTCTTGCCGTTGCTCCGGGTGGTGTGCACGTCGACATCGACCACGGTGGCGCTCGCCCGGGCGGTATAGGCGGAGTAGTCAGTCGACCCGATCAGCACGAAGGTGCTGCCGAGGACGATGCCGACGGCCAGGAAGACGGACCCGACGACGATCATCAGGCGGTTGCGTTGCTTGGGCACGGGTGCTGCGGTCGTGGTCATGTCGGCTATCTCCAGGGATGCTGTGGTGAATGTGAATCCAGCGTGAGGACGGGCCTGCACCCACGGAAATACGTCCACGGACAACCGGACGGCCGGCGGGATCAGTCACCCATCGGCTGCCGGACCCAGGCGGGCCGATCAGCTCGTCGGCAGGGGCTCCGCGCCTCGCTCCGCCAGCATCTGCGTCATCACCGAGATCTCTGCGGACTGGGCGTCGGCCATCTTCTGCGCGAAGTTGCGAACGACCGGGCTGGTCGCGTGCTCGGCGGCGTACTCCATCATCGGTGTGCCGCCCTGGTGATGTCGGATCATCAACTGCAGGAAGTAGATGTCCGATTCTGCGCCGCGCAGCGCCTTGAGCCGGGCCATCTCGCTGTCGGTGGCCATGCCGGGCATCAGCGGGGTCTGGCCGGCCGAGGTCTGCGGAGCGGTCGCCGACGTCGACGGCCCGGTGCCCGCCGCGGTGGCCTCGTTCGTCATCGACATGCTCTGGTGACCATGATCGGAGCCCTGCATCCAGCTCATCCGGGCCGCGTCGGTGGATTCGGGCAGGTCCCACAGGGACAGCCAGCCCTGCATCTGGCCGATCTGGTCCGTCTGGGTGTAGCCGATGTCGTAGGCCATCACGTCGATCTCGGGGTCGGTGGTGTTCTGCTCGGCATAGTGCGCCATCAGCACGCCCTGGTCGTGATGGACGATCATGTCGCGGGCGAACCCTGCGTCCACGGAGTTGCTGTCGGGCGTCGCGGGCGCCGATCGGAACGCGCCACTGAGGGCCAGCCCCAAGGTGGCGCCCACCAGCAGCAGAACGAGGGCGGCCGCCGACAGCAGAAGGATGGTCATGCCCCGGGATCGGGCGCGGTGGATCACCCCGCCCGGCCCGGCCGAACCTGCGGTGGGCGTCGAATCCTCCGCCATCGCGGTCAGCCGGCGCTGGGTGTGGTGGCCGCGGCGGTGGCTGGCTGCTCCGCGGTGGTCACCGGGACCGACGCGGTGCCGTCGACGGACTGGTCGCTACTGGCCACCGACATCTCGGTGGAGTTCACCACCCCGCCGGTACCGGACATCGGTATGGCGTCCGCACCGGGCGGCGTCGGGTCGAACGCCGGCGGGTTGGTCACGTCGAACGAGGGTTGCTGACAGGTCGCGCCGGTCTCCGGGTAGACCCACCGGTTCTGCCGCAGGGCGGTGATGAACTGCTTGACCCGCTCGTCGGAGGCCGAGTCGACCTTCAGCTGGTGCGCCCAGGCCTGCAGGGAGATGGGCGAGTCGAGCCCGGGGTAGGGCGACAACGTGGTGTAAGGCTGACCTTGCACCAGCGACGTGAGGGTCGCCAGGTCCCCGTCGGCGATGGTGTCGGGGTTGTAGGTGATCCAGACGGCGCCGTGTTCGAGGGTGTGCACCATGTTCTCGTTGCGCACGGCCGTGGCGTAGACGATGCCGGTGCAATTGGCCCAGGTCCCGTCGTGGGGCCCGCCGACCGGTGGGTACCGGTTGTAGGCCACCCGTTGGTCGGCGTTGATGTGGATGGCGGCCTTGTAGTCGACATAGCTGGCCGGACCATCGGCGGTGGCCGGGGTGTTGGCACCGACATAGATGCCGGGGATGTTGACGGACGGGTCGGGGTTGTCCACCGACGGCGTCCAGGGCGCCAGCGCGTCCGCGGCCGCGTTCTTCTCTTGGGACTTGTTGAACACCACGATGAAGATGCCGGCGGCCAGGGCGACGACGGCGACCACCGCGCCGATGGTGAGCCAGGGCAGCCCCTGGCGTCGGGACACCACGGGGGCGGGGGAACGACTCTTCTTCGTGCTCTTGCCACTGGCCATGGTGCGGTGCTGTCCTTGCTGTTCATCGGGTGCTGTTCGTCGGGGCTGCCGACCCGGAAAGGGCCCGACTCCGGGGAACGTGACCGCAGTCGCCCGCGGGCAGCCCCCCAGGGCCGACCGCTCAGTCTACGAGCAGCACCCGTCGCATCCGTGTGAACGTGCCCGTCACCGACGCTCGATCGATGACGGGCCAACCGGTCAGCCGTCCGGATCGACCCGCCGGGCCAGCGCGATCGCGGCCGGCACCGACGCGACTCCGAGGGTACGGACCAGGTTCTGCGTGTGGGTGCGCACAGTGTTCGGCGACATGCCAAGCCAGGCAGCCGTTTCCGCCCTGGATCGGCCCTGCATCAGCGAGTCGAGCACGTCCCGCTCGCGGGCCGTGAGCCGGGCGAGGGAGGGTCTGTCCGGCGCGACGCCAGGGTCGCCGGGAACGCGGAAGGTGTACCGCAGGAGCCGGGTCAGCATGGCGGGTGGGATGTGAGTTTCATCCCGGAACGCTCCGTGGATCGCCCGGATCAGCGCGTCCGGTTCGGCCGAGGTCACTACCAGGCCGAGCGCACCGGCTCGAAACACCTCCGCAAGCCGCTCGTCGTCGGGCGCCTCGGTCAGGGCCACCCATCTCATCCGTGGCCATCGCATCGCGGCCCCGGCGCCCACCTCGAGCCCGTCGACCCCGTCGAGGTCGAGGTCGACGAGCAGGACGTCCACCCGAGCGCCGGCGAGCAGTTCCAGCAGCGCGCTCTCGCTCGGGGCGTAGCCGACGAAAATCAGGCCGGGCGTCTGGCGGAGCAACACGGCCAAGGACTGAGCGACGGCGAGCCGCTCCTCCAGCAAGGCCACCCGAGGGGCGGCGAACGCGGCCGGCGCTCGCGGGGTGGTGCCGCCGGCGCGCGGATGATCGACGGCCGGCGTCACCGCTCGTCCGGCTCCGGCCGCCGGCCCTGGCGGTGGGCCGCCAGCAGCGCGGTCGCGTGCAGGCGCGAGTGCACTCCGAGCTTCTCCAGCAGTTTTTGCACGTAGCCCCGGGCGGTCGCCGACCGGACCCCGAGGGAGGTGCCGATCCGCGCGGTCGATTCCCCCGCGTCCAGCAACATCAAGACCTGCCACTCGCGCTCGGTCAGGAACCTCAGCCGCCAGCCGGGATCGGTGTGTGCGACGCGTGGCACACGGGAGGCGCCCGAGCTCCGAGCCGGTCGCCGCTCGGGCCCGGGTGGCGCGAACTCGGCGAAGATCTCGGTCAGCGGTTGGTACCGGCTCACCACCGCGTCGACGCCGGGGCCGCCGGCGGGCAGGTCGGTCGGGCGTGCCCCGGACAGCAGGATCACCCGCATTCCGGCAGGCCCGGCCGCCCGCAGCTCCAGGATCGCCGGCCCCGCGTCGACCACGATCTGCCCGTCCACCAGGCAGGCTTCGGGCCGGCGGGCGGCGACCGAGGCCACCAATCCGCGCAGGGTGACGTCGGTCGAGACCACGGACTGGCCGGCCGCTCGCAGCGCCAATGCCAGGGCGTGCACGAACAGCCGGCTCGGGTCGCCGATCGCCACCTTCATCGGCCCACCCCCGGGAGCCGCCCCGGGCTCGGCGGCCGAACCGCACCGGTCATCCTTGACCTCCCCGCACGCAGAAATCCCCCTGATCAGGTTAGTCCGTGCCACCCGGTGCTCACGATCGAATAACGCAGGGAAGGCTGTCTGCGGCGAACCTGCGGACGCCCCGAATGTCTCGCGTGAAATTGGCATCGGCCTCAGAAATCGACCGCGACGGCCAATTCGTGAGCTCGCGGCAACGATCGGGTGAAGCGACCGATCACCACGGCAGTGTCCGCGGCCTCCGCCACGCGCCGCCGCAGGAGGTCGGCGAACTCCCGCGACGGGCGGACACCGAGTTCGTCGTCCAAGAGTTCGCTGTAGCGCTCGAACCGGGTCACCGCCTGGCTGTAGTTGCCCATCGCCAGATGGGCGCGGACGACGATCCGCTGGGCGCTCTCGCGCAGCGGCTCGGCTGCCGCGGCGGCCAGGGCGACGGGCAGCGCCGCATCCGGGCGATCGTGGGTGAGGTGTTGGGCGGCAACGAGTTCCAGTCCGAGCTGTTGGAGCTGCCGGAGCTGCTCGCGCTCGGTTTCGACCCAGGGCTCGGTCCAGCCGGGCAGCAGTTCGCCCGCGGTGCAGAGGTCGACGACATCGTCGGCCGGCTCCGCGCTCCGGGCCGAAGGTCGGTGCAGTCGGTCGACCCCGGCCCGCAGGGTCCGGACGTCCACCCGAACGGTGCGGGCCAGGGCAACGGTGTCGCGGCCGACGGTGATCAGGCCCGGGTGGGTCTGCCGGATCCGCCAGAGCAGCTCGCGCATGCTCCCGGTCGCCCGCCGGGACTCGGAGTCGGGCCACAGCAGGGTGGCCGCGGCGGACCGGTGGGTGGGTCCCTGCAATGCGAGCAGCGCCAGCAGCCGGCGCATCGTCGAGGACGTCGGGACCTCGTCGACGCCGTCATCCAGGCGCCAGGCGCCCAGTAGACCCAAGGTCAGGTCAGGTACGGAACCTGTTGCCCCCGGTACGGAATCGCCACCCTCGCATCCGCGATCAATCACCAGCACCACGACGTTCCCCCATCCTCGGCACCTCAGGCAATGGTTGCGCAGTTCAGGTCATTCGAGGCGGTCGAGGAGAAGGGAAATACGCAAATCGCCCACTTGCAGTAAGCAGGGGTTCTGACATGCACATGTTCATCGCCTTGTCAAGGCTCAGTCGGCCTAGTCGGCCGAGCTTGCGAGGCCGCCATCAAGCACCGCGGTTCCAATCACCCCCTTGGGGGATCCCCGATGCCCCCGGGAGCGGGGGTCTGTGCGTTCTGACGACGCTTTGACGCGCCTCTCACGGGGTCCGGGTGCGCTGAACGATCGGTTCGAGGTCAAGGGGGGTGGACCATGGCGGCTCGTTCGGGTGCCGGCCTGGCGTCGGTGATCACCGCGGTGACGCTGGCGATCTCGGGTTCGTCGGGGGCGACGGTGGTCAACGGTGGGGCGACGGTCGTCAGCGGTGGGGCGACGGTGGTCAGCGGTGGGGCGACGGTGGTCAGCGGTGAGGGGGCGATCGGCTCGGGGTCGGCCGAGTCGGTCCAGATCATCACCTGCGTCGGCTGCCCGCCGGCGGCGGACGGGCACCCGCAGGCTCCGCAGATCATCGATGTGCTGGACGACCTGTTCGCCGGCATGCCCGGGCTGCCCGGCCGGCTGGTGCTGACGATTCCGGGTCGTTTCGGGTCCCGACTTCTTCTGATGCATTTCTAACGGGGCCCGGCGACTCTTGAATTGTGCACGATCGTCCGGTCCCGCCGGGGGCGGGCGATCGATGCGAATCCAGATGAACATGAGAATTCCTAGGGGGAGGTGAATTCACATGGAGATCACGTACTCGGAGCTCGACGCCCAGGCCGTTGAACTGCTGCCGGCCCGCGAGGCTCTCGGCTACTTCAACACCGCGCTGGTTTACGCGTCCAACAGCTCCACCGCCCTGAACGTGCTGACCTTCGGCTCGCTGGCCGCCTCTTCGGCCAACCAGGTCATCATCGTCAGCCAGTGAGGCCGTCCGGCCTAGGCCAGCCCCGTTCCGCGTCGACTCGCCGAGTCGACGCGGAACGGGGTTGAGCCGTTTGTGCCGTGCCCGTGATCCGTTCCAGTACCGGGCCTTTCGCCCGACCACCAGCAGCCCGAAGGATTCCCGTGTACTCCGTGGCCGAATCGACTGTGCGCATCCAGAAGCCTATCCAGGATCCGAGCCAAGGTCCGACCGGCGGCCCGAACCGGGGGGCGCCCCCGCCGCCGATCCCCGCGCCGGCCGGGCTCAGGCCGCCCAACTTGATGTCGCCGGCTCCCGTGCCGGCGCAGCCGGTGGCATTGCTGCCGCTGCGCGCTGCGGGCCTGCAGCTGTTGGGACCCTATGAGGGCTCCGGCTTCAAGGACGAACACTTCCTGGTTTCCCGGGCGGACGGACAGGTCGTCCATCTCTCGGCGCTGCTGTACCACGTGCTCTCCGAACTCGGCCCGGGCCGGACCGCGCAGGATGTCGCGCGCGCGGTGAGCGGCCGGGTCGGAAAGACCTTGCCCCCGGACGGGGTTCGGTTCCTGATCGAGAAGAAGCTGGCGCCCGGTGGACTGGTCGACGCCATGCCGTCATCCCCGGAGTCGAGAAGTCCGGCCGGAGGAACGATGGCCGCCAAACCGGCCACGCCGGCGGGGTCTTCGGCGAAGGCGGCGAAGGCCGCACCTGCGGCGAAGGCGTCGAAAGCCAATCCGCTGCTGGCGCTCCGGCTGCACAAGACGTTGCTGTCCGCGCGAGCGACCAATGTCGCCGCGCGCGGGTTGAGGTTCCTGTTCGCCCCCGTCGCGGTCGCGCTGATGCTGAGCGCGCTGCTGGTCACCGACGGACTGCTGATTGTGGGTGGTGCCGCCGAGACCGGCCTGCTCGCGGTGGTCACCGATCCGCTGTCGATGCTGGCCGTGCTCGGGATGTTGTTGGGCGGGACGCTGTTCCACGAGTTCGGACACGCGGCCGGATGCCGGTACGGGGGTGGTACCCCTGGGGTGATCGGCGTCGGCGTCTATGTCATCCTGCCCGCGTTCTACACCAACGTCACCGACGCCTACCGACTCGATCGTGCGGGGCGACTGCGCACCGACCTCGGCGGGATCTATTTCAACGCCATCGCCGCGCTCGGGTTCGGCGTCGGATATCTGACGACCGGGTGGGTTCCGCTGTTGCTGGCCGCCCTGCTGATGCACCTGGAGGCACTGCAACAGTGCCTGCCGCTGATCCGCTCGGACGGGTATTTCATCCTCGCCGACCTGGTGGGCGTACCGGACCTGTTCGGCAGGATCCGTCCGGTGCTGGCCAGCCTGCTGCCCTGGCGGAAGAACGATCCGCGGGTCAGCGAACTACGGCCCAGGGTAAGGGTTGTCATCAGCGCGTGGGTGCTCGTCGTGGTGCCGGTCCTGGGCGCGGCCATGGTCTACCTGATAGTGCAGACACCGGCCATCATCGGATCCGCGGTGACATCCGTGCAGTTCCAGTGGACCGTGCTGCTCGACTCGATCGCCGCCGGTGCCTGGGCGACGGTGGTTCTCGCCGGGTTCTCCATCCTGCTGCTGGTCGTACCGATTGCCGGCCTGACCGTGTTCCTGGGGCGGCTGACGGTGCAGATCATGGGCCTGACGGTCAAACTGCCGCGGCTCTGGCATGCCCGTGCGATGGCCCGCGGCCGGCACAGTGCGGTCGCGGTCCGCAACCGGTCGGCCGGCAACCCGGCCGTCCCTGATCGTCCCTGATGGCGCCGAAATGTGTTTGATGCATTTCTAACGAGCCGCCTGTTTACTGGTAGTACGAGGTTTTCCGGAGGACTTCAAAGCCGGGGGATCTCACGGGAGAGAATTCGGAAACGGTCCTCACCGAACCCGACTCCCCAACCGTGCAAGTGATTTTCCAATGGAAGGAGGTGAATCACATGAAGGAATTCACCATGACCGAGCTGGATGCGGTCGAGGTCGAGATGCTGCCGGCCCGCGAGGCGCTCGGGGCGTTCAACTTCGCCGCCATCTGGGCGAGCAACTCCTCGCTGGCGGCCAACGTGCTGTCCGTGGGCTCCGTGGCCGCTTCTCAGGCCAACCAGGTCATCATCGTCAGCCAGTGACGATGTGAGATCCCGACCATCGCAGAGTCCACCCGGGGGAGGTGAAAATTATGGAGATCACGTACTTCGAGCTGGAGGCCGAGGGCGTCGAGTTGCTGCCGGCCCGCGAGGCACTGGGGGCGTTCAACTTCGCCGGCGTCGTGGCGCAGAACACGTCCACCTCGCTCAACGTGCTGACCGCCTTCTCGGCCGCCTATTCGCAGGCCAACCAGGCGATCATCGTCGTCCAGTGACGACCTGAGATCCCGACTTTCGCAGAGTCCACCCGGGGGAGGTGAAAATTATGGAGATCACGTACTTCGAGCTGGAGGCCGAGGGCGTCGAGCTGCTGCCGGCCCGCGAGGCGCTGGGGGCGTTCAACTTCGCCGGTGTGCTGGCGCAGAACTCGTCCACCTCGCTCAACGTGCTGACCGCCTTCTCGGTGGCCGCTTCGCAGGCCAACCAGGCGATCATCGTCGTCCAGTAACCAGCGGCATCCGCCGTATCCAGCACAGTCTGCCGATTGCCTCGGCACCGAATCTCGCGCAGCGGCGTTCGGTCCGGGGCTTTCCGGTATCGAACGACACCCGATGGCCCAGATTCCGGGCTTTCGGCCCGGAAATCAGGAAGGAGGTGCCCGATGTCCACTCTTGTCACCCTCGACGAGCTCGCCGACCAGCAGGTCGAGTTGCTGCCGTCCCGGCAGACGATGGCCCTGATCAACGTCGCTCCCGTGATCGGCGTCAACATCGCTCTGGCGGTCAACGCCGCGACGATCAACTCGACCGCGAACGCGGTCGCTCTGCAGTACTTGACCTCAGTGCAGCACTGATCGGCAAGTCCCCGGCCCGGTGGGGTCGGCCGCCCCGGATGTCCTCGGTGCGGCCGCCCCATCGGGCCGTGTGCATTCCGGGACTCGACAGCTTCCTAGAATGGCCTGGTGGATCCCGCGCAGTTGGCCGAAGCCGTTCGCCGTGCCCTGGCCTCGGCCGTTGACGCCGGGGACCTGGCCGTCGAGGTACCGGCCGACATTCCCCTTGACCGTCCGAAGTCGCGCGAGCACGGCGACTACGCCACCCCGGTGGCGATGAAGCTGGCCAAGACGGCCCGCCGGCCGCCGCGGGAGATCGCCGAGGTGATCGCCACCCATCTGGCGAGGACCCCGGGGATCGCGGCGGTGCACGTCGCCGGCCCGGGCTTTCTCAACATCGAGGTCGAGACCGCCGCCGCCGCGTCGCTGGTGGGGCGGATCGTTGCCGACGGGGCCGGCTACGGCAGCGTCGACGGGACGGTCGATGGGAAAGCGGACGCGCTGGCCGGCAAGCACGTCAACCTCGAGTTCGTCTCGGCCAACCCGACCGGTCCGATCCACATCGGCGGAGCCCGCTGGGCGGCGGTCGGCGACGCGCTCGGCCGGATCCTGAGCACCCAGGGCGCCACGGTCGTCCGCGAGTACTACTTCAACGACGCCGGCGCGCAGATCGACCGGTTCGCCCGCTCGCTGCTCGCGGCGGCCCGCGATGAACCGGCCCCCGAGGACGGCTACGGCGGCGACTACATCGGTGAGATCGCCGCCCGGGTCACCGCCGATCAGCCGGACGCGCCCGACCTGCCGGACGAGCGGGCGACCGAGATCTACCGGCACGAGGGCGTCGAGCTGATGTTCGACGAGATCAAAGCGACCCTGCACACCTTCCGCACCGACTTCGACGTGTACTTCCACGAGAACTCGCTGCACGAGACCGGCGCGGTGGACAGCGCGGTGCAGCGACTGAAGGACTCGGGCCATCTTCGGTTCGACGACGGCGCCTGGTGGCTCAACTCCAAGGCCTACGGCGACGACAAGGACCGGGTCGTCATCAAATCCGACGGCGCGCCCGCCTACATCGCCGGCGACCTGGCGTACTTCCTGGACAAGCGGTCCCGCGGCTTCGACCTGTGCATCTACATGCTCGGCGCCGACCACCACGGCTACATCGCCCGGCTCAAGGCGGCGGCCGCCGCGTTCGGCGACGATCCGGACGTGGTCGAGGTGCTGATCGGCCAGATGGTCAACCTGGTCCGGGACGGCGAGCCGGTCCGGATGAGCAAGCGGGCCGGCACCGTGATCACCCTGGACGACCTGATCGACGCGCTGGGCGTGGACGCGGCCCGGTACGCGCTGATCCGGTACTCGGTGGACACCACCCTGGACCTGGATCTGGACCTGTGGACCCGGCAGACCAGCGACAACCCGGTGTTCTACGTGCAGTACGCGCACGCCCGGCTCGCCTCGATCGCCCGCAACGCCGCCGACCTGGGCATCGAATTCGGGGACAGCTACGACCCGGCGCTGCTGGACACCCCACGCGAGTCCGAGCTGATCGCACTGTTGGCCGCCTACCCCGGGGTGCTGGCCACCGCGGCCGAACTGCGGGAACCGCACCGCGTCGCCCGCTATCTGGAGGACCTGGCGTCCGGCTACCACAAGTTCTACGACTCGGTGCGGGTGCTGCCACTCGGCGACGAGTCACCCACGGACGCGACGGTCGCCCGGCTGTGGCTGTGCGCCGCCACCCGCCAGGTGCTGGCCAACGGCCTGGCCGTGCTCGGCGTCGACGCCCCGGAGCGGATGTGAGGACCCACCCCGCGGGGCCGCGCTCGGGCGAATTGCATCCCGACCGCCCCGGTCACGGCGCACCTGCCGATCTGAACCGGCTCGACCCGCAGGTCTGGCCGCGCGGCGCGACCCGAAACGAGGCCGGTGCGATCAGCCTGGCCGGTCTGGACGCCCGCGATCTCACGCTGACCCACGGCACCCCGCTGATGGTGATCGACGAGGACGACTTCCGCAGCCGATGCCAGGATTTCGCCAATGCCTTCGGCGGTGCGGGCAGCGTGCACTACGCCGGCAAGGCGTTCCTGTGCAGCGAGATCGTGCGCTGGCTGGCGCAGGAGGGGCTGTCCCTGGACGTGTGCACCTCCGGTGAGCTGCGACTCGCGCTGCGCGCCGGCTTCCCGGCCGAGCGGATCGCACTGCACGGCTCCAACAAATCCGACGCCGAGCTCGTTCTCGCGGTGGACAACCGGATCGGCGCCATCGTCATCGACTCGTTCCACGAGATCGCCCGGCTGGCCGGGCTGGTCGAGGATCGCGCGGCCGACCCGGTGCCGGTGATGGTGCGGGTGACCGTCGGGGTGGAGGCGCACACCCACGAGTTCATCGCCACCGCGCACGAGGACCAGAAGTTCGGCTTCTCGCTGGCCGGCGGGGACGCCGCGGAGGCCATCCGACGGGTCGTGGCCCTGCGCGGCCTGAGGTTGGTCGGGCTGCACTCGCACATCGGTTCGCAGATCTTCGACCCGTCCGGCTTCGAGGTGGCCGCGCACCGGGTGGTCGGGCTGCTCCGGCACATCGTAGAGGAGTTTCCGCAGGTCACGGACACCCTGACCACCCTGGACCTGGGTGGCGGCCTGGGCATCGCCTACACCGCCGACGACGATCCGCCCGCCCCGGACGTCATGGCCAAGTCGCTGATCGAGATCGTCACCCGGGAATGCCAGCTGGCCGGGCTGGCCGTGCCCGCCGTGATGGTCGAGCCCGGACGGGCCATCGCCGGGCCGGGCACCGTGACGCTGTACGAGGTCGGCACGATCAAGGACGTCACCCTGGACGGCGGGCTGACCCGGCGGTACGTCTCCGTGGACGGCGGGATGAGCGACAACATCCGCACCGCGCTGTACGACGCCGAGTACACGGTCGCCCTGGCCTCCCGGACCTCGGCCGCCCCGCCGGTGCTGTCCCGGGTCGTCGGCAAGCACTGTGAGAGTGGCGACATCGTCGTCCGCGACTGCTATCTTCCGGGCGACCTGGCCATCGGTGACCTGCTCGCGGTGGCCGCGACCGGCGCCTACTGCTACGCGATGTCCAGCAACTACAACCGGGTGCCCCGACCGGCGGTGGTGGCGGTGTCCGAAAACGGGACCGGTGACGGAGCCGTTGGCATTGCCGCTTCCCGGGTGATCCTGCGCCGCGAGACCGACGACGACCTGATGCTCCTGGAGACCCGGTGACCAATCCGAACGACGACCTCCCAGACAAGGACGTCACCGACAAGGACGTCAAGTCGCCGTCCCTGGTCCCCGGCGTCGTGCTGCTGATCCTGGCCGGGGTACTCATCGTGATCACGCTGATCAAGCCGGATCTGCCGCAGTGGTTGACCATCACCATCGCGGTCACCGCGATTGTCGTCGTCGTCCTGTTGTTGATCTACGCGTTCCGGGTTTTCCGGGACGTCACCAGACCGGGAGGGTCCCGATGACAGGGCGGGCGGGTGGGCTCGGCGTCCGGGTTGGGGTGCTCGGGGCGGGCGTGGTCGGGTCCCAGGTGGTGCGCCTGCTGATCGAGCAGGCCGACGAACTGTCGGCGCGGGTGGGCGCCAAGCTCGAGCTGGCCGCCGTGGCGGTCCGACGTCCCGCCCGGCATCCGGACATCCCGGCCGAGTTGCTGACCACCGACGCCTCGGCGGTGGTGGCCGACCCCGACGTCGATGTCGTGGTCGAGGTGATCGGGGGCATCGAGCCGACCAAGGACCTGCTGCTGACCGCGCTGAACCGGGGCGCCGGGGTCGTCACCGCGAACAAGGCGCTGCTGGCCGAGGACGGTCCGCAGCTCTACCGGGCGGCGGACGCGGCGGGTGCCGATCTGTATTTCGAGGCCGCGGTGGCCGGCGCTATCCCGCTGATCCGGCCGCTGCGCGAGTCGCTGGCCGGCGACCGGATCGTGCGCATCATGGGCATCGTCAACGGCACCACCAACTTCATCCTGTCGAACATGGTGGAAAGCGGCATGGGCTACCACGAGGCCCTGGCCGAGGCGACCAGGCTGGGCTACGCGGAGGCCGACCCGACCGCCGACGTGGACGGGTTCGACGCCGCGGCCAAGGCCGCGATCATGGCCTCGATCGGCTTCCACACCCGGGTCGGCGCGTCCGACGTCTACCGCGAGGGCATCGCCGCCGTTTCGGTCGCCGACATCGCCGCTGCGCGCGAGATCGGCTGCACGGTGAAACTTCTCGCCATCTGCGAGCGGGTTGCCGGACCGGATGGCGGCGAGGCCGTTTCCGCCCGCGTGCACCCGGTGATGCTGCCCACCAGCCACCTGCTGGCCGCGGTGGACGGCGCGTACAACGCCGTCTACGTGGAGGCGGAGGCGGCCGGCCGGCTGATGTTCTACGGCCCGGGTGCCGGTGGCGCGCCGACCGCGTCGGCGGTCCTGGGCGACCTGGTCGCGGTGGCCCGCAACAAGGTCGCCGGCGGTCGCGGGCCACGCGAGTCCTCCTATGCCGCGCTGCCGATCCTGCCGATCGGTGATGTGCCGTCCAAGTACCACATCAGCCTGGACGTGGACGACAAGGCCGGCGTGCTGGCGGCGGTGGCGACGGCCTTCTCCGACGGCGGTGTGTCCATCTCCACCGTGCGGCAGGAGGGACGCGGCGACGATGCCCGCCTGGTCGTGGTCACCCACAGCGCGCCCGACGCCGCCTTGGCCGGTACGGTCCGCCGCCTGGCCGACCTGGACTCCGTCCGGGCGGTCACCTCGGTCATGCGGGTGACGGGAGACATGCGATGACGACCCGGACCCAAGCGCCCGCACCGGATGTGCCGACCGCGGCGACCGGATCGGGCACCGGAACAGGTTGGCCGGGGCTGATCGCCGCCTACCCGGACCGGGTCGCGGTGCCGCCGGGATGCCGGGTCGTCACCCTGTTGGAGGGCGGCACCCCGCTGCTCCCGGCGCGCACCCTGTCCGAGCGGCTCGGCGTGCAGGTGCATCTGAAGGTCGAGGGTGCCAACCCGACCGGCTCGTTCAAGGATCGCGGCATGACCGTGGCCGTCACCCACGCGCTGGCCCGCGGCGCCCGCGCGGTGATCTGTGCCTCCACCGGCAACACCTCGGCCTCGGCCGCCGCATACGCCGCCCGCGCCGGACTGACCAGCGCGGTGCTGATCCCGCAGGGCAAGATCGCCGCGGGCAAGCTTGCCCAGGCGGTCGCCTACGGGGCCCGGATCCTGCAGATCGATGGCAATTTCGACGATTGCCTCGAGCTCGCCCGCAAGACCGCGGCCACCACCGACGAGATCGAGCTGGTCAACTCGGTGAACCCGGTGCGGATCCAGGGGCAGAAGACCGCGTCGTTCGAGATCTGCGACGTGCTCGGCCGGGCTCCGGACGTGCACTTCCTGCCGGTCGGCAACGCCGGCAACATCACCGCGTACTGGAAGGGTTACCGGGAGTACCACGCCGACGGCGTGATCGACGCGCTGCCGCGGATGTTCGGGTTCCAGGCCGCCGGCGCCGCGCCGCTGGTGCTCGGCCACCCTGTCGCCGACCCGGACACCATCGCCACCGCCATCCGGATCGGCGCGCCTGCGTCGTGGGACGGCGCGATCAATGCCCGTGATCAATCTCACGGCCTGATCGACATGGTCACCGACGAGCAGATCCTGGACGCCTACCGGCTGCTGGCCTCGACCGAGGGTGTGTTCGTCGAGCCCGCGTCGGCTGCGTCGGTCGCCGGTCTGATCGCGACCGTCGCCGACGGTCGCCTGCCGGCCGGCTCGCTGGTGGTGTGCACCGTCACCGGCAACGGCCTGAAGGACCCGGACACCGCGATGGGCTTCATGACCGACCCGGTGGTGCTGCCGGTCGCCGCGGAGGCAGTCACCGAGGCGCTGGGGCTCACCGGATGAGCGAGGCTTGCCGAGCGAATCGTCAACACAGTGCCGGCGCCTCCGGGGCGACCGAGCTCGCGAGGTGCCCCGGAAGGGCGGCGGGATGAGCGAGGGCGGCTGCACCGTCCAGGTGCCGGCGACGTCGGCCAATCTGGGGCCCGGGTTCGACAGTTTCGGCCTGGCCCTGGCCCGCTACGACGAGGTCAGCGCGTGTCGGACGGATGGCCCGCTGGAGGTGTGGGTCTCCGGATTCGGGGCCGGCCGGGTGCCGCTGGACCACCGGCACCTGGTGGTCCGGGCGATGGCGCAGGCGTATCACGCCGCCGGGGGAGAGCTGCCCGGAGTGCGGTTGACCTGCGTCAACCGTATCCCGCACGGTGGCGGGCTCGGCTCCTCCGCCTCCGCCATCGTGGCCGGCCTGCTGCTCGGCCGGGAACTGGCCGCCGCCGATGGCGGACCCCGGCTGACCGACGAGACCGTGCTGGCGCTGGGCACCGCCATGGAGGGCCACCCCGACAACGTTGCCCCCGCCCTGTTCGGCGGGTTCACCTTGGCCTTCACCGACGACGCCGGCCGGCCGGTGGCCGTCCGGCGGGAGGTCCATCCCGACATTCGGGTGGTGGTGTTCGCCGCGGCGGAGTCCAGCTCGACCCATCAGACAAGGGGGCTGCTGCCGGCGACCGTGCCGCACGCCGACGCCAGCGCCAACGCGGCGGCCGCCGGCCTGCTCGTGCACGCACTGACCTGCGACCCGTCGTTCCTGTTCGCGGCGACCCGGGACCGCCTGCATCAGCACTACCGGGCCGCGGCCATGCCCGAGTCCGCCCGGTTGCTGGGGGAGTTGCGGGCGGCCGGGGTCCCGGCCGTGGTCTCCGGCGCGGGTCCGTCCGTGATCGCGTTGATCGCCGGCGAGTTCGACGTCTCCCGTTGGCGGCGACCGGGTTTCGACGGGAATTTCGTGCCGGTGTGCACAGCCGGCGCTCAGCGGATCGGGTAGGAGTGCGACACGCTCATCCCCTTGGTTGCCGTTGTGCTGGCATTGCGGTTATCGTTGAGGACGATCACCGGTAGTACCCGCCGCGGCGAGGTCGTTCAACCGAACGAAGGACTGCGAGCCGAACATCGACGGTGGGTTTTCCCACCGCTCCCATCCTGAGCGGCTTTCCCGCCGGCCCCGATAGCTGTGACGGCGGCGGGCCACCACAGGTCCGGTTCGTTGTGCCGAGGCCACCGGCCGGGCGATCAGCAAGTGTGGCGCGCTCTCTGACGGGTGCGTCGTGGCAGCCGCCGGACGGCGGCGCTCAAATCCCGGTCGAGCACATTCGGCCGGACAGGAAGGATCTTCGTGACGGAAACCACGGAGTCGCTCGAAGTCCCCACCCAGGATGCAGCCGCCGAGGCGGCGCCGCGCACGGGCCGGGGACGGTCCCGCAAGGGCGAGGGACTGTCGGGCATGGTGCTGACCGACCTCAAGGCGATGGCCTCCCAGCTGGGCATTCGCGGCACGTCGGGCATGCGCAAGGGCGACCTCATCGCGGCCATCACGGCCAAACAGGGCACGGGCAGCGGTGCGCCCGGGGAGTCCCAGGTGCCGGTGAACGGCGCCGCGCCGGCCACCAATGGGCATGTCCGCGAGCCGGAACTGCCGCTGGGCGAACTTGCCGCGCCGCCGGTCGAGCAGCCGTCCGCGCCGACCGAGCAGCAGGCGCCGCAGCCCGCCGACACGGACCAGGAGACCCGCGGTTCCGACGCGGAATCGTCCGGCGACGACGGCCAGCGAAATCGGCGCAATCGCCGCGGGCGCCGCGACGGCCGGGACAGCACCCGGGTCGAGAACGCCGACGGTTCGGCCAACGGCGTGGCCACGGCGACCGCCGAGCGCGGTCAGCAGGGCCGTGACCAGCAGCGGGACCAGAACCAGAACCGGGACCAACAGCGGGACCAGGGTGGCCGGGACCAGAACGGTGGCCGCGACGGCCAGTCGAACCGCGATCAGAACCGGCAGGGCGGTGTGCAGACCGCCGGGAACCGGCCCGACAACCGTCAGGACGGGCGCCGGGACGACAACCGCCCGGACAACCGGCGCGACGACGACGACGAGGGCGACGGCCGTGGCCGCCGTGGCCGCCGGTACCGCGATCGCAACCGCCGCGGCACCCGCGATCGTTACTCGGACGGCCCCAGTGAGCCGGAGCTGCGCGACGACGACGTCCTGGTCCCGGTCGCCGGCATCCTGGACGTGCTCGACTCGTACGCGTTCATCCGCACCTCGGGGTACCTGACCGGCCCGAACGACGTGTACGTGTCGCTGTCCCAGGTGCGCAAGAACGGACTGCGGCGCGGCGACGCGGTCACCGGCGCGGTCCGCGCGCAGCGCGAGGGGGAGCAGCAGCGGCAGAAGTTCAATGCGCTCGTCCGGCTCGACTCGGTCAACGGCCTGGACCCGGAGCAGGCCCGCAACCGTCCCGAGTTCACCAAATTGACCCCGCTGTACCCGAACGAGCGGCTGCGCCTGGAAACCGAGGCGCACCTGCTGACTACCCGGGTGATCGACCTGGTCATGCCGGTCGGCAAGGGGCAGCGCGCGCTGATCGTGTCACCGCCGAAGGCGGGCAAGACGATGGTGATGCAGGCCGTCGCCAATGCGATCACCAAGAACAACCCCGAATGCCATCTGATGGTCGTGCTCGTCGACGAGCGGCCGGAAGAGGTCACCGACATGCAGCGGTCGGTGAAGGGCGAGGTCATCGCGTCCACGTTCGACCGTCCGCCCGCCGACCACACCCTGGTCGCCGAGCTGTCCATCGAGCGCGCCAAGCGCCTGGTCGAGATGGGACGGGACGTGGTGGTGCTGCTCGACTCGATCACCCGGCTCGGCCGTGCCTACAACCTGGCCGCCCCGGCGTCCGGCCGAATCCTGTCCGGTGGCGTCGACTCGACCGCGCTGTTCCCGCCCAAGCGGTTCCTCGGCGCGGCCCGCAACATCGAGAACGGCGGCTCGCTGACCATCTTCGCGTCGGCGCTGGTGGAGACCGGGTCGGCCGGCGACACGGTGATCTTCGAGGAGTTCAAGGGCACCGGCAACGCCGAGCTCAAGCTCGACCGGCGGCTGGCCGACAAGCGGATCTTCCCGGCGATCGACGTCGATCAGTCGTCGACGCGCAAGGAGGACCTGCTGATGTCGCCCGACGAGCTGGCCGTGGTGGTCAAGCTGCGCCGGGTGCTGGGCGCGCTGGACACCCAGCAGGCGATCGAGTTGGTCCTCGACCGGCTGCGCAAGACCCGCAGCAACATCGAGTTCCTGATGCAGGTGGCCAAGACCACACCCGGCGGTGACTGACCGGCTCGTCCGGCCCGATCCGGCCGAGTTGCTGGGTCGGGCCGAGTACGCGCTGCTCACCACGTTCCGGCGGGACGGCACCCCCGTGTCGACCGCGGTGTGGGTGATGCCGGCCGAACCGGACTGGGCCGGCACGGCGGGGGACCAGCTGTGGGTGTGGACGAACCCGGCCGCCGGCAAGGTCAAGCGGCTGCGCCGGGATGGGGCGTGCGAGGTCGCACCGTGCACGGCGCGCGGGGTGCCGCTGGGCCGGGCGGTGCCGGCGATCGGCAGGGTGCTGCCGGAGTCGTCGGTGCCCCGGGTGCTGGCCGCCCTGGTCGGCAAGTACCGGCTGAGCGGCTGGTTGTCCACCCTCGGACCACGCTGGGGATTCGCCCCGGCGGGCGCGATCGGCCTGCGGTTGGTCGGCGGGCCGGACCCGCGGCACGCGCCGGTCCCGGAATAGCCGGACCGCCGCCGGCGTTTGGCATCATGACCGGCCGATCTGGCACACTGGTCGGTCGAGCCCGGCTCCGGTTCACGCTCGCGCCCATCGGCGCGGGCGACCCGGCGGCCCATCCGACAGGCTCTCCCGGAAAGAGGAACGCACGATGAAGACCGGCATTCACCCCGCCTACGTCACCACTGAGGTGCACTGCGGCTGCGGCAACACGTTCACCACCCGCAGCACCGAGTCCAGCGGTCAGATCCACGTCGAGGTCTGCTCCAATTGCCACCCGTTCTACACGGGCAAGCAGAAGATCCTGGACACCGGCGGCCGGGTCGCTCGCTTCGAGGCGCGGTACGGCAAGCGCAGCCGTTAGCACGCCCACGGCGCCCGTCGGGCTCCCTCCACCGGGGACCCGCGGGCGCCGTTTCGCGCTCCCGGGCCCGGTTCGGGCCGGTTCGGGCCGGGTCTCGCGGGTTTCGCTGATCAAACCCGGGTCGAATCGGGCAGGCCGGGCGGGAACGTGCGGCATTGATCAGCGAAGCCGGGCGGAAGGTGCGGGCACAGTGAGTGGGGAGGCGCGGGTCGATGAGTACGCAGAACGCACCGGCGGTGGACGCACTCGTCGCGGAGTACGAGGACCTGCAGGTCAGGCTGGCCGACCCGGCGGTGCACGCCGACCAGTCGGCGAGTCGCAGGCTCGGGCGCCGGTACGCCGAGCTGACTCCGATCGTCGCGATCGCACGAGACCTGGAGACGACCCGCGGCGACCTGCAGGCAGCCCGCGAACTGTCCGACGAGGACTCGACGTTCGCCGAGGAGGCCCGGATGCTGGCCGGCCGCGTGGACGAGCTCGAGGCCAAACTCGCCGAGCTGCTGGTGCCCCGTGATCCCGACGACGGCAGGGACGTGCTGATCGAGGTCAAGGCGGGCGAGGGTGGGGAGGAATCCGCCCTGTTCGCCGGCGACCTGCTCCGGATGTACCTGCGGTACGCCGAGCGCCGTGGCTGGAAGACCGAGGTGCTCTCGGCCACCGAGTCCGACCTGGGCGGCTACAAGGACGCCACGGTCGCGGTCAAGGCGCCCGGCGCCACCGTCGACGGCGTCTGGGCCCGGTTGAAGTACGAGGGCGGCGTGCACCGGGTGCAGCGCGTCCCGGTCACCGAATCACAGGGCCGCGTGCACACCTCGGCGGCCGGCGTGTTCGTCGCCCCCGAGGTGGAGGACGCCGACGACACAGTCGACGTCTCCGAAAAAGACCTGCGGATCGACGTCTTCCGCTCGTCCGGACCCGGTGGTCAGTCGGTGAACACCACCGACTCGGCCGTGCGGATCACCCATCTGCCGACCGGCATCGTCGTGTCCTGCCAGAACGAGAAGTCGCAGCTGCAGAACAAGGAACAGGCGATGCGCATCCTGCGGGCCCGTTTGCTCGCGGCCGCGCGGGCCAGCGCAGAGGCCGCCGCCGCCGACGCCCGCCGTTCCCAGGTCCGCACCGTCGACCGGTCCGAGCGGGTCCGCACCTACAACTTCCCGGAGAACCGGATCGCCGACCACCGGGTCGGCTACAAGGCATACAACCTCGATGCCGTGCTCGACGGCGACCTGGACGCGGTGCTGGATGCACTGTCCGCGGCCGACCGGGCGGAACGGCTGGCCGGCGCCGGCTCCTCCCCGGCATGAGCGAGCGCCAGCGAGCGAACAATCAATACCGTCTTTCCGGCGCGCGGTCCGGGGCGACCGAGCTCGCGAGGTGCCTCGGATGGGCGGCGGAATGAGCGAGCGCTTGCGAGCGAACAATCAATGACCAGGCACTCGCTGCGGGCCGCGATCCTGGACGCGGCCCGGACGCTGGATGCGGCCGGCGTACCCACCCCCGACGTCGATGCACAGGAGCTGGCCGCACACCTGCTCGGCGTACCGCGCACGCGGCTGGGTCTCACGCCGTTGGTCGAGGAGCCCTTCCTGGTCGACTACCGGCAACTGGTCGGCAACCGGGCCGACCGGATCCCCCTGCAGCACCTGCTCGGCTCGGTGCAGTTCGGCCGGGCCACCGTGGCGGTCGGTCCGGGAGTTTTCGTCCCGCGCCCGGAGACCGAGTCGTTATTGGCCTGGGCGATCGCCGCGATCGCCGAGGTCGAGCGGCCGGTGGTGGTCGACCTGTGCACCGGCAGCGGGGCGCTGGCCCTGGCCATCGTCGCGGAACGCCCGGATGCCCGGGTGATCGGTGTGGAACGCTCGTCGTCCGCGCTGGCCTGGGCGCGGCGCAACGCCAGGGCGCAGGCGGGGACGGGTCGCCCGAGCGTCGAGCTGCGCGGTGGCGACATCTTCGACGAGCGCCTGCTGATCGACCTGGAGGGCGCCGTCGACCTGGTCACCGCGAACCCGCCCTACGTGCCCGACGGGACGCCGGTGGAGCCGGAGGTGGCCGACCACGATCCACCGGAGGCGGTGTTCGCCGGGCCGGACGGGCTGGCCGTGATCCGGCCGATGCTGTCGGTGGCCGCCGGTCTGCTCAAGGTCGGTGGGGGACTGGCGATCGAGCATGACGACAGCCAGGGGGAGTCGGTGCCGGCGTTGCTGCGGGCCCGGCGGGTGCTCACGGATGTGCAGGATCACCCGGATCTGACCGGCCGGCCGCGGTTCGTCACCGCGACCCGGGTGCGGTTGGGTGCGGGCGCGGGTAAGACTGGGCAACCGTGAGACACTCATGACCACCTTTGACTGCGCGGACCCGATCGACCGACGGGCCGGCCTGGAGGCGGCCGCGCACGCCGCGGCGTCGGGCCAGCTCGTCGTGCTGCCCACGGACACCGTGTACGGGATCGGCGCCGACGCCTTCAACGCCGCGGCCGTTCGGTCACTGCTGGCCGCCAAGGGCCGGGGCCCGGACATGCCCGTGCCAGTGCTCGTCGGATCCTGGACGACCATCGAGGGCCTGGTGATGGCGGTGCCGCCGGTCGCCCGGACCCTGGTCGAGGCGTTCTGGCCGGGCGGGCTGTCCCTGGTGGTGGAACACGCGCCGTCGCTGCAGTGGGACCTCGGGGACGCCAAGGGGACCGTGATGCTGCGGATGCCGCTGCATCCGGTCGCGATCGACCTGCTGCGGCTGGTCGGCCCGATGGCCGTGTCCAGCGCCAACCGCAGCGGTCGCCCACCCGCGACGACGGCGACCGACGCGAACAACCAGCTCGGCGACCAGGTCGCGGTGTACCTGGACGCGGGGCCATCGCCGATCGGCGTGGCCTCCACGGTGGTCGACATCACCGGTGACCTGCCGCGGGTGCTGCGGGTCGGCGCCGTGCCGCTGGACCGGATCCGGGAGGTCGTCGGCGCGGTCGAGGACGGCACGGCGGGCTGACCAACGGTCGGGACAACTGTCCGGGCAGGTCCGGACAGCCGAAGGCCCGATCCGACGGCATGTCGTGATCGGGCCTGCGGCAGCTCCCGGCATGGGGCCTTGGTGTTCATTTGTCGTGCCTGAAAATTCACCTGATGGTCACCCAGATCCGTCGGAACCGGCGTGTGCGTCGCGGTCCGGGCGTCGGGCCGCGACCGCCGATCGTTCATGTGGCGAATCGGAGCTACCTCAAAGGGACGATCGAACACCGTCCCGGTTGCGCGGTTTCGCCAAGTCCGGCACGTGGTGGACGCACTGCCGACCGTCGCGAATCCATTTGTCCTGGTCGAACTGGTCGTGTGCGGAGCGTCCGGGGAGCGGCGGACCACTAACCTACGTCGGTGCCGTCGTACGTCCTGCCGCTGCGCGAGTACGCCCTCGTCTGCGGGGCGGCGGTCGTCGTGACGTTCCTGCTGACCGGCGTGGTACGGCTGATCGCCGTTCGGGTCGGCGCGGTGTCGCCGATCCGCGAGCGGGATGTGCATTCGCTGCCGACGCCGCGAATGGGTGGCCTGGCCGTCTACCTGGGTTTCGCCGCGGCCGTGCTGATGGCCCTGCAGCTGCCCGCCCTCGGCGCTGCGTTCGTCAGCTCATCGGAGATTCTCGGCGTGTTGGCCGCCGGCGGCGTGATCTGCCTGGTCGGCATCATCGACGACCGGTTCGACCTGGACGCCGTCGCCAAATTGGCCGGCCAGATCCTGGCCGCCGGGGTGATGGTGCTGTTCGGTGTGCAGTGGCAGGTGCTCTGGCTGCCCAGCAATGGCCCGTCCGGCGGCAGCCTGGTCAGCCTGGACCAGACGCAGGGCATCGTGCTGACGGTGCTGCTCACGGTGGTGCTCACCAACGCGATGAACTTCATCGACGGGCTGGACGGGCTGCTCGCCGGTGTGGCGGCGATCAGCGCGTTCGCCCTGTTGATCTTCTCCGCCCGGCAGCTCGTGCTCTCCGGTGACGACGCATCGGCTTCGCAGCCGCCGCTGATCGCGGCCGCGCTGCTCGGCGCCTGCATCGGGTTCTTGCCGCACAACTTCTCGCCGGCCCGCATCTTCATGGGCGACTCCGGGTCCATGTTCATCGGCCTGGCCATGGCCGGGGCGACGATCAGCGCCGGCGGCAAGCTCGACCCCTCGACATTCGGGCCGCGCTCGACCATCGCGCTGCTCGCGCCCCTGATCGTGGCCCTGGCCGTGGTGTTCATCCCGGTCCTGGACTTCCTGCTCGCGGTGATCCGGCGAACCAAGGAGGGCCGTCATCCGTTCAGCGCGGACAATCAGCACCTGCACCACCGGATGCTGGCCATCGGGCACACCCACCGGCAGGCGGTGCTGATCTTCTACTACTGGGCGTTCGCGCTGTCCGCCGGCGCCGTATCGCTCATGTTCGTCAGCTGGCAGGTCGCGGTGATCCCGACGAGCGTGCTGTTCCTGGTGGGGCTGATGTTCTCGGTGTGGCCCAGGGTGCGGGCGCGTCGACGGGCCCGGCGCGAGCGGGGGCCAATTCCTGCCACACTGCGATGAGACCCGGAGGGCGCCCGGCCCACCGGCGAGACGAGAACCCGAAGTGACGTGACGCAACCAGACAAGCCGATCCCGACGAGCCCGACCCGGCCCCAGGTCGATCTGTCCGAACAGATCAGGGCCGCCGCCGCGATCGCCGACCGCAGTCGCTCGGCCGGCGCCTGGTCGCTCGGACATCTTCGGCTGTGCCTGATCGCCCTGACCGCCGGCGGTGTGGTACTGGGCGTCGTCGGTGCGCTGGTCGCGGGCTGGGGCGCGGTGCTGGGGGTGCTGATCGGCACCGTCATCGTCGGCGCGTTCTTCTCGTTCTCCGCCGTCGTCATCGCCTGGGTCGGGCGGACCAATCCAAAAACTGTGATGATCGCCGCACTCTTCGCCTATGTGATCAAGGTGTTCGTGCTTGCCGTGATCCTGCTGACCATGCCGATCGACGGGGCGGTGAACGTCCGTTGGATGGCCGGCGCCATCGGTCTCGGGGTGTTCCTGTGGCTGGCGGCACACATGAGGTATGTCTGGACATTGAAGCTCTACTACGTCGACCCGAAGTGACCGCAGGGCTCCGCTCCCGACTGTGACCAAAGCGGCAAACCTGCAGGCCAAGGGGTTGCGAAGCGTTGCGGAACACGGCGCGCCGGGTCCACCGGGTGCGGCGATGCCTCGGGCAACTGATAAGGTCCGGGACGCCATGAAGATGTTTCCCCGGGCCAAGCCCCCCTCGCCGGGAGCCGACGAAGGATGGGCCGTGCTCGGCAGCCTGTTGTCGGGCCTGATCCTGTTCGGCGGTCTTGGCTGGCTGCTCGACCAATGGTGGGGCACTCGGGTGATGACGCCGGTCGGCGCCCTCCTCGGCATGGCGTTGGGCATCTATGCGGTGGTCATGCGGCACGCGACGCGGGTCGGCACCGACGAGGTGGCCAGTGATCTGACGTCGTCCGCGCTCGCGAGCGCGGATGCGGCCCGTGCACTACGAGAAGCGAAGACGGCGAACCGAATGAAGGCAATGCGACCGGCCGGGTCCGGGACCCGCGCCACCATGCCGTCCTCGGCCGCCTCCCGAAGGGAAAGGGAGACCGCGTGAGCAGGGTGGGCGGGAGGGTTCGGCAGGCGCGAGCGAACCATGAGCACAGTCGTGCGGCCATCTCGTGGGGGGCGGCGGCGTGACCCTCTTGTCAGCGGTGATGCTGGCCGCCCAGGAGGGTGGCGAGTTCGAGGCGCCGACCGTCGAGCACTCGTTCTTCTTCGACAAGGTCGGTCAGGGCGAGGTCGTCTCGTCGGTCAAGGCGATGGTCCTGCTGGGTCTGGGCGTCATTCTGATCATGGCGTTCTACCTGGCCGCGTCCCGCAAGTCGGCGATCGTTCCGGGCAAGCTGCAGTTCGCCGGCGAGAGCGCCTACGGGTTCGTTCGCAATGGCGTCGCGATCGAGATTCTCGGCGGCGCCAACGGGCGCAAGTGGGCCGGCTTCCTGGCCACCCTCTTCTCCTTCATCATCATCCAGAACCTCTGGGGCATAGTCCCTCTGGCCCAGATGCCGGTGACATCGCATTTTGCGATCCCGGTCCTGCTGGCACTGACGGTCTGGTTCCTCTATATGTTCGTGGGGATCCAGAAGCACGGCTTCTTCGGCTTCTTCAAGTTGATGTGCTATATCCCCGGCATTCCGGTGGCGATGCACCTGCTGTTGATCCCCATCGAATTCCTGTCCAACATCATCCTGCGGCCGTTCACGCTCGCCATCCGGTTGTTCGCCAACATGTTCGCCGGTCACATGTTGATCACCATCGCGGCGGTCGGCACGCTGTACCTGTGGGGCGAGGGCGGGGTGCTCAACTACATCCTCGGGGTGTTGCCGTTCATCGGCAGCCTGGGCCTGGTGTTCTTCGAGCTCCTGATCGCCTCTTTGCAGGCGTACGTCTTCGCCCTGCTCGCGGCGATCTATCTGGAATCCTCACTGGCCGACTCGCACTGAGCCCGATCCGAGCCGACCCGCACCCGTCCGACCACCTCGACCGCACCACCTGGCCCCGCACCGGCGTGGCCAGCGATTGACCACCTGGATCCACCCGGATCTCGTGAAAGGGAGAAGCGCACTTATGGATCTCGCCGAACTGACCGGCAACGTCGGCACTCTCGGTTACGGCCTGTCCGCGATCGGCCCGGGTATCGGTGTCGGCATCGTGTGGGCGGCCTACATCTCGTCCACCGCCCGCCAGCCCGAATCGGCGGGTCTGACCCGGACCTACGCCTTCCTCGGGTTCGCGGTGTCCGAGGCGCTGGCCCTGCTGGGCTTCGTGGTGCCGTTCATCCTCTGATGCGCCCCCGACCGCTGGAGAGTGCAGGATCATCATGAGCTACATCGTTGCCGCCGAAGAGGGCGCGACCAACCCGATCGGCCTGCCCTGGGGCGAGGTCGTCATCGCGGCCATCGGCTTCGCGCTGCTGCTGGTGGTGCTGGGCAAGTTCGTCTGGCCGCAGTTCGAGAAGGCCTTCGCGGCCCGTACCAAGGCCATCGAGGGCGGCATCGCCAAGGCCGAGGAGGCTCAGAACGAGGCCAAGGCGGCGCTGGACCGGTACAACCAGCAGCTGGCCGGCGCTCGGGAAGAGGCCGCCAAGATCCGCGAGGACGCCCGCGCGCAGGCCCAGGCGATTCGGGACGACATGCTCGCGCAGGCGCACGCGGAGTCCGAACGGATCGCGGCGGCCGGCCGCGCTCAGCTGGATGCCCAGCGGGCCCAGATCGTCGCCGAGTTGCGGTCCGACCTCGGGCGGGTCTCGGTGGAGCTGGCCGGCAAGGTCGTCGGTGAGTCGCTGGATGACGACGCCAGGCAGAACCGCACGGTCGAGCGATTCCTGGCCGAGCTGGACCGCTGATGATCCAGCACATCGCCAGCCGCGAGGCTCTCGAGGCGACCAACCTGCACCTGCTGGAGGTGTCCGAGCCGCTGAACGGGGTCGGCCTGGCTGCGTTGGGCAGCGACCTGGACGGCGTGTCGGATCTGCTGCTGAGCCAGGTGCCGCTGCGCCGGACGCTGTCGGAGAACACGCTGGCGCCGGATGCGCGGGCGGGGATCGTGGAGCGGCTGCTGGGCGGCAAGATCAGCGCGCCCGCGCTGGACGTGGTGCAGTTCGCGGTCCGGCAGGAATGGGCGTCGTCCCGAGACCTGCAGGACGCATTGCGCAGGCTGAGCCGGACGGCGATGTTCCGGCGGGCCGAGCGGACCGGCGAGCTCGACGAGGTCGAGGACCAGCTGTTCCGGTTCGGCCGGATCGTCGACGCCAGCCCTGAGCTGTCGGTGATCCTGGACGATCCGACCGCCGATCCGGACGCCCGCTCGTCGCTGGTACACCGGTTGCTGTCCGGCCGGGCGCACACCCTGGTCACCGAGCTCGTGGACGCGCTGGCCCGGGACACCGCCGGCCGCTCCTTCACCCACGGGGTGCGCGAGCTGCTCGACCAGGCTGCCCAGCGCCGGGACAAGATCGTCGCGTTCGTCAAGACGGCTCGTCCGCTGAGCCCGGACCAGGTGAGTCGGCTGGGCGCCTCGCTCGCCCGCATCTACGGCCGGGACGTCACCACCCACATCGAGGTCGAGCCGGACCTGCTCGGGGGCCTGCGGGTGCAGATCGGCGACGAGGTGATCGACGGAAGCGTCGCCGGCCGCCTCGACGAGCTCCGCCGGCGGATGGCCGGGTAGCCGCGCCCACCGGCAGACTCGATTTCCAAGTCCCACCATTGACGCAGCAGAACCACCGAAGACACAGAACGGGAACGCGATGACCGAGTTGACGATCTCACCGGACGAGATCCGCTCCGCGATCGAGAGTTACGTCTCCACCTACTCACCCGAGGTGACGCGGGAGGAGGTCGGCATCGTCGCGGAGACCGGTGACGGCATCGCGACCGTGGAGGGCCTGCCGTCGGCGATGGCCAACGAACTGCTGTCCTTCCCGGGCGGCGTGCTGGGGGTGGCCCTGAACCTGGACGTGCGGCACATCGGCGCCGTGCTGTTGGGTGACGCGACCTCGGTGGAGGAGGGCCAGCAGGTCAAGCGCACCGGCGAGGTGCTGTCGGTCCCGGTCGGCGACGGGTTCCTCGGCCGGGTCATCAACCCGCTCGGGCAGCCGATCGACGGCCTGGGTGAGATCACCTCCGACGAGGTTCGGGCCCTCGAGCTGCAGGCCGCCACGGTGGTGCAGCGGCAGGGCGTCAGCGAGCCGCTGCAGACCGGCATCAAGGCCATCGACGCGATGACGCCGATCGGCCGTGGACAGCGGCAGCTGATCATCGGCGACCGCAAGACCGGCAAGACCGCGGTCTGCGTGGACACGATCATCAACCAGAAGCAGTTCTGGGAGACCGGCGACCCCAAGCAGCAGGTGCGCTGCATCTACGTCGCCATCGGCCAGAAGGGCACCACCATCGCCGGTGTCCGGCAGTCGCTGGAGGACGCCGGCGCGCTGGAGTACACCACGATCGTGGCCTCCCCGGCGTCGGACTCGGCCGGGTTCAAGTGGCTGGCCCCCTACACCGGCTCGGCCATCGGCCAGCACTGGATGTACCAGGGCAAGCACGTCCTGATCATCTTCGACGACCTGTCCAAGCAGGCCGAGGCCTACCGCGCGATCTCGCTGCTGCTGCGCCGCCCGCCGGGCCGCGAGGCCTACCCCGGCGACGTCTTCTACCTGCACTCCCGGCTGCTGGAGCGCTGCGCCAAGCTGTCCGACGATCTGGGGGCCGGGTCGATGACCGGACTGCCCATCATCGAGACCAAGGCCGGCGACGTGTCGGCGTACATCCCCACCAACGTCATCTCCATCACCGACGGCCAGTGCTTCCTGGAGGGCGACCTGTTCAACTCGGGCGTCCGGCCGGCGGTGAACGTGGGCATCTCGGTGTCCCGGGTCGGTGGCGCCGCCCAGGTCAAGGCCATGCGGACGGTGTCGGGCACGCTCCGGCTCGACCTGTCGGCCTACCGCGAGCTGGAGGCGTTCGCGGCCTTCGGTTCCGATCTGGACGACGTGTCCAAGCGCGCGCTGTCCCGCGGCTCGCGCCTGGTCGAGCTGCTCAAGCAGCCGCAATTCACCCCGTACCCCGTCGAGGAACAGGTCGTCTCGATCTGGGCGGGAACCCGCGGTCACCTGGACCGGGTCCCGGTCGCGGATGTCCGCCGGTTCGAGAGCGAGTTCCTGCAGTACCTTCGGCACGCCACCGGCAGCCCGCTGCAGGCGATCCGCGAGTCCAAGGTGCTCTCCGACGATTCCGAAAGCGCGTTGAAGGTCGCTCTGGCCGAGTTCTCGGACACCTTCACCACGTCCGAGGGCACCGTCCTGGGCCGCGAGCCCGTGGTGAAGCCGATGGACGCGGCCGAGGTCGGCCAGGAGAAGGTGCAGGTCCAGCGGCCTGCGCTGAGGAAATGAGGCTCTTGTTGGTCCACGCCGTGCACACGGGAGGTGAGTGATGGCGGCACAGGTCAGAGTGCTGCGCCAGCGGGTGAAGTCGGTCAAGTCGACGCAGAAGATCACCAAGGCGCAGGAGATGATCGCCACGTCCCGCATCGCCAAGGCGCAGGCCAAGGTGGCCGCGGCCGCGCCGTACTCCCGGCAGATCACCCAGGTGCTCTCGTCGCTGGCGTCCGCGTCGACGTTGGACCATCCGTTGCTCAACGAGCGCGACGACGCCAGGCGCGCCGGCATCCTGCTGATCACCGCGGACCGCGGACTGTGCGGTGGGTACAACGCGTCGGCGATCAAGGCGGCCGAGGAACTCGCTGCCCTGCTCCGTTCGCAGGGCAAGGAATCGGTGCTGTACGTCATCGGGCGCAAGGGCGTCGGGTACTACACGTTCCGGCATCGCCCGGTCGAGGCGTCCTGGACCGGCTTCTCCGAGCGTCCGACGTACGCGCACGCCGAGGCGGCCACCGAGGCGATCCTGCCGGCCTTCCTGACCGGGTCGGCCGGCGCGACCGCGGACGGCAAGCCGGGGATCGACGAGATCCACCTGGTGTCGACGCATTTCGTCTCGATGATCACCCAGCGGCCGCAGGCCCGGCGGATGGCGCCGATGGAGATCGAGTACGTCGAACGGGAGGAGTCGGCGCCCCTGCTGCCGGCGTACGAGTTCGAGCCCTCGTCGGACCAGTTGCTCGACGAGATGCTGCCCAAGTACCTCAAGACACGAATCTACGCGGCGTTGCTCGACGCGGCCGCGGCCGAGTCGGCGGCCCGCCGGGCGGCGTGCAAATCGGCGACCGACAATGCCAACGAGATCATCAAGAAGCTGAGCCGGCAGGCCAACCAGGCCCGGCAGGCCCAGATCACCCAGGAACTGACCGAGATCGTCGGCGGCGCAGACGCACTGGCCGCAATGGGCAAGGAAGAGGACTGAGGACCAATGACCACAACTGCGCCCGCCACCACCGGACGCGTGGTCCGAGTGATCGGGCCCGTCGTCGACATCGAGTTCCCGCGCGGTCAGGTGCCCGAGCTGCTCAACGCCCTGCACGTCCGGGTGACCGAGGGGGGACCCGAGCGCACGCTGACGCTGGAGGTGGCGCTGCACCTCGGTGACGACATCGTGCGGACCATCTCCATGCAACCCACCGACGGGTTGGTGCGCGGCGCCTCGGTGACCGACACCGGCGCGCCGATCTCGGTGCCGGTCGGCGACGCGGTGAAGGGCCACGTGTTCAACGCGCTCGGGCAGTGCCTGGACGTACCCGGCACCGCGTCGGACGCCGAGCACTGGCCGATCTACCGCAAGCCACCGCCCTTCGACCAGCTCGAGGGCAAGACCCAGCAGCTGGTCACCGGTATCAAGGTCATCGACCTGCTCACCCCGTACGTGCAGGGCGGCAAGATCGGCCTGTTCGGCGGCGCCGGCGTGGGCAAGACGGTGCTCATCCAGGAGATGATCACCCGGGTCGCCAAGAACTTCGGTGGCACCTCGGTGTTCGCCGGGGTGGGGGAGCGCACCCGCGAGGGCAACGACCTGTTCGTGGAGATGACCGAGTCCGGCGTCATCAACGACACCGCGCTGGTGTTCGGCCAGATGGACGAGCCACCCGGCACCCGGATGCGAGTCGCGCTGTCGGCACTCACGATGGCCGAGTACTTCCGGGACGTGCAGCACCAAGACGTGCTGCTGTTCATCGACAACATCTTCCGGTTCACCCAGGCCGGATCCGAGGTGTCCACGCTGCTCGGCCGGATGCCGTCCGCGGTGGGCTACCAGCCGACCCTGGCCGACGAGATGGG
>Ga0164241_10000992_pt1 | contig 40087 bp, 36 predicted proteins | sample OricomyardsoilBY_FD_108780 | JGI IMG/M metagenome (GOLD analysis project Ga0164241, IMG submission 108780) | Backyard soil microbial communities from Emeryville, California, USA - Original compost - Back yard soil (BY) | ecosystem: Environmental > Terrestrial > Soil > Unclassified | place: USA... | reverse complement strand
TTCCGTCCAAATAACGTAAAACGATTTGTATTTTCTCATCAGCTGTAAATTTAGCCATAGAAAAACTGCACCTCCAATTGTTAGGCTGTGTCTAACAATTGGGGTGCAGTTCAATGGCGTTCTTTTTCTTTAAAAAAATTGTTAAAAATTGTACTGGTTATAATAAAGATTTATAAAAATAATCTCTAATTTATGAAAAAAAGGTTTTTTGAAGTGCTTTCCGAATCAATTTAGTAGTTTACATATCGAAGGTGAGGAAAAAGAATCATGAAGATAAGAGAAGCGTTACTAAGTGAAGCAAATGAATTAAGTGAATTCGCACTACAATCAAAAGCAACGTGGGATTATAGTGAAGAATTCATACTTGCTTGTAAGGAAGATTTAACAATTACAGAAGAATACATAAAAAATAATTTTGTATATGTTTTAGAAAACGATAATGCGAAGGTTGGTTTTTTCTCATTTTTACGTAATGATAAAGCTCTTGATTTCTTGTACATTCATCCTGATTACAAAGGAAAAGGTTACGGGAAAATACTTTGGGAGTATGTAATAGAAAAAGCCAATGAACTAGGATTAAAAAGTTTTACAATTGATAGTGATCCGAATGCAAAAGGATATTACTTGAAAATGGGAGCACAGTTAATAGGAGAGACACCATCAACTGTCTTTAAGGGGCGTTTACTGCCTCTTTTGAAATATGATGTGTAAAACTATTAATAGTAGGGGAAGGTTAGAATGGATGATGTAAAGGAAAAAAGAATATATGGAGCACTAATAAAATCGTGGTCGATTGAAACAAGTTCAAAGTGGACAATTGAAAATCCAGCAAAGGGACAGTGTGGTGTAACGGCTCTAGTCGTTCAAGATATATGTGGAGGGAAAATTATAAAGACAAAAATAGGGGGCGTGTGGCATTTTTATAACTTTATAGATGGGCAGAGGTTTGATTTTACAGAGTCTCAATTCAATGAAAACCTGAATTACTTGGGTGTGGAATCAAATCGGGAAGAAGCATTTGCAGATACAAATGAAAAGCAATATAGCATTTTGAAGGGAAAAATAACGAAAGAATTAAAATTATCTTTTGACTCTTAATCTTTAATAAGTTACTATAATGGTGGTAACTTATTAAAGGGAACTTCATAGAGTTGAAAGGGGAAATACTTTTGAAAACAACTTATGTAAACGCTACAATTGTAACGATGAATGAACAAAACGAAGTGATAGAAAATGGATATATCATTGTAGAAAATGATCAAATTATAGATGTAAAGAGCGGAGAATTCGCTAATGATTTTGAAGTAGATGAAGTAATTGACATGAAAGGAAAGTGGGTTTTACCAGGGCTTGTAAATACACATACACATGTTGTAATGAGTCTTTTAAGAGGTATTGGAGATGATATGTTATTACAGCCATGGCTTGAGACGAGAATTTGGCCACTGGAAAGTCAATTTACTCCCCAAATTGCGGTCGCTAGTACGGAATTAGGATTACTTGAGATGGTGAAAAGTGGTACAACATCATTCTCTGACATGTTTAATCCAATTGGAGTAGATCAAGACGCAATTATGGAAACGGTATCAAGGAGCGGGATGCGAGCTGCTGTTTCAAGGACTTTATTTAGCTTCGGAACGAAAGACGATGAAAAGAAAGCGATTGAAGAAGCTGAGAAATATGTGAAGCGTTACTATAACGAAAGTGGCATGTTAACTACGATGGTTGCACCACATAGTCCATATACATGTAGTACAGAATTGTTAGAAGAGTGCGCACGGATTGCAGTAGAGAATCAAACGATGGTTCATATCCACCTTTCTGAAACAGAGCGTGAAGTACGTGATATTGAAGCACAATATGGAAAACGTCCAGTAGAATATGCAGCGAGCTGCGGATTGTTTAAACGCCCAACAGTTATTGCACACGGTGTAGTATTAAATGACGATGAGCGTGCATTTTTAGCAGAACATGACGTTCGAGTAGCTCATAATCCGAATAGTAATTTAAAACTAGGTTCTGGTATAGCGAATGTAAAAGCGATGCTAGAAGCAGGAATAAAAGTAGGAATTGCAACAGATAGTGTTGCATCTAACAATAATTTAGACATGTTTGAAGAAATGCGCATAGCGACTTTACTACAAAAAGGTATTCACCAAGATGCAACAGCTTTACCAGTTGAAACAGCTCTTACACTTGCGACTAAAGGGGCTGCTGAAGTAATCGGGATGAAACAAACAGGATCACTTGAGGTTGGAAAATGTGCTGATTTTATTACGATTGATCCATCTAATAAGCCGCATTTACAACCAGCAGATGAAGTGTTATCACATCTTGTGTATGCTGCTAGTGGAAAAGATATAAGCGATGTAATTATTAACGGAAAACGTGTCGTTTGGAATGGCGAATGTAAAATGTTAGATGAAGAGCGTATTATATTTGAAGCAAGTCGTTATAAACGAGGTTTGCAAAGATAACTAATTATGTGGCAGTTGAAAAAGCTATCCTTTTAAAAGGATAGCTTTTTTCTTGAACGAATAAATATTCAAAAGAATGTCGCATCTTTCTGTTCATATTTCTGCTATAATATATAACGCTTTATAATATTTTATACTTAAGGAGAACAACTCATGAAGCGAAAAAAGAGCCATTTAATGGTAATGGCACTTGTTACATCTTTATTATTAACAGCTTGTAATAATAAAGCGAATAAAAGTGATACAGAGGTTAAAAAACAAGTGTTAAATGTAACAGTATCAGAAGAAATTCCTTCTCTGGACACTGTGAAAACGATGGATGGTACATCAGCACACGTTATGCAAAACATATTTGAAGGGTTATATGTATTAAATGATCAAGATCAGCCTACTCCAGCAGTAGCAAAATCGTTTAAAAGAAGTGAAGATGGTAAGAAATATACATTTAACTTGCGTAAAGATGCAAAATGGTCAAATGGAGATAATGTAACAGCAAATGATTTTATATTTGCGTGGAAACGTGCAATTAACCCTGAAACGGCATCTCAATATGCATACATGCTCTTTTATGTGAAAAATGCGAAAGAGATTAATAAGGGAACAATGCCTCTTGATGCACTTGGGGTTAAAGCAATAAATAATTATACGTTAGAAGTTGAACTCGAACAGCCGGTTCCGTATTTTTTACAGTTGTTAGCACTACCTATATACTTACCACAGCATGAATCATTTTTGAAAGAACAAGGAAACAATTATGCATTGGAACCTAGTAATCTCATATATAACGGGCCATTTGTATTAGAAAAATGGAAGCATGAACAAGAGTTTCAATTAAAGAAGAATGCTGCATATTGGGATCGAAAGAAAGTGAAATTAGACGAAATAAACTTTCATATCGTAAAGGATACAATGACAGCTGTAAATTTATATGAAGCCGGAGATTTGGATCGAGTACCTATTAATTCGCAAGTTGTAGACAAGTATAAAGGGAATAAGGAATTACATATGTCGAGTGATCCTGGAATTGCTATGCTTCGTTTTAATGAAAAAAATACCGCGTTAGCAAATAAAAAGGTGCGTCAATCTATTTCATTAGCGTTAAATAAGGATGATTTCGTTGCTCACTTTATTAATAACGGAGCAAAACCTGCAAGCGGGCTTGTACCAGTTGGTCATGTAAATGAAGTGACCGGTAAAGATTTTAGAAAAGAAAACGGAGATCTTTCTTCATATGATTTGCAAAATGCGCAAAAGATTTGGAAAGAAGCGAAAAAAGAGCTTGAAGTAGAGCAAGTAAACCTCGAGTTTTTAACGTTTGAACAAGATAATGCAAAACGGATGGCAGAATATATAAAAGGTGATTTAGAAAAGAATTTGCAAGGAATCGCGATACAAATTAAACAACAGCCATTTAAGCAAAAATTACAGTTAGAACAAGCAGGTGATTACGATATAACTATGGCAAACTGGGGACCTGACTATAAAGACCCAATTAGTTATTTAGAGTTATTTACGACAGGGAATCCGAATAATAAAATGAATTATTCTAATGTTCATTACGATGAATTAATAAAGAAAGCGAAAACGGATTTTGTACTAGATACGGAAAACCGATGGGAAGCGTTGCGAGAAGCCGAGCAGGTATTATTAGAAGATGCTGCGGTAGCGCCGCTTTATCATATTGGCTCAGCATATGTACAAAAGGATTATGTAAAAGGAATTGAAAAGCATCAATTTGGTGGTATTTATACTTATAAGAATGCTTATATTGCTAATGAATAAATACAAAAAACCTTACTTTTTAAAAGTAAGGTTTTTTACACATGAATTCTATTAAATCGATTTTAATAAAGCGTAAAAATTCGTATCATATGGGACATCATCTTGATACATATAATTTTTTAGAACGCCTTCTTTTTCAAAGCCTAATTTTAATAGTACTTTATTGGAAGCTTCATTTTCAAGAAATACAATTGCTCCAATCCGCTTTAAATGAATCGTATGGAAACCGTATGATATAACCTCAGAAACAGCTTCAGTCGCATATCCTTTTCCCCAGTGTTCAGGCAAAAAGGCATAACTTATATTGGCTCGTTTATGCTCAGAAGACCAATCATGAAAACCAATGGTACCGATGAGTTCTTTCGTGTCTTTTAATTCGATTCCCCATTTTATACCGCTTCTTGCATTGTAACTCAACTTAAAGTTATGAATGATTTGTTTCACTTGATCAACATCTTGTAACGGTTTTTGGCCATAATAGCGCAGTACATTAGTATTAGAAAAGCATTGTAGTATACGCGGTGCATCTTCTTCGGTAAGTTCTCTTAAAATGAGTCGGTCTGTTTTCAATATAGGAAACATGCTTTCACTCCATTTCTTTTGAAACTAGAATGTGTTGTTATTATATAATCTAGTCTGAAAATAAAGATTATTCAAGAGGGGAGTATGGTTTTAATTTATGATAAAATTGATTGTGGAATATATTTCAAAAAGAGGTTTGTATATGGAGAAAAATTCAATTTTAATTGTAGATGATGATCAAGATATTGTTCAATTTATAAAAGTGAATCTAATGCAAGAAGGTTTTAAAGTTTTTAGTGCTCATAACGGAGAAGAGGCTTTAGAAATAATAAATAATAACAGTATTCAACTTGCTATTTTGGATATTATGATGCCACAAATGGATGGGATAGAATTGTGTAGAAGGATTAGAGAGAAACATAGTTTACCAATTATGTTTTTAAGCGCAAAATCATCGGATGTCGATAAGGTAATTGGATTTAGTACTGGGGCAGATGATTATATTGTGAAGCCGTTCAGTACAATTGAATTTATCGCAAGAGTGAAAGCTCAATTAAGAAGGTATACATATTTCAACCAAAATGCTGTCCAAGTGATGGAAAAGAAAATAAATATTAGAGGTTTAGAAATAGATGAAGTGTCGAGAACTGTAATGTTATATGGAGAAACAATGAATCTTACGAAAACTGAATATGATATTTTACACTTAATGGCAGCCGCAAGGAATCGTGTGTTTACAATTGAAGAAATATATGAGAGCGTTTGGAACGAAAGAGCCTATGAAAGTAATAATACAGTAATGGTTCATATTGCAAGATTGAGAAATAAAATTGAAGAGAATCCAAAAGAACCGAAGTTTATACAAAATGTTTGGGGAGTCGGATATAAAATTGAAGATTAGATCTTTACAGGGTATTAGGGCGAAATTTTTTTTAGCTTTCATATGTAGCATCTTGTTAGCGACTGTAAGTATAATAGTGCTTCAAATTTTAGTTGGAAATATATATAGTCATGTTAATGCGTTAGAGGAAAAATATTCATTTTTATACTTTATAGTTTTTTTGATTTTTACTACGACATACTTTGCATGTATGACAAAAACAATGATGAAAAGATTGTCTGAAATTAATAAGAACGTGAAGGAAATAAGTAATGGTAATTTTGAAGTACATATACCTATTTCAAAAAATGACGAGATTGGTGAATTAGCGACGAATGTAAATAGAATGGTCAAAAGTTTAAAAGAGTCTATCGAGAATGAAAAAAAATCACAGGAAATGAAAAATGAAATGATTAGTAATATTTCTCATGATTTACGAACGCCAGTAACATCTTTAATCGGTTATGCGGACCTGTTAGGAAATAAACTCCATTCGAATGGAGAAGAATGTGAACAGTATGTAAGTATATTAAAGCGAAAAAGTTATGAATTAAAACATCAAGTAGATGATTTATTAGAATACTGTCAAATAAATTATAGAGAGATTGAATTACATAAAGATGAAGTAGATATGAAAGCATTAATTGAACAAATCATGATTGGCTTTGTACCACAATTAGATGATGCTAATATGAGCTTTTATATTAAAAGTGATGAAGTGCTGTATGTAGAAGTTGATGTGGCACTTATAGTGAGACTATTTGAAAATATAATAGGTAATAGTATTATGTATGGAAAAGATGGAAAGGAAATTGCAATTGGAATTTCCAATAAAACAATGAATGTTGAAGTAGAAATTAAAAATTTTGGACAATGTATTCCGGAAGAGGACCTTCCTTACGTTTTTGAGAAATTTTATCGTAGTGAAAAATCACGTAGTTCTTATACTGGTGGGAAAGGAATGGGGCTTGCAATTTCAAAAAGTATAGCCGAGCTCCATCAAGGGGATCTAACTGTACGTAGTAACGATAAAGAAACAGTTTTCACTGTGAAATTACCGCAGTATAAAAAAGTAAGAAAGTCGTAAGTATTTCTTTTATATGTCGTAATTTTTACTTTGTATCATTGAGAAAAAGGATATGAGAGTAGGGATGCGACATGTGGAAGAAATTTTTATTAGTGATTATAGTTTCTTTTTTAATTATAAGTTGGATCTTAGTTTATGTAGCTAATGGTGTTACATCAGTTTTTGTTTGGTGGAGTATTCAGGCTTTTAGTTTTATTTCAGTTTTCCTCTTGATAGGATCAGTAATAATATTTTTTTGGAAAGGCATTTTTAGAAAGCGGATAGATAGAACGCTATTTTTAATCATTCTGTTTTCTATCATTGGAGCTTGGCCTGTCGGTTGGTTTGCTAATATAGGTAGAATTGCTTACCCAGCAGATATACAATCTATGAGTCCTAAAGCAGTAGTTCGTGTTCCTTTGAATGAACGAGCATTAATAGGCTGGGGCGGTGATCAGTTAGAAACGAACTATCATGTTATAAAGCCAAATGAAAGGTGGGCATATGATATCCTCATTCCACCTGCTGAAGTGAAAAGTAGTAAGTTAGAGGATTACGGAATATATGGAGCGAAAGTAATGGCACCAGCTTCTGGGACGGTTGTATCAATCAATAATGATGAAAAAGATTTAATTCCCGGATTGGATGATTTTCAGTCAATGGCAGGGAATTACATATATTTACGGATAGATGAAACAGAGACATTTTTGATTCTTGCCCACTTAAAGAAAGGGTCCATTAAAGTTAGAGAAGGACAACGTGTAAATGAAGGAGAATTTCTTGCTCAAGTCGGTAACTCAGGAAGTTCAAGTGAGCCACATTTACATATTCATCATCAAAGGCAAGATCCGTCCAAGGTAAGTATGTTTTTTGCGGAAGGATTGCCACTTTACTTTCGAACTGAAAATGGTGTCATGATGCCGGAAAGAGGGACATACATAAGTGGTAACTAGAAGAAAATCATTTCATCCAAAAAGGGTATTCCAAATTAAAATTGGAATACCCTTTTTCATTATCCTACAAATGTTTGATACAGTAAGAAGATATTTAAAATGATAACGAGTGCTGCAATTATCCAAGCGATAAATGTTGTTATACGGTGGTTAACGAGTGCACCCATAATCTTTTTGTTACTTGTAAACATAATAAGTGGTACTAGCGCAAATGCAATACCGAATGATAAGACGACTTGGCTCATGACTAGAGCGTAAGTTGGATTTACACCTAAAGCGATAATAACTAATGGTGGAATCATTGTAATAAATCGGCGTAAGTATAACGGAATATGCATGCGAATGAAACCTTGCATAATAATATCACCCGACATTGTACCGACAGAAGAGCTAGATAGTCCTGCTGATAAAAGTCCAATCCCAAATAATGCAGCCGATACAGGACCTACTAAATTGGTAAATTGAGTGTAAGCAACATCTAAATCTTCAACGTGCAAGCCGTTTTTAAAGAATAGTGCAGCAGCAACAATTAACATACTTGCATTAATTGCTCCAGCAATAACCATTGCAATAATAATATCGATAAATTCGAAACGAAAAATCTTTTTCTTTTGTTCGTCAGTTGTTCCGACCACGCGGCGTTGTGTTAATGCAGAATGCAAGTATATTGCATGTGGCATAACTGTTGCACCTAAAATCCCTGCTGCAAGTAATATACTGTCTACACCTTGGAATTTTGGAATAAATAGTCCTGAAAGAAGGGGACTTAATTCTGGTTTTGCATAAAAAACTTGAATCCCAAAAGCAATTACTACAATGAAAATCATTCCTGTAATAATAGCTTCTAGTGGACGAAATCCTCTACGTTGAAACTCAAGAATAATAAATGATCCGGCTGCAGTAATTAAAGCGGCAGGTAGCATCGGGATTCCAAATAGTAAGTAAAGCCCCAAAGCAGCTCCAATAAATTCCGCTAAATCTGTAGCCATAATAACTAGTTCACCTTGTATCCATAAGCCGATAGACACAGGCTTTGGAAAGTTTTCACGAGCTATTTCGGGTAAATTGTTTCCTGTAGCAATTCCTAATTTAGCTGATAACGTTTGGATTAATACAGCCATTAAGTTAGAAGCGAGTATAACCCATAATAGTAAATATCCATATTGTGAACCAGCTGCGATATTTGTGGCAAAGTTGCCAGGATCAATATAAGCAACGGACGCGATAAAAGCGGGTCCTAAAAATGGTAACAGTCTTTTCCAGCCTTTTGTTTCTCCACTTAAAGCTAAATGAGCTGATTGTACAGTTGTACTTTCAGAAGGGAGATGTTCATCTTTTGTTATATCTTTATTCATAGTAGTTTTCCCCTTTAAAATGTTAACTTGATGAAATTATTGTATTTATTCTTACTCATTATTTCAATACATTTAAATATGTTATGTGATAATTTCATTTGAACACGAAAGTTTCCTTAATGCAAATTATATGCCTTTACGCAATGGATGGTGTGATAACGTAAAATAAATTGGGAGTTTATGGTGTGATGACGTGGGGAAACATAATAAATTAAAGGGTCAATTTTGAAATTTATGTGAACATAAAGCCGATAATCCAGCATATTAATTGATGGAATTGCATTTGTATGATATATAATATATTGGGATTACAACATAACCATAGTGTTTTGATGTGTAATCTTGTTTTTTATTTTTGTTAACTGATAGAAAATAGTATAAAGAAAAGAAAATGGGATTCATTTTCTTATTATATATGTTTTGATATGAACGTTAACTTATACATGATTTAAAAAATTAGATAGGTGGTAGAAATACATTGGCAACTACAAAAACATACAGAGTATTACTATATTACATGTACACAACAATTGAAAACCCAGAAGAATTCGCGGCAGAGCATTTAGCATTTTGTAATTCACTTGAATTAAAAGGAAGAATTCTTGTAGCAAAAGAAGGTATTAACGGAACTTGTTCTGGAACTGTAGAACAAACAGAGAAATACATGGAAGCAATGAACAATGATCCACGTTTTGATGGCATCGTATTTAAAATAGATGAAGCTGATGGTCATGCATTCAAGAAGATGCACGTGCGTCCTCGTCCAGAGTTAGTTACACTTCGTCTAGAAGATGACATTAACCCACACGAAATAACTGGGAAGTATTTAGAGCCAAAAGATTTTTATGAAGCAATGAAACAAGAAGATACAGTTATCATTGATGCACGAAATGATTATGAATTTGATTTAGGTCACTTCAAAGGTGCGATTAAACCTGATATCGAATCATTCCGTGAATTACCAGATTGGATTCGTGAAAATAAAGAAGTACTTGAAGGTAAAAAGATTTTAACGTATTGTACAGGCGGAATTCGTTGTGAGAAGTTTTCTGGTTGGTTAGTTCGTGAAGGCTATGAAGATGTAAGTCAGCTTCACGGCGGAATTGTAACGTACGGAAAAGACCCAGAAGTACAAGGTGAGCTTTGGGATGGACAATGTTACGTGTTCGATGAGCGTATCGCTGTACCAGTAAACCAAAAAGAACATGTTATTGTTGGTAAAGACCACTTTACAGGTGAACCTTGTGAGCGCTATGTAAACTGTTCAAATCCAGAATGTAATAAGAAAATTTTATGTTCTGAAGAAAACGAAGCGAAATATTTACGTGCATGTTCTCATGAATGTCGTGTAAGTCCACGTAACCGCTACGTAATACAACATGAATTAACGGAAGAGCAAGTAGCTGCTGCATTAGAGCAAATCGAAGCAGGGAAGTAAACAGAATTCGTATAATAAAAGGGGTACTCCAAGTTTAATTTTGGAGCACCCTTTTTTTATTATCCGGTTCTGTCATTTGTCGGCAAGTCGATATATTAAAAAAATCGCTGATATATTTCGAGTTGCGCCGATATAATCGGAAAATCGCTGATGAAAATTTCACTTACTGCAGCGCGCCAAGAATTTGAAAATAACCTTCTTTAATTTTTATCTTCTTTCTCTTTAACGGCAGAAAGTACAGTTTGTTTTACCCAAGCTTTTCTTCGTTTATGTTGTAGACCCCATTGGTATAAACTTTGGGCTCCTAAAATAAGTGAAATGACAATGCCGCTAATTGCAATTAATAGAGCGAAAAATTCAAGAGGTGACGATATTTTGTTTGAATCGGTGTTTCTTAAAAGGTCAATCATAGTAAACCCTAACATTTGGCCCACTACAGAGTAGAGCGTTAAAATTAATAATAAAAGGCTATCTTTTTTAGAGGCGACATTTTCTTGATATTTAAACAAACTATCAAGATTTTGTTTCGCGTTCGAGTATAGAACCTCAATATTAAAAAGTTTTCTTAAGCGGAAGAAAATATCTTCACTTTGTGATTGGGATACTAATTCTAAAGAAAAATAATTAGCAGTGAACGAATTGATCGAATAAATTAATTTCTCTATTTCATTAGTATCTTGTTCAATGTTTAGCTCAGCATAGGCGTTTGCCATTTTTAATAAAACAATTTTATGGAATAGGTTTAATAATAAAGCGTAATAAAATTCCCCGTACATTTGACTAGCAAGTTTAGCGATTTCGCGTTCTCCTTCATTTGTTACACATGTAAAAATATGTTCTTCCATTATGAAATAACGATTTGGAGCCCATCTCTGGTAAGCGTGTTTTTTTAAATAGTCATGAATGTAAGGAAGGTTATTTGCACTCACATATGGCTTACCATCACTTGTTAATCCGGAAAGACTAGAAGTACGATAAACATCCACTTCATTAAGTTCCAAACTTTCTTTTAGTGACAATAAAGTTTGGACGTACATTCTTTGGTCTTCGAAGAAAGGGAAGGTTTGAAAGTATGAACTTCTTAATCTCTTCTTTTCAAAGAAATCAGTTACGCCATGAAATAAATAACCAAAAATGAATTTTTCAACTTGGGAATACTTTTTTCCGTTACATTCAATACAAATAGTCTCATTTGTATCATTTTTAGTTTCAAGTACACGGAAGCGAGCAGCAAATTCGATTGCTTCAGATAAAGTCATGTTTAGAGTAGTGTTTACTTCTGTTCGAATTGTTAAGAAGCCAAGTTCATAAGGACAAAGTGTTACATCAATAGAGTGTATCTTGAATGGAATTGAAATAAGGTTTGTTGTTAAATGTCCAGTTAAGTTAAGGTCCTTTGAATAACGTTGCAAGCCCTTTTGATGCTCTGAGTGAGGAAAGAGAATTTTATTTGTAAATGAAAGATAGTATGCTTCCATATTTTGATGTGAAACTTTAAACTCCCCATAATATGTATTTTCATCATCGAGATGATCGAGCCGAAAAGGACGGAAATCGTTTTTTTGTAAGAATGGGAACATATTTTGTTCATATCCAGCTTTAAACGAAAACGGGAATATAAATTGAAATATAGCTGTTGCTACATCTTTTTCCTCAATTGCTTGTATTGCCTCCATCTACATTGTTTCCTTTCCATATATGCTATAGAAACAACATGCCCAAATTTATTTGAAAATAACCACTGTTTTATACTCGATTGAGAGTGAAAATTCAGCTTATTTAGCAGAGGACATGTATAATGTTATGTATACTAAAAGTTATGAAATTGTATTTTGAAAAGGGGGATGCTGTATGCGGATTTTAGTATTAGGCGCTGGTGGAGTCGGAGGATTTTTTGGTGGCAGATTAGTCGAAAAGGGAGAAGATGTTACATTTCTTGTTCGTAGTAAACGGAAAAAACAATTAGAGGAAAGAGGACTTGTAATCCGAAGTGTTAACGGGGATTTTTCCTTTCAACCGAAATTAATAACGAAGGAAGAGAGAACTTCTCCATTTGATGTCATTTTATTTTCAACAAAAGCGTATCACTTAAACGAGGCAATTCAAGATTTGAAGCCGTTTGTTGGCGAAGGTACTGTAATCATTCCATTGTTAAATGGTATCGCTCATTTATCACTATTACAAAAAGAATTCGGCGAAGAAAAAGTAATTGGCGGTTTATGCTTTATCGAGACGACGTTAAACGATCAAGGAGAAATTGTACAAACTAGTGCTGCCAACAGACTTGTGTTTGGAGAAATTAAGTCTCAAAATTCAGAGAGAGTAAAGCATATTTCTAAAGCATTTGCAGGTACGAAATCTAGTTTTGTTTTAAGTGAAAATATTACGCAAGATATGTGGCATAAATATTTATTTATTACTGTAATGTCCGGTGTGACAACGTTAATGCGTGCACCAATTGGACCAATCCGTGAAAGTGAAGGCGGCCGTGATTTTATCCGTAATGTGTTTGAGGAATCTGTACAAATCATGAGAGTATTAGGAGCTCCAATAAAGCTTAATATTGCCCAGGAACATATGAAAACGATTGATAAAATTTCGTATGATATGAAGTCATCGATGCAACGTGATATGGAGAAGGGTTCGTTTATTGAAGGGAAGCACTTGCAAGGATATTTACTGGATGTAGCAGAGCAATTTTCTATAACGGCACCATTATTAAGCACTATATATCAAAATTTAAAGGTGTATGAAGAGATGACCTTTAACAGATCTGTAATAGAATTAGATGTATGAAAAAATAAAAAAGATAGCAATATATAAGTGTATTGCTATCTTTTTTATTTTTTTGTATGACAAATTATTTATTTCTTTTCGTTCTATCTGTCAAATTTATTTCCTGTTCACGTTTACCATATAACTGATTAATTTCATTTGCTACTGCATCTAAATATGAATCGGAAAAAATAGGCTTCTTTTCTTTAGACATATGGGTCTCCTTTGTGGATTTTTTAGTATTCATTATGTATATTTCTCAGTGGATTATGCACAATCATTTTAATTTTTTTCTTATTAAAAATTTTTGTTTACTTTTTGAAAATAAAGGAGTATTATAATCCACAGTTTCAATTTTCTAAATCGCTGAAACCGCATGGTACGGGGGACCCGTTTTTACGGATTAGTACATAATCCGATGGGGTGAATCCTTGAAAAAGGTAGGGCTACTCATAGGCCCGAATCCGACAGCTAACCTCGTAAGCGTTATATTGAGAAGGAAGGTGGAGCTTGTGCGACAAAAAAAATAATGTCTACAAGTCTATTTCGCTATGGCTTGTAGACATTTTTTGTTTTCTGAAGAAATAGTTTACTGGCTGTAACAAGCAGAAAAGTTCGTACAAAATTATTGGAGAGTGGACAGCATTGGTTTCATCTATTAAAAGATTTTTAATTGGAAGACCGTTAAAATCAACAGAGCTTGGAGAACAAAAGCTTAATAAAACGAAAGCTTTAGCTATTTTATCTTCTGACGCATTATCATCAGTTGCTTACGGTCCAGAGCAAATTTTAATTGCTTTAGCAGGTGTTGGAGCGATCGCTTATTGGTATTCCATTCCGATCGCTGTTGGAGTATTAGTATTATTGACAGCCCTTATTTTATCTTATCGACAAATTATTTTTGCTTATCCGCATGGCGGGGGAGCGTATGTTGTATCAAAAGAAAATTTAGGGATGAATCCAGGCTTAATTGCTGGAGGATCTTTATTAGTTGACTATATTTTAACTGTAGCCGTTAGTGTGTCCGCTGGTACAGATGCAATTACGTCTGCGTTTCCTAGCTTACATGCACATAACGTAATTATTGCGGTTATATTTGTTATATTAATTACGATATTAAATTTAAGAGGAGTAACGGAATCAGCTTCCGTTTTAGCATATCCTGTTTATTTATTCGTTTTAGCACTATTTATATTAATTGGTGTGGGTATATATAATATTTTAACTGGTCATGTTTCACCTACTTTACATGCGCCGATTGGTACACCAGTTGCAGGGATTAGTTTATTTTTATTACTAAGAGCATTTGCATCAGGTAGTTCTGCTTTAACAGGTGTTGAAGCAATTTCAAATGCAATTCCGAACTTTAAAGATCCTGCGCCAAACAATGCTGCAAAAACATTGCTTGCAATGGGTGCATTACTTGCTGTGTTATTTTCAGGAATTGTATTTTTAGCTTATTATTACGGAGTGACTCCGAGTAAAGAAGTAACAGTTGTTTCTCAAATTGCTGAACAAACATTTGGACGTAATTTCATGTACTATTTCATACAAGGTACAACAGCTTTAATATTAATTCTCGCTGCTAATACAGGTTATTCTGCATTTCCTTTATTAGCGGTTAACCTTGCAAAAGATAAATTCATACCGAGAATGTTTACGATTAGAGGAGACCGTCTAGGTTACTCAAACGGTATTATTATACTTGGAGTTGCTTCGATTATTTTAATTGTAGCTTTCCAAGGACAAACAGAACATTTAATTCCACTATATGCAGTAGGTGTATTTATTCCATTTACACTTTCTCAAACAGGGATGGTATTAAAATGGCTTCGCGAAAAGCCTGAAGGATGGGCTTTAAGATTAACGATTAATTTAATTGGTGCAGTTATTAGTTTTATCGTAATGAGCATGTTCTTCTTAACTAAATTTGCACAAGTTTGGTCGATTCTTATTTTCTTACCAGTTATTATCTTCTTATTCCATCGAATTAAGAAGCATTATGATGCAGTGGGTGATCAATTAAGTTTAAAAACTTGCGAACCTCTTATTCCAATTGAGGGGAATGTAATTGTCGTTCCTGTAGCAGGTATGACGCATGTAGTAGAAAATTCGTTGAACTATGCAAAATCTCTTTCAGCAGATCAAGTTATCGCAGTATATGTTGCTTTTGACAGAGAAGAGGAAAAGAAATTTGAAGAGAAATGGAAGAAGTGGCAACCTGAAGTAAGGCTTGTTACATTACATTCTCATTATAGAAGTATTATTCAGCCGCTAACAAAGTTTATTGATACAGTGCAATATAAGGCAAGTGAATCGAATTACCGCGTTACGGTCGTTATACCACAGTTCATTCCGAAAAAAGGTTGGCATAACATTCTTCATAATCAATCCAGTTTACTCATACGTGCGTATTTACTTTATAAAAGAAATGTTGTTATTACGACAGTTCCATATCATTTGAAAAAATAAGAAGATTTTTTAAGGATAGTTTCGTGAAAATGAAGCTATCCTTTTTGTGTATATGCTATGCATAATTGCATACGGGGTTAAAAATTATATCAATATAATTTTATCAGTTATTTGCAAGTGGTGTTTTCTGTTGTGATATGTAGATATTTCAATCGATAAAGTGAATCGGATTATATTTTGAAATAAGGACATGAAAGCTTGAAAATAAAGGGAATGAAAATACTTCTTTACGTTATATAAACAGCTGTGTTTAAATGACCTTACAGTACAAAACTTATATGAAAACAAAACGAAATTTCATATTTATGTATGTTGTTTAGTTTAAAATGAATAATATTTTTAAGTAATATATTCACTGTGTGAATGTGAGAATTTCGATGGAATAGAAAATTTATACAATATTATTCATACTAAACACATATGAAAAATAATAAAATGTTTTGTGACGATAAGTAAGTGCTGTAGCAATACGAGAGAGGTGGTTCATACATGGATCACGGTGAGAACGTTCTCTATTTTAACCATCTCAAATTATGGGCAAGAAAATAGAATAATAAAATGCGATAGTAATAGTTGCTAATACATAGGAGGAGTTAAAGTGAAAAAGACTTTAATTACAGGGTTATTGGTTACAGCAGTATCTACGAGTTGCTTCATTCCTGTAAGCGCTTACGCTAAGGAGGGGCAAACAGAAGTGAAAACAGTATATGCGCAAAATGTAATTGCTCCAAATACATTATCCAACTCAATTAGAATGTTAGGATCACAATCACCGCTTATTCAAGCATACGGATTAATTATTTTGCAACAGCCAGACATTAAGGTAAATGCGATGAGTAGCTTAACGAATCATCAAAAGTTTGCAAAGGCGAATGTACGAGAGTGGATTGATGAATATAATCCGAAGCTAATTGACTTAAATCAAGAGATGATGAGATACAGCAATAGATTTAATAGCTATTATAGTAAGCTCTATGAACTAGCAGGAAACGTAAATGAAGATCAGCAAGCAAAAGCAGATTTTATGAGTGCATATGGAAAATTACAATTGCAAGTACAGAGCATCCAAGAGAGTATGGAGCAAGATTTATTAGAGTTAAATCGATTTAAAACAGTATTAGACAAAGATAGTAACAACTTATCAATTAAAGCCGATGAAGCAATAAAAACACTGCAAGGATCAAGTGGAGATATTGTGAAATTAAGAGAAGATATTAAAAGAATTCAAGGGGAAATTCAAGCTGAACTAACTACTATTTTGAATAGACCTCAAGAAATCATTAAAGGTTCTATTAATATCGGTAAACAAGTATTTACAATCACAAATCAAACTGCACAAACGAAAACAATCGATTTTGTTTCTATCGGTACTTTAAGTAATGAAATTGTAAATGCTGCAGATAGTCAAACGAGAGAAGCAGCTCTTCGCATTCAGCAAAAGCAAAAAGAGTTATTGCCACTTATTCAAAAGTTATCACAAACTGAAGCAGAGGCGACTCAAATTACATTCGTTGAAGATCAAGTAAATAGCTTTACAGAATTAATTGATCGTCAAATTACAACTTTAGAAACGTTATTAACCGATTGGAAAGTTTTAAATAATAATATGATTCAAATTCAAACAAATGTTGAAGAAGGCACGTATACAGACAGTAGTTTACTTCAAAAACATTTTAATCAAATTAAAAAAGTAAGTGATGAAATGAATAAGCAAACAAATCAATTTGAAGATTACGTTACAAACGTTGAAGTACATTAAATAGAAAAATAATTAGCGATATAGGGAGAGAAGAAAAATGACAAAAAAACCATATAAAGTAATGGCTCTATCAGCACTTATGGCAGTATTTGCAGCAGGAAATATTATGCCGGCTCATACGTATGCAGCTGAAAGTACAGTGAAACAAGCTCCAGTTCATGCGGTAGCAAAAGCTTATAATGACTATGAAGAATATTCATTAGGACCAGAAGGCTTGAAAGATGCAATGGAAAGAACAGGTTCAAATGCTTTAGTAATGGATCTGTATGCTTTAACAATTATTAAACAAGGTAATGTTAACTTTGGAAATGTATCGACTGTTGATGCAGCTTTAAAAGGAAAAGTGATTCAGCACCAAGATACAGCTAGAGGAAATGCGAAGCAATGGTTAGATGTATTAAAGCCACAGCTTATTTCAACGAATCAAAACATCATTAACTACAATACTAAATTCCAAAACTATTATGATACTTTAGTTGCTGCGGTAGATGCAAAAGATAAAACGACTCTTACGAAAGGCCTAACTAGATTATCAAGTAGTATTAATGAAAATAAAGCGCAAGTGGATCAGTTAGTAGAAGACTTGAAAAAATTCCGAAATAAAATGACGTCGGATACGCAAAACTTCAAGGGTGATGCAAATCAAATTACATCTATATTAGCTAGTCAAGATGCAGGAATTCCGCTTCTGCAAAATCAAATTACAACGTACAATGAGGCAATTAGTAAATATAATGCAATTATTATCGGTTCATCTGTTGCGACAGCTCTAGGACCAATTGCAATTATTGGTGGTGCAGTAGTTATTGCTACGGGCGCAGGAACACCGCTAGGAGTCGCATTAATTGCAGGTGGTGCAGCAGCTGTAGGCGGTGGTACAGCTGGTATCGTATTAGCGAAGAAAGAACTTGACAATGCACAAGCTGAAATTCAAAAAATAACTGGACAAATTACAACTGCTCAATTAGAAGTAGCTGGGTTAACGAACATTAAAACACAAACTGAGTATTTAACAAATACGATTGATACTGCAATTACAGCGTTGCAAAACATTTCAAACCAATGGTATACAATGGGATCAAAATACAATTCTTTACTTCAAAATGTGGATTCAATTAGTCCAAACGATCTTGTTTTCATTAAAGAAGATTTAAACATTGCGAAAGATAGCTGGAAAAACATTAAAGACTATGCAGAAAAGATTTATGCTGAAGATATTAAAGTAGTAGACACGAAAAAAGCATAATTGAATACGAATCGTTAGAGCGTTAAGTGTTGATGAATGATTTGAAGCTCCTGTTCAGTTGTGAGCAGGAGCTTTTGATATCCTTATAAAGAGAATAGGTGAAAAATATGCAGAAACGATTTTATAAAAAATGTCTTTTAGCGGTAATGATTGCTGGGGTGGCAACGAGTAACGCATTTCCTTTACATCCTTTTGCAGCAGAACAAAATGCAAAGGTGCTACAAGAAAATGTGAAAAACTATTCTCTTGGACCAGCAGGATTCCAAGATGTAATGGCACAAACGACATCAAGCATATTTGCAATGGATTCATATGCAAAATTAATTCAAAATCAACAAGAGACGGATTTAAGTAAAATAAGTTCGATTAATAGTGAATTTAAAGGGAATATGATTCAGCATCAAAGAGATGCAAAAATTAATGCAGCATATTGGTTAAATAATATGAAGCCTCAAATTATGAAAACGGATCAAAATATTATAAATTACAATAATACTTTTCAATCGTATTATAATGACATGTTAATAGCGATTGATCAAAAGGATAGCGGAAAATTAAAAGCGGATTTAGAAAAGTTGTATGCGGATATTGTAAAGAATCAAAATGAGGTAGATGGATTATTAGGAAATTTGAAAGCTTTTCGCGATAGAATGGCGAAAGATACAAATAGTTTCAAAGAGGATACAAATCAGTTAACAGCGATATTGGCAAGTACGAATGCTGGTATTCCAGCTCTAGAGCAACAAATAAATACATATAACGATTCGATTAAAAAGAGTAATGATATGGTCATTGCTGGTGGCGTACTTTGCGTAGCTCTAATAACATGTCTTGCTGGCGGGCCGATGATTGCGGTTGCGAAAAAAGATATCGCAAATGCAGAAAGAGAAATCGCCAATTTAAAAGATAGAATTTCAGGAGCACAAGCAGAAGTCGTAATTTTGACTGATGTAAAAAATAAAACAACAAACATGACAGAAACAATCGATGCAGCAATTACAGCACTACAAAACATATCAAATCAATGGTATACAGTAGGTGCAAAATATAATAATTTACTACAAAACGTAAAAGGGATTAGTCCGGAAGAGTTTACGTTTATAAAAGAAGATTTACATACAGCGAAAGATAGCTGGAAAGATGTAAAGGATTATACAGAAAAATTACATGAAGGTGTGGCAAAGTAAACAGTGGACTAGTTCTGCTGTTTATTTTTTTATCCTGTTTTTTTGTGAGAGTTGAACTTGTAATTATATATAAGTTTGTCATATGTTTTATCAATGTGGCTATTGGGTAATATTTAATCAAATTGATACGAATAACCTAAATAAATTTCTGATCAAGTCTTTTATATGTAATGTTTTAATGAAAAAAGCTATACTGTAAGCAAAACTAAAAATTGGAGAGGAAATACTACAACATGGAAAATTATCTATTATTTATCCTTACAGCAATGCTAATCATAATGATGCCTGGTCCTGGTTTTGCACTAGTTACAAAAAATACTATCTCGCATGGTAAAAATGGCGGGATAAAGACTGTTTTAGGAACGATATCTGGAATGATGATTCATACAATAATGGCTACGTTAGGACTTTCTGCTATCTTAATGAAATTTGCTATGTTATTTACATTTATAAAATATGCTGGGGCTGTTTATTTAATTTATTTAGCTGTAAAGTCAATTAAAAGTGCCTTACATAAAAAAGAAGATATGTCAGGTTCAGCAGAAATGGACTCTAAGGATATTGGGGCAATTAAAAGCTTTAGACAAGGATTTACTACGGCAATTTTAAATCCAAAAACCGCTGTATTTTTCCTTAGTTTTTTACCCCAATTTATTGTGAGTAATCAAAATCATTTCCTCCAATTTCTTTTATTAGGAGTCACATTTACGACTTTGACAGCAATATGGTATTTACTTTACATCTCACTCATACGTCAATTAAGAACTTTTTTAAGAAAAGAAAGAGTGAACCGTACAATGGAGGGTATTACGGGCATAGTATTGTTAGTATTTGGAGTTAGGTTATTTTTCCAAAAATAAATATGTAGATAAAACGAGAAATAAAAAAGTTGATTATTTCTCGTTTTATTCTTTAAAATCTGCAACAGAACCAGGATCTCCCATCAAAGTATAAATTCCAAGGGAGGAACCGTTTTTTTATTTACTTATATACGCACAGCTGTACCACTGACAGCAACCATTAACATTCCATCACGAACAACTTCGTAATCTACGTCAATACCAACGATAGCGTTCGCACCTTTTTCTTTTGCAAGTTCTTTCATTTCGCCCATTGCAATATCACGAGCGTCTTTTAGTTTACTTTCATAAGCACCAACACGGCCACCGACAACATCACGAACGGAAGCGAATACATCGCGGACAATATTTGCACCCATAATAGCTTCACCATTTACAATATCAATATACTCAATAATCTCTTTACCTTGAATTCCAGAAGTTGTTGTTACAATCATGACTGACACTCTCCTAATATTTTATAATTTTTGATTAGCTTTCTTATGTCATAGAAAAAGTATTTTTGGCACCAGAAACAAGTCTAGTTTCTTACAGAATGAAACCAAGACAATTGTTTAACATATGTATCGCTATAACATATGCAATGGATCTTTTAGAAATAAGATAAGCCGCAGTAAGTATCAACGATCCAGGTAAATAAATAGCAATATCCGAAAGTTGGTTCGTATGAAGAAGTGTAAAAATCATAATCGAAATGATAGATGCAATAGCGGTACCAATATGGTAAGAAAAACGATTTATTAATATGTGGCGAAACACAATTTCTTCAAGTATTGGACCCAGAATACCAAATACAAGCAATGTAAATACAAGAGGTACCTCTGCACCCGTTTCAAGGAGCTGCTCTTGGTTCTCTGGTTGACCAGTTGCTAGAAAATACATAACACACTGTTCCACAATTAACGTAAATAAAACTACCATAGGAATACTTACTATTTTCAAAATTGTCTTCTCTTTAAAATAAGTAAAACTTTCAATAATTTCTTTCCTAAAGCAAATGATTCCTACAATAGCAGGTACAGTAAAACCGATGGCACTCAGAACAAATTCTGATTCAACTAAATTGACATTAGCTAAAAGTGATATGCCAAATAGTATGTACAAGCCAATTTGAAATGGTACAAACAGTGTAAAGATTATTAGCATAATGATTTCTTTTTTATTCATTTTTATAAAGTTCACTGTATTGCCCCCATAATTAAATTACCTATAATTTTTGATTTTTCTTTCTGCATAACGCTCTCCTTCTAAATATATTTATATAGGATTCTAAACCGGACGGTTCGGTCCGAATCGAAATCTAATGATACTACAAGTTTCTAGTTTTTTAAACCCTTTTTATAAAGTATTAACAAAATCAAAATGGAAAAAAGCAAATATATTTATATTTCAGTTGCTTTGTTACAATTTAATTCCAGTAATCATTAATGGTTAATCTTTTATAGAATGAAGTGAAAGTGGGAGTAGTTCAAACACTTTAGCTAAACATATTGATAAAAATTATATATAATAATCATATGTCTATACGTTAAAATTAACTATATATTTTTACACCTCTACGATTTTAGATGAAATTAGTTGTATAATATGACTGAATTAAACAATTGGTCATGTTGTTTTGACAGAAAATTCACTTAAGTTATGTAGGTAATACAATTTGATTAACTTCTTTTCAAACTGTATTGTTTGAGGTTTCCATAAGATAGGGATTGATAAGATATTTCTGTTCCAAACTTATTTATACTTACAAAAAAATTAAGAAAATAGAGGGTAAACATTACCTAGAATATTAGGATCGTTTTCATTAGGAGGATTACAAAGCATGACTAAAGTTGATAAGGTTAAAGAAAAAATTATTGAAACATCTTTATATTTATTTAATACTAATGGGATAACTCGCACATCCATCCAGGATATAATGACAGCTACTGAACTACCTAAAGGATCTATTTATCGTAGATTCAAAAGTAAAGAAGAAATTGTCCTTGCTGCCTACGACAAAAGTGGTGAGATTATGTGGAGTCATTTTCATAAAGCAATGGAAAATAAAAAGACAGCAATTGATAAAATCCTTGCAATTTTCCTTGTATATCAAGATGCAGCTAATAATCCTCCTATTGCTGGAGGCTGTCCATTACTTAATAGTGCCATTGAAAGTACTGGAGTATTTCCAGAATTACAAAAAGCAGCAGCAAAAGGTTATGATGATACAGTAATGTTAATGGCTTCTCTCATAAAAGAAGGAATAGAGAAACAAGAATTTAAAGAAGATATAGAGGTTATATCACTCGCTTCCTTTCTTGCCTCTTCAATGGAGGGGGCTATTATGGCAAGTCGAGTATCTAACGATAATATACACCATCATTATTTTATTGAACAAATAAAACATCATCTTTTCACTTATTCTAAATAAGTGAGAACTTGCATTGTTTCCATCCAATTTTTATAAAATTAAATTGAATAAATACCCCTTATAAATAGTATCTTCTGTTTATAAGGGGTATTTGAATAGTTTTTAGATGATGTTTCATGTTTCTTATTGAACGGCTTTGTTATCGTTACTACAGAAAAAATGTGAATTAAATGTTAATCGATTTACATGTTTCAAGCGTATCTATATTGAGTTTGTAAATCTACACAATAAGTTTTCATTATATATTAAGTGTAGTAGAAGTTCAGATAGATAAAATTCGGTAGTCGAATTTTTTTGCATAAAGCTGTATAATGCTTGTAACGAAAGGGAAATACAGGAAGGGATTTGTAATGAGTTACTATGGAAAAAGATAAACAACAATTAAGCGTTGAAGTTGCAAGATTATATTATCAATCAGATTATAGTCAGCAAGAAATTGCTAACAAATTAAATATTTCAAGACCAACAATTTCTAGATTGTTAAAGTATGCGAAAGAAAAAGGGTTTGTTCAAATTAGCATCGCTGATCCATTTGCGGATTTAGATAACGTTGGGAATTTACTGAAAGAAAAATACAACTTGTTAGAGGCACATGTTGTATTTTCTCCAGTACCGGAATATGCAACGATTACAGAGTATATAAGTAAATATGCAGCTGAGTATATGGAAAAGACAGTTAAAAACGGTGATATTGTTGGTGTAAGCTGGGGAATGACGATGTATGAAATCGCTAGAAAAATCGTACCGCAACATGTAAAAGGGGTAGAGGTTGTCCAGCTAAAAGGTGGTATTAGTCATTCAAGTGTAAATACATATGCGAATGAAACGATAGCTTTATTTGCAGATGCTTTTCAAACGACGCCAAGAAATCTACCTCTTCCAGTTATATTTGATAATGCAGTGACAAAAGAATTAGTAGAGCAGGATCGACATATTCATCATATTATCGAAATGGGGAAGCAAGCGAATATTGCAATTTTCACTGTAGGAACAGTGCGAGACGAAGCGCTATTATTCCGATTAGGTTATTTCGATAAGGGTGAAACGAGTTTACTCAAAAAACAATCGGTCGGTGACATTTGTTCACGATTCTTTGATGGGGACGGAAATATTAGTAGTGAAGAAATTAATAAGCGGACCATTGGAATTGAGTTAGAAGAACTGAAATTAAAGAAACGTTCTATTTTAGTTGCAGGTGGTAATAGAAAAATCAAAGCAATTGATGGTGCGTTACGTGGCGGGTATGCAAATGTATTAATTATCGATCAGCATACAGCAAAAGAATTGTTACATTATCAAAAAGATTAGAAATAAAAGGCGTTCTCAAGATGTTAATTTTGAGAACGCCTTTTATTTTGTTATGTATGAATGATAGGAGTTTTTTGAACACAAGTTGCCTTTTTAAAAATAATTATGGATATGGAGATACATACTACCATTGTTAACATAAAAATTTTGATTATATATTTGAAATGTTCTTTGTTAGAATGCGCTTTATTTACTACAAGAAAATTCCTTTTTAAAAATAATGAACAAAATTTCAAAAGTGTATTTACATTTGTTCAACTAAGAGTTAGAATGAAGTTGTTAAAAGATATGAGGAGTGAAGATAATGAACATTGCAAAGTTAATTGACCATACAATTTTAAAAGCTAATACTACTAAAGAAGATGTTATGAAAGTAATTGAAGAAGCAAAGGAATATAAATTCGCTTCTGTTTGTATTAACCCAACATGGGTAAAATTAGCGGCTGATGAACTAGCTGGACATGATGTAGACGTTTGTACTGTAATCGGTTTCCCATTAGGAGCAAGCACTACTGAAACAAAAGCATTTGAAACAAAAGATGCTATCGCAAAAGGTGCAACTGAAGTTGATATGGTAATCAACGTAGGCGCTTTAAAAGATGGCGACAACGAACTTGTTGAAAAAGATATTTATGAAGTAGTACAAGCAGCAAAAGGAAAAGCTCTTGTAAAAGTAATCATTGAAACTTGCCTATTAACAGATGAAGAAAAAGTACGCGCTTGTGAATTATCAGTAAAAGCTGGTGCTGACTTCGTAAAAACTTCAACTGGATTCTCAACTGGCGGAGCAACTGCTGAAGATATCGCATTAATGCGTAAAACAGTAGGACCAAACGTTGGTGTAAAAGCATCTGGTGGCGTTCGTACACGTGAAGATGCAGACAAAATGGTAGCTGCTGGAGCTTCTCGCGTTGGAGCAAGTGCTAGTGTTGCAATCGTATTAAATGATGCAAAAGGTGCTACAGATAACTACTAATCATTAATGAAGTCAAAAGCGATAGATACACAAAGTAAAGTGTATCTATTGCTTTAATAATTGAAAAAAATGTAAGCGGATACGAATGGGAGGAGACGGCTTATGAAATACTTAATCGGTGTTTTAGGCCTCGTATTGATTTTAGGTATCGCTTGGCTTGCTAGTAATGATAGAAAAAAAGTCAAATATCGCCCAATCATAACGATGGTTATATTACAATTCATTTTGGGATTTTTATTATTAAATACAAGTGTAGGGAATATATTAATTAGCGGAATAGCAGATGGTTTTGGAGAGTTATTAAAATATGCTGCTGACGGTGTGAATTTTGTATTTGGTGGACTAGTAAATCAAAAAGAGTTTTCGTTCTTTTTAAGTGTATTAATGCCAATCGTATTTATATCAGCCTTAATAGGTATTTTGCAACATATTAAAGTATTACCTATTATTGTGAAATCTATCGGTCTAGCATTAAGTAAAGTAAATGGAATGGGGAAACTAGAATCATATAATGCTGTTGCTTCTGCGATTTTAGGACAATCTGAAGTATTTATATCAGTTAAGAAACAACTAGGGTTATTGCCAGAGAAAAGAATGTATACATTATGTGCATCAGCAATGTCTACAGTTTCTATGTCTATCGTTGGATCATATATGGTGTTATTAAAACCACAATATGTTGTAACCGCTTTAGTGCTTAACTTATTCGGTGGCTTCATCATCGCTTCTATCATTAACCCGTATGAAGTTACTGAGGAAGAAGATATGTTAGAAGTACAAGAAGAAGAGAAAAAGACCTTCTTTGAAGTATTAGGGGAATATATTATTGATGGATTTAAAGTTGCGATTACAGTAGCAGCTATGTTAGTCGGTTTCGTTGCTCTTATCGCATTCATTAATGCAGTATTTAAAGGTGTAATCGGTATTTCATTCCAAGAAATTCTTGGTTATGCATTTGCACCATTTGCATTTATTATGGGTGTACCTTGGCATGAAGCAGTTAATGCCGGAAATATTATGGCAACAAAATTAGTATCGAATGAATTTGTCGCTATGACAGATTTAGCACAAGGAAACTTTAATTTCTCAGATAGAACGACAGCGATTATATCTGTATTCTTAGTTTCATTTGCAAACTTCTCTTCAATTGGGATTATTGCAGGGGCGGTTAAGAGCTTAAATGAAAAGCAAGGGAATGTAGTCGCAAGATTTGGTTTGAAATTACTATTCGGTGCAACATTAGTAAGTTTCTTATCAGCAACAATCGTTGGCTTATTATTTTAATAGATTCGTATCATATAAAAAGGAATGGTGATTGTAATGAGAATGGTAGATATTATTGCAAAAAAACGTGACGGCAAAGAATTAACGACTGAAGAAATCAAATTCTTTATTAATGGATATACAGACGGAAGTATTCCTGATTATCAAGTGAGTGCGCTTGCAATGGCAATCTTCTTTAAAGATATGACAGATCGCGAACGTGCAGATTTAACAATGGCGATGGTTGAGTCTGGAGAAACGATCGACTTATCAGCAATTGAAGGAATTAAAGTAGACAAACATTCAACTGGCGGTGTTGGTGATACAACAACTTTAGTATTAGGACCATTAGTTGCTGCTTTAGATGTACCAGTAGCAAAAATGTCTGGTCGTGGTTTAGGACATACAGGCGGAACAATTGATAAATTAGAAGCGGTAGAAGGATTCCACGTTGAAATTACAAAAGAACAATTTATTGATATTGTAAACCGTGACAAAGTAGCTGTTATTGGACAAACAGGAAACTTAACACCTGCAGATAAAAAGATTTATGCATTGCGCGACGTAACAGGAACTGTTAACTCAATTCCTTTAATCGCAAGTTCAATTATGAGTAAAAAAATTGCAGCTGGTGCTGACGCAATCGTACTTGATGTAAAAACAGGTGCTGGTGCATTTATGAAAACAGAAGAAGATGCAAAAGAATTAGCACATGCAATGGTACGTATCGGAAATAATGTAGGACGTCAAACTATGGCTGTTATTTCGGACATGTCACAACCGCTTGGTTTTGCGATTGGTAACGCTCTAGAAGTAAAAGAAGCGATTGATACGTTAAAAGGTGAAGGTCCAGAAGATTTAACAGAATTAGTACTTGTATTAGGTAGCCAAATGGTCGTACTTGCGAAAAAAGCAAATACGTTAGAAGAAGCTCGTGAAATGCTAATTGAAGTGATGAAAAACGGAAAAGCAACTGAGAAATTTAAAGAGTTCTTAAGCAATCAAGGCGGAGATAGCTCAATTGTAGACAATCCAGAAAAAATGCCACAAGCTAAGTATGTAATTGATGTACCTGCAAAAACTTCAGGTGTTATTTCTAACATTGTTGCAGATGAGATTGGTATTGCAGCTATGTTACTTGGTGCAGGTCGTGCAACGAAGGAAGATGAAATCGATTTAGCAGTAGGATTAATGTTACGTAAAAAAGTTGGCGATGCAGTAAAAGAAGGCGAGCCATTCGTAACAATCTACGCAAATCGTGAAAATGTAGAAGATGTAAAAGCAAAAATTTATGAGAACATCTCTATCGCTGAAACAGCAATGGCTCCTAAATTAGTTCATACAGTTATTACTGACTAATCATCATTTCATTTACTTTGAGGGGGAAATAATATGGATAAGAAAAAATATATTGAAGAAGCAAACAAGATGTTATCGAAAGCGTATATTCCGTATTCTAAATTTCCTGTTGGCGCAGCGTTAGTTACGAAAGAAGGGAAAATCTATACTGGTTGTAATATAGAAAATGCTTCTTACGGTTTATGTAACTGTGCAGAAAGAACAGCAATATTTAAAGCAGTATCAGAAGGTGAGCGCGATTTTAGTTACTTAGTTATTACAGGAGAAACTGATGGACCGATTTCACCATGTGGTGCGTGTAGACAAGTAATTGCTGAATTCTGTGATCCGAAAATGCCTGTATTATTAACGAATGTAAAAGGTGATGAAAAAGAAGTGACTGTTGAGCAATTACTTCCAGGTGCTTTCACAATAGACGATTTAAAATAAGTTAAAAAGCCATTCTGCAATTATTAATTGCAGAATGGCTTTTTTGTTCATATTCCGTTCATAAACTTTGCGTAAAATGATTGCAGCAAATATGGAAAGTTTACAGCAGGAGGAATATAATGAAGAAATCCTATAATGCGGCATGTAGTTACTTATTGGTTTATGATTTTGCTAAAAAAGTCATTTAAATAGATAGGAGTGGAAAGTATGATAGCACTTTTATCAAGTGTCGTAGCAGTTTGTATGGCTGTTGGAGTAATGTTTCTACGTTTTAAAGCAGCGAAAAAGCCGGTAACGAAAAAGAAAATTATATTACCACCAATTTTTATGAGTACAGGCGCGATGATGTACTTTTTACCAGAGTTTCGATTAACATCGTTAGAAATAGTCGAGGCAATTAGTATAGGGCTTATTTTCTCTATTTTTCTTATTAAAACAACTAAGTTCGAAATAAAAGGCGAACATATATTTATGAAACCGTCAAAAGCATTCATATTTATTTTAGTAGGCTTATTAGCTGTACGCGTGGCATTAAAGTCATATTTAAGCCAATCAATTGATTTGGCAGAGTTAAGCGGAATGTTTTTCTTACTTGCATTTGCGATGATTGTGTCGTGGAGAATTGCGATGTATCGCTCGTTTACTAAATTAGAAAAGGCAATAAACAGAGCGGGAATTTCTATATAGGAAATCCAGCTCTGTTTATGTTTTATTGAAATTCTTTAGCGCGGAACTCATTTGCTTAATTTTAAACGTATTTGAGCATCTTGTAATGCAACTGGTGTAACGTTAAGACCATTAGGATCAACAATTTTTGTATTTAATAAAATGGAATCTAGGCTTCCACGAAATGTTTCTGTATAGTTTTGACGCAACATTTGTTGTTCTTGTTTTTCATCAACTGTTAATCCAGACGTTCTTTCTTTTTTTGATAATTCATTAATACGGAATAAAATGTTTTGCATTTTGTTCACCTCTTATTTAAATTCAAATTAGTAACTTACTAATTTATAGTTATTTTAACTTGTTTAGTTGTCTGTGTCAATACTATCTAAAATTTAGTTAAAAATTGACGAAAAATTATAACAATAATAGAATGAAGTGTATTGAATAATTAGTTTCACAATTATACATAAAACGCTAGGGGGATTATTATGAAATCAACATTTTTTGCTCAAAATAGAGAACGATTAGCAAACACATTACCAGAGGGATCTATTACGATTTTATTTGCGGGACAAGCACCGCATATGTCAGCTGATGCACATTATAAATTTGTACCGAATCGTAATTTTTACTACTTAACGGGAATCGATGAACCAAATGTTATTTTTATGCTGAAAAAGGTTGGGAATAGTGTAGAAGAGACACTTTTCATTGAAAAGTCAGATCCAGTAATGGAAAAATGGGTTGGGAAAACAGTTTCTAGCGAAGAAGCAGAGGGAATTTCAGGTATAAAGAAAGTTGTATATTTAGATAGCTTTGAAAAGACAATGTCAAATATACTCTTTACAGAAAATGCGAAGCATTTATATTTAGATATAGAAAGTCGTGAGTGGAATGGTACGGAGACAAAAACATTAGCATTTGCTAAACATGTAAGAGAAAAATACCCACACGTAACAATTGGTAATGTATATCCGAACATTTGTGAATTACGAGTATTTAAAACAGAAGAAGAAATTGAAATTATTAAAGAAGCGATTGCTATAACGAAAGACGGTATTTACAACGTACTTAAGCATGCAAAAGCAGGCATGATGGAGTATGAATTAGAAGCCCAATTTGATTTTACACTGAAATCATCTGGCATTAAGTACCATGCGTTCAATACAATTTTGGCGAGTGGAAAAAATGCTACAGTTCTTCATTATGAAGATAATGATGCACAAATTCAAAATGGTGACTTAGTATTACTAGATTTAGGTGCTCAAAAAGACTACTATAACGCTGATATTAGTTATACATTCCCGGCAAATGGAACATTCTCTAGTCGCCAAAAACAAATTTATAATATTGTATTAAAAGCATTAAAAGAAACAACAGAGATTATTAAGCCAGGATTAAAGTTCGCTACATTAAATGAGCATACAAAAAAGGTACTGGCAGAAGAGTGTAAAGCAATTGGCTTAATTCAAGAAGATGAAGAGTTATCAAAATACTATTATCATGGTGTCAGCCATTTCCTTGGTTTAGATACACATGATGTAGGAACATATAAAGATAGAGTGTTAGAAGAAGGTATGGTTATAACAATTGAACCTGGTCTTTATATTGAAGGAGAATCAATTGGAATTCGTATTGAAGATGACATTCTTGTAACGAAAGACGGGTATGAAAACTTGTCAAAAGATATCATTAGGGAAGTTGAAGAAATTGAAGAATTTATGAGTGTAAATAATGAACATGTAAAAGGAAACCAAGCTGTAGTTAAATAATAAAAGAGTCATCACTAATTTATTTGAACTTTATCTCGAATCGTGGACAATTAAAAAATCCATGATTCGGGATAGGGTTCTTTTCTTCGAAATACTAATCTTTAATTATTAATCCTAATAAAGTAGCAAACTGAACAGCTTGATATGTCGATACTTTACATCCTCTTAAATCGTTCACTGAAACTGTAAGTGTATCAAAGGTAGAAGAACTAATATCTATCCCCTTCAGTGATGTCTGATCAAAATTAGCTTCATCAAGACTACATAATTGGAATTCAACTTTTTTAAGTTTACAGTCAAAAAAATCTGCATTATTTAATGAAATTTCATTGAAGATGATTTTTTCTAGTTTAGAATTTCCAAATGCCGCTAAATTCAAAATTGAATTCTCAAATTTAACATTTCCTAAGCTAGATCCTGTGAAATTTACTCCGATTAATTTACTGTTTTTAAATTCGACTCTGTGAACAGAAGAATTGCTTAAATTAGCATTTGATAAATCACAGTTTTCAAAACAAACATCTGTAATATCAATATTGCTAAAGTCTGTATTAGTAAACTTACAGTTTTTTATCACCGCATCATATAACCGCACTCTATCTACAGATTCATTTTCGAAAGTGGAGTCTATAATTTCACACACTTCCAATGTTGGATCTTCTTCATAAAAAATATCTTGAAAATTCTTTGAAGATAACTCTGGTGAAATTTTTGGTCTATCAATTTTCATCGTATATCAATCCTCTTCTATTTGATATATTTGTGTAATTTGAGTCCATTGTCTGTGAGGAACATTAGTTCTTATTATACAAAAATCTAAGTTCTTTTGTGAAGAGCATTTTAGCTACATTTTTCTTATTTAATAATAGTAGTGTTATTGTTTCTTAAGAAATAACGTCAAAACAAATACGAGAACGGCTAATATAGTCGCTACAAGGAAAGCATTTTGTATTACTAAAATATTCGTCTCTTGTAATGTCTCCGCTTTTAGTAATTTTCCAATTAGCTTACGTAAGATCTAATTACATCTCCTTATTTTCTTGAAAATCAACTTCTATAATGATTTTGAAAAAGAAAAAGGAGGGATTTTCCATGAAGCGATTTGTATTAGCAGCCGTTACAGTCTCTGTAATATTTTTAATTGCTGCATGTTCTTTGGCCACAAATACAACAAATGATCATAAAAATATGAAAGATAAAAAAACAATACAGACTGAAACAGCTACAAAACCATTGAAGGTTGAAAAAGGACCAGAAGTTACTTTAATAGCGAAAGAAGAAAAGCAAAGGTTAAGTAACGGTGTTATTGTTCCAGTCTGGACATTTAATGGCTCATCTCCTGGTCCAGAAATTCGGGTGAAAAAAGGTGAAAAGGTGAAAGTGACATTAAAAAATGAATTATCTGCACCAGTATCTATTCATTGGCATGGATATCCTGTCCCAAATAACATGGATGGAATTCCGGGCGTGACACAAGATGCAGTTGAACCAGGAAAAAGTTTCACTTACGAATTTGAAGCGAACGTACCAGGAACGTACTGGTATCACTCGCATCAAGATTCTGTAAATCAATTAGATAGAGGTTTGTATGGAGCGCTCATTGTAGAGGATACAAAAGAAAAATATGATAAAGATTACACATTAATGTTGGATGAATGGGTTACAGATAAAGAAGAAATGAATAAGCAGTTAAAAGAAATGACAAAAGGGCAAATAGGTAATAAATCTAAAGGTAATGAAAATGAGGAAAAGAATGATGATAAGAACGGCATGGATCATTCTGGTATGGACATGGGCAGTGATCAAAAAGACTCTGGCAATATGGCAGGAATGGACCATGGAAATATGAAGATGGAAGGTCATGATATGAGTATGTATGATTTATTCACAATCAATGGAAAAAGCGGTGATTTAGTAGTGCCATTGAAAGTGAATAAGGGAGATAAAGTTCGTTTTCGACTCGTTAATGCTGGTTATCTATCACATGATATACATGTTCACGGTCATGATATAAAAGTAATTGCGACAGATGGTCAACCAATAAACGATCCAAAAGTTATAAAGGATAAAGTAATTTCAATCGCACCGGGCGAACGTTATGATATTGAATTTACTGCTAATAAAACTGGGAAATGGTATGTTGAAGACCATTCGAAAAATAAAGGTGCAAAAGGAATGAAAGCTGTTATTGAATATGATGGCAGTAAAGAGATGAAAGATAAAGCAGACGAAAAAGAAAAATTACCGAAAGTAGATATAATGAAATATAGTACTAAAAAATTAGGTAGTTTCACGTTAAATCAAGAGTATACTGCCACATATAATATGGACTTAAATACGCAAATGAATGGAAATGAAATGGTATATACAATTAACGGAAAGGTATTTCCGGATATTGACCCAATTCAAGTAAAAAAGGGTGATTTAGTAAAAGTGAAGTTGGTAAATCGTTCTAAAATGGATGATCACCCAATGCATTTACACGGGCACTTCTTTCAGGTGTTGAGTAAAGATGGAAAACCGATAGAAGGTTCTCCAATTGTAAAAGATACATTGAACTTAAAACCAGGAGAAGAATATGAAGTAGCCTTTGTAGCAGACAATCCCGGTGAGTGGATGCTCCACTGTCACGACCTACATCATGCTTCAGCAGGGATGGTAACGGAAGTGAACTATACAGATTATAAATCTGACTATGTTCCAAACCAAAATATTCCTAATAAGCCAGAATAATAGGAAGCAGTTATCCTATGGATAGCTGCTTATTCATTTTTGTTGCAAGTACTAATGTATATGTTGATTATGCCCAGGTGAAGGTGCAGGAGTATGATCTGGGAATGTCGCGAATACGGCAACGATAATTACTACACTAATTGAAAGGAATAACAAAAAACGCTGTTGGATAAAAGTAGAAAAGTTCTCCGATAACAATTGAATCACACAGGACATAGTAATCGTTATAGTAAGTAAAAGGCTAATGAACAATATACTATGAGCTTGTTGAGCGTTTAACATTTCTGTAATCATTGCTCCCATCATACTTGCCATTAATCCAGAGAACATTCCTTCTAAAGCAGTATATAGGTGAAAACGTAGACCCACTAAAAAACCGATAAAACCACTAATTAAAATAGCAAGTAAAGTAGAATATAGTAATTCCCCCTTAAAGAGAATGAATGCCTAAGTAAAAACCAATACTTAAACCGATACTCATACTAAAAGACATAATAAATACCATATACTCCATTAGGGTACCCTTACGTTTAGAAATATTGGATGCAATAAGAATTGAGGTACAGCAAAGTGTTAGGGCAGTTAACGTATAAGCAAACATTATGATACCTCCTTGTCCTATCGTTCATTTCATCATATGTGTACTTATGATAATTTATATCTGCACAATTTCATAGATGTAAGCAAAGGAACGCTTGATTTTTTAGGGCGTCTTTTTTAATTGTAAGCATGTGAAAGAAATTTTTATATTATGAGTTTCTATTGTGAAGCCATAAAGAATAAGCGTATAATATTATAGGTCTCCCATTTGCGAGACAAACCGCGAATGATAAATAAGATTGTTGTTTTATCATCGCTTCTAAACATATAGACAATGAAAGTAACACTGGAATACAGATAGGGAGTTATAAAATGAAATTAATTATTGCCGAGAAACCAGATCAAGGGTTGGCTCTTGTTTCACAGTTTAAATATCGCCGGAAAGATGGATATTTAGAGGTAGAAGCGAATGAGTTATTTCCAAATGGAGCGTACTGTACATGGGCAATTGGTCATTTGACGCAGTTATGTAATCCAGAGCATTATCACGCAGAGTGGAAAAAATGGTCACTTAATACATTACCGATGATTCCAGAGCGTTTTCAATTTGAAGTAACAAAGTCAAAGTATAAGCAATTTAACGTTGTGAAACAGCTGTTACATAATCCACAGGTAACAGAAATTATTCACGCAGGCGATGCTGGGCGTGAAGGGGAACTAATCGTACGAAATATTATTAATCTTTGTAACGTGCAAAAGCCGATGAAGCGTCTATGGATTTCGTCTTTAACGAAGCAAGCTATTTATCAAGGGTTTAAAAATTTACTTGACGAATCAGATACAATTAATACGTATTACGAAGCATACACAAGATCTTGTGCTGACTGGGTTGTTGGTATGAATGCATCACGTGTGTTTAGTATTTTGCTAAAGAAAAAAGGAATGAATGATGTATTTTCTGCTGGTCGTGTCCAAACACCAACGTTAGCATTGATTGTAAAGCGTGAGAAAGAAATTGAAAACTTTAAGTCAGAGCCTTTCTGGGAAGTGTTTGCAACCTTTAATATAGAAGGAAAGAAATATGACGGGAAATGGGAGAAGGATAATGAATCCCGCTTAAAAGACCCTGATATGGCGAATAAAATTGCGGCATTTTGCCAAGGGAAACCGGCTGTTGTGAAGGAAATGAAAACGGAGCGTAAAGAGTTTCAGCCGCCGCTTTTATTCAACTTATCATCACTGCAAGCAACGGCAAATAAAGCCTTTAAGTTTTCACCGAAAAAGACGCTTGATATAACGCAAGCACTCTATCAAAAAGGGATTGTTTCTTATCCACGTTCAGATTCTAACTATGTTACTCAAGGAGAAGCAGCGACGTTCCCTGATATTTTACAGAAGTTAAGTCAGTTTGATGAATATAAAGGTTTATTACCGGCTCCGGTTGAATCCATTATGAACAATAAGCGTTATGTAAATGAAAAGAAAGTAACAGATCACTACGCGATTATTCCGACAGAGCAAGTTACAAACCCAAGCAGACTATCAGGTGATGAAAAGAAAATATACGATATGATCGTAAGAAGGCTTATTGCAGCTCATTATGAAGTTGCAATCTTTGACTATACAACGATTGTAACGCTTGTAGATGAACGTGCTGAATTCATTTCAAAAGGAAAACAGCAAATTCAAGAAGGTTGGCGTAAAGTTATTTTCCAAGACGATAAAGATGACGAAACCATTCTTCCAATTGTAGCTGAAGGTGAAGAAGGAAAAGTTGTAAAGGTGAAAGTGAAAGAAGGAAAAACACAGCCACCGAAGCGTTATACAGAAGGACAACTTATTACGTTAATGAAAACAGCTGGTAAGTATTTAGAGAATGAAGAGCTAGAGAAGGTATTGAAGAAAACAGAAGGTTTAGGTACGGAAGCGACCCGCGCAGGGATTATTACGATGCTGAAAGACCGTAAATATATAGATGTAAAGAAAAACCAAGTGTATGCGACTGATAAAGGAAAAGTATTAATTACCGCAATTGGTGACAAAATACTAGCTTCACCGGAAATGACTGCGAAATGGGAACAACGTCTTGCGGAAATTGGTGAAGGTACAGCTTCACCAGCAACTTTTATGGAACAGACGAAAAAGCTATCAGCTAAAATTATTGAAGACGCAGTGGAAATGTCTGAGAAGTGGGATTTCACGGGACTACATGTTGAATCGATTGAACGAAAAGGATCGAAATTTACAACGGGTAAAAAGGTTGGTAGCTGTAAAAAATGTGATGGCGATGTAATTGATAAGTCAACGTTTTACGGTTGTTCTAACTATAATACAACGCAATGTGATTTCACCATTTCAAAGAAGATATTAAGTAAAACAATTTCGCAAAAGAATATGACAAAGCTCTTAAAAGGTGAAAAGACTGATTTAATTAAAGGCTTTAAAAAGGGCGAGAAAACGTTTGATGCGAAATTAGAGTGGAAAGATAATAAGATTAATTTTGTATTTGAGAATTAATTTGTTAAAAGAGCATGACATAAAATTGTCATGCTCTTTTGTTTTTCTTTGATATAAAATTTAACGATAAAAAAAATCCTTTAAATAATAATTTTTTATTGTAAAACGATAAATTTTGTATTAAAATCAAAATCATAATAAATGAGTGAGGTGCTTTTGTTAAAAGGTAACAACCTTATTTTAAAATTAGAGGAGGTATAACTATGAACAGTAACAATTTGATTGTTAAAAATATGGATAACCCCCATGAGTTGGAGAAGATGTATAGAAAAGATCCGAAAGCTTTTAAAAAAGCATTCTCACAAGCATGGGACCAAAACCCTGATTCTCAAATTCTAGGTGCTTGGTATGAAAGGTTGCATTTCAAGGAGAAAGTAAATAAAGAAAAAACATCTTTGTTTCAAAAAGGTTTCTTATTCATGGGCCTTTTAGCTATTCTGGCCGGCATAAGCACCAGGATCATTTTCCACTTTGTTGAGCAGGAAGCAATTGCTCCAATAAACTTGGCTTTTGGTGTAATTCCCTTTATTGCTGCTTATTTTGTTTACAATAATAAGCCGAAAAAAAGTATTATTTATTCCCTTATAGCGTTATTCCTAGTTTCCGGGGTGTATCTTAATACGTTGCCAATAAATTATAAAGACAGTACCATACTTGCTTATTTACATCTTCCTATATTTTTATGGGTCTTAGTAGGGCTTGCGTTTACAGGAAATGAATATTCAAAAGGCAGTACAAGATTAGCCTATATTAAATTTAATTTAGAATATTGTCTTCTCTACGGGAGCATGGCAGTGAGCGGAATGATACTAGCGGTATTCACCATGCGTTTATTTAGCTTTGTTGACTTAGATATAGGAGAGTTCTATTTTAGTAATGTTGTTTTATTTGGAGCAGCCGCTCTCGCTATTGTGACTGCATACTTAGTATCAATGAATCTTAAGCTTGCTAAAAATATTACACCATACATATCTAAAATTTTTAGTCCTCTCGTCCTGATCACCTTGCTTATCTATCTTATAACGGTAATTTGGGTCGGGAAAAATCCATTCTTGGATCGCAATTTCCTAATGGCCTTCAACGGAATACTGCTTGGTGTATTGGCTGTTACTATATTTTCTATCGTTGAGAGTGACTCGGACGAGAAAAAGAACATTTCAGATTATATAAATTTTTCCTTAATTGTTTTGGCACTTATTATTGATACTGTTGCATTGTCAGCCATCGTATTTAGACTTTCTTCTTACGGGATTACACCTAATAGACTAGCTGTTTTAGGTGTAAACATACTGATCTGGGCAAATCTAATTTGGATTATGTTTTCCTATATGCGTTTCTTGCAAAATAAATCAGGACCAAAAGCTATCCAAGATGCCGTTACGAAGTATTTGCCAATATACGGACTTTGGGCAGCTTTCGTTATATTTACGTTTCCTATCATTTTTAATTAGAAAGGATCTGTTAATGTAACGAAAAGTTAATTCTCTATAACATATAACATTTTTAGAGCCCATCGATTTATAATGGATATTATTACGTTTGTAGTTTCGGTAATTTCATTTGTATTGATAAATAAGAAGTAAGTGTTGTATGTAATCTTTCCATAATAAAAAACGTCCCAAAATGGGACGTTTTTTATTATGCATATTGCCGTTTTTTCTTAATAAGCAACAAGACTTGTGACACACAAGCTAGTACCGGTAACTCAATCAATGGTCCAATAACGAGTGCAAGTGCGATAAGAGGTTCGTCTGGAAAAGCGGTCACAGCGATAGCGAGTGCAACAGGTGAGTTTCTTGCTAACGTTGTTAAGCTTAGACTTACTGTATCTTTGTAAGATAAATGCATCATGCGCCCGATAAATTGTCCTAGTAAAAAATTAATGATGAAGAACAATAGAACAGGAACGAGTAATAATAAAACAACATTCATATTTTGTAGTAAATATTTACCTTGTGATGCAAACATCGCTACTATTGCTAAACTTAAAAATACAATTTGAGCAGAGCTAAAAAACGGAATGAGTTTATTCTCGAGAGGTTCAGCTTTTTTCATTTTATTCATAATGAATTTTGTAGCGTGTGCAAGTATAAATGGTAAGACGATTACGATAACAATACTTTCTACTAAAACAGAAACCGCTACAGTTTTGATGACACCAGCAAATAAAAATAAATAAATGGGAAGGAGCAGTACTTGCAAAATTAAATTTACAGGTAAAATTGCAGTAGAAAGTGCTACATTACCTTTCGCTATTTCAGTAAAGATTAAGTACCAATCTGTACATGGAGTAACCATTAACATTATAAATCCAACCCAAAGTGCTGGATGATCGGAAAGAAATAGTGCCCCTAACCCCCAAGCGAGTAAAGGTGTCCATAAGAAGTTAATAGTAAGACTTGTTCCAGCAAATTTTAAATTGCGAAATCCTTTTTTTATTTCTTTTAATGGGATGCTGAGGAATAATCCATATAGCATGAAGAATAAGAAGGGGACAATAAATTTGTCTGAATACGTATGTATCATATTAAATTGTCCGAGTACGATGCCGCATGTAACAGCAAAAAGAATAATAAAAGTTTGAATCTTTTCTATAGTGCTCATGAATAAATCCTTTCTATATATGAATTTTCCTCTCTAAGTTTATTATACAAGTAATAAAGATGTATTTGGTGTTCAATTGTATCTCGCTTAATATTTTTAAGTCGAGATTTTATTTTTCATTAAAAGTTACTTGACTAAAGTAAGTGGCTATATTACAATCACTTACATAAGGTAATTAAATAACAAAAAGTTGCAATGGCGTAACTTAAGGTATCTATTGGAACTTTTTCTTAGAATAAGAATTTTTATGATGATGAATAATGAATATGAAAAGAAAGATTAGGTGAAGAAAATGGGACTATTTAGCTCATTATTTGGTAAAAAAGAAGAAAATACGACTGTAGAGGGGAATAAAAAAATGTCGAAAGTATTATTTGTAAAAGCAAACGATCGTCCAGCGGAGCAAGCAGTTAGTTCAAAAATGTATGAAACATTTGTAAGTACTTATAAAGAAGCAAATCCAAATACAGAAATTACGGAATTAGATTTATTTGCATTAGATCTTCCTTATTACGGAAATATTGCGATTTCAGGTGGATATAAACGTAGCCAAGGTATGGAGTTAACAGCTGAAGAAGAGAAGGCAGTTGCTACAGTAGATCAATATTTAAATCAATTTTTAGAAGCTGATAAGGTTGTATTTGCATTCCCATTATGGAACTTTACAGTACCAGCACCATTAATCACATATATTTCATACTTATCTCAAGCTGGAAAAACGTTTAAATATACAGC
>Ga0164241_10000991_pt1 | contig 40136 bp, 22 predicted proteins | sample OricomyardsoilBY_FD_108780 | JGI IMG/M metagenome (GOLD analysis project Ga0164241, IMG submission 108780) | Backyard soil microbial communities from Emeryville, California, USA - Original compost - Back yard soil (BY) | ecosystem: Environmental > Terrestrial > Soil > Unclassified | place: USA... | reverse complement strand
CTACACCGCACCCGGCGTGGTCTCCGAGGGATACAGCCTCTCCGGCACCCAGCCCGGAGGAACATCCACCTGGACGCTCCGCGGCGCCGACGGCACCAGCCTCACCAACGCGTCGATCAGCGTACCGACCCGGCCGGTGATCACCTCTCCATCGTGCTATCAGCAGATCTCCGCCTCGCGCGATCTCAATGTGAGGATCAACTCCTCGGTCACCGGCGGCGATGCTGTGGTGATGCTGGTGTATGACTCCTATCGCGATCAGGAGTTCGGCCTGCTCGATACTCCTCCGGTCGGCTCGACGATCGGCTCGCGGACCTACACGACGTCCGACGACGGGACACTGGAGATCCCGGCATCGACGTTCAACGGTCTGGCGCGTGGCCGGGTATACGATCTGATCGTCTATCGGTGGAAGTACCAGACGTACAACCGCAGCGACGACCGCAAGGTGGGGATCGTCGCCGACACCAAGTATGCAATCCCGATCATCCTGACAGACTGATTCGCAGGATCTTGAACGACGTACTGTAACGACGGTATCCCGCGATATGCGGCGATGCGCCGGTGGGGGCACCCCACCCATCGTCCATCGTTCCCATATCGTGGGATGCCGGTATCTCACAACCTCTTGCCAGGAGACAGAGTCATGCTTCCATCGATCAACCTGTTCGGCTATACCGTCTATGTTTTCCTTCTCTCCATTCTCACGGGCATCGTCGTGGGGAACTGGCAGTTCGCACGGCTTCTGCGGCGGCGCCTCGGCGCCAGCGAGCCGCAGGTGCTGTCGATCCAGGCCATCCTGACCGCCGCCTTTCTTCTGGGCGGACTGGGAGGCAACGCACTCATGTACGGCACCGACGGAGAGAATTGCGGCGGCTACTCCGTCATGGGGAGCGTGCTCCTTCTCGGGCTGGTGATTCCCTGGGTGGCGCGTATAACGGGCTTCAAACATCAGGGACGCAGGATACTCGACTTCGCGTCGGCCTCATTTCTGGCGACACAGGTGATCGGCAAGGTGGGCTGCTTCGCCGCCGGCTGCTGCTTCGGCACGCGCTACGATGGGCCGCTCGCGGTCTCGTTCCCCTGGGATAGCGCCGCTCCCCCGGTCGTGCATCTGCACCCGGTGCAGCTCTACGAGGCGGCCGCGCTCCTCGTGCTCTGGTTTATCTGCAGGCGCGTGCTCGCGCGGGATGTGGCGCCGGGAACCGTCACCGGCGTGTTCCTGATCGGAAAAGGAATCGAGCGATTTATGGCGGAGTTCTTACGCGGCGACGCGGTACAGTCGGATATCCTGGGGCTGACGACCGCGCAATGGGCGGCGATAGCATGCCTTGCCGGTGGCATCGTCTACCTGGCCCTCCGGAATTATCGCGCCACGCAGGCCCCGGCCGTCGTCACGACGGAGGGCGATGTGCTGGAATCCCCCGGCATGGCATCTTCCCGGAAGGTCCCCTCCCCGGCCGCGTAGCGATTCATGAGGGATAGGATCATTAATTAGGGATGAGCATGTCGCGTATCGATGGGGTGCGGTCACGGGATATGTTTATCGGTCCGTAGCGGGCAGCCCGGCCGCACCAATGATATATCTCAGGTGCCCCGTGGCTTCCCTGAATACCTGGCAATCGCGGTATCAGGAATATTTTTCCATGGCACCATATCGATAACTGGAGCGCGCGATGGAGGTGATAACGATTCGTTCCCTCCTTTAACCGGCATCATCATATTCCGGTGATGGATAGTTCGCTTCGCTGTTCATACGCTCCGCCTCCAGATCACGGGCGATGGGCACAAAAACATTATGGAAGCGATCCAGACGCTCGCCCAGCCATGCAAAATACGAGGACCACGACTCGCGGTCACGCAGATCGACGGGTCGGCGCACGGAGATCCGTCGCACCTGCGAGTCTTTCGGAGAAAGCCAGGCCAGAGGCTCGCCGATGTCCCTGGTAAGAGACTTTTCCAGGCGCCCCAGCATCGCGAAATATGCCTCCGCAGACGCTCCGGCAAGCACCAGGTCAACCCGGATTTCTCCGTCCGTGTATTTTTCAGTTTTCGAATCCCAGAACGACGCGACGGCTTTCAACAGAAAACCACGTCCCCCCATCCCTATGTTCATCCATGCCTGGGCATAGGGCTTACCGGGCTTCACGGCCGACGGATGCTCGATCAGATAGTCATGAAATGCGGTCCAGAAATCGAGCTGTATCCGCTGCGTTGGGGAAAGCGCTCCCGAGGCCTGTGCACCGCCCGGAGCGAGACGTTTCTGCCAGTCGTTGGGCCTGGCGACCACATTGAATTTCGGCGCCGCCGGCGAATCACCGATCCGCCAGAGCTCGATCTCAAGACCGAAGAAATCGATCCCTTCGCGCGTGACGCTGTTGAGCCAGTCGAGTGTCGCGCGATGCTCATCGGTGAAATGCTTCGCGATCCAGATGATCGTCGTCGCTCCCAGCCCCGCCGTATACGTAAGGATCTGCCCGAGATGTTTATGATCGGTCCGCTCGATCTGGTTCTCGATCACCACCCAGGAATCCGTGGCGGTATCCTTGCACAGAAGATCGGCACTGAAGGGGCCCACGGCCTTCTCCTGCGCCTCCACCTCCAGCGCGATCCCGATCGTGTCTCCCAGCAGGCTGATATTCTCCTCCTGCGCCAGCCAGGTTGTAAACCCGGTATCTTCCCGGGGCCAGCAGCTGCGGAGGTCCACGCGTTCCAAGCGACCGAGGAGGGCTTTGGATATGGATGTGTCATTGGATGCCATCATATGCCTGTCAAGTTTGGTGAGAATTTCCCACGTAGCACTTTCTCATAGGCATTCCTGGCCGATAGCCAGAAGAACTATTAGAATGAGCACAGGGGATTGGTGCCTCGTCAACCGCGAGCGCGCATAGGTTTCCCCTATATTCGAGGCCACTCAATAACGATGATAGGGATTACTGGGAGCAGAAGATCGGAGCAACGTGAAGGATATTATGATCGCCGCCGTGTGGCAGCAGATGCACGCGGACTCTTTGAAGCCGTTTTTCTCTTGCTGACACCCGCTCTCTGCGTACTTCCATTTGATGAATGTCGCGTTCGATTCCCTTTACCCGAATTGCATGGCCCGCACATGATCTCGGCGTTATCGAGTTCCGTCCGGCCCCCCTTACTATACGGATCGATATGATCAATAGTAAAGTTATTCCACGTCAGAGGCTCGTGGCAGAGTGTGCAGCTCTTATCTCTTGTTGAGTTCCACAACAGCCGTCGCTGTTCAGCACTAAAACCGCGCGCCGCGTCCTTTTTCTGGAATAACGATTCCAGCAGATCGCACAGCATTTTCTGGCGTCGAGCACGCTGAGCTTCTTTATCGGTTCCTTCACGGACGGTAGCTATATAGCTGCGGAATATTTCTTTATCTGCGTCCATCGATATGGCATCGCCCTGTTTCTTCTGCTGCAGGCTCAACTTATCCACACCATTTGAGAGCATCACCAGTATATCCCAAGCAAGTTCGTTACGGCTACTGTCACTCAGGACCAAGCCCTCACGTTCAAATTTCTGAATCAATACAGCAAGCGTATAAAAATCGGAAAGGTTTCTGAACCTCGTTTCCTTCAGCTTCGGAAACATAGTTTTTATCCGCTTCAAACCAGCGTCTGCCTGGGCCACGGCCTTTACAAGCTTGGCGCTGGGGATCGACTTAGGATCCATCACACGATCTAGAGCTAATTTTTTATCGCTTACATCCTGTCTATTCGCAGCCACGATCAGTTCACATATAAGCTCTACATGCTTCATACGAGCACATTGGGTTGTGCTGACAATTCCTGATCCTATAAAGTAATCCTCATACTTGTGAGCAAGAGACCAGGCTTTCTTCAGGAACTCGCTTTCATTATACTGTGCATTCCGCTTCTCGGCGGATGTCAGGGCCTTGCCCGTCGAGTTGATCCGAACAAAGAGGTCGATGATGTCAGCCAGATCTCCCCGCACCTCGATCACCTGAATCTTGTAGCCGTTGATCATCGGCTGCAACCGCCTCTCCTTCATTATAGCCCACGTAACATTGTCAACCTTTTCGGATTCAGGCAACTGCATTTTCGCTGAAAACTCCTGTCCGCGCATCATTCCAGTGAACATCAGAATTGACTCGATGCGCTGTTTTCCGTCGATCACATCATAGATAATGTGCCCATCATGCTCTCGCCGATAGAAGAAAACGGAAGGAAGAGGATAATTCTTGACAATTGAATCGATCAGATGCGCCCTATCTGACTTACTCCAGACCGACGACCTCTGAAACCCTGGATTGAGGTTCAGGAGCTTCTTCTCATAGAGATGGATGATCTCCTGAATTGTCTTCTGATCGGAATCGTAATCAATGTTGGACATTGGTTGCTATAAGCGATTAAGGTGTTGAAAGCTCAGCTTGAATCATCTTACTGAAGCGTCAGTACATAGCATCAGCGATTAGAAGGGCTCTCTAGGCGACAGCGATTTGAACACCGCACCACCGCCCGGCTATCAGAAGTTGAGGTCCTCCGGCTTCCGCTCGGCCAGGAACGAAAACCAGGCATTATCGGTGACGCCGATATGAAACTTCATACGATGAATCTGCAGAGTATGGATCAGGGAGGTGGGGGTACAGGCAGCCTCCGGTTATACGCAGAGGCGTTGCCACGCCGGGCTGCGCACGAAGGGATTGCCGCGAATATACGCACGCCCGGTTGCTTTCACAGTATGCAGAAATCGATGGCTCAGCCTGAGTGCTGATACTGGAGCCGACGATGGCATCCCTCTCCCCCGACTTCCCCCGATGTGGGGAGAGCAAATCATCATGGAGATGGACACGCCGGCGGATCGGCTCCTATATCTCCACGCAGAGCCAGTAATGCGTGAGAGCCGACAGCGAGCGAACGTTACCTTACACAGACACTTCGTCCGTGATATCCACGCCTGAGGCTCTGAACGCCTTCTGCAGCGTATCGTACCGGATGATGCTCGCGATGCGATCATGCCGGACGATAAATACCGTCGCCACGACCTGGCCGGTACCCGATGCCTCGGTCCCCGGGGCATGCCACTCGCCAAATCCCTCGACCACCACGACATCGTTCCACTTGAAATACCGCCGGGGAGTCAGATGTATCGTTGCCCGATCCATCCATTCATGCAGGGCATGCACCCCCATCGTCGAGCCGCGCGGCCCGCCCATGATAACGTCCTTATCGACCAATGACGAGAGCTTCTCCCTATCATCATTGTTGACGGCAGTATGCCATTCTTGAACAATTGAAATTTCCGGCTGCATGGTATGTATTCGTTCCAGAGTATTTGGGGATACCCAAATCTACGCAGCCGCCGCTCACAGTCAAATCCTTCAGTGGATAATTCGCTCCCACAGCCACCCCGCAACACCCATCAGGATGCCATCGATCGACACGATGGGATACGAGATTAGATATAGCTGACGGCCCCATACAGCATTCGTCGGTCCGGATCGTTGATCGAGATAACAGCGATGGCACAGGCACCATGGATAACGAGATCAATGTCGATTGGATAAAGCCCGTATGCGATGCTCATAAAAATTTCCGGCGCATGAGCGGAAGAAGCTTCCATCTCACGCGCCGGAACGGCAGGGCCCGACCCATCGAAACTAATTTGAATAGGAGGCGGAGACGGTGAAGTTCCCGCTGTACGCACCCTGCTGCTGAGTCATGTTCGGCGAGACGGCGCCGCCGATCCAGAGGTACAACTGTCCAAGACCGTCGCTGTTGACGCCGTCGCCGCTCGCGTCGCTGCTGAGCGTGGCCGTCGCCGAACCGTTCGAGGCGTCGAGCGTTGCGCTGCCGTTCTGCGCCGCAATCGTGTTGGTTCGTAGCGCGGCACGATTGAGCGTCACAGCCATGGTGGCGCCGCCGCCGGAGAGCGTCTGCATCGTCGCCGACGCCGGAAGCGTGATCGTGATGTTGTCGCTCTCATCGCCGTTGAAAACCACCGCGCCGGCCGATGAGGTCGTGGCGAGCACCATCGTCGTCGATCCCTTGCTGATCGTCCCGAACGCAAGCGGCGCGGTCGGAACGGCGCTGATCGGCGTCAGGACGGTGGCGGTGGCGCTCACCGATGCCGACTGCGCAACGGCGCTCACCGATACGAGGAGAGCACTGACGGCGACGATTGCAAGTGTGGAAAGGATCTTGTTCATAACGACGAATCCGGGCACGATGCCGATTGATTATTCCTGCGGTTTCTGATTGACGGCGCTTCTCTTCAGCGCCACATCAGGAACCACTATCACCGATGTGCCAAGGCGTATATGGTGGGATTTCAACAGAATTTTGCGTGTGGTGGGGGTCGATATCTGTCCGTGATCCGTACAGCTTCCGGACTTCGGGCATACATGAATCGCTGAAAGAAGCATGATAGCGCAGTCTCGATTGTCATAGCGATGAAGGCGCGCCGGCAACGCCCATATGGGATCGAAGCAAACCCATTCGGGGCTGCGGCCCCGATGTCACGGCATCAACCCCAATTTCAGGCCCCTGATCACGACTCGAGTATCCCTACCCTTATACTCCTTCCCACATAGCGCTCGCAACGACCAATTGCGCCCAACCCACCGTGCTTTCGCCAGTTGCAGCTGCCACGATCATATCCTGCACAACCGTAGTCTGGCCGTTGCAGAGCGACCATGTCTCCCTCAGATAATCCACGAGATATAGGCGTCCTCTCCGTAGCTGTAACATGTCACTCATCAATGTTGGACTGTTCATTCCTCTATCCTATAGTGATAGTCTATTCCCACTGCATGACTCATCCGGCGTATACTCGTTCCGCAGAAGCAGCCCGATATTACGGAGATGATCCGGGTCATCACCACGTCGTGCGCTCCCCCTAATTCTGCCCCCTGCTCCCCAGAAAAAGAAAAGGGAGATAACGATCGAATATCATTATCTCCCCTAAAGGCTTGTATTGTTTATTCATACTCCGGCAGCAGAACCAGCCTATCGCACGACCTGTACCACTTGCTGCACACGGGCGCCATCAACTTCGACAACCCCCATATAGTTCCCCGCCGCCAGACTCCCCACATCCACCTCCACACTGTGACGGCCGGATGGCTCATACCCATCTGCCACCACGCGAACCTCGCGTCCCAGCATGTCATGAAGGCTCACGCGGACATGACCACGCTTCACCGTCTCATAGCTCAGCGTCAAACGATTTCTCGATGGGTTCGGAATACATTCCAGGCTCACAACTCCTGTCGATCCGTTCTCACTCGTCACCCCTGCCGGAAGCTCGCCTTCTGCCACGACGATCACCCGTTCCGGTGAAGTTGTCCCTCGGTGATAGATCCACAACGTGTCAGCGACATCCAGACCGAACCGCCCCGTGCTCGTCAGCGTTGCATTGTATATACTATGGGCATCCACGCCAACTCTATCGTTCGGCCGGATCTGGAAGAAGTGCTCCCCGTGATCGAACCGCAGCGAGTCAAGCACGACGATCGAATCGCTCACATTCTCCAGCACTGCCACGATCGTATCACGCGAGCGGTTCAGCGGAACGCGACCCAGATCGAGCGTATCGGCAAGGCTGATCAGTGGCTGCAGTCGGCCGATGCCTTTGAGCGACACGCGGAAGGTATCACCGCCAGCGACCGCCGTCAGTGTTGCGATATGCTCACCGACTGTTGATGGGGCAAAGCGCAGATGCAGATCATAGGAGCCGTGTGCGGGGATAGCCAGCGGAGCGGGATCGGAGAGGATCGAGAAGCTTGCCGCATGGAGACCACTGATACTCAGAGCAGAGAGCGGGAGATCGACCGAGTCGGGATTACGCAGCAGGGCAGTCACGGTGATATCACGGGATCGTCCCACCAGAGTCGTATCGAAGGTGACAGAGGAAGTGCTAAGTGTTCCAGGCCAGATAGTAAAGGTATTATCTGTTATATCAACCACTTGTGATTGGGTTCCTTCTACTGGCCATATGCGAGCTGTACCATCGACGCCACTTGTGACCAGATATTTACTATCGGAACTAAAATTTGCCATAGTAACCGCCGGCATGGCAAGTTCAGGAACTTGAGTATGACCAATCAAAGAGCGAATAAAGGTACCAGACAATGCATCCCATAAGTTCAACGACGCATCAGCATCAGCCGTGACCATATACTTACCATCAGGACTATATACCACGATGATAACCTCACGGGTATGATGATCAAGGCTATAGAGGAGCGCCCCTGTAGTTGTGCTCCAAACATTCACCATGGATGATGAACGTTTTCCGGTGATGGCTTGTGTTCCACTAGGATTAAACCAATCATAGGTCAAATCCTTGGCTGGGCCATCAAAGGTCTTAACCTGTTCTCCTGTAGCAACATCCCATAGTCGTGCAACAGAATCAGTCTTTGACATTGACGACAAGACGTAAAGACCATCGGGACTTAGTGTGGCGAATACCGATACTCCAAGTGAGAATGTCTGTAGCAATGATCCATCCGTGGCAGACCAGATCTTTATCGTACCATCAAGAGATTTGGTTAGGATACGCGAACCATCGAGGCTAAAGCGAGCACGAACCACATCTTGGGTATGATCTGACAATGTATAGAGAAGCTGTCCAGTCAAAGCATCCCATAACTTTGCTGTGTTATCATCACTGGCAGTTACGATCCGTGTTCCTACGGAGTTGAAGCGAAGATCCTCGATAGCACTGCTATGTCCAAGTACAGCCATAGTATCTCCAGTCAAGAGATCCCGGAGTACCGCAGTGGAGCCCAAGGCAGTGGCAAACGTACTCTGCGTAGGACTTGGCCGTATCATCCAAGCTTGTGGTATAGTAACTATAGACGCCTTTGTCATGACATCCCGAATATCACCTCGGTCCCCGGAAAGCGTCACTAGATATCGATTATCATAGCTAAACCATGCTTCTTTCACCCACCAGTCACTCTGAGGAAAAATCTCAGCGTCTTCGCTTTGAATTATCCTCAACAGACATTGAGAACTGTTGGCGTTTGGCATTACCCAATCGAAATGACTACCGATAGCAGTTCCTACAGCATCCCACGTACCGCCATTATCAGCACTATACTCCAGGCGCGTAACCGTCGTATCGGAAACACCATCAAGACGGATTGCCACCTGGCCGCCCGAGCGAAAAGCCTCACCGCCGTTAGGATAGACGATTCGAGGATTATTTTGAGCGTTTACGATGGGTGTCATTACAGCGAAGGCCGAGATAAAGAGTGCCCACAAACGCCATAGGTCTCTAGTCAGCAGGGATCTCATTGGAATGCCTCAAGTATCGTGATATATCCCCCGGATCGAAGAAACTCCCCGCCGTTAGGGCAAATGGTTCTCGGAGCGCTTTGTGCAGCAGAAATACTTGAAAGTACAATCAATAGCGCATCAACAATAGCAAGAGCGCGCACCGACAGATTAAGCATCATTGACTTCATTTGATTTTTTGAAATACTATAACCAGCCATATACGATACGCAACGTATAGTATTCAAACTTCTACATCAGCATCAGAAATAATGCGTACCATTAGGAAGTTTTATGACCGATCCAATTTCGGCCAAGCGTGTTGAATGGGATGGATAAATGCATTAAAGATCTTAGGCTCAACCCTGGTAAGGCACCGATCATTCTTGGCAAATTTTTCGCAAACGCTATCGTAGCGCACGAGGTCTATCAAAGTTTCGCCTATATCCTCTATCTATAAAAAACGCCCATACAACTACCTGTATATAAGCTTACTCCGCCGCAAAATTGCGTAGCACATACACAGGCTTGAGAGCACCAGTGGCAAAAGAAATCCCGCCGCTGCTTTCCAATCATAACCGACCGGGCCCAGCCAATCTTTAGCAGGAGCTGGACTGTAAAACCTCAACAAAATAGCATCTGATACGACACAGGCTAATGAGGCTAAAACATACGACCAGGCCAGACCCATGTTGGTAAGTTTATTTATCAATATGAGAAACATCAACATAACGCAATAGGATGGAGCCAGCACAAAAATCGCGTAAAATACAAGTATCAGGAAAGCGGCAGTACCACCACCAAAGAAAAAAAATGCAAAGAAAAAGAAGGCCGCGAACAGAAAACTCCACATTGATATCTCAGCAAGCACTTTCATCGCTTCACCTGGAACCTTTTAACATACCTACACTTCCACCCCCCAAAGTTCCATCTGGGTTTAGAGATTCTTTAAATGCAGGGAACTGCGGCTTATACTGTTCAGGATACATCATTAGCATCGGTATATCTATTCACGCCTGCATATCCCCAATCTTGGCACCTAGCCAATAGAATCTGGGCGCTGCTTTATTAAGTATATGCCCTCCAAGACCATATCCAAGACCCTTTCCATCGATAAAGTCCTGCATTCTGTTCATAACTCCAGGATCTGCCTTGTTGTAAATCGGAGGAGCTATCACGGACTGCTCATACCAAACCAGATATGTATCCCACTGCATAGCTCTGGCTCCTGTCAGCGGAGATTTGGAATATTTACCATACAGCAGGTCATTAAAAGCAAACATAGTTCCATTTTGAATAGCTCGGTTTACATCCTCTAGAAGCTTGGGGAATTCAGGATCGAATGCATACAGGAGCTCACTCAGAGCTTGCATAACGAATCCTCCCTCTTTCAGATTGACGTTTAATTCATGTACTAAACCAATCGCTCCTCTCATCCACATCACATCGTGTCCTAGAGATTTCTGCTTCTTATTCACCCATCTATAGTACGCTTCTATTTGACCAAAAGGCTCATATTGATTCTGATTAAGATGTTTAATATTATACTCATTAGCCGCGCCCCACACATTATTATCTGCGATCCTATCGCTCTTCAACCAATGTCCCTGCCCCCCCATTTCCGAGTGATTTACGGCCGTAATACCGTTTTCAGATGCAAACTTCTTATAGTCCTCATAAGTTTCGAACTCTTTTAGGCCGTTGGGGTCAATGGCGCTAATTGGACTATTAAAGCAATACCGATATGGATTTAATCCGGGTTCCTGAGCATCCAGTGGGTCAACTGTCAAAAATCGCCCAACCCGTGGATCATAGAGCCGGAAGTCAAAGTCGTAATGTTTCCCAGGGCCTTTTACATCATTATCCTGTTCCTTTCCACTATACCCGAATCGATACCCAGAAGGGTTGAACGACCGCTCCGGCTGGACCATCCCGAACGGATAATAGTTATTATATCCGTGCAAGTCCACCTTAAACTGCACCCCCGATGATGGCGGCATCAACCGCAGCTTCAGATCCCCGATCACCACACGGACATCCCCAAGATGATCCTTTAGCTCGTACTCCTTCCCGCGCAACTCTCGCGTTGCCGCCAGTTGCGCACCACCCAGCGTGCTCCCGCCAGTTGCGACTACTACCGTCGTGTCTCGCATCACCTGCGGCTTGACCGTGGCGAAGCGGTCCTGCTCTCCCTTCATCCCATAGATCATCAGCTCATCAAGCATCACCGGCGTCCGCGAATCCCCTCCCACCACCGCCTCCCACGGTATGTCTCCCCAACTCCCACCGCCTCGGAAGATGTCCCCATGACCCCACAACGGCTTCCAGCCGATATCACGCGCCACCAGCGGCAATGCATCCGAACATGGCAGAATCGCCCCCGTCGTCAGGCTGATCAGATTCGGCGATAGCGGGCACGGGTCGCACTCGTCGCCGATACCATCTCCGTCGCTGTCCTCCTGCCACACGTTCGCCACCAACGGGCAGTTGTCGCAGTCGTTCGCTCGGCCATCACTGTCATCATCCACCGTCGGATAGATGCACGAGATGTACGGATCATCCCCATCGCTGTAGATCGCCATCACATGCTCGTCGGCACCCCGCACATAGTACGTCGACCACGCTCCACCGTCCGGCGGCGGTGGATCTCCCACCACAACACCGCCATTCGTCCGCGGCTTCTGCAGCTCCTTCTTCACTCGCTGACCAGCCACGTCGTAGCTGTAGGTGATTACTCCCCCATCCTTCGTCCGCACCTGCGCGATCTTCCCATCCGATCGCCACCGGAAATACACATCCTCCTGCGTGTCGCTGATCAGGTTCCCGCTCGCATCATAGGTGTAATTCCCCGTCGCCTGGTTGTCAATGTCCTCGCTGTAGTTCCCGCTCAGGCTCGTCACATCGCTGATCGACGTCAGACGGTTCGTCCCGCTCGTCCCATACTGATAGATCAGGTTGTCCATCCCCAGAGGATGGCCCATCTGCTGATACCCGTTGCGCACCAGCGTCTTGATGTTCCCGGCCGGATCGTAGCTCGTCGTCATCAGATAATTCGTGCTCGCGACCGACGGCCAGTTACCACTGCCATACACGCGGAAGTCGCTCCTGAGCAGACGGTTGAGCACATCATAGCGGAAGCTGTAGCCGGTCAACTGCTGGTTCTGCAACGCTGGCGTCTGCGGCACTGTTGAGGGGATAATATTGCTCGACCACGTGCTGATGTTCCCGTTGTAGAGATCGCCGCCAGTGAGCGCATAGGGCGACTTCGTGTAGCTCACGCCTGTCGGGCCTGTCGTCGCAGAGTTGAACGACGAGCTGCCGGCCGTCCCGCTCTTGCGCAGGAAGTCGCCTGCGTAGTACCCCAGCGCCATCCCGAACGCATCCGGCGCATACGGATACACCGACGCAGTGCTCCCGCTTGCATCCTGCACCAGGCTCGGATGGTTGATCGCCTTGAGCCACCCCTCGATCGTGTAGGTATACTCCAGTGACTGCAGCTTGTCCTCGCCCAGCTCGATCTTCCGCAGCGGCCCATGCCTGTAGTAGTCGTACCCCGCATCGCGATCCCAGAGCAGACCATTGCGTGATGTCTCCACTTTTACCAGGCGGTTGTCCTCGTCGTAGCTGTAGCGCTGATGGAACTGGTCGACCACTGAGGAGTCATAGTGCACCTCCAGCATGTTGCCGCTGATCAGATCGTAGCGATAGCCGGTGAAGTTGGTGCCGAGTCCGGGGATATACTGTCCGCTCCACTCGACGTTACCATGCGGGTCATAGCTATAGAGCGTCAGCACCGCATCGTCGTTGAGCGTATAGCTGACGCGGTTCTGCAGGTAGCGCTGCTGCCGGGTAAGCTGGCCGAGGTAGCCGACGAAGCTGGGGGCGGGTGTGGAGTAGATGGTCACGGCGCGCTCACGGGCGCCGATCACCGGGTTCGTGTTGCCGTTGACCGAGCCCGGAACGAACACAAACGGCTACAAAAGCACAAGGGGAAACGACGATTATTTATTCGTCATCTCCCCCGTAACGATGTGCTTGCTTATCCGAGCCTATCGCACGACTTGCACCAATCGCTGCACACGTGCGCCATCGGCCTCGACGATCCCCAGATAGGCTCCCGCCGTGAGACTTCGCACATCCACTTCCACCCTGTGACGACCGGACGGCTCATCGCCATCCACCACTACGCGTATCTCATGCCCCAGCATGTCGTGAATGCTCACGCGCACATGACCGCGCTTGGCAGTCTCATAGCGCAGCGTAAGACGATCTCCCGCTGGGTTGGGCGAACACTCCAGACGTAGCGCCTCGGCACCATGATCCTCCCCAACACCTGCAATAATCTCACCCTCTGCCACGATGATCACTCGCTCCGGTGAGGGTGTGCCATTATGATAAATCCGCAACGTGTCGGCCACCGTCAGCCCGAATCGCCCCGTGCTCGTCAGCGTTGCATTGTATATGCTGTGGGCAGGCACTCCAACGGTATCATTCGGTCTGATCCGGAAGAAGTGATCTCCATGATCGAACCGCAGCGAGTCAAGCACGACCGTCGCATTGCTCACATTCTCTAGCACTGCCACGACCGTATCGTGCGAGCGGTTCAGTGGAACGCGGCCCAGATCGATCGTATCGGCAAGGCTGATCAGTGGCTGCAGTCGGCCGATGCCTTTGAGCGACACGCGGAAGGTATCACCGCCGGCGACCGCCGTGAGCGTTGCGATATGCTCACCGACGATCGAGGGGGCGAAGCGCACTTGCAGATCGTAGACGCCACGAGCCGGAATAGTAAGCGGAGTCGGATCGGAGAGGATTGAGAAGTTTGCCGCATGGAGACCGCTGATGCCCAGAGCAGAAAGCGGAAGATCGACCGAGTCGGGGTTGCGCAGCAGGGCAGTCACGGTGATATCACGGTATCGTCCTACCAACGTAGTATCGAAGGTGACAGTGGAGGTGCTGAGGGTTCGTGGCCAGATGGTAAAGGGGCCATCAGTAGTATCAGTCACGTGCTGGCCGTCTCCATCCACCGTCCAGATCCTGGCGGTTTTATCCCAACCGGCCGTAACGATGAACCGTCCATCAGAACTGAAATTCGCCATGGGAACAGAAGGGTTTCCGACATTCGATGGCTTCGTATGGCCGACCAACGTGCGAATCAACCGTCCGGATTGTGCTTCCCACAGATTGACTGATCCGGCCACATCCATTGTAATTAGATACCGGCTGTCTCTGCTATATGACCAGTAGATTACGGCACTTGTATGGTGGTCAAGAACATGGAGCATCTCGCCCGATTCCAGATCCCATACTTTGCACAGAGCGGATTTATCACTTGATGTAATGACTCTGGAACCATCATTATTGAACCAGGTATAGATAAGGCGTGAATCAGGCCCATCGAACGTTCGCACAAGATCCCCGGTAGCAACACTCCAAAGCCGCGCAACCGAATCCACATACTCGGTGGCAATCACATAGTTCCCGTCGGGGCTTAATCCCACATAACGGATTGTCTCCAAGTTAAGCGTCCGCAACAGTGAGCCATCAACCGACGACCAGACTCTGGCAGTACTATCAAGCGAACGCGTAAGTATGCGTGTTCCATCACTATTAAATCGAGCCTGAACTACCCGGCCCCGATTTCCAGTAAGAGTCAATAAGAGCCTGCCATCCGATGCATCCCATAGTTTAGCGGTACTATCATTGCTTGCAGTCAGAGCTTGTTTCCCGGATGGGCTGAATTGGATATCAGTAATCTCGGCAGTATGCTCAAGCTTGGCGATCGCACTCCCATCAGCAAGGTCACGGATCGTGGCTACGGATCCTGTGCTTGTGAGGAAACGGCTTTCTGTTGGGCTTGGCTTGATCTTAGCAGCACCTAATACAGTATATTTCTGCGTCCTGGTCTTTGCGTCCCATACGATTACTTTTCCCAGCAACGTGAGGATACAACTATTATCATAGCTGAACCAAGCCGCAGATAGCGATTGTTCATGAGTAAGAATAGCGGCATCCTCACTTGCGAAAACTCTTAAAAGACATGTCGCACTGTTTACCTCAGGTACAAGCCACACGTATTGACGTCCGGTAGCAGTCCCAATAACCCTCCAGTTAGCCCCACCGTCGCTGCTATATTCAAGGCGTGTGACAGTCGTATCGAAAACACCTTCAAGACGGATTGCCACCTGGCCGCCCGAGCGAAAAGCCTCACCGCCGTTAGGATAGACGATTCGAGGATTAGTTTGAGCGCTAACAATGGGCACCATCACAACAAAGGCTGAGATGACTAGTACCCACAGATATAATGAATCTCTAATCAGCAGGGATCTCATTGGAATGCCTCAAAGAAGGTAAGGAATAGGGTATGGCGATTATGTACACAAGCAACTCTCATTAGGGCACTTTAGAACGTGCCATAAACTTATTATATTATTAACAATACAGCCGACTAACATGGAAAATGCCAACGAATGACTACCCATCAACCTTGGCAGCAATTGTTCACAATCACAAATTAGCCAGCCGGGCCACATCACCCATACAAAACTCACTAACTCATCAGGAGCGAAGTAGTATAACACAAAGTCATGCTTCGCCTCTGGCAATTTGACAACCTCAAGTAGCAGGCTATCAACATACTTGCCCGCCCTAGCTTCCCCAACCTGCCTAGACCAATATTTGCCAACCAAAGCTCTCTTATCTTCACTCGCGCCCGATCCACCCCCATCACTATAGTAAAGAAGAAACAGAGCTAAATATATCGCTCTTCATGACACATCTTTATTGCCGTCGCTTCCTGACAGCCCTAATACGTTTAACATCAAATTAATTAACGCCGAGGGCATGCTTACCGACATCACCCGAAAGTACAAAACAAAGGGATACCACCAATAATATTAAAAAATCCACGGCCAGCACCTTTATTATATATACGTTCATATCTTTGCGCTTAAGAATCAAGTTCCTTATTCTAAGGCAACAGAATAACAGAACAAGGATTAGAATCACAAAAACTACGTCTACCAACATCCGGTTAAATACATACCTAGCAACATTACGCATATATATATCGAACTGCTCTGGCGAAGCAAACGAAATATTACTTACAAAGAACAGCAGAACAGCACTTACAGCAAGACCGATCAAGTTCACCAAGGATCTTAACAAGATCATTTCACAGGGTCTCCATTTGCATCTTTTAATGTAACAGAGTTAACATTAGTGAATCGCGTTCCATTCTTGGCAGTTCCGGGGACCTGCATACGCCATGATCCTTTTTCATATTCACCATACATCATATTATAGACCTTCCCCAACACGGTTTTTGTTTGAACCGTCGCGAGATCTTCGACCTGCTTAAACACATCTGAACTTTTTGTTCTACCATGCACCAGCTTATAGCTGAGATTATTAGCTACCAATCCTGAAACATCCACTCCTTTTATTCTATGATTTCTAGTAACCCAATCTCCTTCATAGCCTAGCTGATACGTCATAGGCTCGCTCGGAGTAACGAATTCATCGCCTTCATCTGCCGAAAGATGAACGATAGTTTCCACCTTATAGCCTTGTTCAATTAAGTACTTTGCTATCCCGGCTCCATAAGCTGCGCCCTCACTGTGAGTAACCAGCTTGAATGTTTCCCCTGCTACCATATCAGAGGTGATAGCGTAAAGATGTAGCGAGGCATATTTGTAGCCCAGCTCTACCCGATCTTCTCCACTTTGATCTCCCCCGATCCATGAAGAAGCATCTATAAAGTTATCAGGCTTAATAGCACTATAGTCATTGAAGAACGCTTGAGCACTTTGAGCGAAACCAGCCCCCCAATATGGTTCAAAAGGTTTATCCGCTCCTATCACCTCTCTACCCAGCCAATTGTCCTGATAATAACCATTTATAAACAATATCTTACGGCCATCGGGGTCTATGGCAGATATGGGACTGTTAGCAACATAATTATAAGAATTAATGCTAGCATATTTCACTGCTAACGGATCAGCAGTCATAAATCGTGCGACACGTGGATCATACAGCCTATAGTCAAAGTCGTAGCTTTTCCCGGAACCCTTGATATCGTTATCCTGCTCCTTTCCACCATATCCATACCGGTACCCAGCAAGGTTGAGCGATCGCTCTGGCTGGACCATACCGAACGGATAATAGTTATTATATCCACGCAAGTCCACCTTAAACTGCAACCCCGATGATGGCGGCATCAACCGCAGCTTCATGTCCCCGATCACCACACGGACATCCCCGAGATGATCCTTCAGCTCATACTCCTTCCCGCGCAACGCTCGCGTTGCTGCCAACTGTGCCCCGCCCAGCGTGCTCCCACCCGTGGCCACTACCACCGTTGTGTCCCGCATCACCTGAGGCTTAACCGTCGCAAAACGATCATGTTGGCCCGACACTCCATAGATCAGCAGCTCATCAAGCATCACCGGCGTCCGCGAATCTCCCCCCACCACTGCCTCCCACGGTATGTCCCCCCAGCTCCCACCACCTCGGAAGATGTCCCCGTGGCCCAACAGTGGCTTCCATCCGATATCCCGCGCCACCAGCGGCAATGCATCCGAACATGGCAGGATCGCCCCTGTCGTCGGGTTTGTCATGTTCGGCGACAACGGGCATGGGTCGCACTCGTCGCCGATTCCGTCCCCGTCGCTGTCCTCCTGCCATACGTTCGCCACCAACGGGCAGTTGTCGCAGTCGTTCGCACGGCCATCGCTGTCATCATCCACCGTCGGATAGATGCACGAGATGTACGGATCATCCCCGTCGCTGTAGATCGCCATCACATGCTCGTCGGCACCGCGCACATAGTACGTCGACCATGCTCCTCCATCCGGCGGCGGTGGATCACCTACCACCACACCACCATTGGTTCGGGGTTTCTGCAGCTCCTTCTTCACGCGCTGGCCTGCCGCGTCGTAGCTGTAGGTGATCACACCGCCATCCTTCGTCCGTACCTGCGCAATCTTCCCATTGGCATTCCATCGATAGTACACATCCTCCTGCGTGTCGCTGATCAGATTCCCGCTCGCGTCATAGGTGTAGTTCCCCGTCGCTTGGTTGTCGATGTCGTCACTGTAGTTCCCGCTCAGGCTTGTCACATCGCTGATCGATGTCAGACGGTTCGTCCCGCTCGTACCATACTGATACGTCATGTTGTCCATGCCCAACGGATGACCCGTCTGCTGATACCCGTTGCGCAGAAGCGTTTTGATGTTCCCGGCCGGATCGTAGCTGGTCGTCATCAGGTAGTTTGCGCTCGCGCTCGACGGCCAGCTCCCACTGCCATACACGCGATAGTCGCTCCGCAGCAGACGGTTGAGCACATCATAGCGGAAGCTGTAGCCGGTCAGCTGCTGGTTCTGCAACGCCGGCGTCTGGGGCACCGTCGATGGGATGATGTTGCTCGCCCATGTGCTGATGTTCCCGTTGTAGAGATCCCCCCCAATGAGCGCGTACGGTGACTTCGTGTAGCTCACCCCCGTCGGTCCCGTCGTCGCGGAATTGAACGAGGAGCTGCCGGCCGTCCCGCTCTTGCGCAGGAAGTCCCCCGCGTAGTAGCCCAGTGTCATCCCGAACGCGTCCGGTGCATACGGATACACCGACGCGGTGCTCCCGCTGGCATCCTGCACCAGGCTCGGGTGGTTGATCCCCTTGATCCACCCCTCGATCGTGTAGGTGTACTCCAGTGACTGCAGCTTGTCCTCGCCCAGCTCGATCTTCCGCAGCGGCCCATGCCTGTAGTAGTCGTACCCCGCATCGCGATCCCAGAGCAGACCGTCGCGCGATGTCTCGACCTTCACCAGGCGGTTGTCCTCGTCGTAGCTGTAGCGCTGATGGAACTGGTCGACGATCGAGGAGTCGTAGTGCACCTCCAGCATATTGTTGCTGATCAGATCGTAGCGATAGCCGGTGAAGTTGGTGCCGAGCCCGGGGATATACTGTGCGCTCCACTCGACGTTACCGTGCGGGTCATAGCTATAGAGCGTCAGCACCGCATCGTCGTTGAGCGTGTAGCTGACGCGGTTTTGGAGGTAGCGCTGCTGGCGGGCGAGCTGGCCGAGGTAGCCGACGAAGCTGGGGGCGGGTGTGGAGTAGATGGTCACGGCGCGCTCGCGGGCACCTATCACCGGGTTAGTGTTCCCATTGACCGAGCCCGGCACGAACGTGGCGAAAATGCCGGGACGAGCGCCATTGAAGATCGGCTCGAGCCCCTCGCCGCTCTCTACCGAGCGGCCGAGCTTATCGTAGTTGATGTAATTGAAGCGCCAGGGCTTGGCCGCCGCCTGGCGGGCATCCTGCGAAAAGCGGATCTGTCCCTTGTCGTTGTACCAGAACTGCTTGCGACCAGCATCCGGGCTCGTCGTTGAGATCAACTGGCCAAGCGAGTTATACTCGTTGGTCGTGACGAAGGTATGCGCCGGATGCTGGCTCCGGCTAGTCGCCACAAGACTTACGCCGTTGGGGGGAACAGTACGGATAAGGTTGCCGGCCCGATCGTGGTAGTAGAGCGTGAAGTGATAGTACGACACGCCATAATCGATGGTCAGCTCATCGTTGAAGGGAGCCGCCAGGCACTTTGTCTGATACTGCTGCTGGATGCTGGCAACCTGCTGATCGATGCACTGGCCGACCTGCTGATCGATGAGGGTGCGGAGCGAGAGCGCCGCCTGCTTCTCGCAGGAGATGATCTCGATCTCTACCGAGGGATTCTCGATTGTTGGTTCTGCCCAGGTGAAGCATGTGGTAAGAGTCTCGCAGGTGTATGCACAAAGATTTGTACAGACATTAAAATCATCGACATGTATCGAATCACCGATTCTACATACCCTACGATATTTCAGTGAGCATGAATCCACAATAAATTCCGCGCTGATCACATTCTCAGTCATGGCATAGTAGTCGGGCGATATTGTCGAACATTGATCTTCAGATTCCAGTAAAGGCTCATTATCTCCCTTTTGCCGGGCATTCAAACACAGCCATTCACACCCATCGAAGCTCCCCGGATAATCCTGTGTTGCAGTATTAAAGATATTCTGCAGCGCAAGGCATAGAGGGATAGGATAATTGACACCCGACTTCCTCAAGCTATCCAGCGCACGGTTCATTGTACGTGCCAGCCTTTGGATATAGCCACTGCTCGATGCCGTTCTCGTCACCTTATACAGCTCCGGGTTCGTGCAATTTCCCAAACCATCTGGGATGCCGACCTTGTAGGTGTAGGTCATCGACTTCAGCAACGAGTCCCGCTCGGCGTCGGTCCCCACGCTTGTGATCTTATCATGTTCATCGCGGGCGATCGTCAGAGTGCAGCCGCTCTCGCAGTGATCCACCAGCGCCTGCGCGCGGCAGTTCACCTCGTACATCGAGACATCGAAATCATTCTCGGTGTTCGGCGTGAGGCGGTCGGCCAGATAGGGATCGCCCTCCACCACCTTGCCGTTTCTGTTGAGCTCCTCCTTGATCGACTGCACGAACCCCTTGAACCGCGCCTGGCAGACGCTCCGGCAGGTATCCTCCACCGCATGGGTCATCTTCTCGACGCAGTCATCATCGCCGCTGGCGCATGGCGCCTTCACCCCCGCCGGAACAGTCGTCCTGCCGGCGCTATGGATGCAGTCGTAGAATTTCTGCCACTGGCGGTCATCGTAGCTCCCGCCGGCCGGATCGGCACCCCATGTCGTATTGTTCGCCCAGTCGAGCTCATCCTCGCACTGCGGAGCATTATTATCGTACCGGAAATACTTGTACGCATACTCGAGATAACCGGTCGTGCAGCCCGCGTAGGGAGCGCCGACATGTCCGTATGCGCAGGAGGATGTACCCTCATATCTGGTCCCCACGCAGCGCAGGAACGCCTCCAGCAGATTATACTCGGAGTTCTTTTTCGCCACGAGCCCGCTTCCATCGGTGGTGGCGTTCTGGCCGAACGTCGCCACCAGCATCTTCCAGCATCGCATCACCTCGGCGCAGTCGTAGCCATCCTCGTCGATCATCAGGTCGATCATCACGTCGAACGCCCCACGTCGCGCCGGATAGAGATCCAGAGCCTCCGGGTAGGTCGGGCCGCTGTGGCTGAAGAAATAGGTGTTCAGCTCAGCCGGTCCCCATGCCGGCCACCGATCGTAGAGCATCTGCTCGAAGCTCGGGCGAGTCTCGGCGGTCTCCGCATCGCACTCCGAATCATCACAGCTCTTGTAGGGGATCACGATACTGCAGCAAGATGTGGTGATCATATATCCCTCGGCCTGCTTGTATGCTCCCCCCTCCGCGGTCTCCAGATAGGCGTAAAGCCCTGCCAGATCCCCCGCGTCAAGGTAGTCGCGAACCTCCTCGAGCACGCCGTCCAATTCCGCCGTCGCCGCGGCCCGCACCCCGTCGATCACCTCCTGACGCCTCGTCTCCGACGGCACAACGGTACGCTCGACGATATAGTCCCCGGCCGGCAGCGTCACCGTCACAGACTTCTCGTAGGGCTCGCTTGCGGTGCAAGCACCAGCTTCGATCTCCAGAGGCTTGACGATCGTCTGGCTCGGCTCGTTGAGGTCATGAATCTTGATATATGCGGTGTACTCGCACGTCGCGCAGTAGGAGCCGCATGCGGCGGAGACGGTAGCAGGGGTGATCGTGTAGTTGACCGTCACCTCGGTCTCCCGCTCGAACGTCAGTCGCCGGCTCTGCGGATCGCCGGTGATCACATCGTGGATCGTCGTCTCGAAGGCCTTCTCCTGGCTGTCGAGACGATCCTGTAGTTCAGTTCCGCTGGTCGATCCGGGAGGCTTCGACAGGCAGGTGGCGATCACCTTCCCCTCCTTCGACATATAGGTGATGGTGGTCACCTTGTTCGGATCGGTGCTGTAGATCTTATGGACGCTCCCGGCGGCGGGGGCCTCGTCGCCGAACATCGCGATCAGCTCCTGGTCCGATGCCCCTGCATAGCTTGTACGCGTCGTCCGGCTGGGGTTGAGCGACGTCTCGGGGTGGATTCTGTGGACAGCGCCGGCGCTCCCGATCTCCTTCGGGCGATCGGTGCCATCGGGGAAATAGAGAGTACGCTGGAAGCCGTAGCCATCGGCGTTCGGTATCTGCAGGTCGGTGTTCAGATCGGAGTAATACGAGTGCACAAGCCCCGCGTTGAGGGTCGATGGCTCGGCGTGATTGCTGGGACGCGTCCCCGCGCTGTTCATCGACGCATCGTAATCAAAGTCCAGCGCCGTATAGGGCTCCGCCGCCGTGCTCCCCTCCTGATGCTTGAGGAACTGCGGCAGATAGTTCAGGCGATCCTGGCTCACCGGAACCGGGAGCGACTGCAACGCCGGACGACCACTGAAATCATAGACCGACTGGGCCACCACCGCCAACTGCTTCGAGTGGAGATGCGATTGCTGCTGGAGGGGCTGCGCCAACCCCGTCGCATAGGTGATATTCTCACCGACCCTGGTTCCCTCGGCCCCCTCGCTGAAGTTGCGCGCGTAGATCCAGTTAATATCCTCATCCAGACCATCGTAGAAAAAGACGCTCCCCTTGATCAGCGCATCGCTGATATCGGTCTTATCGACTGCGCTGATGACCTGGCTTAGCCCATCCTCCAGCGACGGCGACCAGACGCCCCAGTTCAGATCGTTGGCTATCCCTCCAGGGAATTTGTTGCCGATCGCCCTGACGCGCCATGCGTAGTATCCCCGCCCCTCGGCCACCGTCAGCGTCAGCTCCGGCGTGGCCGTCCCCGTCTCGACCGTCAGCGCCTCGCTCCAGTCGGGCTTTGCGGTGATATTCTTCTCGTCGGTCGTCTTTGCGGGATCGTAGTTGTAGAGCCTGAGAAGCTGGAATTGATAATTCGGGAAGGAATCGTTGCAGCCGATCGTCGACGCTCCCACCTCCCAGTGAAAGGTCACCGGGTTGGTCGTCGAGGGGACCTCGTTGGGAAGCGGCGTGATCGCGACGATCGATGTACTCGGGGCCGCGATATTCGTCGGGGTCGTCTCGAGCTGCTCGATATAATCCGCGGTCAGCCTGAGGTTCCCCTCCAACTGGCTGGTCCAGGGGGGCTGGAACGACTGGATCTGATAGGTGACGCTGATGGCGAAGTGGTCGACATAGGATGCGACGCTCCCGATATCGATCGAGACCATCCGCTCCGGCTCGACGACGATCCCGGAGATCGTATCCACGCGGATGCGGAGCGTGCTCTGGTAGTTGTTGATCAGGCCATTGCTGGCATTCTCGGCATTCACATTGACCAGCACCTCGGCATCGAATATTCCGGTCCGGCCAAACTCATAGTCGGTCGGGCCCATCTTGAGGCGTAACTGCAGCGTTCCTCCGGTCGCGGTATGGGTCGCGCAGTAATTCAGCGCCGGATTGGGAATAACCTGGATGGTCTTGGTCCCGGAGCCCCCGGCAATCTCCGTGTGGTTGAACTCCACATGGGAGTTCTTCGTGGACATCACCATCTGCATGATGGGAGCATGCGTCGAATCCTGCCCGCGGAGGACCGCGAACGACAGCAGCAACATGACGATGCGGATCGTATATGTTCTCAGCACGAGAATTCTACCGGGATTACTTGTGATCTTCATGGGACTGATTCCAAATTCGAGAGGGTTGCCGTACACTGGCATCCGGCACGCACCCGCACAGGGAGCATGCGATCAGGCATCGCAACTGATGAGATATTCGGCGCTGCCGAGCCGCCGTAAATCCCCCTAACGTTTCAAGCGCTTATCGATCAGGGAATATCCTGCATACTTGGGAAGCAGCTGCATGCGACTATCGCAGCATTGCGCCAGGGCAGGTCCCCCGGCAATATTTCCCGCCGTATACGTGATCGCGTCGATAACCATATCGGTCGACTGCACCTCCGCTCCGGGCATATGGTCGATATGGACGGCATGAAATACGTTCTTCTGCTTATCGATGAACCAGGTGACCGACGCCATCCCCGTTCGTTGCTGCATCATCGGGTTCAGCCGGGCGGTAATCTTGCGGCATGGCCGTCCCTTCATATCGGATGCATCCGCACAGTATGTCACGCTGGTGGATGAGAGCATCGCATCGCTGACCTTTCTGAAGGCATCGAGGCTCTGTGCATTTTCATCGCGAACCCCTCGATCGGTCAGGTAGATCGTACGTCTGTCTGGCACGACAGTCACAATCACAGCCGAATCGCTGTAGACCTGCATATGGTCGGAGGCCGTCATCGAGCGGCCGCCCTGCATGGTCATTCTGTTATGCGTGACAACCGTAAAGGGCTTTTCCTGGCGCTTCCCCCGCATATCCACCGTATAGGATATATCGAACGATTTCTGCACGGATATCGCCTGCTCCATCGTTCGGTAGGCATCACGCACAAGGTCGAGGCAATCCTTGCTGCTGCTCTGCGCATAGCCCGGCATAGAGCCAATGATCAGAAGAGCGACGATCAGAATAAACTGCGGAATAATCCCGACGATATTTTTATAGACTGCGTTCATTGCGCTTATATCAACCACAATATTCAGATCAATGGATATTTTCCCAGCAGCGTGATATAATTTTCGGTGTCGACCATACCACGCTACATTTCTCTAGTTCTCCGGCTCGCGACGTTCTTCGATCAGATCGCGCACCTGCTCTTCCGAAAGGCCGAGCTTCTCCCTGATCAGATCGCTCCTCTGCTTCAGCAGCGACTCGATACGCTCGTTCAGTTTCTTCTTTTCTTCGTCGGTCTTGGCGGCCAGACGATCGGCACCCAGCTGCCGGAGCGTACTGTCCATTGTTTTCATCTCTGCGATCAGCACGAGGCGATCTTCGACCGGGATAGCGGGGATATCGATTCCCTCCAGATCGATCTCCTGCAGCGTGCCGATCTCGGGGATGGTGATATCGGAGAGCCGGGGCAGATGCACATCCTCGACGGCGCTCCTCAGGCTGTCCAGATCTGTCATCGTGCGTGGCCTGTTGCCGAGAATGCTGACCTGGGGATCGGTGATATCACCATCGATGCTCAGCATATCGAATGTGTTATCGATCCCCGTGCGCTCCGGAGCATCGACGATGCCCGATGCGATCTCTTCGCGGCTTCCATTGGCGCTCATCATGCCGCCGCGTCCATCCCCCCGCATCCTGGGGGATTCTTCTGCCTCCCTGGCGATACGCGGGGTATGATACTGTGTCTCCGCGACGGTCTTCATCCCGCGCTCGGTCTCACGCATCTTGCGCACCAGCTTCCCCTCGCCATTGTACTGATTGTAGATGCCGAAATGCTGATCGTCGAACGTGGCCGCAAGCCGGAGCGTTATCGGATCATAGACATAGCAGATCATCTCGGCATCCAGCGGTTGCACCCGGATATCATCGATCCAGACCGTATCGACGCCCGAAAGAAGATCCTTGAAGCTTATGGTGATCGGATCATCGACGCTCCCGCTCACGCTGGCGTTCATCCTGTAGAGCGTCCAGGCTCCGGTCTTCGCTATCGAATCGATAGACCCGCTGACCCCCGATACCGCCACAGGTACGGGAATGCTCGATGTGCCGTGATATGATTTCTTGACCCAGAACTGAAGCTGCAGCCCGTTGGCCAGCATCTGTGACGTTATCCGCAATGTGTTAATCAACCCGGTGTAGCTCTTGGTGGTGAAGCGGTAGGAATATTTTCCCGAATGCGCCACCGGAGATGTATTTCCCACTCCATCCTCGAAGCTCTCGAACTCGACATCATCGTAGTGTGCATTCTTGGCGACAAGCTTCGGGAGCATATGCTGATGCGAGAGCCTGACCGCGCTATAGACCGACAGAGGGTCCTTCGATTCGACCGCGTCACCGTTGGGAGAATAGCGGGATGTGGAATCGCTTCTGATCCATTTAGTGGTATCGTTCGCCGCGCGATCGTTCCAGTTGAAGAGCGTGAACGCATCGGCAATCTGGCCGAGTGCATTGACAAATACGCCGGCATTACGGTAATTACGCTGCACGCCGGTTCCGTTTCCCGTCTGGATATCGCTTCGGTAGGTGAAGCTTTCGGCCACGCGCCACATGCCACGCTCACCGTTCTGATAATCGTTGCTCTTCAGCAGCTTGGTCCCGTACTCGTCACTGCTATACGGCCAGCGATCGCTGAACGACTGGGCCGAGGCGGCGATCACGCCGGTCATCGTCCGGGACCCCGATATTTTTTCGCAGAGCGGAAGGCAGGTGACAAGCTGCCGCATCGCCGGAGTCGTCGTGCTGTAATAGATATCGCCGGTCATCCCGTCCACCGAAAACTGGCCGCCGGCGGGATACGTCGACTCGCATGCCTCCGCCGGGATATGCGGGTTCTTGATCCGCTTGATCCGGAAGCTTCCCTGATAGAGGCACTCCCCGCCCCATACCTCGAGGCAGAGCCAGCCCTCCTCGTCGATCTCGAACTTCGCCCACCAGCTTACCGCCCCGACGATGTAGTTATCGTACGCTGTCCAGAGCGCGTCGTTGTTCTGATCGATCGTTCCCCCCTTGTATGCGCGATGGCAGAACGACGTGTAGGTATGGGTTGTGTACGTATAGGGAAGAGTTCCGGTACGCACCGCCATCTTCAGCTCGAGTCCCACCCAGGCGCTGTCGTCGGGGGTCATGGAGGTGGAATAGGAGCAGACATCACCCGGATAGCGCTCCATGCGCGTGATGAACTTGATCGACTCGACGGCCGAATCGAGCGTCTGATCCCAGGTAGGGTCACTATCATTATCTCTGAACTGCAGTTCCCACCCCACCGGGCGCGCGATATTGATATCGTTTCCTTCACCATCCTGCTCGTATTTGGCGAGAAATTCCAGCTCGGGCCGGACGACCCGAAAAAGCTCTTTTCCCTGAAATGTTCCGGCAAACCCATCGTACGGTTTATCCGAGTAGGAATGATCCTGCAGCTTCCCGATCACGCCGGTATCGATGCGATAATTGTAGTTCGGAGGGAGATATTGGGTTTTTCCCATATAGTATCGCTGCGTGCTGAGCGGCGTTCCGGTGCTGGGGGGATGCGGGCAGAGATCATCCCAGAAGTCGTAGACCTCGAGGGTCTTCACGAATGGCTTTCCCCAGTTATGATACATCATGCTGATAAGGTCGCACGGCAGCTGATGGGAGGCCGGCGGTATCTTCATATCGCGTGCCGGAGCATAGAGCACCTGCAGGTTCACCAGGCCCGGCGCCACATAATGAACTCCCAGGGAATGCGGGTAGGGAGATGATGTACCGGCCGGATTCAGCGTAACACAGTCGCCGTTGATATCGCGGATCTTTATCGTCCCGGCACCGGCGATATCGATCAGCTCATCGGTATGCGATGCGCTGAGCGTCAGCAATGCGCGATTTAGTCGCGCCACCAGGGTATCTCTCTTATGGAGAGGAAAATCCTGCCCGTACGATACCGAGCTCCAGATATGGAGCGCCGCCCACGATATCAGGGCAGAGCGCAGCAATAGTAGAAAGGAACGCATTCTTTTCATGGGGTCACACCGTCGTTGGCATATGGCAGAGGTGGCCCTGGCAGGGTTCTCCAGCCCGGGATCGATATATGAACCGTGCTTATACGGTCACATACCCGCTATCGATTATTGTTCATCCGATATATCAGCGATCGCATCAGCTCGATGTCATTGATATCCGGCAGGCATCAATGATGAGGATGGGTGCTCACCGCAGGCATCACTCCGTATGTCGTGATTGCGCTGGCGACGGCCGAGAGACGGTTCCCGCGACCGCTGCGGACAATCTCGATATTGACGTTCTCCGGAAAGCTGATCGTCCCCTGATCGTATGAGTTCGACAACAGCTGCACACGGCTGCCGGCGATTGTTCCGATCTGGTAGACACCACGGTACTGCCCGGCGGGCGTGGTCAGGCGAACGAGATCACCGCCGGAGAGCTTGCTGGTGATATCCGAGACATCCGCGTTGGGAGACTTCGAACGGAAGTTGAGATAGTGGACCTGATCGTACCACTTCTCGATGACCAGATCGCTGGTCGTGGCAAGCTTAAGCCGCTCCGAGGCAGCGCGCTGCCCCATTTCAGGGTACTCCCAGTATGCGGGCTCCGAGAGCATATAGTACACCCCCTTATGGTTGCTCGACTGCTGGAGCGTCAGGCCGTTGTAGCCGTCGTAGGTCTTCTGCAGGATGGGGTTGCCGGTCGCCGGATCGAACCCGACGTTCTCGGTGATCTGCTCGACACCGTCCTTCAGCACCTTTACCGATTTCATGATGACCGGATAGCGCACGACCTTCGAGGTGACATGGGAGGCGGCAACCGCTTCGACATATTCCCCGCCGGGAACCACTGAGCCCACAGGGGCCGGGAGGGGGAATGTCAGTGCTACGCTCAGATCCCCTTCAACCGATCCGTTCATCTCTATATCCTCGACGACACGGCTGTCGAACACCACTTCCATTTCTTTGCCGGGATATTCCATCCGTATATCATTGATACCGTAGGCCATCGGCACCTTCTCTCCAGGCTTGAAGTAGGTGTACATCTGTTCTGCAACTGTCACCCAGGTGGCGCGATTGTTCAGATCTCCGGTATATGTCGCCACACGCTTGATCTGTCCATGCATATTGTTGATGATAAAGCGATAGCCCTGGGTCAGCCAACGATTGGTTAAGCCATATCCGATGCCGGGCACAACCTGAGGAATCCAGTCATCACCGTCGCTTCCATCATAGATTGGCGTACTGGCGACACTGGACCCTTGCGTATTCTCAGCGGGACCATCGAATGGAAAATCCTTTGCCGTATGGAACTCGCTGACGGTGAACCCGGGATGGGTCTTCCCCATGAAGATGTTTCTGGCGACAACACGTGAATACCCTACTGAGGGGCTGGGAAGAATAGTCTCGCCGATCGGTCCCTCGAACTGCTCCTGATCGCGTCCTGAGATAACGCGCTCCACCCAGTTCTGATATCTGCGTTTCGCCATATATCCCACCAGAGCATTTTCCTCACGCCCGGTCGGTGGCTCGTTGATCGCGACACCACTGCTGGTCCCCTTCTCGGTCTGATAGAGATATTCCGTACCGTAGATGCTGGCGCTTCCCGATGTGGCCTGATCGATACCGGGATCGTACGTAAGAATGCGCTTGACACGGATGCCCCCGCCGCGCTTGGCGCGTGTCATCGGGATACGCAGATACGACTCCGAGTAATTGATGAACTTCGTCTGGCAGGTAAAGGCGTTGCCCGTCACGTCGTTGACCATTTTGCCCACCAGAGACATCACCAGCTCCATTACGCTCATTCCATTCGATATTCCCGCTGAAGAGGCATCGCATCTGCTGCCGTACCGAAGGTTTCCACTTTTGGTCGCATTGAACAGATCGAGGCATACATCGCGCGGCACAGAATAGGCTGTATCACTCTCGCTCATTAAATCGACATACACCCCTTTGCCGCCTGGATCGATCCCGGCCTCTCGCACGCTCAGATACCCCGAGATATATTCGGTCACGCAGTTGGTGAAATTCGCCGTCTGCAACTGAAGCGGATAGAGGAACTTGAAGTAGATCTTTTCACCGTCAGTCATGAACCGCTTGCGGATCATCTCCTTGAGCTGAAGAAGCTCGGGACTACCAGGATCGGTATCGGGAATTCCCAGATCATCGGTCACATTCAGATAGAATCTGTTGAGCACTGCGGCATCAGGATCGTGCTTCAACGACACCATCGCCATCGCTGGCCGATCCTGAACATAGCAGTAATCGTTCTGCTCGTATTGCACCTGGATCTCCCCTCCCGATGGGAGCTTGATCCATTTCAGCTGCCACGCCGCGGGATCGAACGCGCTGCGGTCGGGAGTCTGATCGAGCCACTGCTGGAACCGTGCGTAGCGCGCCGCGCCGTCGTACTGATAATTCCCCCACCGGTCTATATTGAACGGAGTGTACGATGGATTCTGCGCGCCCGTCGTGACGCTGTCGCCGTAACGGATCACGCCGTCGTACATCGCCCTGACATCGGCCGGGAGGCTGCTGTAGAAACTGCTCGGCCTGTACTCGTACCCGAACTGGTAGGGAGCGATGCGCGCATTGGTGGTCCCGTTGTGCTCGAACCATACTTTTTTCAGCGTCAGCTTCCCCCCCTCGTCGACGGCGTTCGGCATGCCGGAGCTGAGCGCATAATCGTACTCGAAATGGACAGTCTGGATCAGCACCGGCATCTCCGTGGTGGCCCCCTTCTTGGCGTAGAGCTCGATGCGGTCCAGCTTATGGCTCTTGTTGGTGTTCACATCCACATCCGGCTTATCGCCGTTCGACGCGTGGAATTCATCGTGATGCGCCTCGTACGCATCGGCTCTCTGGCTAGTGACGAAGATTGCCAGATGGGTTTTCGTCTCGATCGAATCGAGATAATAGATCTCCTTCTCCCCCATCACCACGCTACCGATATCGTCGCGCGGCTCGGAGAGGGTGCGCCGGTCGTAAAGTAATCCGGTATAGGGAACACGCCAGCGATACCAGCTATCCCCATCATCTTCCTCAAGGGTCTTGTCGTTCGAGCCGGCGGTCCGCTTATAAGCGAAACGTGTATAGCCGCCGAAATCATCGTGCGTCGGACCATTGCTGGTGCGGTCGACATAATCGGGCGTGGTGATCTCGGTCAGCAGATACATGCTCGCGTATGGCGCATCGCGCTCTTCCCCGACCACGACATCCGCGGTAACGGCGGTCACGCTTTTCCTGGCGTTATAATTATTATCGATGCTGCTCGCCGCGAGCCCATCGAGACCGAACTGAAGGTTCTTCTCCTTGCGCGAATATACCGGCAGGCCGTACAGATAGTGCAGGCCGCTCTGGTTGGTGATCTCGAACTCGCCGATGCCCGAACGCACATTCGCTTTGCCTCGGTCGACCCATCTCCGCGATGAATAATTTTTGTTGTAGGCGTTGTAAAAAACCCCTCCCTGCAGCCCGGTATTACATCCCGGGTCGGGCAGCTCCATCATCTCCGCATTGGTATGATACCCGATGTAGGAGGATCTTCCATTGCGGCGGCCGTCATTCACCCGCGTAGCGATACTGGACGGTATCGTTGGCATCTCACCATATGCCGGATGTTCATGCACGCCAGCCTGCACCGCCTCATCGGATGGTGATGCCACGACACTTCCTCCCAGATCGTTATTGAAGCGAAAAGAATACGCCTCGTCATCCTGATCTTTCAACGGGAACAGATAATCGTCAGGGACCGGCCCCCAGCGTCCCACCGAAAGCGACTGGCTGCCGACACCGGCATCGGCTCCCACACCTATATTGAGCGGACCGACATGGGCCTCGACACCGACCTGATAGATATTGATGCTCGAGCTTTTACTGTTGGGATGAAAATGGCCCGACCGGCTGCTGTGAAGCCTGAATCCACCGGCCACACCCTCACCGGTGGCCGTAAAATTATCGGCGTTGCTGAAGGGGATGCCGAGATACCAGTCGCGTGGGGAATACATCGATTCCTTTTCCACATAGTAATCCATAATGTCGTTGTCGCCGGCATAGCCCGAATACATATATCCGAACGCCTTCAACCCATCGGGAGCATCGTAGGCTTTATTCTTCTGATATGAATATCCACCGTTCAAACCGACTTCGCCACCGATCGGTAGAGCCAGAGCGGCGAACAGCGGGTTGATACTGAAGTTATAAGCCGCGCCCGTATACTCCGAGACGTTCATTGCCGAGCGTTTTTCGGAGAACGTGTGGGTAAAGATCTGAGCGGCCATATCGGTGGCGAAACGCTCGCTGAACCCCATCATCGTTGCCCGTACCGGCGCAGGATTTTCCGAGTTTATCGTAGGGATCAGAAACTCATTGAGGATATCGGGAGGATTTATTCCGAAGCTGAAGCTGCCATCACCATCGGTACGATCATAATTCAGCTGAGCAAACCTCGGAAAATTGAGTGTGGCGCCGACGCTGGTGCTGAACCCTCTGTAGTTATTGTAGCGGATGCTTCCGCTGAGCGCAACTGTTCCCACATCGGAGCTGAATGCCTCGACATTGGTTTTCGTACCTACCGTCGCCGTCCAGTTTTCCGGAACACGATTCCAATACTTGACAGTAGCCCCGCTGTCGTCATCGGCGAACCCGCGCTTGTTCCGCACGATCGACCCCGGGCTCAGCGTCCAGCCATATCCCACCCAGCTTGCCTCCTCCTCCGGCGATGTGCCGCCATGATAGGAGAGCGACAGAGCATAGCCCGAGCCATTCGGCCCGGGAATATTCAGCACCGGCAGATTATAGGTAAATGCACCGCTGAACTCGCTCACCATGCCGGTGGTTCCAACCGGCTCGAAGCTGGCGAACTCCGGCTGCGACGGCCCGCCGGTGAGGGCGAGCGCCATAATCGGGCTGGCGAACTCATACAGCAGCGCAACGAGCAGCACGCGGGCGACGACTCTGAAATATCGGGATCTCATGGGGCCAGATGTTTATGGGTCACGTAGTAGATACGCCGGAAGCTCTCCGAAGCAGCGCGCTGTCGAAGATGAAGTGATTGATGCCCGTACCGAACATCTCATCGATGAACACAATGTCGAGACTCTCCCCATCGGTGATACCATGATCGCCGGACTGTGCGGGAAAGACAATGATCAGACGACTTTCGTTGGCGACGCCGGTCACCGGCTCGAAATGCGTCAGCACAGGATAGATGTCGCCATGAGCGGTTTTCACGAAGATCTTCCGCTCAATGTTGAAGCTCAGCTCGGAGACACGTGCCGCATAATCGGCCTGGCTCCGCGAGCTCGACAGTAGCACGTCGGCATGGCCCGAGTCCGCGGCCGATCCTCGGATCGACATCATAAATGTCAGCGTCTGGCCATACGATTCTGCCAGACTATCGCGCAGTGATTGGGATGGCGAGGCGACCGACGCCAGCTCACGATCGATCAGATAACGTGGGGGGAGATACCTGACGCTGTAGGTGATCCCCTTGACCGATCGGCTCCGGGTATATCCTTCCTCGGATATCCTGGATGTCCCCTGCTCCTCGGGATGATTCCCCCCGCCACCGATCAGCCAGTATCCGCCGGCGGCCGCCAGCAGCAAACCCACGATGAGCAGCGCGGAGCGCCATTTAGTTTTTTGCAGTGGGTGCAGCATTGGTTCCGCCATAGGATTGGTTCAGTTCACGGAGGACTTCGTCGGTGATATCGATCCCTCCTTCGCCATACAGCAGGCTCCCTGCCGATGTGGTGCCGAATATCGCGTCGTATCCCTTCCGCTTTCCATACCCCTCGACGAAGGTGCCGATCTGGGAGAGCACCCCCTGCATCAACTTCTCGTCGGCTTCCCTGGCGCGCTGCTGGGTCTCGATCGCATACCGTTCCATCTGCTCTTCCTGCGCGGCAAGATGTCCCTCACGGTCGTTCCGCTCCGGCGCGGAGAGCTTCACGTAATCCTTGTTGTACTGATCGACCGCCGTGCGATAATCCATATGGAGCGTATCGAGGCTTGCCTTCGCCTCCTGCACCGACTGCTGGCTGACCTGACGGGATTCCTTCGTCCCGGTATATCCCAGCACAAGGTCGCTGGTGCGGACATAGGCGATGCGAGGCACGGATGGATGAAGGAAGAGCGCAACAGCGCACCCCACGATAGCCACCACGCTCAGCGCAAGCGCGGCAAGAGCAAGCTTCTGGTCTCTCATAACTGATGGATTCGGTACGTGAAATCATGACGATACGCTCAGCCGGCACACCAGCCCACAGGGGCGCCCAGTGCTATCGACTTGTATCGCGGTTATGGAGCGCCGATCAATACCGGCGGTCAATGCACCAGCACTGCGCGCCCCGTCAGATCGTCGGTCGTCGTCTTTAGGCTATAGATGTAGGTCGTCGGCGGCAATCGCTTTCCCTGATCATCCAGCGCTTTCCAGGTCACCGTATGCTCCCCCGCCTTCATATCGGCATCGATCAGAACGTGGACGAGTTTGCCATCGACCGAAAATATCTGCAGCAGTACATGATCATCCGCACGGAGCGTATAGGCGATGCTCAGCTCCGTGGTAAACGGGTTGGGGAACGCATGCAGCGCGGTGACCGCAGCCTGCTGCTGGCTTCCGGCATCCGAGCGCGGACGGAGCAGATAGAGATCGTTGGCGGCAAACGGTCCGAATGATTCGGGAGCGCCGCCATGGGTACGCTGGACGACAATCGAATCTACCGTCGATCGCCCTTCCAGACCGAAATGCAGCCGCGACGGCGGTTGCATCAATGCCCCTCGTCCCGAGGTCATCTGCCGAGTGTAGACGATGCCCTGGCAGTATACCGTCACGGTGCTCCCCAGCGCGGCCGCATCGGTCTGGCCGAGATCGAGCTCGATATAGTTATTACCACTCTGAACGGTATTGCGAAGCAGACGGAACCGGCCGTCATCGAACGTGGCGATATCGAGCTTCCCATCGTTGTCGAAATCGACCCATACGGCATCTCCCCCCCCGGCAAGACTCGAAATTCCGTACTCCGCGGTCTTCAGCTCGAAGCGATGATCGGGAGTCTGTGTATAGAGATCGAGAAACCGGCAGGGACAGGCAGTCGTCGTCAGAAAATCCTGATGGCTGTCGTTATCGGCATCCCCCCAGATACCGGCCGCATGCTGCTCCTCATACTCGACCGCAGCGCTTGCAGAACTCGAGAGGATATAATCCGGAGCGCCGCTGTTGAGATAGATCGCAGTGGTATGGGAGCTTCCGGTGCGAACGAGCGCACGGGCATCGCTGGTGACAGGCAGCAGCAGATCGACGTTGCCATCGTTGTTATAATCTCTCCAGTCGGCCCCACTCCCGTTGACGCACTCGCTGGCGGGATAGGTCACCAGCGTCCGAGTCGCCACATCGATATACACGCTGTCGGCGACGTTCTTCCACAGCTCGGAGCAGCCCGCTCCCCTCGATACGAACAGATCCAGACGGCCATCGTTGTTGTAATCGACCCACTGGGCCCCGGAGCATTCACCCTGAAGAGGCTTCTCTCCATAGATCCACGAGGTCTTGTCGATGAAACCGAGATGGCCGTCGTTGACCAACAGAAGATTCCCGGCCGGATGGGCGGCATCTCCCTGCCCGATAAATACATCAAGGTATCCGTTACCATCGACATCTGCTATAGCACAGGCGGTCGGCTTTGCCAATGCCGGAATCTTCAGGGGAGTGGGTGAAAAGCGTCCGTCGCCACGATTGATGAACAGCGCACTGTTACCCCTCTCTCGGTTACCGGTCCCCAGAAAGAGAATATCCTGACGGCGGTCGTTGTCGATATCGATAAATAGGTTGGCCTGTGGGGATCCAACGATCCCCGAGGCAGCAGTGATATCGCTGAAGCCCTTCCCCTGATCGTTATGGTAGAGATGCCCATCGACCATGAAATCCTGGTATCCGTCACCATCAAAGTCCCCCCAAGCCATGCTCCGGTTGTGCAGCAGGGAATCGGCGATTCCCATCTCCCCGGTCACATTGATGAAGCCCTTCGCAGCACGGTTCGAGTTCATATACTCGACAATCACATCGATGGCGTAGGCATAGGTTCCCCACTCCCAGCGCCCCCCGCTGTAGCGGATGAACTGATAGTAGAAGTTATCGGTGGACGATGCGCAGCTCGGAAGCTTCGGCGCGCGATCCGACAGCAGCGTGACGCCGGAATCGATATGATCGAGTGCGACAAAAAACTGATTATTGGCGAGCATTACCGGCTGTGGCAACAGCACCTCGATGGTCTCGACGCCGGGGTGGGTCTTCCTGATGGTGACGGCCTGCATAAGGTCGCGCTCCAGTAATGGAGCCGACAGGCCTCCTTCGTGTCCGTAGAGGTGGACAACGGCCCGCCCATCCGCGCTCGGCCCGCCCAGTGTGACCTTGACACCCATCACGCTGCCCGGCCTCTGGAGCACGAATCGCGCGGCCTGCAGGGCGATATCATCCCGATGGTAGTATACGAGCTTGCTGAGCGGATTGTGGTAGCGCAGTGTGTCCGTCGTGGCGGAAACAACGCTCCATCCGAGAATGACCAAAACAAGCGACACGATAATTCTGCTCATGGCGGCCCCGAAAAAATAGATCTCGTATGCGAACTCGTAAACGATTCACCATCCCTATATGGACGACGGTGGCTCAGGAGCCAGTACACCATTTTGGCAAGCGGAATTATCCATCAGCAGGACCGACAGAGATACTTCCATGTCAATTAATGGGCGCTATGTTCCAGGACATATCACCGCAGCACATACAATTTCACGGGCTGGAATATTCATTTCCACCCTGCATTATATGCAGCTGGTGCTACGCCGATTATGGCTAATCCCACAGAAGCGCCCCGAATGGAGCCCTCGTGATATTGGTATTTACCTAGTAAGCAGGGAGAGTGGCGCGAGGAGAAATGCCGTACAAGGGCATTGTCATGATATCGGACAGAAATAAAAACATAATGGCTTTATCAATTGATCGGACTATAAAATTATTTCGATGCTATAACTGTGGCAATGATACGTAATGGCTGGCTGCAAAGTCAAGGACATTCCGGGCTTCCGGAAATTTTTCTACAGACTATCCACAAACCCGCATGGGTGCAGTCCAAGGCCCCTTACTTCCCCCCTTCCACCATCTCCCGCCGGATCATATACAGATAGGTGCGGATATCCCGGTTGCGCGTGTTGTTGAATTCCTTCACCCGCTGCAGTCCCAATTGTTCGGCAACATGGCGGGAGCGGTCGTGATCGCACGGCATGTTCGCGTAGAGATCATGAAGGCCAAGCCGGGTAAACGCATCGTCCATCACGGCGCGCGACGCCTCGATCGCATAACCATGGCCCCAGTAGGGGTGATGCAGGATATAGCCGATATCGTTGCGAAGCTCGCCATCGACCATCGAGAGCATGATACCGCAGTCGCCGATCAGCTCCCCCGTTTCCTTCAGGAAAATCGGGCGCCGGCCGAAGCCATGCTCACGGTAACTGGCGATGCTTCTGCCGACCCATCGCTCGACATCCTCGCGACCGAAGGGGACCGGCCAGAAGCTCATCGTTCGTGGATCGGAGAGAACCGGAGCGATCGCATCGATGTCCGATGTGGTATACTCGCGCATGATAAGGCGGGGTGTCTCAAGCATGATTTCTATAATCGTATGGAGAAATAATTCAGCAATAGTATAAGGATGACGAATAGAAGAGAATATATAGAGATGATCAGGATCAGTGCCACGATTATTTCATTGGACTTTCCTCCCGGCAGCGAAAATATCGTGGTGAACAGCAATGGCAGTACGGACCATCCAGGCCATGCCCCCGATGCAAAGGCCGACCGAATGCCGGGGATGGGAGTTCCTGGCAGAACAGTATGATATCGGTGCAGGATCAAGCCTCTACATTTGGCGATGAATGGCGGCGCGCGGAATAACCGGTACATCGACGAAATGGCCGCGCTGGCAAGGCGCGGAATAGCAGCATACGCGAATCTGGCGCAACCGATCGGCGGGCGGAAGGTAGCCGATTCCGGCCATGCATTGCAATCCCCTGTATGCGCATATATCCGATATACGACGATGCCTCCCCCGCCCGCGATGGGCAGAGGAGGCATCATCATGATATCCCGATGAACCCCCTTCCTTAGCGGGCGAGCCCCGCATCGGCAAACTGCCGGCTCCGTGCATCGTGCCGGATCAGGCTTCCCATGTCGGCCGTCCTGAAACGATCGGCGCCGATCCGCAGATCGTTGCTGAGGTAGAGGCTGGCGCGGCTTCCGTAGGTGCGATCGAGCGCACCGGCCAGATCCTTGCCGTCGACCTGCCCAAGGCCGAGCCTGCCGAGCACCGATGTCCCCATCTCCCGCTGCACGAACGGTCCCCGGTAGACGATCAGCGTCGGCGTTGCGCCGCGCACGCCGGCCTCGCTGGAGACGCCCGGCATCAACGGATCGAGCGCCGTGGCAAGCTCCGAGGGGATCGCCCCGCCGGCCAGATACTCCGCCATGCTCTTGCCGTCCACCCGCACCGTCCGCTTGCCGATCGCCACGTCGGCGATGCCATCCGATCCGACGCGCGGATAGATCACCACGCGGTCGGCTTTGGTTGCCTGAAGCGCCAGCGCGGCGGCGGCATCATCCATGACGCGGATGGCCTTGACGCCACGATCGGTGAACTGCAGATCGCGCGCCCCCCGGTTCCAGAGCTCGACTCCCTGCGGGGTCTCGGTCAGCATCAGCGTCCCCCGACGGCCGTTCAGGTAGGTGACAACGCTCTTGGGCGCGGCATCACCGCTGAGAACCTCGGCCATCTGCTTCTGCGCGTCGGGACGGAACTCCGCAAGCTGGCGGAGGACTCCCTCATCGACCGCAAGACGATCGCCGAGCTCCGGCGCCCAGCGTCCGGTGGCCGGACGTCCGGCATAGCGCTGGTAGGAGCGGATCTGCGCGGCCAGATCCTCATGAAGGCTCTTCCCCTCGCGATCGGCAAAGCCCATCGAGCGGAGGCGTCCGCGGAGCTGCTCATCGTTGCGCGCAAGCTGCTGGATGGTGCGGGCATCGAGCTCGCCGCTCGGCGTAAGACCATTGTCGCGCTGGAACTGCATCGTCGCGCGGCTCTGGCGGTCGGCATTGTAATCCCATACCGAGCCGTCGTCGTAGCCGAGCACGGCAAGTCGTCGCTCGGCGGTCGTATAGGCCCACACCTGATTCTGCCGGGTATCCTCATCGACATTCTTCATCTCGAGCGCCTTCAGCGCCAGAGGGTTGACCGCCCCGGCCGGACGATCCCAGAGCACCAGCGGCCCGTTGAGCGCGATGGAGATCGGCTCGCTGGTCCGGTTGGTGAACAGCACGTTGAGCTGAAGCGCCTTCACCGACACGGCTCCCTGCGCGATGGCATCGCTGAGACTCATCGTGGCGCCGCTGGCGGTGCGGACAACGGCGGTGTTGTTCCCGGCCAGCACATTGTTGAACTTCGTCACCCGGCGGGGAGCGATCAGATATTTGTCGAAACAGTAGCCGCCCAGCTTCGCCGACCCGTTGGCCGAGAGCTTCATCACCGCATCGTCTCCTCCCGGAATGGTTCCCGGGGCCGTCTCCTCAGCGGGACTGGGGATGCCGATACGTTGTGGCGGGGTCGAGTCTGCACCCGCCCCATCATCTTCGATAAGTCCCTGGAGCGTCGACTGACCACTGGAGATCGATGGGAATGTGGCCGAGACGAAGAGAGCCAGGATAAGGAGCATCGAACGTTTCACGGTGTACCTCCCTGCAAGTAAGTAATGATTGTGGATGCCGGACGTACCGGCGCTTCACGCGGAGCCTGCAACCCTGCCATCGCGATGGCAGGGCCTCCCCCGGAAGTCGTGTCGGATACCGATCATGGCGACATCCATATGTCTGAACGCTTGGGGCACGCCGAGCACTCCACGGTCTCTGGCCGGGCAGGCCGCCATGGGGTATCGTGCCATGTTCCGCTCGGTGATTGTGACGACCACCGATGACGAAGGTTCCCGCCGGACCGCGCCGCGAGGAAACTACCCCGATAAACGAGCCGGCAAGAGGGGGAATGAAACAGCCGATGAAGAGAAGATGTGGGGAATTGGAAGAGATTCGGGGATGAAGCAATATCGGGTGGCGATGCCCCAAAGGACTACGGAAACGGGCCGGAGATGGAGAGCGGAAGAAGAGCGGGGACCTACAAGCACTCCGGCGCATCGCGCTGGCTCGAAGCCGCAGCGATGCGCCGGGGGAGGCAAATGTTGACGATGATCTTAGTTGGAGTAGGCGGCCGAGACGGTGAAGCTGCCGGTGTAGCTGCCCCGCTGCTGCTGCGACGTCGGCGTCACCGACCCGCCGATCCACAGGTACGCCTGACCGTTGCCGTCGTTGTTG
>Ga0164241_10000990_pt1 | contig 40144 bp, 33 predicted proteins | sample OricomyardsoilBY_FD_108780 | JGI IMG/M metagenome (GOLD analysis project Ga0164241, IMG submission 108780) | Backyard soil microbial communities from Emeryville, California, USA - Original compost - Back yard soil (BY) | ecosystem: Environmental > Terrestrial > Soil > Unclassified | place: USA... | reverse complement strand
CCCTGGTTATCGTAGAAGAGAACCGTGCCATCTTCATGAATTTCAGGATCGTGAGCGTCGTTGATGCGCACGTCGTTGCTGGGCAAGTAAGTAAAATCGCCCGTCGTCATACTGTCGATACCGGCCCCCATTTGCCACTCGACGTCTTCGGCACCCTCTCGATTGAACTTGTAGAGCCCCTGCCAACGGCAGTTCAGGTAAACATCGTTCGCGACTTCATCGATGGTAACCGAGTTGGGGTGACACCAATCATTGCGACTTTGCGGGGGGGTGATGTGGTCGAACAAGCTCCACTCCCAAACCACTTGGTTCGTCGGCGAAAGCTCCGTCACCGTCGCGCCTCCGCCGCTCTCGCGAGTCACCACGTAGTTGCCGTTCTTGAGCTTGCCAGCATGATGGGTGATAGGATCACTGCCGCCATTCGTGGGCCCGGTCCAAACGACATCTCCGCCCCAAGTGACCTCAACAGGTGTGGCTGCCCCCGAAGCGCCCACCAAGATATTGCCGTTGTCGAGGAAATCACTGGAAATATCGCCGCGGCTGTCGGCATTTTTCCCATGCACGTAATACCAAACGGGCTGCCCCTCTTCGTCGACGACGAGGATTAGCGCGGGCTGCGAAGACTGCACGCCGCCGAGGCTCGTGTTGCCGCTGCCAACCTGGATGTTGGTCAGGGTCCAGCCGCGACTCATTTTGTCGGGCTTATGGGTAACGACGCTGGCCTCGGTGGGATAGCCCGCTGGCAGTGCGCCCGTCGTGCATGTGCCTTCGGTGCTCCCGCTCGCCGTGGCAGTCGTGGATACGGCCTTGATCTTGTACGTTGACTCCGGATGCATGCCCATAGCGAGCACCTGATGCTCGGTAACTAACTCATCATCGACGATGTGAAGCGTGTAGTCGTCGCTTCCGAACTGGACTTCTGAGTTCGCGGGTTCGCTCGTGCTCCAACGCACGAAACACGACAAGTTCATCTTCGCGTTCAGTTCAACCTCAAGGCCCGAGAGTGTCAGCGAAGCCAGCGCTGCACCCCCAGCACCTGTTTCACCCGTTCTGCCACCTGACGCACTAGCCGCGCCGCCGACCGCATTCGCCGCACCCCCAACTGCCGGGCCCCCGGCGTTAGTGCCACCCGCACCCCCTACGGCCGCGGTGGAGCCACCTGAGGATGGTTGGAAGCCCCCGCTGGCGACGGCAGCCTGGCCCCCCGCCGAACCCTCGGACCCGCTCGGGCCGCTTCCACAGGAGGGTAGAAAACCGAGCGCGCCTATGAGCCCCCAAAGGCCCGCCGAAACCCATCGCATGTCGTCGCTACCGGTAACCTCGACAGACAGAGCCCAGGCTCAATGGGGGCCGGCCAGACCATTTTGTGCGCTCTGAGCCACTCACAGCGCACGAATCAGTTCTGGGTGCGTATCAAGGCCCGTCGACGCGACTCAAGCGAACGGGCACCGGTACGGCTCAGGGCGTGGCCACGGACGAAACCGCATCGGGTTCGTCCGCTTCGATCTCCTCGTCAGGTTCGGCCGCTCTGCGTCGAATATGAAACTGCACGCGGCGGTTTGCGGCGCGACCCTCATCCGTCGTGTTGCTCGCAATCGGAACGTCGGGGCCACGTCCGCTCGTCACCATACGTTCGCCCCAGATGCCTTTCTTCATCAGGTATTTTTTGACGCTGTCCGCGCGCCTCTGGCTCAGCTTTCGGTTATTCGGAGCGTAGCCGCGATCGTCGGTGTGCCCCTCGATGTCGACGAGTTCGATCTCCGGGTGCCCCGCCAGCACCTCCGCCACTGCGTCGAGAAGCTCGTGGCTGCTCTTGTTGATTTCGGCGCTATTGGTCGCAAATTCAACACGTTCTTTAATCTTCAGCTCGCCAGCCGTGATCTCGACGCGAGGGCAACCGTTGATGGTGGGATCGGGATTCGGTTTGCCGGCGCCCATGGGGCAAGCGTCGTCTTCATTGAGAATGCCATCGCCATCCAAGTCCGGGTTGGGCGGTGGACAGCCATTTTTCCGAATGTCGTCGCTCTTAATTCCAGCGTCCATCGGACACGCATCCTCGCTGTCTACGATTGCATCGCCATCGCGATCCCCCGGCGGCGGACACGGAATGGGTTCCGGCGGAGCGGGCGGCGGCGGTGGCGGCGGCGCTGGCTTCTTCGGCACCGGGAACCAAACGAGACGTAAGAGCCCCCGCACCTCGGGCGTGCCGAAAGCGTCGGTGAGGCCCGGGCCGGCCGCAGCGCCGAGCAACACGTCGTGAATTCGATAGGAAAAAGAACCGAGCAGCTCCTGCGGCACCGTACGTGGATCGAAGCTGCTGTCGTTGACTATGCCCGCGCCGCCGTACCACTCAACGCCGAGAAGCGCCTTCTTCTGCGCAAAGCGAGCGCCGATGGTAGCGCCGTAGGTGAGCTCGTTGCCAACCTCAACGTCGTCGACTGTAGTTGAATCGAAATGCCCATTGATGCCAAAGCGTGCCGAATAGGTGAACCAGCCCAAGTCGCCTGCAGCCAGCAGGCGGCCACCGAGCTGCGTGGAATCGTCCGACATATAAGCGGATCGTGAGCCGGTCGGTAGCCGTACGCGCGCTCCGACAGCGAGCGAGAAGGCGCTTTGATACTCACCCACTAGGCGCAGATCGGAGCCAATCCGAAGATCGCCCATGGCGTTGTCGCTGGGCGCTGGATACGTCACTCCGCCAATCGTCGCCGCTTCCCCTTCGTTCCAGACGGCGAGCGGCAGGTTCATGTCGATGCGCCATCGGTCCCAAAGGTTCACGGCTGCGCCCAGGTGCAGGATCATTTGGTTCTCGACCGGGGCAGCCAGCGTATTCCCATCTAGATCCTTAGCGACCAGAGCATTTCGAGAATAGCTACCCGTGACGCCTAGCGCCCCTCGTCCGTGGCCACGGAAGTCGAGCGCATCGCCATCAAACCAATCACTGCCGACGACGGCTGGATCGAACCTATCCAGGGCAAAGCCCTCCTGCGCCACGGCAATTCCATTCGCAAAGCACACAAATGCGGCTGCCAAGAGGCTGTGTAAGTATGAGTTTTTCATTAGAATTTTCATCTAAGCGACCCTCCGTCGACGAGCGACGACGAACCCGAGGGCCCCCAGCCCTACGAGCCAGGCCAGATTTGCGTTGCCTGGTGCACCCACGCTGCAGCCGCCACCCGTCAGCGTACCCTCCGTCATGCCCCCGCCGATTCCATTCGCTCCGCCCGAGGCAGGAGCGCCAGCGTTTTCGGCTCCGCCTTGTCCGCCCATGCCTCCTTCACCGCCTTGCCCATGTCCATCCGGAACAGGAGGCATGCACGTGCCCGTTGCTTGATCGCAATATCCGCTTGCGCAGACGACGTTGCTCATACAACCCCCACCATTCGGAAGCAGGCAGTCGCTAGCGCAAGCGTCACCGTCGACGACGTTGCCATCATCACAGCCTTCGCCCCCCTCGAGCAGGCCGTTGCCACAGATACCCTTCGCTGCGCAGATTCCACCACCTAGCGCGTTGCAGAGCTCGCTGCGGCAGCGATCATTGTCCGTGCAAGAGCGACCGTTCTCTGGGTCACAGAGTTCATCCTCTGGGTCACAGTAGCCCGACATACATTCGTTATCACGACCGCACTGCCCGCCAGGAGGAGTTCCACAGGTGCCGCTCGCACACACACCTCCCGCGCACTGGTCGTCGCTTTCACACGCCTCACCGCGTTCGATACCGCAGATCTTAGTATCGGCCCGGCACGTCCCGCTCTGACAGAACTTATCTTCGGTGCAGGCTTCGCCGGGTTCGAGGCCGCATGCGCCATTTTTACAGATGCCGTTAGCGCATTCGTCGTCGCCTGTGCAGGCTTGGCCCGGAGTGCCGCGGCACTCTTGCGTCTTCGAGTCGCAGCTGAGGGACCGACAGCCTAGCCGCGTCAGACAGAAGTCGCCCTTCTGGCCTCCGCAGGCGCCATCGCCCGCGCAGCGCGTCGCAGCGCATTGGCTGTCATTTGTGCACGGCTTGTCCATTCCACCCAGACAGATCCCGTCCTCGGAGCATCGATGACTCCGGCATTCGACGTGGTCGCCACATTCTTTACCATCGACCAGGCCGCAGCGAGCCTCATCGGGATCGCAGACCATACCGCCGCGACATTCGGTATCCACCGAACAGCTTTGGTCAGGAGCTCCGCCGCAGTGGTGGTCTATGCCGCAGCGACCCGTCTCGCACTCGCTATCGACTCCGCAACCCTTGCCGTCTTCGAGCAAGCATCGCGAGCTGCAGCCATCCCCGCTCACATTGTTTCCGTCGTCGCAGACCTCGTCGATGGTTTCATCCTCAAAGAGGACACCCGTTTCGATCAGCCCATTGCCACACTGTTGAGTGGGCTCACAGTTGCCACTGCCCACCGTATTGCAGACAGAGTCTATCTCGCAGTCGGGTGTATCGAGGCAGGGTAGCCCAATCTCGGTGTGGCAAGTCGAATCGCAGCCATCAAAGTTTTCTAGATTGCCATCATCACAGACTTCTGTTCCTTCGAGGAAGCCATTGCCGCAGGCGTCAGGCGGGACGCAAGTGTTACCACTTGGATTGCACAAGGCAGACGTGCAGTCGCTCGGTCCTTGGCAGGGTCCATCGTTTTCAACGAGGCACGCGGAGCTACAACCGTCGCCAGCTACCACATTGCCATCATCGCAAGACTCACCTGTCTCTAACTGCCCATTGCCGCACGTCTCGGCGGGTTCACAGGCGCCAGGAGAGCCGCCCGTAACGTCGCAAACTCCGACACATTGGGCCGAGTCTGTGCACCCCTGACCGCCGCCAAATAAGCACGCGTTGCTACAGGTATCGCTGTCGACCGCGTTTCCGTCATCGCACGCCTCCCCTGTCTCAACCACGCCGTTGCCACACACGTTTTTGGGGACGCATGCGCTAGCGTTGCAAATGCCTGTGCTGCACTCGGCCGGGTCCACGCAAATCACACCACCGCCGGGTTCGCCTTTGCAGTTCGGGCCGCAACCATCACCCGGCGTGCGATTGCCATCATCGCAGGCTTCGCCCGTTTCAAGCTCACCATTGCCGCAAACGTCGAGCGGCATGCAAATATCGGGGCCCAGGGTATTGCAGAGGCTCGAACTACATTCCTCATCGTCCGTGCACGCACTACCGTCCTCGCCAAGGCAAGCTGCGTCACAACCATCGCCTACCGTCGTATTGCCGTCATCACAGACCTCGCTGCCTTCGACGAGCCCATTGCCGCAGGTGTTGGTCGGCGCGCACGAGCCTCCACCCAGGAGGTTACAAATCCCGGAGCTGCACTCGACGTTCCCGGTACAGGGAGCCCCGTCTTCCAACTTGCAGCCGGCATCACAACCGTCCCCAGACGCCGTATTACCGTCATCGCAGACCTCGCTACCTTCCACATGGCCGTTGCCGCAAACATTGGCGAGCTCGCAGTCTAGATCGCTTTCGGTGTCACAGACCTCGACGCAATCGCTGTCTAGACTGCAATTCGCACCAGCTCCCAGTAGGCAGGCATTCGTGCACCGATCCGAGTCGACGCTATTGCCGTCATCACAGACTTCGCTGCCTTCGACTACGCCGTTTCCGCATTCATCAGCCGGAACGCAGGTGTGGCTGCCGCGCCGATTGCAGACCAACCCCACACCACACTGCAGGCTGAGCACGCAGCTTTGGCCCTCTTCAAGCTTGCAAGCGGCGTCACAACCGTCTCCGGTGAGTAGGTTGCCATCATCGCACCTCTCGAGCCCCTCGCGCTTGCCGTTGCCGCAAACATTTCCGGCTGCGCAGTTGCCGTCCGCCGCATTGCAGATCCCGGAGACACATTCGCTGGAGGTGCTGCAACCGGCTCCGTCCGTCCACAGACAGTTGGCCCCACAGTCATTGCCATCGTCAACGGTATTTCCGTCGTCGCAGACCTCGCCAGAATCCACTTGGCCGTTGCCGCAGACGCCGCCGTCCTCGCAAGTCGAGGAGCCATTTTCTGCTAGGTCGCAGGTGAGAGATTCGCAATCGCTATCCTCACCGCAGCTCGCTCCGCCTTCGCCGGCGCAATTGGCCGAGCAGTCGTCTCCGCTGACCGTGTTTCCGTCGTCACAACTCTCTCCTTCTTCTACGACCCCATTGCCGCACGCGCCCACGGGTTCACAGTCGCCAGGCGAGCCAGCCGACATATCACAAATGCCTGATATGCACTGAAGTGCGTCCGTGCAATCGAAGTCATTCTCAACGCGGCAGCTCGATGAGCAGCCATCGCCGTTGTTCTTATTGCCGTCGTCGCAGGCCTCTCCTGATTCTTTGGCGCCGTTGCCGCACACATTTTTGGCAGCGCAGGTATTGACCGCGGCGTTACAAACGCCCGCGCATTGGTTGGGCCCAGTACAAGGGCGACCATTGCCGAGCTTGCAGTCATTGGTGCAACTGTCCGTGTTGGTCAGATTGCCGTCATCACATACCTCGTTGCCCGCGACGATGCCGTCTCCGCAGATCGGCGAACACGGACCGAGAGCGCCGCTACAGGAGAAGCCAGGCTCGTAACTACAAACCGGGCTGCAACCATCGCCCGCCGCGATCCCCCCATCGTCGCACTGCTCGCCGATGTTGACGGCGCCGTTGCCGCAAGTGGCAAAACAGGTCGTACCGGGCGCGGGACAAACGTTGCCCGGCTCAACGGTGCAGGTAGCACTGCAGCCGTTGCCGTTCGCGGCAGGTGAAGCCGTATCGTCGCAGGCTTCGGTCCCGGCCACCACGCCGTCGCCACATTGGGTCACGCAGGTCGTCCCCGCGCCGCTACCTGTGCAATGGTAACCGGGAACTTCTTTGCAGTTCGAAGAACATCCGTCGCTATCGTTCACGTTGGCGTCGTCGCAGTCTTCCCCTGCGTCTACGGTGCCGTTGCCACAGCTCAGCACGCAGTTTCGCCCGCTTTCATTGCAAACGTAGCCGCTCTCCGGCTTGCACTCCGAGTTGCAGCCATCGCCCGAGATCAGATTGCCGTCATCGCAGCGTTCGCCCGCGTCTAAGTCGCCGTCGCCGCAAGTTTTCTTACAAGGCTCGCCAGGTTCCGGGCACGAATAGCCAAGCTCCAGTGTACAGGCGACTGTACAGCCGTCGCCCGAGGTCCGGTTTCCATCGTCACACTGCTCACCCGAGTCGAGCACTTCGTTCCCGCACAGGTGCTCACAAACGGAGGGGCTCCCCGAACAAGAATAACCACCTTTGATGCGACAATTGGGCTCGCAGCCGTCCGCAGGATAGGTGTTTCCGTCGTCACACTCTTCGCCGGCAACGAGCACGCCATCACCGCAAATCGGCTGGCAAGGCTGGTTCGGTGTCGCGCAAGTGTAGCCCGGCTCGACGCGACAATAGGTCGAACAACCGTCTTCGTTGGTCTTGTTGCCGTCATCGCATTGTTCGCCGGGGTTCAGGATGCCATTGCTGCAGGTAGGCGCGCATTGGCTTGGATTTCCGACGCAACCGTAGCCCTCCTCGATGCCGCAGCTCGACGAACAGCCGTCGCCCGACTCGGTGTCGCCATCATCGCACTCTTCACGCTCACTGACGCGACCGTCTCCGCATAAGTCATCGTAGGCGTCAGCGAGAATATAACGCGCACCCGTAGGCCCATCGAAGACGGGGTTATTGCAAACCTCAACGCGATTGTTCCCCAGCAGCCATTTGGCCGAAGAGCGGATCTCGCGCAGCACCATCTTCTGCCACGGTTGTCCGCCTTCAGGAGTTAGTAGGATGGGCGCAGCCGTCTGCTGCCCGTTGACGCTAACGCTCTGAAAATCATTGTCGTTGAAGGTGGCTAAGACCATACGAAACTGGTCGAGCCGGAAGGTCGAAGGGATGGTGAAGTCCTGATAAACGCAGCCTGGACGATCCGAGGGCGAGTGGCCTGTGTAGTTGCCGATCGTCCAGGAAGTTTGACTAATCGTAGGCCAATCACGGGCGAGCTGGCTCTCGGAGAGCACGTAAGCTCGATGCTCATCGAGACTGTACGACCAATGCGGATCGGTGCCGCCATTCAAGACGTGCCCGGTCTCATCCACACCGGTGTTGAAGAAGATGATGCCCGAGAGCAAACAGCGCGAAGGTTCGCCCTTACAAGCGTAGGCCGGCTCTACCTCGCAGAGCCGCGTGCAGCCATCGCCGTCAAAGCGGTTGCCGTCGTCGCAGATCTCGTTTTGCCACGCGGGCCAGAGCTTCAGTTCAACTACGCCGTTGCCGCACGACGAATAGTCGCATTGCGAAGTGCAACCGCCGCCCGGCGACGACGTGCTGCTGACGTCGCAAGCCTCACCGCTGTCGAGCCGTCCATTCCCGCAAGCACTCTGGGCGGAGCAGGCTTTTCCCGGCACCCAACAGTAAAAATTTGCCTCACGCACGCCGGCGTTCGAACAGCCGTCGCCGCTCTTCGTGTTACCGTCGTCGCACTCCTCGCCCGGTTCGACTTTGCCGTTTCCGACGCTGGATACAGCTAACTCCTTCTGCGCGACGTCCTCTTCAACGACCTCAGGTCGGGAAGAACAACCCAATAGAACGAGCCACATGACAGCGACCGCCCAGCGGCCGCCCTCTCCCCAGACACGCGATGACATGGCGAGATGATGCCCATTTTTTAGCGAAGCGTGAAGAATCTCGCCGCCGCCACAGGCCGCCGGGTCAGTTTTGCGCCGCTGCCGAGAGGATGCTCGCTTGAAAACAACTCGCTCGATTGGAGGACCGGCGCGAGGCGCGACCCCGCAGAACCGGGGCCTTTACCGCACCAAGTACACCAAATAGAATCCCAATCCGACGTCCAGTCCGAAATAGGCCGAAGCGCTATGGTCCGCCAGTAGATCGGTTGAGCGCTTCGGGAGCGAGTCGGGTCCGCTATAGCTGCCGAATCCAAGGTCGAGGTTGAACGAGCTCCTGAGTGCGAAGTGCTGATTCAGCTCAAGATCGGCGAAGAAGGCGCCGCCGAATAGCGGCCCCCAGATTTGCCCTCCGCTCTCGTCCTTCTGAGGACCTCGAATGCCATTCAGGTAGATGGCACGTGCCCCGAGCGACGCGCACAGCCCCACGGTCACGACAGGCGCCACAGGGAAAGGTGTGCAGCCGGTGAGCGCGAATACGATCGTCGACGCGCCAAGTTCAGAATTGGGTTCGCCGTAGTCGCCGCTCAGTGTGCCCTTGGCGCGCGGCCCGAGGTAGAACCTGTCGGTAAGCCGCCACAGTGCGATGCCTTCGAACCCGAGGCGCGGCTGCGCATAGGAGGCAGCGGCCAACACGGGACCCAAACTGAGCGCGAAGGCGGGTGAAGCGCGGGAGCGTGTTTCGCGCTCCTGTTCGGTGCGGAGCGCCGAGCGCACCCCTTCGGCAATTTTAACGGGCAGAGCCTCTGGATGCTCGACGTCTTCCAGCCGGGTTTCGACTAGTACGTCGCCCGAGCGGCGCACGTAATATTTGCTTCGCCCTTCCTCCAAAAGCACGATCACCGCGTCTATTTTGCGGGCTCGGAGCCTAGCCAGCGACGAATTGACATCGTCGTCCCGCTCCACCGAATAGTCGAGCAAACTGAGCTCTTCATCGACGCGCAGCGCGCTGGCCTCGCTAGCAGAGCCTGAAACGACGACAACGCGCCCCGAGCTCCCCTCAGACCAAGAGCTGATTGTTAGAACAAGAGCGAGCGTGCTCGCGCCGAAGAAGCGCCTGAGGGATAGCGTTCGAGGTATTCTCGAGCCCATTTCTTTCCTTGTGCGCTCGTGCCCCCTAGCTCCAAAAGGCGCGCCCACGCTTGCTCCGCAAAGGTGCCAGTTGGAGCTTCGCGAAGGTATGTTTCGAACCACTTCTGTGCCTCAGCTCTTTGCCCAAGCTGGTCGTGCGCGATTTTTCCCAAATAAAACGCGGATTGTCCACGCTCACCTCGTGCTTCTCGTAGCGCGACCAAGAGCTGCTGGGCAAAACGCGGTGAGCCTTCGAGCCGCGCCGCTTGCGCGAGAGAGAGGAGTGAGGAGGTCGAACCGCCCTCAAGCAGTCTGGCAGCGCCGAGCCCCTCGGCGGTACGCACGGCTAGCTTTCGGTCACCCGAACCAAGCAGCACCTGCCAGCTTGCGTTCTTTTCGGTAGCGGGCACGGGGCCCGTCTTGCTGGCCGCGAGCGTACCGAGCGGGGCCGCTTCCGCGGCCTCTGGTTCGACCGCCGCACCCACCATAGCTCCAGCGGTTGCGTTCGAATCAAGCGCGCCCCTTCCGGCCCTACCGGGTTCACTCACCTCCGCCGTCACCGCATCTAGCCGCAAGAACTCGCCCGGACCCACCTTCCTAGGAGCCGCGAGGCCAGGTCCGGTGACTACTACCCCACCCTCGAGCAAAACGAGCTCCAGGTGCTTCGAGCTTGCATGATAGGCCAAATCGAATTGAGTACCGGTGACTCGGATTTCGAATGGCCCCGCCTGGAAACGGTAGTCGGTGGCTTCGCCATGCACCACATGGACGTGGGTACGGCCGTCGCCCAGTTGCACCCGAGTTTGCTGAGGACTCGCGGCTTCCACCTTGACCTCAGTATTCGGAAAAAGAGCTAGATTACTACCGTCCGCGAAGTGCACCTGGCGCGTCTCTTCGCCCGTCTTCACCCACCTGCCGACAATGCTGCTCTCACTGCCATCGATGTGCGCAACCTCTTCCCCCTCATGAGGGACTCCCCGCCCAAAATAGAGACCGATAACCAAGGCGAAGCTGCCGACGGTCGCCATGGCCATCCATAGTCGCGGCCTCCGACGCGCGGGCGACTCACGCAGGCGCAGCGCAACCCTGCCGAGGAGAGCGTCCTCGGCATTCTCTGCTTCGGCGCGCTCGAGCTCAGCGCACAAACGTTTGGCGGCGAACCTCATGGCGCCTCCTCTTCGTCGAAGTACGAGTCGAGCCGCGGTTCGCGCCTAGCCAACATCTCGAAGCGCCCCTCGGCCTTGGTGAGTCGACGCTTGGCGGTCGCCAGAGACACACCGAGACTGTGAGCGACCTCGGTGAGCTCTTGTCCTTCCAAATGACGCAAGGCGAAAGCTAGATGCTCGTCCGCTGGGAGACGTGCGAGCACCCGATACACGGCGTGGCAGGCGTCGCGCGCCACAAAGTCGACCTCGGGCAGGCTTACCTCAGGCAGCTCGCTCGGTTCCCAAAAGTAGAGCCAGCGACGCGCTTTGCGACGCCGAATGGCGCGATAGGCGGTATGGACCGCGATCTTTCGCAGCCAGCCGCCGAGAGCTAGGGGGTCTTTCAGCGACCCGACACTTCCTAGGGCCTCAAGGAAGACGTCCTGGAGCACATCTTCCATGTCAACGTGGCGATCGTGGCCGAGTACCCGCCTCAGCAGGCGGAGAGTGGAAGCGGAGTACCGCTCGAAGAGGGCGCTCCCAGCCCAGGGTTGCCCGTCTTTGAGGCCCTGGACAATGACCAGCTCCGGGTGCAGCGGCACAACCGAGGCGTGGCTCGGGGCTGGCTGGTGCACGGACCTAAGCATCATGTCAGGTAAGGTGACGGTCATTGCTCCAGACGGTTCAAAAATCGCCCTTCAATATGTCACGCGCTCAGGCAGCCCGCTACTCCGTCGATTTTTGAGCCGCACACGATGGGGAGGGTCACCTACCCCTCATGAACTTATTGTCTCGAAGGCACCTGCGGCCCTTCCTGGTGGCTGGTCTATGCGGGGTAGCCACCGTGGCTTGCGGGTCAACCCCCGAGGGCAGCACCGACGACCTGACGACTGACGATGGCCTCGATGGAATGAGCGACGATTTCGGTAGCGAGGACGACGGCTCGTCGACTGGCGACGGCTCCGCCAGCGGCGGCTCGGGAAAAGATGGCCTCGACCCCAACGGCGACTGTCGCTCGATTGGCCTCGCCGAAGGCTGTTCGGGCGAGGTCTTCGAGGGCGAAGCGGCGGCGCTTGACCTATTGTTAGTGTTCGATGAATCGGGCTCCATGTCTACCCAGGTAGACGAAAAAACAGGAGAAACGCGGCTCGACATTGTGCGCGGCGCCCTCGATTCGTTCTTGCGTGACCCGGACAGCACCGGCATCGGCGCGGCCCTCAGCTATTTCGGACATCTGCCGCTCGGGGAGACGAGCTGCGACGCCACAGACTACCAGAAGCTTGCCGTTCCGTTTGGCATTCTGCCCGACCATGCGGACGACTTGCTCGACTCGCTCCAGACCCAAATGCCCACAGGTGAGACGCCGACGGGCGCCGCCATTCGCGCCGCGTGCGAACTCGCTGTCGAACATCGGAAAGACGCCGAGGGCGCCGTCACGTCGATCTTGCTGGTGACAGACGGCGAACCCAAGGCCCCGCTCAGCGCGCCCGAGTGCGACCCAACACTCGACGATGCTGTCGAAGCCGCCAAAACCTGCTCTGACGAGACGGGACTCGCCATTTACGTGCTGGGCGTGGGCCCTTCGCTCACGAACCTCAACCAAATTGCTAAGGCCGGCGGCACCGAGACGGCCTATTTGGCCGAGCTCGACAATCGCGACCAGGTGCTTGATGCCCTGCAGCGTATCCGCATCTCCGCGCAAATTCCTTGTGGCTTCGAGCTTGCCCCTAGCATTTCGGGAGCGGAGCTAGACTATCAGGCCTCAACCGTCGCGTATGTCGAGGCAGACTGCACGCATGCGGGCATCACGCGCACAGAAGGCCCCGAAGGGTGCGACGAAGAAGCACGCGGTTACTACTTCGACAATCCCGAAGCGCCGACGCGTATCGACCTCTGCCCTGCAACCTGTTCAGAGGTGCGCGCCCAGGGGCAGCAGCTCTTCTACTCGATTGGCTGTCCGCTCGAGGTCGACGTTTATAAGTAACAACTCTTGGGCTGTGCCGCCGCGGGCCTATGCCGCTCTTCACTCGCCTCCTCTTCTCAGACGACTCCGCTAGCCGAGCTTTATCGTGAGCGACTCACAAACTACCACCAACGCGAAAGCCATTCTTATGACCAAACCGACCCTTCTCCTCCGAGTCTCTGCCGTGGCTTTGCTGCTCGGCCTAGCCAGCGCTGCCTGCGGCAGCGCTGATAAACCCAAGGGAGGGAACTCCCCGGACGACGATGAGAAGGCCGGGGCAGACGATAGCCCGGGCAATGGCTCGGGTAACGGTTCGGGCGATGGGAAAACGAACGATGGCCGGCAGCTCATCCCGGTGACGCCGATCGTGGGTGGAGGCACCACCGCGGGTCCGCTTAAGCCGGGCTGCGGCCCCGAAACAGCCGACGAGTGCGCACCTCCGGGAGGCGGCTGTAACGACTCAGGCTTTCTAGACGGCGACGTCGAAGTCGTCGACGCCGGCGTGCAGTGTTTCTTTGGTGACACCACCAAGACGACGCCTTCGGCGACGGTGGAGCACATTACTGAGGTCAACCAAGGATCCGAATATGTGCATGTTCGCGTCACGTTCGATCCAGACTTCGTCGACACGGTTTACGGCGAATGTTCCGCGGAAACTGGGTGGTCGAAGGGCGCGGCTATGGAGCCGGCCGACGACATGACTCCCCCCGACAAACCGAATGACGCGCCAGACATGCCCGATGCGCCAGACAAACCCAAGCCCGAGAAAGAGCCAAAAGACGGACATACCTTCAAAGATCTGGTCGGCAGCGATCACGTCGAGCTCATGCTCTACAACTGCGACGACGACCTCTCGATGCACATGAAGGTCGACTTTGTATCCGAAGACGCGACTCGTGCCTGCGGCTATGGCACCCTCGGAGTGGACGGTGGGGAAGGCCAAATGATCGTCGGCGAGGCCTCCGATGTCATTGCCGTCAGCACATCGCTCGACCGTGACTTGAATGGATGCGGCTATTGCGTAACGGAGGATTCACCCTGTCCAGAGGATCCGAGCACCTATTCGAGTAGCACCGCCGCTCCCGAATGGGACTTCCGCATGGTCTACGAACTTTGGATTCGGCGCGACGCCTTTGGGTCAGCCGGCTTCTGCCAGGCGGACATCGACTTCGTGCACGCTTCGCCTTCCAAAGCATCTTCCAATACCATCCTCGTCGAGCCCAACGATTGCCCACCTCCACCCGGCGGCGATTGCCCCATCGACTTTGAGCTCTTCCTCTCGAGTGAAGGCGAATACATCTGCGTTGGCCCACCGAGCGACGGCGGCGAGTGTCCAGACGGCTACACGTTCGACCTCACGAGCGAAGGCGAGCTGTGCGTGCCTGAGTAGGCCACACGGCGGTACGGCTGGCCGCGCATTGCACGGTCGTCGCCTTCGCTAGGGCGCCTGGCCAATGCCGGCTCCCTGGCGCGAGGGACGTCTCGTCGCCCCGGGCGGGGGGCTCGGCCCGCCAGGTTCACGCACCCCTCCGAGTGCACTTCGACGAGCCCGTTTCCGCGAGCCTAGCCAAGCGCAAGAGCTTTAGCGCAACGCAAGAGCTTTAGCGCAACGCATGAGCTTTAGCGAAGCGCATGAGCTTTAGCGAAGCGCAACGCAACGCAACAGCTAGCTTGAAACTCGAACGGAAGCGCTCTCTCCGCGCAGATTCGGCTATGTAGATTGACAGTTGTAATTTGAACGGCCTAAGTTCGCCGCGGCTTGGAGGAAGTTTGAGCAATCAACTGTGGCATTTGCCGACCATCGGCAGCGGTGTGCGTTTCAATGCGGTGGCGGCGATGGCCATAGGTTTTTTAACCTTCGGGGCTGCCTGCACTCCGACCGCCAGACCCTTACCTGACGTTCCCGGCGAAGCCGCACAAACGGGGCCTAGCCCAGAGGCGGGAGTCGCGAACGATTGGTCCTATCTTGGCACGAACCGGCCAGAAACTTGGGCTCATCTCAACGAAGCTTGGAAGGCCTGCGGCGAGCAAGGGACTCAATCCCCGATTGATGTTCCGGTGGAGACTCTGAGCGCCTCTGCTTCTGCGCTGACACCCACCTCCTCTCCGAGCAAAGACACCGCCCAAGCCGCTCCCGCTCAAATTCGGAGCGAGCTCGGCGCAGTCACGGTCCAGGCCTCCAGCGATGGTCGGCTCGTTACCCTTCAACCCAGCCAATCACAAACCATTACGCTCGATGGAAAACTGGCATCGCTGCAACGTATCGAACTGCATAGTCCCGCAGAGCATAAGCTCGGAGGCATCTTGTTCGACTTCGAGTTGGTCCTATTCTTTGACGGAGAAACAGGCCCCTTGGCTGCTAGTTTGCTGATGCGGAGAGGCACCGAGAATCCAGCCCTCGGCCCTCTGCTGGAGCTCCCACCCCGCGGCGCCTATCCGAGCCGAGCGCTCGCGGGCGAGTTGAATCTGGATCGCTTGCTGAGCCCCGTCCAACTCGGCTTCGAGTATGTTGGCTCCGCTACCACGCCCCCCTGTACGGTGGGGCTCCGCCGGCTCGTGCTCTCACCAGTCGCTGAGCTGTCATCGGCTCAAGCAGAACGACTGAGCGCTGGGCTCCCGCCCAGTTCGGCCCGCCCCGTTCAAACACTCGGCGACAGGCCCCTCAAGGTACTACCCTTTGTGACGATACCCGTCGTGACCAAAGCGACATCGAAGTCGATCGAACGGATCGACGCCCTAGCACAACAATCCCGATCCGTTAGCGAATCCAACGAGGCGAAACAACATCTATGAACCGTTCAACGTGGATGAGGAGTCTCATCGCGCTCTCCGTACTCGCCAATAGCGCTTGCGGCGGCGAGGGCGAAAAAAAGGCTGCGGAGAAGCTCGAGGTGAGCGTCGTCACCGTCGCCCCGCAGGAAGTCACTCTCTATACCGACTTCATCGGCACTATTGACGGTATCGAGAACGCCGATATCCGCGCGCGCGTGCCAGGCTACCTGGAGGCCGTGCATTTCCAAGAAGGGACTCAGGTTCGTAAGGGGGAGATCCTCTTCACCCTCGATCCTGTGCTCTCTCAGGCCCAAGTGCGTCAGGCTCGCGGTGACTTGGCGATGGCCCAGGCCGCGACGAACAAATCCAAGGCCGATGTAGACCGCCTGACCCCACTCGTGGCGACCAATTCCGTGAGCCGCCAAGAGCTCGACCATGCCGTCGCCGAGAAGCAGTCCGCTGAAGCTCAAACGGTCGCAGCTCAGGGCGCGCTTGCTTCGGCCCAAGCGAACCTCGACTTCACGAGTGTGCGCTCCCCGATCGACGGCATTGTCGGTGTGCGAAAGGTGAGCATTGGTACCTTAGTAGGCCAGGCCGAGCCAACTCTCTTGACCACTGTTTCCCAGCTCGACCCCGTTCGGGTGCGCTTCCCGATCAGCGAGCAACTTTACCTCAAACACGCCACAGCGCTGAATCGACTGGTTATTTCTACGCCGCCTTCGGTTGAGAAAAAACCTGGAGAAAAAGCCAAAAAAGATGCGCCCGAGCCAACGCCGGTTCGCTCCGATCGCGGGCGTACGCTGAAGCTGCAGCTCATCTTGGCCGACGGATCCAAATATTCTGAACCTGGTTGGCTCACGCTGATCGATCGCGCGGTGAGTGTGAGCACCGGCAGCATCTTGCTCGAAGCGCAATTCCCGAACCCGAAGGGCATACTCCGCCCCGGTCAGTTCGCCCGAGTCCGCGCGGCGACGGCCAAGGTTGACCAAGCCATCGCTCTGCCCCAGCGGGCTATCATCGAGCGGCAGAGCATGCATGAAGTGCTCGTGCTAGGGGCGGGCGACAAAGTCGAACGACGCGCCGTCACAGTTGGTGAACAAGTCGGACGGTATTGGCTCATCACAAAGGGTCTCGCGCCGGGCGAAAGGGTGCTCACCGAAGGCGTGCAGAAGGTCCGGCCCGGCATGATTGTTCAGCCCAAAGATGTGCCCCTTGGCGACGTCTCCGCATCGAGCCAAGGCGTCGACGCCCCCACCCCACCTTCGAATAGCCCGCCGCCCGACAGCCCGCCGCCCGACAGCCCGCCGCCGAGTAGTCCAGCTCCTGCCAGCCCGGCTACCGACCAGAGTCCTCCGAGCAAAACCAAGACGCCGCCCCAAGCCGGCAAGGCACAATAACGTGGGTAGCTTTTTCGTTCGACGCCCCGTCGTAGCCATCGTCATCGCCGTGGTCACCGTGATCGGTGGCCTCGTAGCCATGCTGGGCCTGCCCATCGCCCAATTCCCCGACATCGTGCCGCCGGAGGTACGCGTGTCGACGACGTACACGGGCGCTGACGCTCTCACTCTCGAACAATCCGTCGCGACGCCGATCGAGCAAAAGTCGAACGGCGTAGACCGCATGATCTACATGCGCTCCACGAGTTCGAACGACGGCCAGCTCGAGGTGCGCGTCACGTTTGAACCGGGCACGAACCCGGACATGAACAACGTGCTCACGCAGAATCGGGTATCCGAGGCCACCCCCGGCCTGCCCGATCCAGTGAAGCAGTTCGGCGTCACAGTACAAAAGTCGATGGGCATGCCCTTCATGGTGGTGAGCCTCAAGTCACCCCAAGGCTCGCTCGACGCAGACTTTTTGGGCAACTACGCCACTATCAACGTCATCGACCAGCTCGCGCGCATTCCGGGTGTGGGCCGCGTGCAGAAGATGGGTTCGTCCGACTACGCGCTCCGCATTTGGCTGAAACCTGACCATCTCGCGCGTCTTGGGCTAACTGTCACCGACATCACGGACGCTCTTCGCGCCCAAAGTACCGTGAACCCCGCTGGTTTGATTGGTGGCGAGCCTGCCCCCAAAGGCCAGGAACTTACCTATTCGGTGCGCGCTCAGGGCCGCCTCACCACGCCCGAGGAGTTCGGGAACATTATCGTGCGCGAAGAGGCCGACGGCGCCGTCGTTCGCATGAGCGATGTGGCGCGCGTCGAGCTGGGCGTCGAGACCTACACGCAGCTCGGACGCCTCAACGGCGACCCCGCTGCTGTGGTGCTCGTCTATCAAGCACCGGGTTCGAACTCACTGGCGCTTGCCAAATCCGTGAAGGGCACCATGGCCAGCTTGGCCAAGGAGTTCCCAACGGACATGGGCTTCGAGATTAGCCTCGATACGACGCTCCCCATCACAGCCAGCATCAAAGAGATTGAGCACACCCTAGCGGAAGCCATCATTTTGGTGCTGCTCGTGGTGTTCTTATTCCTACAGAGCTGGCGCGCCACCTTGATTCCCCTGCTCACCGTGCCGGTGTCGCTGCTCGGCGCGTTCATCTTGTTTCCTCTGCTCGGTTTCTCCATCAATACGCTAACGCTGTTCGGCCTCGTGCTCGCCATCGGTCTAGTAGTGGATGACGCCATCGTCGTGGTCGAAGCGGTGGAGCATCATATCGAGCACGGGCTCTCCCCTCACGATGCCACGATTCAGGCCATGAAGGAGGTGTCGGGCCCAGTCATCGCCATCGCGCTCGTGCTCGCGGGCGTCTTCATCCCCGTAGCCTTCCTCGGTGGCATCACGGGCAGCATGTATCAACAGTTCGCGCTGACTATCGCCCTGTCTATGGTGTTTTCGGCGATTAACGCCCTCAGCCTGAGCCCCGCGCTGTGTGCGAAATTGCTGAAGCCCCGCTCCAAGGATGCGGGCGGACTCCTGCAAAAGTTCTTCAATGGTTTCAATCGGGGGTTTACCTTCGTAACGGGTAAGTACGTCAACGTAACCCGCGGCCTGGTGCGCAAGGTGATCTTGGGCCTTGGCCTGTTCTTCGTTTGCAGTGGCGCAGCGGGCGGCCTCAGCACCAAGGTGCCGAGCGGCTTCGTTCCCGAAGAAGACCAAGGCTATTTCATGATCGATGTGCGATTGCCCCCTCCGGCATCGCTGCAGCGCACCAATGAGGTCGCTCGAGAGATCGATCAAATCTTGAGCGAGACCGAGGGCGTCAAGACCTTCAACACACTCGTTGGCTACAGCTTGCTGTCAAGCACCGTCGCGCCGTTCAATGCCGGTTACTTCGTGCAGCTCGAACCGTGGGAAGAACGGAACAAGCACAAAGGCATGGTCGCAGGCGACATCATCCGCCGCATCAATGCTCGATTCTCGCGCATCGCATCGGCGCAAGTTTTCGCCGTAGCACCGCCCGCCATCCCCGGCATCGGCAACGGCGGCGGCTTCAGCTTCATGCTCCAGTCGCCCGGCGCCGCCTCTGTGGCTGAGCTCGGCGAGCAGACCAAGCGCTTAATCCAGGCCCTCAACCAGACGTCCGAGATCGCCTCTGTCGTCACCCTTTTTGACGCTGAAGTTCCGCAGTTGTTCGTCAACGTGGACCGCGAGAAGATGATGCGCCAAGGCGTTTCAGCCAGCTCGGTGTACAGCACGTTACAGGCGTTCATGGGCGGCCTCTACGTGAACGACTTCAATCGCTTCGGGCGGCAATGGCGCGTCTACGTTTCTGCCGAACCAGAGTATCGAAACCGCATCGAAGAGGTCGAGTCGTTCTTCGTCAAGAACGATAAGGGCATCATGGTCCCCTTGGCTGCGCTCACCAACGCAGCACCGGTAAGTGGTCCAAATCTTCTAAACCGCTTCAATCTCCGTCGCTCGGCAGAACTACTCGGGCAAGGCGCACCGGGAGTCGCCTCCGGGCGGGTCCTCGATGTGATCGATGAAGTCGCAGCTAAGACACTCCCTGAAGGCTGGACAGTCGCTTACAACAACATGAGCTATCAGGAGCGCAAAGCTCCGCCCGCTGGGCCGGTGTTTGCGCTCGCGGTGCTATTTGTTTTCTTGATCCTCGCAGCCCAATACGAAAGTTGGTCCTTGCCCTTCAGCGTGCTGTTAGTCGTTCCCGCCGGTGTGGCGGGCGCCATGCTCGCGCTAGTTTTGGCCAAAATGCCCTTCGATGTCTTCGGGCAGGTCGGCCTTATCATGCTGGTTGGACTCTCAGCGAAGAACGCGATTCTGATCGTCGAGTTTGCCAAGGTCGAATACGAAAAAGGTAAGACGGCCACCGAAGCCGCACTCGAAGCGGCCAGGCTGCGCTTACGACCCATCTTGATGACTGCCTTTGCCTTCATCTTGGGCTGCGTGCCGCTGCTCCGAGCCTCGGGCGCGGGCGCCGCTTCCCGCGTCAGCATGGGCGTCGTGGTCGTCTTCGGCAGCTTGGCCGCGACGTTCGTGGGCATTTTCCTCACGCCAGCCTTATTCGTAATCGTGCAGACTTTGGTCGAGAAGATCAGCGGTCGGCCACCGGCCGTTCCGCCTTCACCCGCCCCTTCCAGCGAAGGCGCGGCACACGTCGGACTCGAGCCGCACGGAGAGCCTTCATGAAATCCTCATATTTTCTGGGAGCGGTGGCAGCGTCAGGGCTCGTCGCGCTCGGTTGCGCTGTTGGTCCGAACCACAAGGCCCCTGAGGTCAAAGGCGGTGAAACCTACCGCGGCGACGAAAAGTCGGCTCAAGCGAACCAGAAGCGCGCGAAAGGCGAAAAGACGCCCCCCACCTTTGCAGACCTGCCGTGGTGGGCCGTCTATCGCGATCCCACACTCTTCAGTCTGGTCCGAGAGGCCACGAGCAAGGCCTACGACCTTCGCATCGCTTTTGCTCGCGTCGAGGTGGCTCGCCAGGCCCACCGCGCGGCTATCTGGTCGCTCTGGCCCACGATTGGAGTCAACGGCGGGGCCGGAAGCGCCGTCGGCGCGTCCAGCATTCCAACCTTCTATCCCCCCGCTCAACTTGACGGTCAGTTCGGCATCGGAGCCTCCGCTTCCTGGGAGCCCGACGTATGGGGCCGCCTACGGCGGCTGACTCAGGTCCAGCTCCACCGTTTCGAAGCCGAAGACGAAGACCGTCGCGGTGTTTACGTCGCCTTGGTTGGAGACGTAGCAGAGAGCTACTTCAGCCTGATGAGTCTCGATCTCCAACGCTCCTTTGCCGAACAAGCCGTGCAAACCAGGCGGGAGACACTCACGGTGTTCGAGCAGCGATCGAGCGGCGGTGTCGGTAACGATCTCGAGGTGTCACGGGCCAAAGCCAGCCTAAGACAAGCCGAGGCCTCGGTTTTGCGCGTCGGGCTCGCCGCGACCGTGACCGAAAACACCCTGGCATTTTTACTCGCTCGGCCACCGGGTCCCATCGCCCGCGGCACAGCCTTGGATCAACTCGAGCTCCCTCCGGATGTCCCACCCGGCCTCCCCTCGACCTTGCTCGAGCGCAGGCCCGACATCCGCGCGGCCGAGAAACGCCTGCTCGCGGCGAACGCCACGATTGGCGTTGAAATGGCTGATTTTTTCCCTCGCTTCGAGCTAACCGGGTTCCTCGGCGTCGTAAGCCCTGACCTCAGTGTGGCAGATGCGGTCCGCGGCGGGGTTGGTCTTTTTCATTGGACTCTGCCGTTCTTAGGGGGCGAAAAAGAACGGGCGGATTACGACGCGGCCAAGGCTACCTGGGAAGGCGCTACCGCGTTTTACGAGCGCACGGCTGTCAACGCGTTCCGCGAGGTGGCCAACGCGCTCGTTACCATCCAAATGTTGCGCGAGCAGCGGGTCGCCGTCGACGGCCAGGTTCAGGCCCTCAGTGACGCTCAAGCCCACGCCATGGATCGCTACCGCGGTGGAGTGGCCAACTATCTCGATGTTTTGACCGCTCAAGAACAGCTATTGCTGGCTCAACTCGAGGTCGCCGACCTAATGGGTCGCCAACACACGGCCGTCTCCCGCCTTTATCGCGCACTCGGGGGTGGCTGGCCGCTACCCGACGACGATGACAAAAAAGACGACGCAGGCGACACGAAAGAGTCCGTCGCTACCAAGGCGACCGGCAACCAAGCAACGGCCTCGCCCTAGCGCTGCGTCTCAGAGCCCCGAACTCGCCCCGACATCCGAGCTCTATTGGCGCGATGGCGAGGCAGCGGCAGGCCTCGAGTTCGCCCACAGCCAATCGAGCATGTCTGCCATGGTCTGTTCGGGCGTCGGGCCCATACCGGCGTGGTCCGCATCAGGGATGATAAGCGACTTGGCGGGGACGCCGGCCCGCCGGAGCGCTTTCTCGCTCGCCAGCATGAGATCTTTGCGCTCCCTCTGTCCCACCATAACCACCGCAGCGCGGAGGCGTTCGAGCCCACTCGACTTCACCGCGGTCGGAGCGCCCATCGAGACGAGGCGCGTGTAGCGTTCGGGAAAGGTCCGAGCGAGTGCGGCGGCCCGTGTGGCACCTTGCGACATGCCGAGCACACAGATGTCAGAAATGGGTTCCGCGTACCCGAGCTTGAGAAAGGCAGCCACAATGCGCGCGTCTAGCGCGGCTACGTCCATCGACCACTTGGCCCCAGGGCCCTCGCCGCAAAGCACATCGGCTTGTGGAGCGATCAGCCTCCCCTTGCGGGCGGAAGCGTGTTGAAACGATTGCGCGTAGCCGAAGCCATGGCCGCACATACCGTGTAGGAAGACGAGCTTATCGGGGCCTACCCCTCGCCCGCGCACCACGGATACCGAGGGCTCGTCGTCGTCGAGCCAGCCGACGCGGATAGGTCCCGAATCATCGACAGTCGTCCCAGGTAAATCAACTGAGGCCGGAGCCGGCCCTGAGGGGCTCGCCGTCGCAGGCACCCCCGCCACGGCCTCAGCAGAGTCGGGCGTCTCCGACTCCGAAGCTCCGGTCTCGGGTGAAGCGGGGCCCCGGGCCTTGGCAGCTAAGTCACAACCCAAGCCCAAGAGGGCCATGGCCACACCCAACCCTAAACTGCTCCAACTCATGCCTGCCATCTATTGCACAACGCGTGCCGAGGGGGCGAAAGACGCAATAGATGGGCGGCGAAGGCAGCGCCCGTCCGGGAGCAACGAGCCCTCGTCAGAAGACTTTCCTGATGTAATGGTTAGTACCAAACTGACCAGCTATATATAGCGCTCCATCGTCTGTGACGGTCATTTGGCTCACCGACTCGCTGTCGGACCCAGCGAGTGACGGCGACACAACCTCGCCACTTGTTAGGTCGAAACGTCGGACGCGCACATCGGCCAGCGCCGGTTCGTACGTCGGGTTGTAGTAGCCCCCAGAACTAGAGCTTACAAAAACGGCTACGTCGGGGTCCACTGCGATGGCGCGCGGAAAAAAGGTGGACGTCTCCTCCAAGAATTCGAAGGTCTTTTGGTGGATGCCACTCTTGTCGACTTCGACAACGTAGACCCTCCTCTGGTCAGAGCGATCCAGGCAGGCAACGTAAGCCGTTCCACCCGGAGTTACGGTCACGTACTTTGGAACCATCTCATAGGGAAGGGCCGTGACCTTGAAGTCTGTACCTTCGAATCGTCCGACTATTTCGTCGTAATGATAGCCAGTAACCCAAACTGTCTCTTGGTCGTCGCTGGCAACAGACGTGATGTAGCCAAAAGGGGCTGTGACTTCGGAGCTCGGCGAGAAGGTTGAGTGGGGTGAGGAATGCCAGACCATTTCGGGCTCAGGGTCGAGCCTGAAGCGCCAATGGATCCAATGAGAATCCGTGGCAAGGACACCGCTCAAATAGCTAACCTCGGGATCGCGGACGAGGTTCTCGTTCCAGAGCTCCGCGAGCTCGGGTGTGTGAGCCGAGACCCAGTGCGCGTTGTCCGCCCACACGGTGCGCGAAAAATAGGTGGTGCCATCCGGCGCTAGCGCAAATGATCCGAACGTTGCATCCGCATAGTTCGCCATCACCTGGCTCCCGATTTGCACGCCGGATTCAAACTCGAGCAGCGTCGTTTCCGAACTAGTAAAGAGCCCCAGGTAAGCGCTTGTGCCGCGATGCGTGAGACCGAGCATAGAGCGCTGCTCTGGCCCAAGGTCTATGAAATCGGGGTCGGGCGTACACTCGGCGCGAGTAGTAAGCGTCGCTGGGAGCACCACCCTCTCTGAGAACTTGCAGCCGGAATAGTCGCAAGACGTCGCGTTAGTAGTTACTGAGTAGCCGTTCGCTGGGCATTCTAAGCAAGTCGTGTCGTCCCACGGCGTTCCGGCCGCGGACAGATACTGCCCAGGTTGGCAAATATTCCAGGCCCGACAGCCGTCGACAGAGCGCCACATCCCAGCGGGACAACCCTGGCTCTCCATGCCACCCGCGCCAATAGTTCCTCCCGAAGCCTCTGCACCACCCGTGTTTTCGCCTCCTGTGTTCGCAGCGCCCGAACCACCTTCACCCGCGACGGCGCCCCCGGCCGCGTCTATCCCTCCAGCGTTTGCGCCTCCTGCATTACGACCGCCTATCGCGGCGCCACCGAGACCGCCCGCGTTACCCGCTCCACCGCTGAGCTGCGCTCCACCTCCAGAATCTTCCCTTTTTCCACCGCTGGAGACGAACCCATCCTCTGCGAAATCTTCGAAGCCATTCAAAACCGAACGCCCTCCGCAAGAGGTCACGAACAGACCGACGAGGAAGAGACGTTGGTGAGCGCGCTCACTCAAAGGGTACATTGTCGACAAAGAGCGCTTCCCCACGCCCCACGTTACTCTGCCGGTTGCGACCGAACCAGACTGGCCCCTGCGCTCCGAGTCTCATGGGATAAACCAAGGGCTCGCCTCAGCTCATCCGACTGCTCTTGGTCCCAGCTAAGATAACCCGCGGCAAAGGCGAATCTCACTCCCTTGCGACTCACATCACCCCGTTCGTCCGCCGTTGGTTGCCCGGAGCACTCGCCCGCGCCGACACAGTGTCAACACAAATTTGCAGATAAGGGGGGACAAAAATGGCTCAACTTCTCAGCGGCAAAGAGAAAGCCAAACCCCGAATTCGTACTCTCTGATAAGCGATCATCAGTTTCCCCGCTTGGCCAGCTTTTGGCCCTGCAGCGCGGGTCGCCCCTCCGGAACACGCCCGAAATTTGGAGCTTATTATGTCGCACCGTTCTCGTACTCTACGTAGATTCACCGCCCTCGCGATCCCCACGCTCGCCCTCATGAGTTCCTATGGCTGCTCGTCGAGTGTTTCGATTCAGCCAGGAGCCGGTGGCACAGCGCCGGGCGCTGGTGGGGCCGGTGGCACAGGCGGAACCTTCACAGCGGGCGGTGCTCTCGCTGGAGGGGCCGCAAGTATGGGCGGCAGCGCTGCGACGGGTGGAATCGTCAACGCGGGAGGTACGCCCAGCGGGGGCGCTCCGGGCACGGGCGCGGCTCCTGCTGCGGGCGGGGCGGATCCGGGCACGGGCGGGGCGGATCCGGGCGCCGGCGGTGCGGCTCCGGGCGCGGGCGGAACTGGCGGCGGAGACGTCACCTGTACGCCGCCCAATTTGCCTGAGCCGAGCGGGTTGACCGAGGTAAATCCGAAACTCCCCGATCCCTTCACGTTCTACGATGGGACGAAAGTGACCACCAAGGCACAGTGGGAGTGTCGCCGTAAGGAAATCTTGGCCATGGCAGCCAAGTACCTCTACGGGCCAGTTCCCGGCGAACCGGATGAAGTGACAGGAACCGTTAGCGGCGGAAACGTTTCAATCACGGCCAAGGTCGGAACAAAAACCCAGAACTTCTCGGCCACGATCAGTGGATCCGGCGCTGCCATCGCTCTCGAGCTATCAGGCGGAATTTTTCCAAGCTCGCACAAGAAGCTGGCCTTCGGCAGTGGCTTCGAGAACAACATCAAGAGCCTCTTTGGCTTGTCTGAACTCAACCCTAACATCGCCAACGGCTGGATGATTGACCGCGTGATGGATGTGTTAGAGCAGAATCCGGACAGCGGCCATGATCCGACCAAGATCATGGTATCCGGTTGTTCCGGATGCGGAAAAGGCGCCTACTTGGCTGGCGTATTCAGCCGGGCGCCCGTGGTCGTAATCGTAGAATCCGGCGGAGGCGGGGTCGCGAACTTGCGCCAAGCCGAGTGGTTCAGGCACGGCGCGGGGGACGCCACCTGGCAGTGCTCAGACGCCAAGCCTCAGAGCATCGATAACCTAGAGGAAAACGGCATCTGCGGCCCATGGGTAACCGGCGCCGCGAGTTGGCTCAGGTCGAGCCCGGCTAAGGTCAACAACCTGCCCTTCGACACGCACATGCTCCTCGCCACCATCGCTCCACGCTTCTTGGTGCATTTCTCGAACAACAATGGCGTGAACTCGTGGTGCCATTTGGGGGGAACCTGTGAGGCCCTCTCGGCATGGGCGGCCAAGCCCGTGTGGAAGGCGCTCGGTGTTCCCGAGCGCATGGGCTTCCAAATGTACAGTGCCAGCCACTGCGGTGCGTCTGGTTCTCAAACCGCCCTCGCTACTGAAATGTTCAAACGAGCCTTCGACGGCAACACGAGCGCCATGACAGACGTCATGTCAATCATGGACGATGGTGTGCAACAGCCAGTCAGCGAATGGAAAGACATGTGGATTGACTGGGACATGGACACTGTCCTGCAATGAGCGGTGACGCTCGTTTACCAGTGCCAAGTCTCGCCCGTTGCGAGTACCCACAGTCCGATCACCAAGTTGGCTGTCGCATGCGCCCAAATGGCTGACCCAAGCCCAAAACGGGTCAGCCACGCAAAGATCAAGCCGGCTAGTGCGCCAGCTACGGGTCGCGAATGAACTAGACCGAAGGCGACCGACGACAAGATCATCGGTACCGGGCCAACGGACGCATAGCTCACGTCCTGAAAATTGGCGCTCACTAACCGTCGCATCATATAGCCACGAAATGCCAGCTCTTCACAGATAGGCACAATCGCGACCGCGCCTAGCAAGCGCATCGCAAGCCAAAGACGGCTGGCAGGAAGTGCCTGCGCAACTTGAAACTCGGGTGCGTGGCGTGCTGAAAGCAACCATAGGGCTCCCACCAGGGCGCCAGCTAAAACCGAAGTCGCGCGAACGGGACGCAACCGCACGCCTGCCTTCTGAAACCAAAACAGAAGCGCCCAGCCCCCAACGACGACGCGCAACGGGTACAGAGGATCGTGGCCGTCGCTGATCAAGCCTGTCAGTAGAGCAGCGGCGAGCAGAATCAGTTCAGGGCCTAGGTAAGCGGAGGCGGGGTTCGTCTCCGCCTGCCCAGCACCTTCATGCGTAAACCAACGCACTCGCAACGAGATGGCGGCGATGACAAGGCAAACCGCCGTGAGGACCGTCCAGCCGATCTTCGAATGAAAGGCTCCGACGGCTAGCGCTGGTTGTCCGAGCACCCCCAGAGCCACGATCGCGGCGATACGAAAGGCGTTGCCAACCCAGACGCCAAGCAAACCAAGGGGCAGAATCAAAAGCGCCCGCGGGAAACGGTATCGAGTTCGAAGGAGCCACAGGAAGGCCGGAAAGAAAACGAGCGCGACGCCGAGCCCCTCGTAGCCGCTGCATGGCGCTCCTACCTGGACATGAAAGTCGCCAGCCCCCAAGGCTCGAGAAACGGAATCCCCCGACGCACTCGGAAACATCACCCGTAAGAAAACGAGCGCCAGATGAAACGTCGCCCCGGATAGCGCGTCCCATAACGACTGGCTCATAGTCCCAGCCAGATGGGAAAGACCTCCGAGCGCCACGCCGAGTGGTAGCGGCAGGAGGTACTTCCGAGTCAGAAAGTCGGGGCCTAAAATGGCCCAGCCTAAGGTGAGGAAGCTCAAGATGCCGAGCAACAGCCACGGCCAAAAGACCCACCCTGCAGGCGGCGAAGAGGCTTTCAAGCCAAAGAGCGCAATCGAGAGCGTCGCAAACGCGGCGAAAGCCCCAGCGTGGGCCGCCCACGACCATCGACTGGCCGCCCCTTTGGGATCCGCCTGAACAGCACGATCCGCGACTGGCCGAGACTCCGAACGCACGCTCGAAATCACGGGAGCCAACAGGAGCCCAAAGCACACCCCTAAGACTAGCGTCAGCGCTAGGTCGCGTTTTGCGGCCAACAAGCTGAACGCCCCGCCCGCTGCTGCGACGGCGTCCAGATCTGAAAGGGCCGTGACGATGCCGTACTCAACCGCAAGCAAGCCAGCCGCGACGAGCCCACGACGCATTCCTAGTCCCCGAGAGGACGGCGCATCGCGCCCTCGTTTAGACTCTGCGGGGAGCGAACTCAGGCTGGAACAGCCTTCCGGCGCTTCTCAGCGATGAGCAATGCGGTGCCAGTCAGGAGCACGACCGCGAGCCCGGCGCCCGTCAGACTGAGCTCAGGCACCTGGGAATACCCTGAACCGGAACCGCTCGACGAATTCCCGGTCAGACTCGACAGGCCCAAGATGGAAGCCAAAGAACCCGCGCCCAAGAGGCCACTAGCTAACAGCCACTTCAAGAATAGTGATTTCATGTGATCGTCCTTCTGGGCCAACCGCGCCCAAGCTCAGCCAATTTATCACGATTCTTTTCATTGCCAATTACCTATTCTCAAATTTTCACAAACAATACCTAACATCTTATTATTACAACATAAATAGGAATCTTAGCCGCACTAGAATCCTTACATACTTTGCTTTCACTACATCGTTACCGTGTGCGTGATCATCTCGATCGGGTCACCCCACTAGGGTTCTCACCACGCTCACCTTGACGCGCAAAGCAACGGTAAGACCGTGCACCAGGAGACCCGTGAGGCAGGCCTAGGGATCTGGTACACGGGCGTCCCCCTCGACGACTCATGAAACAAGCGACAGTGCTCGAACAGATCGAGACGCCCGATGGCAGTACAATGGCCCTTGTCGAACGGGACGGGGAGTACGCGCTGCGTGTGAACGGTCGTGAGTTGATGTCCACGCGCCATTCCTTCTCGGAAGAGCAGCTTGGCGTTGTCGCTTGCCAAGCGTCGGTACAAAAGAAGGGGGTCTGTGTGTTGATCGGTGGCCTCGGTCTTGGATTTACGTTGCGTGCGGCGCTAGCGACTTTAGCGCGCGATGCGCGCGTGTTGGTCGCGGAATTGATTCCGGAAGTCGTCACCTGGAATCACAATCCAGCCTATCCGCTGGCTGCCGCCTCGCTAGCGGACCCGAGAACTCAGGTGATACTGGGCGATGTGGCGGATATCTTGGTGCGAAGCGCGGACGCCTTCGACGCCATCATGCTGGACGCCGACAATCAAACCACAACCATGAACACTGGAGGCAACGACAGCCTCTATCGGCCTTCTGGCATCGCGAACGTTTGGCGAAAGCTCAAGCCTCAGGGCACGGTCGTCTATTGGTCAGCGGGAGAGGAGCCGCTCCTGGCGAAGCGTCTCGCGGCGGGCGGTTTCGAGGTCGAAGTGCATCGAGTTCGAAAGCACCCGTCCGCGGGGGGGCATCACATATTGCTCGTCGGTCATCGTCGTACTTAGGGCGTCGCTACATCCTGAACGGGATGGGACCCCGCCACGGCACCCCAAGGATTCGGCGATTACGTACATCCAGGACAGGTCCAAGGAATTGGTCATCGAGTAAGCTTGTCACTTCCCTGCCAACCTCGCAGCGGCCCCTGCTGAGCCCCCAGGCGCTTCCTGCCGGCGTTGCCTCCCGGGACAGCCTCTCCTGCCTCTCGGCCCTGCAGCGCCGCCTGAGGCCCCCCGACGGCGGTGCGGGCCTAACGGTATCGCGTCAGCAAGGTCCCGAGCGCAGCGAAGATCTCGTCAGATCCAACGCGGAGTTAGCGCCGTCGTGCGAGTACCGCCGCATCGTTGAGCTCGATGACGCCGAATGCCGCGCCTTGCGCGTCGTCACACGCAGCTACCCGCACGCCATTCGGAAGCTCGATTGGACCGATCGCAATTCCGCCGTGCGCGCGCACGCGTTGGACCGCGACGTTGAGCGATGGGACGGAGAAAAAGAAGAGCCAGTGTGTGTGGACTTCAGCGCGTCCCTCGACGTCTGAGATTACCCCGAGGCTCGAGTCACCTGTGCCGAAAGCGAACCGCTGATGATGCCCGTGTCGTCCAAGATCGAGTTTCTCAGTCAACGACCAGCCAAAGAGGGCCGAATAGTTTGCGGCGGCACTGCTCGAGTCGCGGGTGTTGAGCTGGTGCCATACGACGCCCGCTGACGATTCGACCACGCTGTCGGTCAAGGCGACGATCGCGCCGCCCGGGTCTCGGAGAACGACAAAGTCACCCGAGCCTGGAGGCGGACCAAGGCGCATCGCGCCGAGTTCAACAAAGCGGGCTGCCATGGCTTCTGCGCCACCAAGCTCTGCCACGGTGATGTGACCGAGCCAGTGGGGACGTGCGCCACGAGCGATCGCGGATTCGTGCAGCAAGACGATGCCGTCTCCATGTCGTTCGAGAACGCCGTCATAGAAGGCGGCCGCAGCCGCGACGTCGGTGGTGCGAAGTAGGTAGCGTGAGAAGCGCGAATGGGACACGCCCGCAGCATATTACGGATCCCCGACGATGTGGCTCGGAATGTCGTTGTGCAAGGGGACCCACGTCTCCTGCAAATCTTCGCACCGTCTTCGATCAAGGCTACGCTTAGGATGTGCGCGTCTCAGGTAGGCTCTTCGGCAGTGGCCTTGTCGTGCTTCTGTTGCTGTCCGGATGTGAATCCAACGGAGAGAAGGCGTTCTCAAATCCAGCTAGGGCCAGCGTGACGAAGCTCGAGCGGAGCGGAGGCGCGAAACAGAGCGTTGCTGTGCAACGGACACCTGATGGCGAGCTCCTTGCGCATCCACCAAACCCTCCAATCTCACTCATCGAGGTTGAGAATCCCCCTCGGACAGATCTTCACCCACGACGACACCTCCTTGAAGTGAAGCATGCTACGGGCGGAGGGATTCTCCGTTTCGATCGACAGTGTCTGTTTATCGAATCCGGGACCGACAAGGTGGGCATCGTGTTCAAGAACGCGACCGCGCGTTTCGATGTAGCGTCCAACGAACTCCTAGTCTCTGGGGTACGAGTCCGGGTCGGAGAGACCATGTTCGTACGGGCATTGTGGTGGGGAGGGCCATCGTTCTCGGGGTTTGCGCTTAAGCCGCCTCTAGCCGATGAGTGTGCACGGAATCACTATTGGCTAGTCGACACCGTTGGGGTTGGCACTCCTACTTCAGAAGATCTGAACTGCCAGGGAGAGGTGGAATCAGGTCGTTCCCACAAAATCACGATGGAACCGTTCGCTGTGCAGGGTGGTCTCGAACAACAAGCGGAACGAACCTTTCGCCAGTGGCGGCAAAATTTTGGCATCGTTCGAGTGTGTGTCGAGAAGCATCTTCCTCAAAAAATTGGAACAATGATTGACGAACAGCTGACGGTGAACATCTCGGAAAACGGGAGCGTGATTGACGTCGCGTTCCAGGACAACAAAAAATATTCCGGCATGGTCGAGTGCATGAAGGGGTACCTGGCCGATAAAACTCCCTTTTCTCCCATGCAGCAGGCTAGCGAAATGATTCTCCGACTAAGAGTCCTGCTAGGAAACTCCGACTACCAAATAGCTACCTGCGATCATCTTCGTCGCCATGAATGAACACAAAACACGGATGGTCTCAAATCCTCATTCCGCGCAGCGAACAGACTACACAGTGACCGTCCGCAGAAACGGTTTGTTGGGCAGCATAAGCACGCCGGAGTTCAACTAAGACCAATTCGTGAGTAAACCCTGGCTCGCACAGCGGCCACGAACGGTCGCCTCGGATTTGGCTATGCTCTAAAAGGGAGGACGCGGCAGTCGCTTTGAGCTCCCGCGCGCCCTCCCCTCGATACAGCCGGGTACGTTCAATCTCCGTACCACATCGGGCTCTCGCCCAAGGGAGTGCAACTATCGGATGCTCGAAGGGGCGTGCCTTTGGAACCCTTCGCAGGCCGAGTTGAGCATTCGCTCATCGGCGAAAAAGGAGGCCGATGCTTGGTCAGAGGTGCGCAAGTTAGAACATCTGCTTCTGAACGTTCGCTTGGAGGTTCAAGACTGTGAACGGAGACTCTACCTTACCGAGAAGGACGCCGACGATAAGCTCGGATTGCTCGCCATGCAGCGTTGCCGACTTCTCCCTGGGTCGTACTGCTCAGGGTAGCGCTATAGCGTTTGCCATCATGCTGCGGCTCTAACCCACGAGATTGAGAACAACCAAAACCGGCGCTCATCTTCAAGGAAGATATGCTCAGAGAGCGCCGAGCGACAGCGCAAGCAGGCGAAAGCGCCTTGAGCGCGGTCGGTCACAAACAGCGAGTTAGAAAGACTTCACGACCGCCCTCATGCAGCAGGCCAGTTCGGGGGCTTTCGACTAAGTGCGGGCCGCTGCGCGAGGATGAGAGTTGCACCGCTCTGCGCTTAGCTTCCAAAGTATGAAGTGGGCATTGCGGTTCCCGCTCCATCCGTAGGCCTCTGAGCGCAACAGTTCGTCAACATCGCTGAACTTGATTCGCAAACCTCCCTTGTTGACTATGAACTTCTCGCGTCTGAGCAGAGGCGCGTCCGTGATAACGTAGCAAATTCCTACCTCCTCGAAGTACCCTGCAAGAGTTCCGGCGCGCATTCGCCTCGCGTAGTCAAAGGTGTTCACGAGGCCGTCACCATTGATTAGGTGTCTGTGTAGCCAGTAGCCAGTGAACCCGCTGCCATCGATTTGGTAAACCCGACTGCTTGTTGTCAATTCGCGCGTTGCGTTCTCCACGAAGGCCCATGACGCGCGGCGAACATGTTCAAGCGGGACGAAACGGTAGAGCTTGTAGAGGTTAAGCGCGAGGACGGCGGCGACGACCACATGCCACATGTATCGGAGCGTGAGGGTCGCTGTGAGTCGATGGGGCGCGGCGACCAGTTTCGTGGCTCTTGTTCCAGCCCAGAAAGCGAAAGTGTACCCTGGTAGAAAATACCAGGAACGCATGTCGCTCACTGCAGCATGTCCTAGAGAAAAGAGGATCGGGGGACCAAACAAGAAGAGCGAACTTCGACGAAGCTGTGGTTCTTGGAAGTACAGGCCCGTTCCTCCCCAAGCGATCAGTCCAAGAAAAACGGCGGTTCGTACCAGTATCCCCGTTTTGGAGAGCGACTTGAAGAGCTCGAGACTTTCGAGAGAAGAAGTCGCCTTTAGAGCTGACGACACCGAAAACGGGTGCCCGAAATAGAGTTGAAGAAACGCGAAGTGGAGGAAAACACCTGTTAGAACTGCCAATGCAAGGATAGCCGATTGGCGGGGCCGGCTCCAGAGTGGAACCAGCCATAGGAGCGCGACGGGAGTGGCATCGATCCGTGTAAACGGGATAAGCAGCCCCACCAAGACCAAGACGAAGTCATTCCGCTTCTCTCGCGTGCTCTCCACGATTTGCTCCACTCCGACGGTGAGGAGCACGCACAAGAGCGCGGTCTCCATGAGGGGCGCCGTGAGCATTCCGAGAAAGAAAAAACACACTCGCTGAGGCGTTGTCCGACCAACCTTGAGACTGAGTAGTAGCAGGAGCCCAAACCACAACGCTAGGTAGACGGTGAGGTGCAGGGCCTTGTTCTGAGAGAAAACTCCGATCGTCTGCGCCACAGCAGAAAGAATGATCCCCCAGAGCGGGTGGAAGCCGCTGGTCGGACTGATTCCATCAAAGGTGAAGAAGCCGAAGTGCTGAGAATTGTAAGCGATCTGCGCGTAGAAGTACGAGTCGTCCTCCATCAGTCCTGCACGTTCTCCGGCAATGAACGGGAGAAGAAGACGGAGCAGAAGAGATGTCGCGAGGAGACCGAGTGCGATCCAAACCGGTGTGATAAGTCTGCGGTAGGAGCCGGACATTATGAGCGACATACCGGACGTGTCCTGCTTGCGAAAGGTATCAACCCCAGTTCCCCCAACGCCTGCCGTTGTGCTGCGGCCTTCTACCTAACAGCTTACGCCGACCGGCCGCCACGACTAAGGGAGAGAGCCCAGTGGGCGGCCGAGCCACAGACTTTGCATCAAAGCAAACGCCTTAGCGATCGCGGTCAGCAGCTGGCCGGGCCGACCCAAGATGAGGAAGTAGAGTCCGAAAGCTGAAAGAAGCGGCGTGGTCCGGTACGCTCATCCCGAGCCAGTTCGGTGAGCTGGGGTGCGATGGTTTCCGCCACGCCGCAACGGCGCTGCACTTCTCCGCTATGTCCCGCCTCGTTACCACCCTCGCCCTTCCAAGCCGCGTGCACTGGAACGAACCTGACCTGCCCCCAATCTCCAAGACACGGCTTCCTGGACGGTGCTGAGCCGGTTGGTTGTTAGAGATTGAGCGTACTTTGCTGAGCCAAGGTGGCCAAGGAACTGTGAGGCCTGGGGCTTGCGACAGTGTACATAAGGATGTACAATTCAGGAATGAGCAAGCAGTACTCCATCGCGGATGCTCGCAAGAAGCTACCGACGGTCATCGACGAAGCGGAAGCCGGCGCCGAGGTCGAACTAACACGACGCGGCAAACCGGTTGCAGTCGTGATCTCCGTGGACGAGTACCAACGGCTCAAGACGAAGCGTGTTGCATTTGGGGAGGCGTATGCGCGATTCAGGATCGCCTATCCAGCTGGAACGGCCAATATTGGTAGGGAATACTTCGAAGGGCTCCGTGACCGGGGTCCTGGCCGAACAATCGATTTGTGATGCTCAAGTATCTGCTGGACACGAGTACGCTGTCGGCGGCCATCGCTGCAAAGCCCAGTCGAACAGTGCTTTCGCGCCTCACACAGCGAGGGCACCACTGCGCTATCGCATCAGTCGTTTGGGGCGAGCTGCTATTCGGCTGTGAGCGCTTGGAGCACGGACGTCCGCGCGAAGAACTCGAAAGTTACCTCCACGACGTGGTCGCTAGGTCGTTCCCGATTCTCGCATACGACGTGGACGCCGCGACTTGGCATGGCAAGGAGCGGGCCCGCCTTGAGCGGGAAGGCCGACCATGCCCGTTTGTCGACGGACAGATTGCAGCGGTTGCAGTCGCCAACGGACTGACGCTGGTCACAGCGAATATTAAGGACTTCGCAAGTTTTCGCGGCCTTGAAGTAGAGGATTGGGCGAGGTCCTCAGGGCGCCGCTAGTCCTCGAGGCGGACTGCTTCGATTTGCCGTTGGGTCGCGACGGGCGCTCGCAAGATCCGAATGACCCATCCTAAATAACGCCTCGCCCTTGTGCCGCGGCCTGAGGCCTCACCAGAATACGACAACCGGCGCTCATCCCCAACGGCCAACAGCGAGCGCCGTACAGCCGCCTCATTGCAGAGCGAAAACCCAGACAGTAGCCGCCGGTCACCAACGGCTTGTTGGGGGCCAACGCGAAGCGCTACTCTGTCGTGCCGCGGCGTTCGAGAAGCGCGAGACGCGTGAGCACTAGGGCGAGCAAAGCGCGCTTGGTGCGTCAAGTCGAAACCTCAAGCTCCAGCCCCGGCCATTCTCGGTCGAGCCAAGCGCGGGAACGAGAGGTCAACTGGCTGCTCGTCAGGCGAACTCGAACGAGCCAGCCAAGGGGCAACTTCCGCCCGAGTCTCTCTTCGACGCCGGCTACCCCAGCCTCGACGTCACAAGGACTGGTCGGCTCAAAAAGGTCGTGAAGACTTGTCATTACGTTCCCGGTTCCGCCTGCGCCCCTCCGCGGCCTCGCAGCGAGGTCTGCGCGTGCGCTCCGCGGCAACGCCGCTTCAGACCGGTTGGCTTATACTCCGAATCCCGGGTGAAACTCAGACCGCGGCAACCCAAGAAAGTTGACGTAGACTCGACGGTCTTTATCTCGTCAAAGATCCTGAGGATTGGGGTCGTGCTACTCAGCTTCACGCGAGATTCTCCTGTCTGCCTAACGATTGCCCATCGTCGTGCCGCCGAAAGCCTGACGCTCCCGACTTCGAGACACGACTGAACCCACCGGGGGCGAGCGCCGCAAGAATTCGTCGATTGCTTTCGAGGAATGGGAACCTTTTGAAGAGGAAGATGTCTCAAACCTGGCGCGTCGGCGAACCGACGCAGTGCGCCCACAGACGAAAGGCCCGGATGTCTCAACTCTACAAATCACCTGAGGTGAAAGAAAAGCTGCGCGCGGTCACCGAACGCATGCGGAATGAAATCCCGGGCGAAAAGACCGACCACTATATCCAAACTTCTTTCGGAGACACTTACGTTCTTGAGATGGGAGATCCGAGCCAGGAAACGCTGGTTCTTCTGCACGGCGCAATGACAAACCACGCGGTGATCTTAAGTGTGATGCGCCATTTGGTGGGACGCTATCACCTCCTCATCCCCGATCTCCCGGGGCACGCAGGTTGGAGCACAGAGGAACACCTTGATCCCATGGGAGACGATTGCGGTCGTTGGCTGCTGGAAGTTCTGGACGAATTCAAGATCGAGCGCTGCCACTTCATGGGCCTTTCATACGGCTGTTTCGTCGCAAATCGCCTCATCGCCCTGGCTCCTCACCGGGTCAATCGAGCCTTCTTTATGGTCCCGGCCGGATTCATTCTGTTGAGTGCCTGGGCGGTGATCAGGCACTTCCTCCTCTGGGTGATTCTCCTTGGTATCACTGGGAAGGATCGGTTCTTCTACCGAATTCTCGATGCTGTATTCACCGAGCGCCCTGACGGAACGATGGTGGAGTTCTTCCGGCTCACCATGACGGGAATGAAGCCAGTCTCGGGCAAACACAAGCTCGTCGACCCGAACGAAACGAGGGGCTTTTCTCGACCGCTCTACGTTCTCGGCTGTGAGCACGACTTCGCCGTCGATCCACGAACATTACCGCAACGTGTAGCGCTCGCCTACCCGGGAGCACAGGTAGAGATCTTGCCAGGATCGAAGCATACCCCACGCCTCGATGACGCGACCTTGAGGAATCTGGCTGACAAAGTCAGCGGATTTCTATCCACCTAGAGGTAGGTCGTTCGAGTTGACGACCCAAGCTCCCTCTGAAGTCCTCGCAGGAGAGCTGCTACGACCCGTCGCCTACTCTACCCAACGGCCAGAAATTCAGCTGCAAGCGTCCGACTGAGCAAAGCGAGGGAGCGCGATTGTTAGCTGCAAGTTGTTAGAGGGCCCTGGCAATTGCCGGTTCAACGACCGTTCCCGAATAGAAACTGCTGCACGAGGGCGACCGTCAATGGCGGCATCTCCTGCATGGGATAGTGGCCGGAGTCGGCGAGCGGAGTGACCGTGAGTTGCTCGCACAGTGGTTCCAAAGCACGAGCAACTGCTTCACATCGCATGGGAGGAGCATCCCGTTCGCCAGTCACTGCCAGCACGGGAACGGCGATCCGCGTGTGTAGGTTGGGGATACCATCACGTGCGAACATCGCGCAGTAGCCCGCTACGGCTTCCGGATTGGCGGTTGCACGCCAGCGTCTCAGCTTGTGCGCGATCCATCCGGGAGAAAGTCGGTCACCAAATTGAGGGCCTAGCTGCTCTGCTCGCGTGGTGTCGTCGGCCAGAGCCAAGGCGCGCAGCCCGGACAACGTCGCGTCGTCTGCGCCGAATCCTCCGGGCGGGGGTGGAGTCAGCAGAACGGCTTGCTCGACCCGCGTCGCGTATTGCTGCGACAAATGCAGGGCGACAAGTGCACTCATTGAGTGACCCACGATGGAGAACTGTGGCCACTTTAGGAAGTCGGCGAGAGACAGCACATCCGCCGCGGCCTCCAGCAGAGAAAATGAGCCCGTACGCTCGATGGATCTTCCGTATCCACGTAAGTCAGCAAGGGCGAAGGCAAAGCGATCCTCGTCGAGAAATCGCTTCGCCTCGCTCCAAGTCGAGGTGTCGCACAGCCAATCATTCAAGATGATGACGCGCTTGGGGCCGGTACCAACGAGTTCGTAACCAATCGGCTCAGTTAAAACCGTACGCGCGGGGCTCATGCTAGTATTTCTCTCGCCGGGGCTTGTTTGCTCGGCATGGTACTTGAAGGGCGGCTGGCAGGCGAGAGTTCGACCACGAAGTTGAACACTGGCCCCTCTAACGTTTGCCCTTGTGCCGCAGCCCTCACCCACTAGCTTGAGAACCACTCACCCGGCGCTCATCCTCAAAAGGATAGGCTCTGAGAGCGCCGAACGACAGCGCCTGAGGCAGGCGAAAACGTTGGCAGAGGCTGTCGGTCACAAACGGCGAGTTAGAGGGCCCGCATTCTGTCCTCACTTACGGAGGACGACCAAAAACCTTTCGTGCTTCCAAGCTTCTCCGGTCCTCTCGGGCGTCCCAAACAAAGCGTCGTACAAACCTGAGCACCTTCAAGCGGCCGCTGTTCGGTCGCTCATACGCATAGCGACGCTTGTTAGATTATCCGGGACTGGACTGCCGCCAAGGCAACCTAGTGGTTGGACGCTGCTACTGGGGCGCAAACGAGCAGGTCCCCAGAATGTTGGAACAAATGCCGTTCACACAGTAGCCGGAGTCGCAGTCGCAGTCTTCGGTGCACGGCAGGGCAGTGCAGCCGTGCGGCGCGGCCTCTGTGGGTGTCGTGCAGCGAGTGTTCGCTTCGCACGTCCAGCCGTCGTCACAGGGCAGCTTCTCGCAACCGTGGGTGTCGGCGAGAGGGGAGTTGACGTCGCAGCGCGAGTCGTCCGCGCACGCGTAGCCTGCGTCGCAGGGGAGCTTTTCGCAGCCGTAGGTGTCGGCGCGGGGCGAGGTGAGGTTGCAGCGCGAGTCGTCGGCACAGACGTGACCTGCGTCGCAACGGATCGGGGAGCAGGTGCCGTCGCTCTGACAGGTTGCCATGGAGCCGCAGCTGTCTGGACTTTGAGTGCAAGGGGGCGCCGGGTAGACACACTGACGCTGCTCACATTGTGGACAGCCCGAGATCGTGCTTACGCAGGTACCGCCAGGCTGGCAGCCTGAATCCGGCGTGCAAACGAAGTTGGTGGAACAGCTCGAGGGCGGGAGAGGACAAGCCGAGGGCGGCCACGAACAGCCTCCGATGCAACATTTCGATGTAGCACCCCCGCCGCAATCGTTGTTGTCGCGACAGCTCAGGACGGGCTCGGTCTCGCCCTCATGCTCGCACGAGGTGACCGTGCCGCCCGCGCCGCCTGCTCCCGGAGCGCCGCCCGAAGAACCGCCGCCGGTGGCTGCCCCGCCCTCACCACCGAAGCCGCTCCCACCCGACTCGCTCGTACCGGAGCCGCTCCCACCAGCCCCAGGCGTCCCGTCAGTCGACGCTGCTGGCCCTCCGCACGCCACGCCCGCCAAAGCCAGCATCAAGGACACCCAGCCGACCGTTGCGTTCGTTGGTAAGCTGAGAGGTGGCATCACGAGGTAACCATAGCAAGCTGCGTGCCGCCCGATCGCGCCGTTTCATGTGCCGAACTGTGCCAGGCGGCCGCCCCTGGACCGCCTGACCGGATCGCGATGACAGGGGGCGGAACGCTCAGCCGCCGTGACGGCCATGGGTGGAAGAGATATCAGCAATCTCTTGGTGAATCGTGGCTTATGAAAGTCCAGCCAGATGCCTGACTCACACCAAAATCGCTGTCCGAGAAATCGGGCGTTCCACCCGTCGAATTCTACGACACTTGGTCGATTCCGAAAGTCTGACGGTGGCGGGGCTGTCCCCCTAACGCTTGCCATTGTGCCGCGGCCTGAGGCCTCTTCCAGAATAAGCCAACCGGCGCCCTTCCCCAAAAGGGGAAATGGGCGGGCGCCGAACCTAAACGTATCGGCGAAGCAAAAACCTACACGAAGGCCGTCGGTCACCAGCGGCTTGTTAGAGGGCCGGTTGTTCACCCAGTTGAGCTAGTCACCTAGCCTCGCCGTATACGTCCCACTCAGTGAATCTTGTTCGATGATAACTTCAAACAGAAGATCGGTTGGATAGGGTCCCGTCTCTGCTCCAAGTTGAACGGACCTCGTTCCGAGAACTCCGTCGCGTTCGGTAGCGACCTGCACTGTCGCCGTCCGACCCTCCGCGTGCTCGTAGTTGGCGACCGCCACCAAGTAGCTTCCCAATTGAAGTAGGTTCGCATCACATGTCGCAAAGTAGTGTGGAGTTCCCCCGATTTCTTGGACAGCCCTGAGGGAGGGTATCCTTGGAATCGAAAGCGATGAAAGTAACGAAAAAGACGCGGCGGCAGTTCAGCCGCGAGTTCAAGATCGAGGCGATAAGGCAGCTCGAGCTGCGAGGAAGCCGTCCCGTGAAGGACGTGGCGGAAGCGCTGGGAGTAGCGGAAAGTATGCTTCACGCCTGGCGCCGAGAGCTCGGCGGCGAGGCGGAGGCAGTGATGGCGGCGCGAGGCGAGTCGAAAGACCAGGAGCTTGAGCGACTGCGCAGCGAGAATCAGCAGCTGAAGCAGGACGCCGACACCCTAAAAAAATCAATCGCCTTGTTCTTGAGGGGAAAGTGAAGTCCCCGTTCGAAGCAGTCGACAAGTTCAAGGCAACAGTGAGCGTTCGTTGTCTGTGTGAGGTTCTTGGTATATCGCGGAGCTCATATTATGCTTGGCGCAGGTACGAGCCGTCGGCTCGAGCGCTCAGCGAGAGCGAGCTGCCCGTGAAGGTCCGGGCAGT
>Ga0164241_10000989_pt1 | contig 40223 bp, 42 predicted proteins | sample OricomyardsoilBY_FD_108780 | JGI IMG/M metagenome (GOLD analysis project Ga0164241, IMG submission 108780) | Backyard soil microbial communities from Emeryville, California, USA - Original compost - Back yard soil (BY) | ecosystem: Environmental > Terrestrial > Soil > Unclassified | place: USA... | reverse complement strand
CAGCGCCTTGATGGAATCGGTGACCTGGAGTTCGTGATCCAGCGCAAGCTGGGCGGCTTCCTCGGCGGATTTGAACTGGCACTTGGGCGCGGGGATCGCGGGCAGTGCGAGTTCCATGCCGGCGTCGAGCAGATAGCTGATGAAGCGATGCGCGTGGTCGCGTTCTTCGGCGGCCTGTTTGCTGAAATGAGCTTTCAGGCGCGGCAAGCCTTCCAGCTTGAACCACGCGGCGATGGCCTCGTATTGAAGCGAGGCGAGAAATTCGAGGCCGATTTGGGCGTTGATCGCGGCGGCGACTTTTTTGGAGATAAGCGGTGTCATGCTGGCCGGCAGTATTAACGACTGCGGGCCGCTCCGGCAAGCCAGTCTTTTGCCTCGGCCACGGCGGAGGCGGAAGAACGCTGGCCGCGCGCCGCAACTTTAACAGGCCGGCGCACGGAACGGCGCATCCCGGCGAGCTGTTGTTGCAGGCTTAAAAAATGTCCAAACTGTTTTGCACTCATGCCCGCAGTGTAAGGTTGTCGGACAAGATGCGCTGCCGGTGGCTTGCCAACTTGTGTCGTTGATTTGCGATAGGCCGGCGGATGTTTCCGCATTCAAAAATTTATCGTAACGCTCCGAAATTTACGTTGCGCGGGCGGCAAAGGCGGCTTCTCGCCGTCGTCGCTCAAGATTTGCAACTCCGTCTGGCCGGTGTCGGGATAGGCGATGACCACTTCGGGGTTGAGCTGCGGCAAATCCACGAGATGACGCGGCGTGGCAGAGCGGCCGTCCCATTGGTAAAGTTGCGGCACGAGCGCGCCCCGCGCATGGCCGCCCCGATAATCGCCGGCGATGATGAAGTATTCGTCGCCGACGAGCAGCAAATCACGAACGCCCCGGCCTTGCAAATCAAGTTGAATGGGATCGCCCAGTTTCGCCCGTTCGCCATGAAGAACCGCCTCTGGATTCAGCAACGGCACCAGCAACGCGCGGCCGCGCGGAATGGGATTACGAAAGCCGAGGAGCAAATGCCCGTCGGGCGTGGCGCACAAGCCTTCCAAATTGAACCCGCCGGCATCCTTCGGCGCGCGGCCTTTGGCGGCGGCTGCGGCCAGTTTGAATTTTTGCAACCGGGGATCGGCCGCCAAATCTTCAATCAATTTCCGGTAAGGCCGCCCCGTCGGCACGATGTGAAATTCACCGTTTGTTTCCGTGATGGTCGTGGCGAAAAGCTGGCGGCGGCTGGGCGCGATTTTACCTTTCTTGCTGTTGCCGTGCGAACCCAGCCAGAAAACCACATCGCCCAAACGGGCCGCCGCCTCGATGTCCAATTCCGGTTTCTTAGCCCCTTTGATTTGAAGGCTTGGCCAGGCGGATAAAGTTTCATCCGCCACGGCCGCGCCGCCGCCGCGCCGCCGGTAAATTCGCAGCGTGTCATCTTCATCGTCGCCGACCACAAAATAATTCGTGCCGAGCGAAACCGCGCCGGAAGCATCGGCGCCGCCCGCGTAATCAGTGACGGCGCTGACGTGCGGTGCTGCCGGCGCGGTTTCCGCGCGGACACCCATCAGGCAGGCGGCAAACAGGCCGGGCAGGCCAAAAGCCGCAAACCGGCCTGGGAAGAAATTTGATTTTCGCGCCGCGTTCATGGGCTTTGAATTTATTCCTTAATCGGCCGGCGACAAGCGCATTCACGTTCATCGCCGGTTTTTTCAAAACAGATGTTTCCGAAAGGTGAAATAATTGCGACAATCCCGGCCGATTTTTCATCGTGCATATTTCATCCGCCATCTTTCATTGCAGCGCGCCGCATCTGGACGCATGTCCCGACGAGTCGCTGCCGGAATTTGCCTTCATTGGCCGCTCGAATGTTGGCAAGTCGTCGTTGCTGAACCTGCTGGCGGGCGAAAGCGGCCTGGCGCGCGTCTCGCCCACGCCGGGATTTACGAAGCTCATCAACATTTTCACGATGAACAAAAACTGGCGGCTGGTGGATTTGCCAGGCTACGGTTTCGCCCAAGGCGCGAAGAAGGACAGCGCGCGGTTCAACCAGGCGGTCGCCCAATACCTGAAACATCGCCCGAACTTGTGCCTGGTTTTTGCGCTCGTCGAATCAGGCTTGGAACCCCAGGAAATTGACATCAAATTTGTAGAATGGCTGGCCCGCAATGCGGTTCCTTTTGTGCTGGTTTTCACCAAGGCGGACAAGGCGCCGCCGGCGATTGTGCAGGCGAACATCACCGCCTTCATGGAGCGCATCTCGGCGTGGTTCGTGCGGCCGCCGAAACACTTTACTTGTTCCGCTGAAATGGGCCAGGGCCGGCAGGATTTGCTCGGCGTGGTTGCGGAAATGATGACCGCCATTCAGGCGGAATCAAACCAAGTTGCTGACGATCCTGAAAGCGGAATTCCCAAATTACCCCCGACACGGAAGCGCGGCCCTGATTTGAACCGCCCTTGGTAAATCACCAGCGGTGAAATCCGGTGCCAGGGTGGTCTTGGCTTGAGGGCTGGCCGCTGTCTTTAGAATTTGGCAATACTGCTGTTTCCTTCCCGATCACGGTTGGCGCGTTCAATCAAATTTACAAAACGCTGGGCGCGGTCGCGCACCGTCGGGCCGAGCCGGGCGGGATCAAAGCCTTTGCGGGCGTAGTAACCGTAACGGGTGTTCCAAAGGACATACATGTCGAAATCGGTGGGTTCGCGATGGGCTTGCTGCTTGAATTGTGCATAAAGCGCGGCCCAAAGATGCCGGGCCACGGCTTGGGCGGCCGCCGGATTTCGATAGCTTTCTGAATGGCTGAACTGATGCCAGACGACGGGCATGATCTGGTAACGGCTGACTTCGCCGGCCCCGCCGACTTCGCGGTCGTCGTTGCCGGTTTCAATCATGCCAAGCGCGAACTGACGATCTTCATCCAACACGCCAACCGGCTCGGCGGAAATATCGGTGTTTGTTGCAACAACAGGATTAGGGGGCGGGGCGGGCGGCAAAACAGGTTGCGGCGCGCGAGCAGGTTTTACCAGGGTTGAGGCTGCCGGCAAAGATTGAGGCATGATAGCGGCACGGGCGGTAAGGAGGGCGAGCAACACGGCGACCGCTCCAAGACAAGCGCCGGCAATAACGGATAATTTGAGCTGCGCTTTCATCAATGATCACTGGCTGACGCAGCCAATAAACCTTGATATTATCACATTTTTTTCTCGTTTATCAATGGCCCCGCTGTCCAAGTTATTCACACGCTGTCCACAGACGAGGCAAGGATTTTTAACATTTTTTAACATTGTGACGCATTTGAAATGAATGGCTTAAATGGAAAGTAATAAAACCGCCGTTTGTCTTTAAGAAAATTGCTGGACACTTTTCGCAAAGAATTTTCGCGGAAAACACCGGGTCATCCCGGAATTTTTCATCGGGCATCCGGTTGCGGTTGGCATTCCAACGGTTGAGTGTATATTGCGCCCATGCTGGCGACCCCGGAACTGATCTGCGAATCAAGCCAATTAGCCCGGCTGGAAAAACTTCTGCCGCGCTGGCGCAAGCTGCCGGTTTATCGTCAAGTGCTGGCCGCGCCGGATGACCGGCGGATGGATGGTTTTCGGCGGCTGCCCTTGCTGGCCAAACGGGCGATGCGGGAGAATTTTCCTGATAACTTTCTGCCGGCCGGCCAGTCGTTTGATTCGCTTTTGGAGCAAAACTTGGTCGAACGCGAGCATACTTCCGGCACTTCCGAGGAACGCTTGCCCGTGATTTTCCCGCGCGGCTGGTGGGACGAACAGGAGCGGCGCGCCCTGCGGTTGAATCAATTCGTCGCCAAAATTTTGGACGAATTTCCCCATGCCCGCCGCGCCACCATCACCTCGCCCGCCTGCAACGGCCTGACGTGTCCGACCGTCTGGATGTCGCGCGAACAACGCGTCATCGGCCAGGCATTGTTTGTGAATCTGGCGCGGATTCCGTTTCTGCTGGGCGAAGACGAGCTGGCGCGGATGGCGGCGGAAATTTCTGAATGGTCGCCGCAGTTTCTGGACCTGGATCCGGTGCAAGGCGCATGGTTCGCGCTTTATTGTGAACGCATGAGAATCAAATTTCCGTCGGTGAAGTTCATTTTGTGCAGCTATGAATTTGTGAGCGTGGTGCATCGGAAAATTCTGGCGCGGGTTTTCGGCGTGCCGGTGTTCAATCTCTATGGCTCGACCGAGACCGGCCATTTGCTGATGGAAAATGAACGCGGCGAAATGAAGCCCAGTTGTGAAACGGCGTTTCTCGAAATCGTGAACGCCGGCAAACATGGCCTCGGCGACCTGGTGGTCACGACCTTGAGCAATGATTACATGCCCTTGCTGCGTTATCGCATCGGCGATCTCGCGGAAAAACATACGCAGCCTTATGGCACCAGTTTCACCGTTCATGGCCGCGCCCGGGATGCGTTGGTTGCGGGTGACGGCGCGCGCGTGACGACGTGGCAGGTGGATCAATGTTTTGCAGAGGCCGGCGGCTTCGCACACTACGAGCTGCGCCAAAATGAAAACGGCGGATACGTCTTGCGTTATGTTCCCGATGCTTTTGCGCCGACGGCGGGAAATTTGCGCGAAGTCACGCAGCAACTGGAATCGCTGCTGAAATCACGCGCGGAAATCAAAACGGAGGCGATGAAGACCTTGGTGCCGGCGGCTTCGGGAAAATTCCGGCTGACGTGCCGGGTGCTTGCGGCCGCCAATCCGGTATGAATAAATCATGCATGAGGAAGCATTTTCGCCGAAGAAATCACCGGGGTTTTTTAATCGTCCTATTGCTGCTGCTGACCGGGCTGGCGCGGGGCCAGACGGTCGTTGCTCTGAATGGACCGGCCAGCACCGTGACGGCGGGCGGCACCGCCAGCCTTTGGGTCAACGCCTTGAATGTTTCCACGCAGCAGGTTTCCTGGCTCTTTCCGGTTTCTTTTCCGTGTCATCTGACGGCGGGTGGAAAAGCGGTGGATGCCTGGGCGCAAGTCCGGAACCGGAAGGCCGCAGGCGCGGCGGATATTGCGCCCGGCGCGTTCATCCGGCGCGAATACTTGCTGCCAATTCCTAATGGTTGGGCGGGCGAATTGACCGTGCAGCCACGGGAAATTTCCACGACGCGGCTGGTGTTCAACGTCGAAGCGCCCGTCGGCACGGAGGCGGAGGAAACGAATGCTCCGCCGCGCAGCAGGGTCATGGGCTTTTTATCGGGTGAATGGCACCTGAATGAAAACGGCGGTTATGATCCGCAAAGTTTTTTCAAGGAACACATCTTCGGTTACGAGCCGCTTTACTTCATCGCCGGCACAAAATCGCCGAACGCAAAATTCCAGATCAGTTTCAAGTATCGCCTGTTAAACGAACACGGCTGGCTGGCGGAAAAACCCGGCTGGCACTGGCTCACCGGCCTGAACATCGCCTACACGCAGCAGTCGTTGTGGGACTGGAACGTCTCATCCACCCCGTTTTATGACAACACCTACATCCCGGAGGTGCTTTATTCGTGGGATCGTTTCGCCGGCGGCGGCCCGGCCAACTGGTTCCGGCTGGATCTGCAGACCGGATTGAGGCATCAGTCAAACGGCAAGGCCGGCGCCGATTCGCGCAGCATGAACATCGCGTATTTGCAGCCGACGCTCACCCTCGGGCGCCCGGACGGTTTTCAGGTGAAGTTCATCCCGCGCGTTTGGGCTTACGTAAGCAACTTGAGCGACAACCCGGACATCAAAGATTATCGCGGCTATGGTGATTTGCGCACGACCATTGGCTGGCAGCACGGCCTGGAGCTTTCGGCGTTGACCCAGGCAGGACAAGATTTTCGCCGCGGCAGCCTCGAACTCGATCTGACCTATCCGCTGATGCCGCCGCCGCACGGAGCTTTGAGCATCTACCTGATGGCGCAATATTTTACCGGCTACGGCGAGGGCTTGCTGGATTACAACCAGCGGTCCGATCAGTTCCGCATCGGCATTGCGCTCTACCGTTAGCTGGCCGCGCAAAAACCCGCCGGCTCATTGGCGGGTGGTCAACTTCACTTTCTGGCATCAGTCCGCTGATCCATTTCAATGTTCAACGCCGGTGATTTGCCGGCCTTGTCCTTGCCGAAAAAAATGGTCCGCTGCGGAACCGGCAGGTCAATGTTCAGTTCATCAAATTTCAGCTTGATGCGCCGGTTGAATTCACGGCCGATGCGCCATTGCTGGATCGGTTTGGTCTTGGTGCGCGCCTTGATGTTGACGGTGGATTCGCCGAAGGAATCCAACCCCAGCACGTCCAGCGGCGCGAGGATGTCATTTTTGTAATTGGCGTCCCGGCGCATCTCTTCGTCAATTTCCTTCAGCACGCGGATGACCTCGTCCACATTCTCGCGATAAGCCACGCCGATGGTGAAAACGTAATGGGAATAATCCTTGGTCATGTTCGTCACGACATCAATCCGGCCGTTGCGGATGAAATGAACGCTGCCCGCCGTGTCGCGCAGGATGACGAGCCGCAGGGTGATTTTCTCAACCAGGCCGCTTTTGTCGCCGATCTGCACCACGTCGCCCACGCGGATCTGATCCTCCAACAGCAGGAAAAATCCGCCGATGAAATCCTGCACCAGGTTCTGCGCGCCAAAACCGACGGCCAGGCCGACGACGCCGGCGGCGGCCAGCACCGGGCCGAGTTTCAGACCGAATTCGCCGAGCAGCATGAAAATGGCGACCGTCAGGATGACCACGCGCAAAACCCAATGCACCACGCCGGCCAGCGTGCCGGCGCGTTTTTCATATTCAAAATCGGCGTCTTTGCGGATCAAAATCCCGCGCATTCTGGCCGTCGCTGCGGTGGCGATCTTCAGCAGAAAAAGCGTCAGCGCGATGATCAGCACGATGTGGACGCCGCTGGTCAGAAACCAGAATCCGATCTGGTCGAGGTAAGGTTGGAAGTCAGGCTTCATTGTTTTCCGCCGGCCGCATTAAAATCGCCGGGGCATTTATGCAAATGCCGGGGGCGGCGGCGACAAAAAAATGCGCCGGGTTCAAAACCTTTGACCGGCCGGCGCGGAAAAACTTTCCCCGGCCGACGGCTTGCGTTTTGCCGCCTGACGAATTATCTACTGCGCTCTATGGAAACTAATTTGAATCAGGCCGCGCATTTATTTTCACCGCTCCCGCTCCGTTCCGTCACGCTGCGCAACCGCATCGGCGTTTCGCCGATGTGCCAGTATTCGGCGGCGGACGGCGTGGCGAACGACTGGCATTTTGTTCATCTTGGCTCGCGTGCGGTCGGCGGCGCGGGAATCGTCATCGCGGAGGCCACGGCGGTCGCGCCCGAAGGCCGCATCACGCCGGGCTGCCTCGGTCTTTGGAGCGAAAAACACATCGAACCGCTCGCGCGCATCACGAAATTTGTGAAGGAACAGGGCGCGGTCGCCGGCATTCAGATCGCGCACGCGGGCCGCAAGGCGTCCGCCGCTCTGCCGTGGAACGGCGGCGCGCATTTGTCCGCCGGACAAGGCGGCTGGGAAACCATTGCGCCGAGCGCCATTCCGTTCGGCGGTGATCTGCCGAAAGCGCCGCGCGCCATGACGGAAACGGACATCGCACGCGTGCAAAATGATTTTGTCGCCACGGCCAGACGCGCGCTGGCGGCGGGTTTTAATTTTTTGGAACTGCACGCGGCGCACGGTTATTTGTTCAACGAATTTCTCTCGCCGCTCGCCAACCACCGCACCGACGAATACGGCGGCAGTTTTGAAAATCGCATCCGTTTTCTCCTGGACACCGCGCGCGCCGTGCGGAAAGTCTGGCCGGAAAACTTGCCGCTGGCCGTGCGCCTTTCGGCGATTGACTGGAAGGAAGGCGGCTGGCAGATCGAGGACAGCATCGCGCTGGCGAAATTATTGAAAACCGAAGGTGTGGACTTGGTGGATTGCAGTTCCGGCGGCGTGGTGCCGGACGCGAAAATCACCGTCGCACCGGGTTATCAAGTGCCGTTCGCCGAAAAAATCCGGCGGGACGCGGATATTTCCACGGCGGCCGTCGGTTTCATCACCGAAGCCAGGCAGGCGGACGACATCGTCCGCAGCGGCCGGGCGGATCTGGTTTTGCTCGCGCGGCAGATGCTGGCGGAACCGTATTGGCCCGCGCACGCCGCCAAGGCGCTCGGCCACCAACTGACGCCGCCAAACCAATACGCGCGGGCGTGGTGAAGCGGCTGACATTTTCTTTGCGCGAAACGGGGACGTTATCTAGCATCGTTCCGCTTATGGCATTCCAAACATTTTTCGCCGGCTCCAAGGTTGTCCGGCTCGTTGCCGCGACGTTGTTTGTTTCCAGCTTGAATTTTCAAGCCGCCGAGCCAGTGGCGTCCCCCGCGGTCGCGGGCGCCGGTTCCGGCACCGTGGAAAATTCCGTCGTGAAAATTTTTTCCACCGCGCGCTATCCCGATCCTTATCAGCCGTGGACCAAGCAGTCGCCGGAGGAGGCGACCGGCAGCGGCGTGGTGATCGAAGGCAAACGCATCCTGACGAACGCCCACGTCGTCAATTACGCAAACCAGGTGCAGATCCAGGCGAACCAGGCCGGCGATAAAATTTCCGCCACCGTGGAATACATCGCGCCGGGCATTGACCTGGCGGTGCTGAAGCTGGACGACGAAACTTTCTTCGACACGCATCCGCCGCTGGCGCGGGCTGCGACGTTGCCGGGCATCAAGGACACGGTGCTGGCTTATGGTTTTCCCGAAGGCGGCAACAGTCTTTCCATCACGAAAGGCATCGTTTCGCGGGTCGAGTTCACGCCTTACAATTATTCTGTTTTCGGTCTGCGCGTTCAAATTGACGCCGCCATCAATCCCGGCAACAGCGGCGGGCCGGCGGTGGTCGGCGACAAGATGGTGGGGCTGACTTTCAGCCGGCTGAACGATGCGGACAACATCGGCTACATCATTCCGAACGAGGAGATTGATTTGTTTCTCCAGGACATCGCCGACGGTCATTACGACGGCAAGCCGGCGATGTTTGACTCTTTGCAGACGCTGGAAAATCCGGCGTTGCGCGCGTTTCTCAAGCTGCCGCCGAACACCGACGGCATGGTGGTGCATCAGCCTTTCAAAAATGATCCCGGCTATCCGCTCAAGGAATGGGATGTCATCACCAAGATCGGCGACACGCCGGTGGACGACCAAGGCATGATCAAGCTGGGCGCCGATCTGCGGGTGCATTTTGAATACCTGATCCAGCACATCGCCACCAACGGCATCGTGCCGCTCACGATTGTCCGCGCCGGCAAAGAAATGCAGGTGAATGAACCCGTCTCGGCTGATTTTCCGCGGTTGCTGCCCAGTCTGAGCGGCGCTTATCCTTCGTATTTTATTTACGGCCCGCTGGTTTTTTCCGCCGCCACGGACGATTATCTGGGCGGCTACATGCGGACGAAATATGCCGCCGCCCTTCTCTCGCATTTTGCCGCCCTGGAAAATCCGCTGCTGACGCGCATGGCGGATAAACCGGCTTTTCCGGGCGAAGGTTTGGTGGTGATTTCATCGCCGTTTTTTCCGCACAAGCTGGCGCAGGGCTATTCCAATCCGCGCTCCGAGGTGGTCAAATCGGTCAACGGGATCAAGGTCAAAAACCTCAATCATCTGGTGGAAATTTTGCGCGACGCCAAAAGTGAATTCATCACCATCGAATGCGACGCGCGCTTCGGCGAAACCATGATTTTCCCGCGCAAGGAAATGCTCGCCGCCACGGAGGATATTCTGACCGACAACGGCGTCCGCTCGCAAGGTTCGCCGGACACGCTGGCGGTCTGGAACGCCAAACCGGGCCGGTGAACGGAGGTTCATCGCCGGAGCCGCAAAATTTTTCACAGTTTTCATTGTTTCAAGCCCGGCGGACGGGTATTTTTCCGCCATGAAAATCACCCGTCTGCTGCTGCTCACCAGCATGATCTCCACGGCCTTGGTGGCTGTTTCCTGCAAAAGTCTCAGCAGCCCAAACGCCAAACCTGATACGCTGACCAAAAAAGAAAAAAAAGACGGCTGGCAGCTGCTTTTCAACGGCACGGATTTCGCCGGCTGGCATAATTTCAAGCGCGACGGCGTCCGCCCCGGCTGGCGGATTGAAGACGGCGCGCTCGTCTGCGCCGATCCGCACAACGCCGGCGACCTCGTGACCTCGAACCAGTTTGGCGCGTTTGAACTGCAACTGGATTACAACATTTCCGAAGGCGGCAACAGCGGCATCATTTATCACATCACGGACGAAGGCGGCGCAACCTGGGCGACCGGCCCGGAATTTCAACTGGAGGACAACGCCAAGGCCACCGACCCGCAACGCTGCGGCTGGCTTTATGCGCTCTATCAGCCGCCGATTGATCCCAAGACCGGCAAGACGCTCGACGCCACCAAGCCCGCCGGCGAATGGAATCATGTCCGCCTGCTCGTCACGCCGGAAAAATGCGTCCATGAAATCAACGGCGTGAAATATGTGGAATACGTCATCGGCAGCGACGACTTCAACGAACGTGTGGCCAAGAGCAAATTCGGCCGGATGCCGGGCTTCGCCAAATCATCCACCGGCTACATCGCGCTGCAAGGAGATCACGGACGGGTGGAATTTCGCAACATCAAGATCCGCCCCATCGCCACGAAGTGAGCGTAGTGGGACAGGCATCTTGCCTGTCCAGTTTATCGTTTAAGCAATGGAAGCTCGCTTCCCTGAAATGGGCTGGCATTTCCCAATCAATCTTCGCAGGAACTGGACAGGGTGGAAGCCTGTCCCACTGCGAAAACTGCGAGGCAGACTTGCGCGGTGGCCGGATCATTCAGGCACAGTGCGCCGGAACGAATGCGCGGCACCGGCACGCCTTCCAGTTGCAGCGGAAATTTTTCCATGAGCGAACGGGCGTAATCTGGAAAATTTTCAAAACCTTCCGCGCGCAACTGCGCCGGGTTCACCAGCCGAAACGTGCCGAAACTGTTCTGGCAGGTCTGCCGCATCAATTCCACCAGCACGCGGCCCATCGTGTGGCGCGGGTTGATTTCCACGACAGGTTTTAATTTCATCGCGCCGGCGGCATCGCGATAGACGAAGGCGTCAATGCCGATTGGTCCGAGAAAATCTACCGCCCGCAATTCAGCTTCCAGCGCAGTGAAAATATTGTCGTAAAATTCCAGCAGCCGGGCGGAGATGTCTGGCGGCTTGCGGAACAGTGAAACGATTTTGTTCGGAATCCGTTTGTGATGATGCGACTCGGCGAAGTTCGCCTGAAACTGGCCGCGCGCATCGTTGGTCAATCCGGTGTAACCGCACAGCTTCAGGCCGCGTTCGCCCATCTCCAATTGCACGGAAAAATCCAGCACGCGTTCCAGCCACGGCTCGACGACGAGTTCGCGTTTCCGGGCGAACGCGTTTTCCAGCCAGCGTTTTTGCGCCGGCAAAATTTCCGGCTCGAACAGCCGCAGCGCGTTGCTGCCCGCGACGCCGAAGGCTGCTTTCACGACGACCTTGTGATGGCCACGATTGCGGATGGCGGCGATGGCGGTGAATGTTTCGTCCAAGGAATTCACCGCCACGCCGACGTCGTCTTCGGTGCAAAGCCAATTCTCGTTGGTAGGGCGGCGTTGCTGCGCCGCTTCGCCGTTTTGGCCGCGCAGCAGTGCGGCCCTACCAACAGAAAGAATTTTCCGTAAAAATTCCGCGCTCCAGGACTTTGAATAAAGCCGCGCAAGCTTTTCGTTGAACCGCTTTTCATCCGCGCGTTTTTCGCCGGTGACGCCGGCGAAGACGGGCTTCAACTGTTCAAAGCTGTCCGGCCCCCACGCCCACGGACGCAGCCGGCCAAGTTTGCGCGACGGCAAATCACGCACGGCATCGAGCGCGATAAATTCCGGCAGCGGGAAGCCGGCCTGCTTGATGCCGCTTAAAAATTCCACGGACGGCTTTTGCTTCACCAAAACAATGTCATCCTGGCGGCAGAGAAATTGCGGCAGATTTTCCAGGTCGCGCGCGAGCTGCGCCTGATGCTTCGTGGGATTGAAAGTTTTGCCCTCGGCGATGCGGCCTTCGGCAAATGGATTGAAAACAAACACGCTCGGCGTGCGGCCTTTGGACTGCGAATAGACGTTGATCTCGGCGATGAACTGCGGATCAAAGCCAGCCGCCTTGCGCCCGGCGATGTTCAGCGAAAGTCCCTTCGCCCGCTGCGGCGAAAGCGGAAATTTCAGCGTGCGGCAGAAGGCTTCCCAGTCGGATTCTCTGGGATTTTTCCAGCGGCGGAACCATTTCAGGCCGTAGGCAACGTGGCCGATTTCATCGCGATAAATCTTTTCCAGCAGCTTTGCGGAATCGGCATCGCCCACGGTGGCGAAACTGCGGCCGTAGTGGCCGGCGAAGTCGAGGTTCGCCTGCTCGAACGTGAGGCAGAGGCCGGCGACATAATCAATCGGATTTTCCATCGGCGAAACGCAGCGCCAGAAATAACCGCTCACGGGAAAATCGCCGAACGACACGCCACAGGCTTTCATGCGTTCGAGATAAAGCCGCGTGTGTTCCTGTTCGTCCTTGAGTGTTTGCAAGACGCCTTTGCGAAAGGCGGCGGGCGCGGCGGGAAATTTCAGCAGCACGAGCGCCATCAGCTCGGTGGCGAGCAGTTCGTGATTGGCAAAAAAGTGCAATAGCTTGCCGCGCTCGGTCTGGTTTTCAAGCCGGTGCAGGCCGGGAAATTCGCTCTTGCCGGCGGCGTGCGGTTTGAAAATGAGATTGGTCGGGCGGCTCGGCGTGGTGGGTGCAACGAGCGCGGAACCGGGCCGCTCGTCGGTGATGACGTCGGGCGTCCGGAGTTTTTCCTCCAGCGTCGTGGCGAACAAAACCAATTCGGCAAAAGCACGCAGTTCCACGCAGGAGAGCTATCAATTGCAGCGGCGGCTGGCGACGAAATTTTTCCCTGCTCAAACCGTCTGGCGATGCCGCCAGCGATCCAGCGCCACGGCGGCGATGATGATGCCGCCGATGACCATTTCCTGCACCCATTTCGGCCAGCCCATCTGCTGTCCGCCCGTGTAAAGAATCGTGATGGTCAACGCGCCGATGATCGTGCCGAGAATTGAGCCTTCGCCGCCCGTGAAGCTCGCGCCGCCGATGATGACGGCCGCGATGACGAACAATTCATACATCACCGCCGTCGTCGGCTGGCCGATGCCGCCGATATAGGAAAATTGCATCAGCCCCGCGACGCCGCAGAAAAACCCGCTCGCCGTGTAGATGAACAATTTGGTGCGGCCCACCGACACGCCGCACAGGCGCGCCGTCTCCTCGTTTGAGCCGACGGCGAAGATGTGCCGTCCCAGCCGAGTGTAGCGCAGCAGCAATGACGCGACAATCACGCCGCCGATCAAAATCCACACGCCGATCGGCAGAATCCACCACGGGCGATGGAGGCGGGAAAGCGTCGGATCCATGAGATGGCTGATCCAGGTCTCATTCGGCGGATAAATGTCGCGCTCATGTCCGATGCCTTTGGCGAGGCCGCGAATCATGCCCATTGATCCCAATGTCACGATGAACGGCGTCAGCCGCAGGCCGACGATCATCATGCCATTGGCCAGGCCCGCCAGCGTCGCCGCCAAAGTTCCCGCCAGCACCGCCACGATGGGCGCCAGCGCCGGATGCAGTTCCGTGAACGGGTGCGGCTGGCCGTCCGGGCCGGCGAGATTCAGATTCAAAACCGTCGCCACGACCACGACCGATAATGCGATGAGCGAACCCGCCGACAAGTCAATGCCCGCGCCGATGATGACCATTGTCATGCCGAGGCCGGCCGTCGCATAGACGCAGCTCTGGCGCAAAATGTTTTCCAGATTCCGCAGCGTGTAAAATTTTCCGTCCTGCACCAGGAACGCAAAGAACGCGAACACGATGACGAGCGCGAGAAAGCGCCCCAACAAGTTCGCCCATTTGGGATTTAGCCACGGAGCCTTGGCTCCAGCTTCAGTTTTACCACTCATTTTTCTAATTGATTTTTGCGCCGAGACGCAAAGGGCGCAGAGGAAAAGATTAAAAATCTCCGCGCCTCCGCGTCTTTGCGTTAAAGTTTCACTCTTCCTGCCCGATCGCCGCCGCGAGCAGTTGTTTTTCATCCCACTCGCTGCGCTCACGCGCCTCGGTCAGTTTCCCGCGCGACATCACGGCGATGCGGTCGCACACGCCGAGCAGTTCGGGAATGTAGCTGCTGATCAACAACACCGCCTTGCCGCGCGCCGCCAGCTCGTCAATCAACTGGTAAATCTGCGCCTTCGAGCCGACATCAATGCCGCGTGTCGGTTCGTCCAGCAGCAGCACGTCCACGTCCGCGTGCAGCAGCCGCGCGAGGGCGACCTTCTGCTGGTTGCCGCCGCTCAAGCCGCTGATGATTTGCTCCGGTCCCTGGCACTTGATCGGAATTTTTTCAATCCACGGCCGGCACGCCGCACGCTGGCGCGATGGAAAAACCAGCTTCATCGGGCCGAGTCCGTCGAGCCGCGACAAGGTGAGATTGTCCGCGATGCTCAAGCCGAGGGCGAGTCCTTCCATCTTGCGGTCTTCGCTCACGATGCCGACGCGCTGCGACCAGCGTTGCGCGGGCGACGCGCCGCCGTCGAAACTGCCGATGCGGATCTCGCCGCTCGTCACCGAATTCAAACCAAAGATCGCGCGCATCAATTCCGTTCTGCCCGCGCCGACCAGGCCGGAAATTCCCAAAATTTCGCCGCGCCGCAATTGCAACGATGCGGCTTTGGGCTTTGCCGCGCCGCTCAAATTTTTCACTTCCAGGATCACGTCGCCCGGCGTGCGCTGCGAGCGCGGATAAAGTTCCTCCACGTTGCGACCGACCATCAGTGCGATGATTTTTTCATTGGGCGTTTCTGCCGTGACGCCGCTGCCGACCGTTTCGCCGTCGCGCAAGACCGTGAAGCGGTCGCACACCGCGCGGACTTCTTCGAGAAAATGCGAGATATAGACGATGGAAATATTTTTCGTCTTGAGCCGGCGGATGAGGGCAAACAGTTTTTCGATGTCCTTCGACGTGAGCGAGCTGGTCGGCTCGTCCAGCACGAGCACGCGGCAGTCGAGCGCCACGGCGCGGGCGATTTCCACGAGTTGCTGCTGCGCGATGGACAACTTGCGGATTTCGATCTCCGGCGGAATATTTTCGAGGCCGACTTCGCGCAGCGCGGTGGCGGCGCGCCGTTTCATTTCGGGCCAGTTCATGAACGGCCCGCGCACCGGCTCGATGCCGAGCAGAATATTTTCCATCACCGACAGATGCGGCGCGAGCGCGAGTTCCTGATAAATCATCGCCACGCCGGACCGGCGCGCGTGGAGGGGATTGGCCGGAATATATTCCGCGCCGTCAAGCAGCATTTTTCCTTCGTCCGGCGGGATTGCGCCGGAGAGAATTTTCATCAAGGTGGATTTGCCCGCGCCGTTTTCGCCGACGAGCGCCATGACTTCGCCGGGCGCGACGGTGAGTTCGACGCCGCGCAACGCCTTCGTCGCGCCGAAGCTCCGGCGCACGCCGCGCATTTCAAGGCGGGGAGAAATTGGGGCTTCCGTTTGCGTCATTGGGCAAGGCCGGGGGAATTATTTCAACGGCAGGAACACCGCGCGATTTTCCTGCCCATGCGCGAGCGCCAGGCGGACAGGGAGGCTGGGGGTGGCGGTGATCATATGCGGCAAGCCTAGTTTGAGGATGGGAAAAAAACAATCACGATCCGGCGCAAGCGCTGGTTCCGCGTTGTCATTTTACGTTCAATTCACGCCGGATGCCAAACTTTTCAATGCGTTTACGCAGCGTGGCGCGGGTGATGCCGAGCAGTTTGGCGGCGTGAACCTGGTTGTCGGCGGTTTCCTTGAGCGCCTGGATGACAAGTTCGCGTTCCACGGCGGGAATGACCTTGAGCTTGGGATCGCGCCTGGCCCATTGAAACAACTGGCGGGCGAGCGCGGCGGCATCGGCGCCGGCGGTTTCACCGGCAACTCCTGAAAAAGCCGGGGCATCAGTTTGGCCGGCAACTTCCAAGGGCAGGTCGTTCAATAAAATGGCGTCGCCCTTGGCCATGACATGGGCGCGGCGAACGATGTTCTCCAGTTCGCGGACATTGCCGGGCCAGTGGTATTTTTCCAGCGCCTTGATGACGTGCGGCATGACCGCCTTCGGTTGATGCTGCTGTTCCTTGGCGAGTTTTCCGATGAAATAATTTACCAGCAGCGGAATGTCGGAACGCCGTTCGCGCAACGGCGGCAGATGAATGCGCACGACGTTCAGCCGGTAGAACAAATCTTCGCGGAATTGTTTGGCGGCGACGGCGGCCTCCAGCGGCTTGTTGGTGGCGGCGATGACGCGGACGTTCACTTGCATCGGAGTGTTTCCACCGACGCGCTCGAAGGTGCCTGATTGCAACACGCGCAGGATTTTTGTCTGGGTCAACGGCGTCATGTCGCCGATTTCATCGAGGAAAATCGTGCCGTGGTTGCATTGCTCGAACTTGCCGATGCGCTGGACGGTCGCGCCGGTGAACGCGCCTTTCTCGTGGCCGAACAATTCGCTTTCCAGCAGTTGTTCGGGAATGGCGGCGCAGTTGACGGCGAGAAACGGTTGTTGCGCCCGGTCGCTGTGATGATAAATGGCGCGGGCGACGAGTTCCTTGCCGGTGCCGCTTTCACCGGTGATGAGCGCGGTGGCGTCGGTGGCGGAAACCTGCCCGACGAGCTTGAACACTTGCTGCATCGGCCCGCTGCGGCCGATGACGCCGAGTTCGTAGTCTTCTGATTCCAGCAGCGGTTCGTAGGAGACGACCTGTTTCATGTCGCGCGCGGCCTTGAAGGCGTTGGCGATGACTTCTTTGAGCTTGGGAATGTCGAACGGCTTGAGCAGGTAATCGTAGGCGCCCAGCTTCATCGCCTCGATGGCGGTCTGCGTGGTGCCGTAGGCGGTCATCAAAATCACCGGCAATTTCGGGTCGGTGGCGCGGATTTTACGGAGCGTTTCCAGACCACTCATGCCGGTCATGCGCACATCCATCAGCACGAGGTCGGGCTTGAATTTGGGAATGACTTTCAAGCCTTCCTCACCGCTGGCGGCGGCGGCGAGTTCGACATCCGCCGCGTCAAAAATTCGTTGCAGCGAATAGCGCACGTCTTCCTCGTCGTCAATCAACAGCAGCTTGCTCATGGCCGGCGCAGGGTAGCGGTTTTTTTCAGAAGAAACAGAGGTTTTTTGCTGGTGATTTTATGATTGAAGTTCCATTGGCATCGGCGCAAAGTGACAACCGTTCCTCAATTCCAACCAAAAACACCATGAAAAGAAATCTATTGTTCAGCCTCGCCATGCTCACCGCCGGCTCCCTGCTGGCGGCGGATTCCAACCCGAAAGACGATGCGACCGGCGCCGCCGCCGCGCTCGGCAACGCGAAAAATTATTCGTGGAAAACCACGGTCGAAGTCGGAGATAATTCCCGCTTCAAGCCCGGCCCGACGGATGGCCAGACGGAAAAGGACGGTTACACGATGGTGACCAGGCATTTCAACGACAACGCCATCGAGACCATGATGAAAGGCACGAACATCGTGGTTAAAACCGAGGACAACGGCTGGCAAACCAGCGCGGAAGCGGCGCAGGACAATGGCGGCGGCTTCAACCCGGCCAGATTTATCGCGCGCATGGCGCAAAATTTCAAGGCTCCCGCCGCCGAGGCCGCCGGCCTGATCGCGCAGGCGCAGGATTTGAAGGCCGGCGACAATGGCATCACCGGCGACCTGACCGAGGCCGGGGCAAAAACGCTGTTGACCTTTCGCCGGCGCGGCAATGGTGACGGCCCAACCGTGGCCAATCCCAAGGGCACGGTGACCTTCTGGATCACCGACGGCAAGCTGTCGAAATACCAGTATCACGTCACCGGCACCGTGAGCTTCAACGGCAATGATCGCGATGTAGATCGCACGACCACCACGGAAATCAAGGACGTCGGCACGACCAAAATCGAAGTGCCTGATGAGGCGAAGAACAAGCTGAAATGAACCAGCCGGTGATAAAAATTCCGGCTGTTGAAAACTGGCAGGCTAAAGTATTTAGCGCTGAATTTTAATCCGCCGCCGTCAAGCTCATGTCGCTGGTGAAATAGAGAATCCGGCCGCAGTTCGGGCAGGTCACGATTTCCGCTTGGGCGCGGCAATTAGTCACGACCTGCGTGGGCAGTTTCATGTGGCAGCCGCCGCAGGCGCTGTGCTCGATGCTGACCACGACGTTTTCGCCCTTGCTCTTGCACAGGCGTTCGTAACGGTTGCGCGTGGATTCACCCACAGCCCCGGCCAGCGCGGCGCGGCCACCGGCGAGATCGGCGAGTTCCTTCTTCAAATTTTCCTCGCGCGCGTTCAACAAACCGATCTGGTCTTCGACGAGTTTCTTGGCGGCGGCGGCTTCGGTCGTGGCGCGGGCAACGCCTTTCTGCGCGACTTCGGCCTGCTCCATCAAAACGATTTCCGCGTCCTCGATCTTGAAGATGACTTCCTTGGCCATTTCAATCTCGTGGGCGAGCGCCTTGTATTCCTCGTTCTTGCGCGTGAGCAACTGCTGGTTGAGATATTTTTCGATCTGCGCCTTCTTCGCTTCGATTTCGAGGTCGCGCTGCTTGCGTTCGGATTCGATCTGTTTCACGCGCAATTTGGCGGCTTCAAGCTGGCCTTGGGTGCTGGCGGCTTTTCCGCGCAGCCCTTCGCGTTCGGGGCCGATGTGGGCCAGTTCCTGGGTGACGCGGACAATTTTCCGGTCGCGATCCTGCAAAACAAGGAGCTTCTCGATGATTTCCTGCATGTTTTGACAGGCTAACCATCCCGGACGGCCAAGTCAATTTCCTGAACTTGAAACTTGAAACTCGAAACTTGAAACTTGAAACTGCCGCCATGCGTTTCATCGGCAACATCATTGAGAAATTGCAGCGCCACCCCAAGCGCGTGGTGTTCCCCGAAGGCACGGAGCCGCGCGTCCTGCAGGCGGCGCGGCAGTTTTATACGCTGCGGCTGGGCGCGCCCATCGTGCTGGGCGACCAGGCGAAGGTGCGCGAAGCCGCCGAGGATTTGAAAATTCCCATGGACGGCATCCGCGTCATCAATCCGGCGACCAGCGAAGACTTGGAAAATTTTTCCAGCCGCCTTTACCGCATCCGCCGCGAAAAGGGCCTGCGCCCGACCGAGGCGCGCGAGGCGATGCTGCAGCCGAATTTTTACGGCGCGATGATGCTGGCGATGCACCAGGCGGACGGCCTGATCTCCGGCGCGTCGCATTCCACCGGCAGCGTGCTGCGGTCGCTGTTTCAAGTCGTCAAGGCGGCGCCGGACATCACCGCCGTTTCGAGCTGCACGGTCATGGAAGTGGAAGACACGCGCATCGGCGAAGGCGGCGTGTTGTTCATGGCGGATTGCGGCGTGATCCCCGAACCGAACGTGGACCAGCTCGCGAACATCGCCGTTTCCACCGCCCGGCTCGCGCGGCATCTGCTCGGCACACGGCCGCGCGTGGCGTTGCTTTCCTTTTCCACCAAGGGCAGCAGCGCGGCGCATCCGTCCATCGGCAAGATGCAGGCGGCCACGGCGCAAGCGCGGCGCAAGGCGTCGCAACTGAACGTCGAGGCAGACTTCGACGGCGAACTGCAGGTGGACGCCGCGCTCGTGCCGGAAATCGCCTCGCGCAAACTGCACGACAGCCAGGTGGCGGGCCGCGCCAACGTGCTGATTTTCCCCGACCTGAATTCCGGCAACATCGCCAGCAAACTGGTTTCGCTCGTGGGCCGCGCCAATTCCTACGGCCAGATTTTGCTCGGCCTGAATCGGCCGGCTTCCGACGTTTCGCGCGGTTCCAGCGCGCATGACATCCTCGGCGTGGCGGCGATTCTCGGCGTGCAGGCGACGGATTATCAAAAGCTGTATCCCGGCGCGGACGCGCATCTGCCCGGAGAATAAGGCAATGAAGAAGGCAGAATTAAGAATGAAGAAACGCAGAATGATTCCAGCCGCGTTTGTTTTTTCATTTTTCATTCTTCATTTTTCATTCTGCTCTCAATGAACACCTCCACTCCCCGCGTTTTCATCGCGGCCACGCGCCAGAACGACGGCAAGACCACGACGTCGCTCGGCCTCATCGCCGCGCTGCAAAAATATTTCCCTCGCGTCGGCTACATCAAGCCCGTCGGCCAGCGCTTCGTCGAAATCGAGGAGCAGAAGATTGACGAGGATTCCGTGCTGATGGATTCCGTCTATCAACTGAATTGCCCGCTGGTGGACATGAGTCCCATCGCCGTCGAGCCGGCGTTCACGCGCAAATATCTCACCAGCGCGAACAACGAGGCGCTCGTCAAAAAAATCCAGGACTCCTTCGACCGCGTCGCGTGGGAAAAAGATTTCGTGCTGTGCGAAGGCTCCGGCCACGCGGGCGTCGGCTCGGTTTTTGACCTCTCGAACGCGCAGGTCGCCAAGACGCTCGGCTGCAAGGTCATCATCATTTCGCAAGGCGGCATCGGCCGGCCGATTGACGAAGTCGCGCTCAATCAGGCGTTGTTTGAAAAGGAAGGCGTCGAGATCATCGGCGTCATCATCAACAAAGTGACGGAGGAAAAAATTCCTGAAATCACGCGGTTCGTCCGCAGCGGACTCAAGCGCAAAGGACTGGAACTGCTCGGCGTCCTGCCGCACCAGCAAATTTTGTCGCAACCGACCGTCGGCTTGATCCGCGAGGAATTGCGCGCCGAAATGTTGAACACGCCGCCGACCTTGAACACGCTCGTGGACGATGTCGTCGTCGGCGCGATGGGCGCGCAAAATGCGATGCCATTTTTCAAGCCCGGCGTGCTGCTCATCACGCCCGGCGACCGCGAGGATATTCTGCTCGCCGCCGGCGCGACGACGTTTCCCGGCAGCGCCGGAAACATGGCGGGCATCGTCCTGACCGGCGGCTTGCGCCCCAGCCCCGCCGTGGTCAAGGCTCTGCAAACCATGCCGATTCCGATCCTGCTGGCCAAGCCGGACAGCTATCAGGTCGCCTCGCTGGTTCACAGCCTGACGGTCAAAACCCGGCCGGCGGACGCGAAGAAAATTTCGCTCATTCGCGACATTGTCGCCGAGCACGTCAACGTCAAAAAAATAATTGAATCGCTGTGATAATTTTGAGTTTTGAATTTTTAATTTTTAGTTCCAGCAAGCCGGCATGAAATCCAGCGTTGTCCAAGATAAAAGCTATGCTTTTGCACTGCGAACCATTGCGCTGGCAAAGTGGTTGAAAGAACAAAAAGAATTCGAGATCGCCGGTCAAATTTTACGTTCGGGCACGGCCATTGGCGCGAATGTTGAAGAAGCATTGGCCGGCATCAGCCGCGCCGATTTCATTGCCAAGATGTCCATTGCCTCCAAGGAGGCGCGCGAAACTTATTACTGGCTGCGATTGCTTCGCGACTCAAAAATTGCGCCTGAGTCCAGAATCACTCCATTGCTAAATGAAGGCTTGGAACTGGTTCGCATTTTGACCGCGATTGTCAAGACATCACAAACGACTTCCACCAATTCAAAATTAAAAACTTAAAATTAAAAATTAATGCTCCCGCTCTCTCCGTTTCTAAAAACGCTGCCGACCTATCAGCCGGGCCGTCCGATTGAAGAAGTCGCGCGCGAACTCGGTTTGCCCGCCGACTCCATCATCAAGGTCGCGTCGAACGAAAATCCCTTCGGCCCGTCACCGCTCGCCATCGCCGCCATGCAAAAAGCGGTTCCGCATGTGAATCTTTATCCCGACGGCAACGCGTTTTATCTGAAGCAAAAACTCGCGGCCAAGCTCGGCGTCGAAACGGCCAACCTCGTTCTCGGCAACGGCTCGAATGAGATCATTGAGTTTGTTGCGCACGCATTGCTCGCGCCCGATACGGACATCGTGGTGTCGCAATACTGTTTCGCGATCTATCCCATCGTCGCCAAGATGGCGGGCGCAAATGTCATCACCGTTCCCGCCCAAAATTACGGCCATGATCTGCCCGCGATGCTCAAAGCCATCACGACCAAGACGCGCATTGTCTTCGTGGCGAATCCGAACAATCCCACCGGCACGCTCGCACCCCGCGCCGAACTCATCAAATTTGTCAACGACGTGCCGGACGACGTGCTGCTGGTGATGGACGAGGCGTATATTGAATTTCTGGATGACCCGGTGGATTTGGTCCCGCTCATCCGCCTCGGCGCGCGGAAAAATCTGATCCTGATGCGGACGTTTTCAAAAATTTACGGCCTCGCCGGTTTGCGCATTGGTTATGGCATCGCCCCGGCGGAACTCGCCGCCGCGCTGGAGAAAATCCGCCAGCCCTTCAACGCCAACCTGCTCGCGCAGACCGCCGCGCTCGCCGCGCTGGACGACGACGAACACGTCCGCAAAACGCGCGCGAACAATTTTGTCGGCCTGGAATTTTTTGAAAAAGCCTTCCGCAGTTTGAATCTGGAGTTCATTCCGTCGTCCGCCAATTTCATTCTCGTGCGCGTCGGCGAGGGCCAAAAAGTTTTTGAGGCGATGCAGCGGCAAGGCGTCATCACGCGCCTGATGGGCGGCTATCAACTACCGCAATGGATCCGCATTTCCATCGGCACCAAGCAGGAAAACGAGCGGAGTTTGACTGCGTTGAAAGCCGCCTTGAATAAAAATTGATTGAATCGCGCGCCAAACTGATTATTTCTTTGCATTGACGATTTATTGATCAGCCTAAAACGTGAAACCGACCGACCTGCGGGGCATCCTGCAATACATTCCGCAATTCCGCGAGAAGACGTTCGTCCTCGCGGTGGACGGTGCCATCGTCACGGACGAAAATTTCGCCACGCTGCTGCTGGATGTCGCCGTGCTGCGGTCGCTGAACATCCGCGTGGTGCTCGTCCACGGCGCGTCGGCGCAGATCAAGGCGCTGGCGGAAGGGCAGAAAATTTCCGCGTCCGACCTCGACGGCGCGGGCATCACGGACGCGGCCACGTTGCAGATCGCGCTGACGGCGGCGAACCGGCTGACACACGAGATTCTTGAAGGTCTTTCCGCCAACGACCTGCGCGCGGTTTGTCCGAACGTCATCATCGCGCATCCGCTCGGCATTATTCAAGGCGTGGACCATCTCTTCACCGGCAAGGTGGAAAAAGTGGACGTGGAGATGCTCCAGACGCTGCTCACGCAGGGCATGATTCCGGTGATTCCGCCGCTCGGTTTTGACGGCGATGGCAAAACGTATCGCGTGAATTCCGATGGCGTGGCGGTGGCGGTGGCCGAGGCGCTGAAGGCGACGAAATTGATTTTCATCACGGCGGCGGACGGCATTCTTGTCCAAGGCCGGCTCATCCGGCAGATGCTGGTGGCGGATCTGGAGTCGGTGATCGCGATGCAGAAAAACGACATCGCGCCGGAGCTTTTATCCAAGGCGCTGCACGCGGTGACGGCGTGCCAGGCGGGCATTCCGCGCGTCCATGTCATCAACGGCAAGGTGGACGAAGGACTGCTCGCGGAAGTGTTTTCCAACGAAGGCATCGGCACGTTGATTTACGCGAATGAATATCAACAAATCCGCCGCGCGTTGAAAAAGGATGTGCGGGCGATCCAAGCTTTGACAAAGCAGGCCGTGGAATCCTCGGAGTTGATGAAGCGGACGCGGCCGATGATCGAAAAAAACCTGGCGGATTATTTCATCTTCGAGATTGATAAAAACCCGGTGGCCTGCGTGGCGTTGCACGTTTTTTCCGAACAAAAAAAAGGCGAGCTCGCGTGCCTTTATGTCAGCCCGTTGCATGAGAATCGCGGCATCGGCAAGAAGCTGATCCAGTTCATCGAAAGCAAGGCGCGTGAAATGGGCTTGAGCGAACTCATCACGCTCTCGACGCAGGCGTTCACTTATTTTCAGAGCAAAGGCGGATTTGCCGAAGGCACGCCGGATGATCTGCCGCCGGCGCGGCGCGAGAAATATGGCCAAAGCGGCAGAAATTCCAAGGTGCTGGTGAAGAAATTAAAATGAGTTCGTGTCATGCCGACAATTTTTATCAAGAACGGCTATCGCGTCAGCTTTTACAGCTATGATTTGGCCGAACGAATGCACGTTCACATTTTCAAGAACGGCTGCGAATGTAAAATCTGGTTGGACGATTTGGCGCTGGCGTTCAATCGCGGATTCAAGGCGCATGAAGTTTCTGAAATCCGAAAAATGATTTCCGAACGCCGCGCGGAAATTGTCGAACGCTGGCTTGAACATGAGCGCGGTGAGAATTAAGATACTTTCGTAAATGCAAACGCCGCCAACAGTCACGGAAGTTGTCGTGAACGATGAATTGCTCGGCTTCCATTTGGAAGACGGGCGGTTTATCAGCGTGCCGGTTGATTTTTATCCGACGCTCGCGCTGGCGACGGCGAAAGAACGAAGCAAATTTGAAATCAACGGCTCGTCTGTTTTTTGGCCGGAACTGGACGCGGACATCGGCGTTGAAGGTTTGCTGGCCGGCGCGCGCGAACATCATTTTTACGCGCGCAAAGCCGTGGAACGCGCCGTGCGTTTGAAGCGATTGCCAAGAACGGCGTTGGAAACAATTCCCCGTAAATTGCAACCAGCCTGAAATGGCCGAAGGCACGCCGGATGATCTGCCGCCCGCGCGCCGCGAGAAATACGACCAAAGCGGCAGAAATTCCAAGGTGCTGGTGAAGAAATTGAAGTAAATCAGGAATGAATTCTTCGCACTTGCACAGCGCTGACCAATAAATCATCACCGCCACTGCAAAAGCGAAAGCCGGCTCCGTCATTTTCACGGTCTGCAAAGCCAGCTTCGTAGCAACGAACAAGCTCACTGTCCAAATGAAATATCCAGCTCGTAAGCGTCGGCTCCATTGGGATTGTCAGCAAAGTTAATCCAAAGCGCATCATTGTCCGACCACATCGTCGCCAAATCGCGGCCCTGACGTTTGATGATTTTGGCGGTGGAAAAATCCAAATGTTCCGGCAGAAAGCGATTGGTTCCCGCATTTGAAAGGACGTTCGTCTGTCAGAGGTTCCATGAAATATCATTCAGCTTGACCGCTTCGGGCAACCCCCAGGCTCCCTGTTTCCAGGCGGCTTCCGTTGGTGTGATTTTCAGCAGGCCGCTGCCGTCAATCACGACACTTACTTTCAAAGTGTTGCGCGGCGAAAAGCGCGCCGGCCTCGCTTTGGCAGTCGCCAACGGAAAATGGATTTTGAATTCATATAGGCCCGCGCCCGGCGGTGTGTCATCCAAATAAACGATCAACGCGTCGTTCGTCCGTTCCAGCGCCACGACATCCCGTCCGGCAAGAAGTTCCAGTCGTGGCGAAAGCAAATCATATTTCTCCGGTAGGAATGGCACCGTGCCCGTCGTCGTCATGAAATTTTTCTCGGATGGATTCCATTGCGCGCCGTTCACAGTCACCGCGCCTCGCGGCCAGTCCCAGTGCATGTGTTCCCATAACGCGCCCTGACGCCGGATCACGATGCGGTCTGAACCATCAATCATCCCTTTGAAATGGAACACCGCCTCGTTCGTGTTCGTTGAATCCGGCCCCAATGGCGGCACCGCAACAAACTGCAACTCTTCGGAAATCCTGTTGCTGATCAATGCGTTGGTTGCCGTCTGCATCGAGACATTCAACCGAAAGAACGCCGAAGGCAGCGCCGGCATTGGAATAATAAACTCCACGGTTCCACCGGCGGCAGGAACGTTTAGCGCCGCCACAGATTGCCATTCATCCGTCAATGTGGGCCGCATTTCCAAAAGACCGCTCGCCACGGCAGGCGGAAACGTTGCAACGAAATCAAGATTGGTTCCCGCGACCGAAATGGAATTTATCACCGGAAGTTCGGTGGAAATTGAAGCAAACATCCGGTTGCCACAAAGCAGTAATACCAGCCAAATCAAAAAGCCTCTTCCCCGCGTTCGTGTTTGGTTCTTGATGCGCATAGATAATTTGATGGCAATGATGCTTAAATGTTCAATAAATCGTAACGGCGTTGCACAACCGTCATGAGCGGGCACATTGTCATCGGCGCAACGGGACTTTTCTTTGTTTCAGGGATGACGTCGGCTTTGTTGATTCAAATACTAATTCCGCCACGTGTCACGGTTTCACCCGCTGCACTTGCACGGCACTGATCAATAAATCATCGCCGCCGTTGAAAAATCGAAAGTCGGTGCCGCCATTTTCGCAACCGCCAAAACCGGCATCGTTCACAAAAAACTTGGCCAGCTTCCATTGCCGCGAATTCATGCGCTTAACGGAATAAGGATAAGACTTGTAGGCTCCGCCCATCGATTGTCGAATATCCGTTGAATCATAATCCAGTCCAATGTCACCCGAACCGGAATCGAAATATGCCAAATCAATTTCCAATGTCTTGCCAGGCTCGGGTCGAAATTCATCCGGCACTTTCAGATAAAAGTAATGTGATGACTTCAATTTCGGGACAAGCCAGCAATGCCTGCCTTCGCGTTCTTCAACTGTGAATTGACCGTCTTCTTGCAGCACCGCTGTCAGTCCCTCATCACTGTTTGGAACACCAATAATTTTTTGCATGTCCGTGTTGTAATAAGCACGAATAGTTGCAAATTCATCTTTTGGCAAAAGGAAAACGTAAACGCCCGGATAGGCCGCGTTGACGCGATCAATGACGCGTTTGATTGCTGAATAACCATGGTCTCCCTGGTAGAACCCTCCAACAATGCAAGTAAATCCCCAAAAAACGGGTTTCTTTGGGTCGGGTTTTATTGACGTAATCCGTTTGAAAAGATCTTCCTCATTATCAGCGCCAGTGGTCTCAACTTGTGGTGGAAAACCAACTTTAATCTTAAATCCTTCACCAAGCACACCGTCAAACCCGCACATGGTCATGTATTCGCTATATTTTAAGCTTGGAATATCTCCCATCCAAATGTGGCCTGTATGAAATCCGGCTCCTTTGCACCAGTCGTGGGTCAGCCTGCACCATTCCGGGAATAGATGTTCATTAAAATATTCGATGAAAATATATTGAGAACCTGTCGGACCGGCGACCAGTTCATCATTGGTCGTCATCTTTGAATAATACCAGTCCAACAATGGCGAATTTAATTCTTGCAGTGCAGGTGCCAGTTCTGTTCCGACCGGAATGGTCCCACGAGCGGGATCGTGCCAAAACTTATAAAGTGGATTCTGGTCCATTTCAAGATTGTCACCATCGCTCCAAATAATATGAGCGTAAATTTTTCCGGGTTCGGCTTTAATCGCTTTGCCCAGAGATTGTGTGTAAGTTTTATCCGGGAAACTGGACCAAAAACTTCCATTTGCGTAAAGTTCGCTCACGACATAACCGATGCCAAACGGATTGCTTATATAATTAGCTCCATCGGCGGTGCTCGCATATCCCATCAATGATGTGCCAACACCATAGCCCGGTGTGTGGAAAATCTTTTCGACCTCTGCTCGTTCTTTGTCAAAATCCAACCAGAAGACAAAGCCCTTGCTGGCGACAGCATAATCGGTGATTGGATTTCCAATGCGTTCATGGTATTTATCCCGACGATTGCTTGTCGCAAAAACTACTTTCTTGGTGCAATTCGGCATCAAATTCTTTAGCGCCCAATCGTAAGCCTCAATCCGGTTTGACCATCTATTTCGGAAATCTTCCACATCGCCTTTCCAGCCAAATTCGGAAATCAGTTCATCTTTGACCGACTCGGTGACGGAAATTCCTTCTTGCTGCGCGCCCGACATCAAAGCCAAATACCAAGTCCAATCTTTATTGGGATCGTAAATGAACATTTTCTTTACCTGCCCCTGATACTTCTGAAAAAGCGTTCTCAATCCGGCATTGGTGCCTGTCAACCTCGGCAATTCTATGTAAGGCTTTCCGCAATCCTTGAGCGGATCCCAATCCCACGGATTAAGGATGAGATAAACCTCTGCGGATTTTTGATTGATTAAACCTTGCAGCGCCCATGCTGTCATCCAAGCGTCTCCGCTGTCTTCGTGGATGTTGACGACGTAAGCATTCGTCGCTGCCGGCATTTTTGGAAACATTCCGCTGGCGGCGAAAGAAGTATGCGCGGTCAAAACAAAGAGCGCGATGAAGCGTAAGATGCCGCCGTCGGATTTTGATTTCACAGTCGAGGTTTATTTTGAGTTTGCTTGCGTGTCAAGGTGCGTTTGGCGCATTGACAGAAAAGTTTGACCGGAAGATAATGTGAACATGAAACAATTCACCGCAATGATTCACGCGGGCGAGCCGGATGAAGGCGGGTTTTGGGCGACTTGCCTGGAAGTGCCTGGCGCGAATGGCCAGGGCGAAACGCGGGAGGATTGTCTTGCCAACCTCGCGTCCGCCGTCCGCGATTTGCTGGAATTGAATCGCGCCGAGGCGTTGTCCGACGATCCGCGCGCGGAACAGGCCGAATTGCTTGTGCCATGAAACGGCGCGAACTGGAGCGGCATTTGCAAAGCCACGGCTGCGAATTTTTCCGCGAAGGTTCAGCCCATTCGATTTGGACAAATCCGCAAACCGGTCATAAAGAAGCCATCCCACGTCACAGCGAAATCAAAAAACATTTAGCCCGGAAAATTTGCAAAAGTCTTTCTGTTGAGGTTCCGAAAGGCGCGTGAGAATAACGATGAAATTGTCTGCGGAATTTTTTCAGACTTGCGAGAAAAATAAAATTGTTCCGACGCAATTCATTCTCGCCGTCAATATCGCCGGGCAAACCGTTTCGCTGTTTGAGCAAAATAAATTCGTAAAAAAATTTCCCTGTTCCACCTCGCGTTTTGGCATCGGGCAGATTGAAGGTTCGAATCGCACGCCGCTGGGACTGCATCGCATCGCGGAAAAAATCGGCGGCGGCGAACCGGCGGGAATGGTTTTTAAGTCGCGCAAAATTGTCGGCCACACGTCGCAGCCGGAATTTGCGGACGCTAAAATCACGACGCGCATCCTGTGGCTCGAAGGTCTTGAATCGGGCTTCAACAAAGGTTTCGACGGCGAAGCCAATGTGGATTCGCACGCCCGCTATATTTACATCCACGGCACGGCGGATCAAAATTCCATCGGCCAGCCGGCGTCATGCGGCTGTATTCATCTGGCGGACGCGGATTTGATTTCGCTTTTTGATTTGCTGCCCGGCGGCACTTTGGTGTGGATCGCGGAGCATTAAGCGGCTTAACAAGGTCGTCAACGCGGGTAATACTTTTTGTCATCGGCAAATCCTGCTTGCGGGAGAACGCAGCGGGTTTAAGCTGCGCTTGGTGTTTGTGCGCCTTGGAAAATGCCTCGTGATCGCCGCGCTGGTTCTGGCAACCGGCGCGCATTGGGCCGCGCTGCAAACCGTGGCGTGGACGACGATGCTCGCCGGCAATCTTCATGGCGAATCTTTTTCCGAGGCCGTCGCCAAAACTTTCGACGGCGAACATCCCTGCTGCCTCTGCAAAGCCATCGCCGCCGCCAAGAAATCCGAGAAGAAATCCGAGGTCGTTTCGCCGGCCATGAAAATGGAATTTCCACCGGCCGGGGAAAATTTTGTCCTGGCCGCGCCGGCGGAGTTTCAACTTTTGCCGCTGGAAAATTTTTCCGCAAAATCCCGCGTTCAAAAGCCGTTGCTGCCGCCGCCGCGACCGGCCTGATCCCTGCTTCGCATGGCCCGGAGAATTTATTTCCGGGGTTTTCCCTTTGGCTGAAGTCTGAAAAACTTCGGCTCATTCTTGTTTCACATGCCGCGCGCAGATTGCGTCCGGCCCAGAAAATGAAATGCAGTCGTGCTTTTACGCTGATTGAACTGCTGGTGGTCATCGCCATCATTGCAATTCTCGCGGCCCTGCTTTTGCCCGCCTTAAGCAAGGCCAAGGAGCGGGCATGGGCGACGGCTTGCTTGAACAATCTCAAGCAAATCGGAGTGGCCTCGGAATTGTATGCGGATGATTATGGGCAGGCTTTCCCGCGTTCGGAGCATCAAAGCGAATCGTGGGTGGCGACGTTGCAACCTTACACCCGTGGCACCAACCTCTGGCGGTGTCCGCGCGATAAAAATCTGACGCGTCTTTACAGTTACGCGCTGAATGATTTTCTCGTGCCGCCGCCGGTGGCGGGCGTCCCGGATTATTCCAAAACCACCCGCGTGCCGTCGCCAGCGGAAACCGTGTTCATGCTGGAATGCGCCGATACTTACATTGACAGCGATCATTTCCACTTTGCGAGCTACGATGACGGCAGCGATTCGTCCTTTAATTTTCAACTGGAGGTGGCGGTGGCGCGGCATGGCAGGGCGGCCAATTACCTGTTCGCCGATTTTCATGCGCGCGCGGCCACCTGGTCTCAAATCAAACCAATCCTCACTTCGTCCGGTTCGCGCTTCGTGAATCCGGGCGGCAAAAATTAATTCCGTTTGTAAAATGAAAAAAAATATCCTGAATCTTCTGGCGGTGGTCGGAGCCATCGCCTTCGTTTCCCAAGTCCAGGCGCAAGGGCATTATCACCTGTATGTCGGCGCGGTTGGCACCAACCAAAATGACCAATTGTATTTTGACGACACCACGCTCATGCCGTCGGCCAGTTTTGTTTCCACGCTGAATTACACGAACGCCGGGGTTTATGCCGGGTATTACCAGCCGGGCGGCCTGACGATCGCGGTGCTGGCGCAAACTCCGGCCAACGCCGGGCCGGTGCCAAACGCGCCCGCGCTTGGCTCGTGGATTTTTGTCCGCGTCGTTTCCGTGCAAGGACCGCCCGGCGGCGAGTTCAGCTTTTGGGACACCAATGCGACCAGCCCGACCTTTGTCGTTCCAGTCGGCGCGACGGACGGCACGAACATTTACCGCGTCAGCATGAACGATGGCTCGTCCGGCAGCGATCCTTACGGGCACATTCACGGGCGCGCGTTCAATGCCGACCGGCCGGGCCTTTACACGATCGGCTTTCAGGCATTCGACAACTCCACGAACGGCGCGGACGGCGGGCCGATTCAATCGCCGTCAGATGTTTATTATTTTCGCTGGCAGGCGGGCATCACCATCACTTCGCTTGACGTGACCAATAATACGGCCACGGCGACGTTCGGCGCGACGGGCGGCGACCGTTTCGTCCTGCAATATAACGACGATTTGAGTTCGGCCAACTGGCAGACGATTGACGGTTCCGTGGATGGCGACGACCATTTTCATTCCATCACCGACAATAACGCCACCAATTCAACGCGCTTTTATCGCGTCGTCGGCACGGTGGAGGAATGACAAAAACCGAACGTCGCGCCGGCGGCAACGCCGGCGCGACATTTTCCACCGGACAATTGCCCCGACTAGACATAAAGTATAGTGACATGCCGCCAGCCCCTGAACCAAAGCGACGAAACGAGGAAAAGATTTTCCTCGGCATCGTCATTGCCCTCGCCGTGATCGCGGGCGTCGGAAGCTGGTTCATGGCGGCTGTGCTTTCGCATCGTGACGAATTGCACGGCATCCCGCCGGACAAGCCGCGCCAGCTTGAAAATTTTTCCCTGGTTGACAGCACCGGCCGCATCGTCACGCGCGCCGATCTGGACGGAAAAATTCTCGCCGTCAGCTTTCTTTTCACGAGCTGCTCGCTGACCTGCCCGGAAGTTTCGCGGCGCATGGCAGAAATCCAGCGGCTTACCACCAACGCCGCCGACGTGCGGCTGCTCTCGCTCACCGTGGATCCGCGCTCCGACACGCCGCCCGTGCTGGCAAAATGGGGCGCGCGTTTTGGCGCGGACACCAACCGCTGGCTGCTGCTCACCGGCAACAAGGCCGAGGAACACGCGTTGATTGGCGACAGTTTTCTCGCCACCGATCCGGGCGATCCGTTCAATTCCATGCCCGGCCATTTCACCGGCACCGAACGCATCGCCGTGGTGGACAGGCATGGCCGCATCCGCGTTTATTTTGACGGAACCCGCAATGAAACCCCTGCCGCCGTCATGGCGGAAATCGCGCGTCTGCGCAAAGAATCCTGAATTTTATGAAACAACTCCTTCCGCTTGTGTCCGCCTTGATGCTGGCCGCCGGCTGCAAACCTGAAGCGTCCGCGCCGCCGGCCACGACGGCGACCAATCAAACTTATTCCGTGCAAGGCGTGGTGGAGGCCATCCCGCCTGACCATCGCCATGCGACGATCAAACATGAAAAAATTCCCGGCTACATGGCCGCGATGACGATGGATTTTTCCGTGCGCGACACCAATGCGCTCAACGGCATTGCGCCGGGAGATGAAATCGCCTGCACGCTGGTCGTCACGGCCGATGATGATTGGATTGAAAACATCCGCCGCACCGGCAAAGCCGGCGTCACCGCGCCGGCCGGCTGGCATCTGGCCGAGCCGGACTTGAGCGTGGGCGACACGCTGCCGGACTACGAATTTATGAGCGAGGCCGGCCGGCCGGTGCGTTTCTCCGATTTTCGCGGGCGCGCCGTGGCGTTCACTTTTTTCTTCACCAGTTGTCCGTTGCCGGAATATTGCCCGCGCATGAACCGGAATTTTTCCGAGGCACGCAAGCTTCTCACCACCGGCGCCCATGCGGTGACGAACTGGGAGATGCTTTCCATCTCGTTCGATTCCAGCTTCGACACGCCGCAGGTTTTGTCCGGCTACGCCAAATTTTATCGCGGCGATGACACGAACCGCTGGCTGTTCGCCGTCGCGTCCACCAACACGCTGGCCAGCCTGGGGCCTAAAGTGGATTTGAATTTCTGGCGCGAGAACGGCTCCATCTCCCACAATCTCCGCACCGTGGTGATGGATGGCGCGGGAAAAATCACAAAGCAATTCGACGGCAACGACTGGACGCCGCAGCAACTGGCCGATGCCATCCGCGCCGCCGATAAAAATTGAACCGCTAGAGCGGGTTAAAAATCCCCCAGCCATATCGCCGCTTGGCCCGGTGGCGCTTTTGGACTGCGCCGGCAGAGCGCAGCGGCGACGGCGCTTTCGCGCGGGCGAGCGGCTCCCGAAAGTTCGGACGGTTCCCGTGCGGGCGAAAGCGGCGTGGCGCTCCGCTTCCCGCCGCACTCCAAAACCTCGCGGCCTGCCTCGCCGTTGACGGGACGCGGCTGTAGTTTAATTGAAAACGCTCTAATCGGCGCTGATCAGCGAAAATCAGCGGTTTATCCTTCGCCACTTTTGCATTTTCTGCGCGGTAAAATTTTCCTAACTTTCCCGCGTGCATCGTGACTCGCTCAAATCCGTTTCGCGGCTCGTCGTCAAACTCGGCACCGGCGTTTTGACCGACAGCCGGAAATTGATTGATCCCGCGCAACTCGAACAACTCGTCGCGCAACTCGCCGCGCTCAAAAAATCCGGCAAGGAAATCATTCTTGTCACCAGCGGCGCGGTCGGCGCGGGCATGGGCGCACTCGGTTACGCCTCGCGTCCCACCGACCTTGCGGAAAAACAAGCCTGCGCCGCCGTCGGCCAGTCGCGCCTCATGGCGGCTTACGACAAACTTTTTTCCGCGCATGATTTGAACGTCGCGCAAGTGCTGCTCACGCACGACGATCTGCAACATCACGAACGCCATCTCAACGCGCGCAACACGCTCGTCACGCTGCTCCAGCGCGGCGTCGTTCCCATCATCAACGAAAACGACGCCGTGTCGTTCACCGAAATCAAATTTGGTGACAACGACAAATTATCCGCGCTCGTCGCGTCGCTGTTGCCCGCGGATTTGCTCGTGATTCTGACGACCGTGGATGGCGTCATTGAAAATTTCGGCAAAAAAAATCCGCAGACCATTTCCGTCATCGAACAAATTGATGGCGCGATTGAAAAAATGGCGGGCGGCACGACGAGCGAAACCGCCGTCGGCGGCATGAAATCAAAAATTGACGCGGCAAAAATCGTCGTGCGCTCCGGCATTCCGCTCGTCATCGCCTCCGGCAAAAAGAAAACCGTGCTGGCGAAAATTTTTGACGGCGCGGATGAAGGCACGTTATTCGTCGCCCAACCAAATAAGCTGCAAGGCCGCAAACGCTGGATCGCCTTTTTTCATCATCCCAAAGGGACATTGTTCGTGGACAACGGCGCGAAAACCGCGTTACGCGAATCCGGCAAAAGTCTGCTGCCGCCCGGCGTCGCGCGCTGCGAAGGTGATTTTGTCGCGGACGACGTGATACGGATTTGTGATTTGGACGGAACAGAATTTGCGCGCGGCCTCGCGAAATTTTCCGGCGAAGAAATCCGTGGCAAACAACTGGCGCGCGTGGAACTCGTGCATCGCGACGATTTGGTGATTCTGTAAAAAATTTAACCACGGATGGACACAGATGAACACGGTTTTTTTTTGACACGAATTTCACGAATTAGCACAAATTTGAATTGGCGAAAATTAGCGTAATTCGCGTCATAAAATTGCGACATAACTAACGATCAAACGATATGCAACCAGATCCAATCGAGACAGCAATTCAACGACTTTCGTCATGTCGGATATTTTGGCATGACAATCGAAAAATCGTCGTGGCATGCCTCATCCGCACGCCAGATTGGAGACCGTTACGCGCTGATTGGTGGCGTGGCAAAGAGGTTTGCATTATTGGGGCAGATTTGGACGGAAATTTTTTCCTGCGACATTGCGATGGCACGATTCGTCTTTGGGAGCATCAATCGCAAAAAGACACCGTGCTGGCATCAAGCCTTCGAGATTTATTAAGGGGATTGTTGATGTCTAATATAAAAGACAGACCGCAAGTTTCCTTTGCCCGTTTCACGCCCTTCACACGGCGTTTTCTTTCTGTAAATCCGTGTTCATCTGTGTCCATCCGTGGTTAAAAAATAAAAAATGAAAAATAAATCCGCCATCAAAGATTTGTTGCGCGTCATGGCGAAATTGCGTTCGCCCAAGGGTTGTCCGTGGGATCGCGAGCAGACGCATTTGAGTCTGCGCCGCCACGCCATCGAGGAAGTTTATGAATTGATTGATGCGATTGAAGCGCGTGACGATCACGAAATGGCGGAGGAACTCGGCGATTTGTTGTTGCAAGTCGTTTTTCATTGCCAGTTGGCGCAGGAACGCGGCGCATTTGATTTTGAAAAAGTCACGCGCACGCTCGTGGAAAAATTGATCCGCCGTCACCCGCACGTTTTCGGAAAAACGAAAGTCAAAGACGTGGATGAAGTCTGGGCGAATTGGGAAAAAATTAAAAAGGCCGAAAAGCACGGCACAAAACACGCGCGGCACTCGACGCTGGACGGGATTCCGAAACATTTGCCCGCGCTGCTCTACACGGAAAAGTTGTTGAAAAAAGCCAGAAAGGCGCAACTCGTGGCTGAACCGAAGAAAAACGGACGGAAGTTGTCCAAATCGGCCTTGGCCAGTCAATTGTTTGAACTGGCGGCGATGGCCCAAACGCGCGGCTGGTGCGCGGAAGAGTTGTTGAGCGGCGAAACCAAAAAGTGTGAACGCCAGTTGCGGCGGCTGGAACAAGCCAAATTGCCGAAAATCGGGCATTGACACTTTTCATGTTTCTGGTTTAATTCCCGACCCTTTGCGGGAAAATTTATTATGTATGCCGTTTTAGAAACTGGTGGTAAGCAATATCGGGTGGTCGCTGGCGACAAACTCGAAGTTGAAAGTCTTGAGGCCGAAGCTGGCAAGCCGTTCACGTTTGACCGCGTTTTGCTGGTCAACAACGACGGCAAGTTGAGCGTGGGCGCGCCCACCGTCTCCGGCGCGACCGTCACCGCCGACGTTGTCGAACACAAGCGCGGCGAAAAGAAGCTGACGTTCAAGATGAAACGCCGCAAGGGCTATCACAAGACCATCGGCCATCGTCAGGAATTGACGGTCGTCAAAATCACCGCCATCAACGCATAATTTTAACCCCAAGATTTTATGGCACATAAAAAAGGTCAAGGCAGCGTAAAAAACGGACGCGACAGCGTCAGCAAACGCCTCGGTGTAAAAGAATTTGGCGGCACGATTGTGTCCGCCGGCAGCATCATTGTTCGTCAGCGCGGCAGCAAGTTTATTGCTGGCGTAAACGTCGGCACGGGCCGTGACTGGACGTTGTTTGCGCTCAAAGCCGGAGCCGTGAAGTTCGATCAGAATGGTCGCCGCGTGAATATCGTGGCTGAAGTTGCTTCTGCGAAGAACTGATTCGCCCATTTATTTCAAGGCGAGGCTGAACGCCTCGCCTTTTTTATTTTGACCGCTAAACTCCGCTGATAAACGCCAATGACGATTTGCGAAATGACCGGCCCGACGGCAAATTATTCAGCGAAGATTAACGCGAATTAGCGGTAAAAATTTCCCATGTTCATAGACGAAATAAAAATTTACGCGCAGGCGGGCCACGGCGGCAAGGGCTGTGTCGCGTTCCATCGCGAGGCCTACATCACCAAGGGCGGGCCAAGCGGCGGCAACGGCGGGCGCGGCGGCAGCGGCATTCTTCAGGCCGACCACGACCTGAACAATCTTATTCATCAGTATTACGTTCCGCGCCTGATCGCTGGCGTTGGCGAGGCTGGCATGGGCCGGGGCATGGACGGTCACGCCGGCAAGGATCTCGTCATCAAAGTTCCCTGCGGAACGCTGGTCTGGCGGCTCAAGGACACCACGCCGCCCATCCAGAAAAAGATGACCAGTCCCGATTACGATGAGGAAGATGAACCGGAAAACTTGATTCTCGGCACGAGCACGGGCAAGCGTCCGCTGTTCCGCACATCGCAGGGCGAGTCCGCCTTGGAAATTGATTTAAGCCAGGAAGCCGAATCTGCGGAAACGCCGGATGAAGCCGAAAGCAAAGGCGAACTGGTCGCCGATCTCACAACGCACGGACAGCAGTTCGTTTTGTGCAAAGGCGGGCGCGGCGGTTTGGGCAATTGCATTTTTTCCACTGCGCGGCACCAGACGCCACGCTTCGCGCAGCCGGGCGAACCCGGCACGGAAGGCGAGTATCTTTTGGAACTGCGCATCATGGCGGAGATCGGCCTGGTCGGCTATCCGAATGCCGGCAAATCCACCTTGCTCGGGGCGATTTCGCGGGCGCGGCCGAAAATTGCGGCGTATCCGTTCACCACGCTGACCCCGCAGATCGGCATCGTGGAATTCGCCCCGGATTACAAGCGGCTGACGGTTTGCGACGTGCCGGGACTGATCGAAGGTGCGCATAACAACGTCGGGCTGGGCCATGAATTTCTCCGCCACATCCAGCGCTGCAAAGTGCTGGTGCTGCTGCTCGACATGGCCGGCACGGACAATCGCAAGCCGTGGGATGATTACCAGCAGTTGCTCAAGGAACTGGAACTTTACGACCCCGCGCTCGTAAAAAAAACGCGCCTCGTCGTCGCCAACAAAATGGACGAAGCCGCCGCCGAAAAAAATCTGAAGCAGTTCAAAACGAAAATCAAAAAAGTCAAAGTCTTGCCGATTTCAGCGGCGTTTGACGAAGGGGTTGAGAAATTCAAAAAACAAATTCGCGAAGCGGTGGAAGAAGCTGCGTAAAAATTCCGGCCAAGATTTTTCTCATGTAAAGGCGCAAAGTCCGCAAAGAAGAATTTTTGATTGGCGTCTTTGCGCCTTTGCGTGAATTTTTTAATACCTTACGCCAGCAGCTCCAAAAACCGCATCAGCGTGTCGCCGTGTTTGAGCGTTTTCACTTCGCGCCACGGCAAAACCAATTCCAACGTGTCGCGTTTGGTATGACCGAGAATAAATCTTCCATCCGGCGTGAGCAGTTTCGGCAAATTTTTGTCATCCAGCAACTGTTGCGCGAAAGATTGTGAACGGCGGTTCACATTTTTTTCACCGTAAGGCGGGTCGGCGAGGATCAAATCAAACTGCCGTCCGTTTTCCGCAAGTTGCTTCATCGCGGGAAAAACATCCTGCGTGCGTGCTTCCAAAATTTCTCCGTAGCCCGCCGCCGCTGCATTGCCACGGATGAATTCCGCATGGCGATGCGACTTCTCGATGCACATCACGGAGGCCGCGCCCCGGCTCAAGCATTCCAGACTCAACGCGCCGGAGCCGGCGAACAGCTCCAAAACTTTCGCGCCCACGACGCGTTCGCCGAGCGAATTGAAAATCGCCTGTTTGACGAGGTCGGGCGTCGGGCGGACGTCGAGTCCTTTCGGGACTTTCAGAATCCGCCGGGCTGCGTTGCCGCCAGTAATGCGCATGAAATGATTTAACCACGGATGGGCCGGGGCGGACACGGATAAAAATCTAAATTTTGCCGGAGGCGCGCCGAGCCGGCTGGCTTGAATCTGGATTCATCTGCGGCCGATTTCTTTGGCCGAAGTTTTCAAGGTCATCAACAATTGTATAATCAGACTGACCAGCACGCACGCGGCGCAGCCGATGAGGTTATACCACAGATAGCTGATCTTGAGAGAAAAAAAGAGCGCGAACACCAGCAACTGCGCCGTCACGGCCGCCCAAAAAACCGCCGTGCCGCCGACGCGTTTCAAAAAAAACGCCACGAGAAAAATTCCCAGCACCACGCCGTAGAAAATCGAGCCGAGAATGTTGATGGCCTCGATGAGATTTTCGGCAAAGCCGGCGTAGAGTGCGAAGCCGATGGCGAACATTCCCCAGAAGACGGTGAACCATTTCGCGACGCGGATGTTGCGGGCTTCGTCATGCACGGCGAGCGGGCGAAAATGCCGCCAGAGGTCAATGGTCGTCGTCGTGGCGAGCGCGTTCAGTTCGCCGGCTTTCGAGCCGAGCGCGGCGGCGATCATGACGGCGACCAGCAGGCCGATGGCGCCGTGTGGCAGGTAATCCAGGATGAACGTGATGAAAACGTAGTCGGAATCCTTGGTCTTCGCGTGCGGATCATCGGCCACGAGCGCCGCCTTGGCCTCGGCGCGGACGGCCTGGACGCGCTGTTGTGATTTTGCCATCGCGGCGCGCGCGGCCGATTCGGCGGCGGCCTCATGGGTTTCACGCGCGGCCAGCCAGGCGCGGATCTTGGACTGGTTCTCGGTGAACGCGGCGTTGAATTTTTCATCCAACGCACGGAACCTGGCTCCCTCCGCGCCTTGTTCGTGCTGCCGCCATTCGGTCTGGTTGAAAAACACCGGCGGTTCTTGAAATTGATAAAACACGAACACGAGCGCGCCGAGCAGCAGGATGAAAAATTGCATCGGAATTTTCAGCAGCGCGTTGAACATCAGGCCCAGCCGGCCTTCGCGCAACGCCGCACCGCCGAGGTAGCGCTGCACCTGCGACTGGTCGGTGCCGAAATACGAGAGCATCAGGAAAGTGCCGCCCAACATGCCCGTCCAAAACGTGTAGCGCCGGTCGGGATTGAACGAAAAATCCACGGCCTCCAGTTTTCCCAGCGCGCCCGCGACGTGCGCCGCGCCGCCAAAGCCGAGGCCGTCCGGAAGTTTCACAAGCAGCACGATGAACGCCGTGACCATGCCGCCGAAGATCACGGCCATCTGCCATTTTTGCGTGAGGTTCACCGCCGCGCTGCCGCCGACAACGGTGTAAATAATGACGAGCAAACCCGTGCCGATGATGGTGAGGTCAAGCCGCCAGCCGAGCGCGGCGGAAAGAATGATGGCGGGCGCGTAAATCGTCACGCCGGTGGCCAGCCCGCGCTGCACGAGAAAAAGCCCCGCGCTCAACAGCCGCGTCTTGGAATCAAACCGGCGGCCGAGATATTCATAGGCCGTATAAACGCCGAGCCGCCGGTAGATCGGCAGGAACACCGCGCACACGATGATGAGCGCCAGCGGCAGGCCGAAATAATTTTGCACGAAACCGATGCCGCTTTCAAAGCCCTGGCCGGGAATGGAAAGAAACGTGATCGCGCTCGCCTGCGTCGCCATCACGGAAATCCCGATGGTTCCCCAGCCGGTGGAACGATTGCCCTTGAGATAGGTGTTCAGGCTGTGAACGTCGCGCGTGCGCCAGGCGCCGTAGGCGGCGATGCCAAGCATCGTGCCGAGCAGGATAAGCCAGTCGAGCGTGTTCATGCGAAGTAACGCGAGAAAAGCGCGAGCGCCACGACGACGGCCACGAACACCACGAAGACAAAAAGATAAACGCCGCGCCACGCGCGGAAGCCCGGCACGCCCGGCGATTCATCGGAATGGTGCGGGTCGGGCGGCGCGGATTTCATTTGCCGAGGGAAACCAGATTGGCAAACAAGCGGTAGGCGCCCGGCACGCCGGCGGGCAGTTCGCGGAAAAATACGAGGCCGGGATAGACGAAATAACCTTTGCCGTAT
>Ga0164241_10000988_pt1 | contig 40224 bp, 36 predicted proteins | sample OricomyardsoilBY_FD_108780 | JGI IMG/M metagenome (GOLD analysis project Ga0164241, IMG submission 108780) | Backyard soil microbial communities from Emeryville, California, USA - Original compost - Back yard soil (BY) | ecosystem: Environmental > Terrestrial > Soil > Unclassified | place: USA... | reverse complement strand
TGCGCGGCGCGCTACGAGTGGCTGCGTTTTTGGGCAGCGCCAACCTCGCCTTCAGCGCGTTGATGTTGCCGCAAGCGCGCGCCGCTGCCGAAGCAGCCGTCAAGCAGAACGGACTCGAGTTGCTGGAGCAAATTGGCCCGGCTCTGGTTGGACCGCCGGAGGTCGCGTTGCTCAACGGTCAACGCATGTCGCTCGCCTCCAAGTTGACGCCGCTCAGTGTGGAGCAAGTCATTGCGCGATTCGGCGAGCACTGCCGCCAGCACTCGGCGGGTCTCGCGGAAGAGATCGCGGCGCTACCCAAGGGTGCGGCCGCGCTCGAAAAATTGCCTGCGGAGCTGCGCGATCCGTCGCGTTGGCTGAGCTCCGAAACCATCGCGAACGACCACAGAGCCGGGCAAATCGCGTGCATTGCCCGAAAGGATAGCGGCGGCGGCTTGAGCGGTTTGGTGAACCGCGTTCTGGCATTCACCGAATCCGGAGATCTGGCCGAGATCGGTGACGCTCGCTACGTCGTCGCGCGCCACGATGACGAAAGCGGGCAAACACACGTGCTGGCCATGTGGACGGAGGGCAAGTTCAACATCCCGGAGATGTTCGCGAACAGCGGCGACGCGCCCGGTTCGGACTCGCGTGACGTGCCGCGCCCACCGGACGCGCGGCGAGTGCTCAGCGCTGAATTGGCGCATCGCTCGTATTCGATTCGAATGTACGACACGCAGCGCTCGAACGAAGAGGTGTTGTCTTACTACGAGCGTGAGCTCACTCCTCGCGGATTTCTCGGCCATCCACTGCCGCCAGGCAGCTCCGAATTGGACCTGAACGATTACGTGCGCGCATTCAGCAAGGACGGCGCGGCGGTGATCATCGTCACGACTCGAACGCCGGCCGAACTGACTGGGGTGAGTGTGATCGAAATGGGCAGTCTGGGCTTCGCCAAGGCCAGCGCCACTCCGGAAGGCATCTTCGAATGAATCGTCGTGCATTGATTGTATCGCTGTTGATGGCGCTGCTCGGAACCGCGCTGCTCGTCGTGTATTTGCGCAAGTTCGAGCGCGAAATGTCGGGTGGCGAGCCAGTCGAGGTGCTGATGGCCCTCCGCCCCATCGAACGCGGCAAGATGATCAGCGACGACATGTTGACCACGCGCAGCGTGCCCCTCGCATACGTCGAGGACCGCGCGATCAAAGCGGCGGAGCGCTCCAAAGTGCTCGGGATCCCTGCGTCGGTCTCGGTTTTTCCGCAGCAAACGTTGATGTGGACCGACCTGGCCATCACCACGGAAGACCGCGACCTGAGTTCGCTGATTCAGCCGGGGAAGCGCGCGGTCACCGTACGCGCGTCCACTGGCTCGGACGACACACGCGGCAACCAGCTCATCCGTCCGGGTGACTACGTGGACGTCATCGCCACTTTCCGGGGCGATTTGGACAACAGCGACGCCGCTTCGGCAGTCTTGCTGCAGCGCGTGCTCGTGCTCGCGGTGGGGAGCGAAACCCAGAACGTGAGTAACGACGCGAAGACGCGCGACGCTTCGTCGATGCACGACAAGCAATTGACTTTGAGCTTGAGCTTGCCCGAAGCACAATTGTTGTCGCTCGCAATCGAACGTGGCCGGCTTTCGGTCGCGGTGCGGCCCCCCAGCGACCCAGGCACGGTCGATGATTTGCCCGATCTCAAAGCATCGGCACTTCGCGACACGAAGGCTCGCGCCGATCTCCAGCGCAGGCCCAGCGCGCCGCAAGGTCCCGTGCGCATCGAGGCCGCGAACGTCCGATGACCACCTCGAAGCGACTCGCTACCGCGATGCTGATGGTGCTAGCGATCGCCGCCCCCGCGCTGGCGCAGAAGCGCGACAAGGCCGACAAGTCCGCGCCTGCACCGCCCGAGCAAGTTTCACTCGAGCGCTCGGAGGAGCTGAGCTTGGCCGTCGGTGAAAATCGCACGATTTCCGCCGTGGACGTGAAGAGTTTCGCGGAAGGCGTGAAGGGAATCGCGGATGTGCGGCTCACGCCGGACAGCTCGCAGTTCGTGATCGTCGGTCAAAAACCTGGCAGCACTACCTTGCTCTTGTTGAAGAACGACAAGACGCAGATCAATTATCAAATCAACGTCTCACCGCGCCCCATGCAGAGCGTGGAACGCGAATTGCTCCAATTGCTCGAAGGTTCGACGGGCGTGCGTGTGAGGCGCGTCGGCGCGCGCTTGTTCATCGAGGGCGGCGTCAGCACCGAACCAGAGTTGAAGCGCATCGAGCAAATCGCGGCGCTGTTTCCGGGCCAAGTCGAGTCGTTGGTCGTGCTCGGCGGCGCCGCTGCGGAGAACAAACTGAACGTGCGAGTCGATTTCTTGTTCGTACAGTTCGACCGCAGCAAGGGCTACCAGCTCGGCGTGAATTGGCCGGCAAAGGTGGGAGGCGCGAAAGTCGGCCAATTCTCCGGAGAATTCGACTTTTTGACGGGCGCCGCCACGTCCGCAACGGCGAGCATCATCGAGCAACCGCTACCGGGACTCGACATCGCCGCGAACAAGGGCTGGGCCAAAGTGCTCAAACACTCGACCGTTATCACCTCCAATGGAGCGGCGGCGACCTTCTCGAGCGGCGGAGAGCAGAACTACATCATCTCGAGCGGGCTGTCGGCGGCGCTCACGCAAATCCGCTTCGGCACAGACGTGAAAGTGCTGCCTCGCTTCGACTCGACGAGCAAAGAGCTGAAAGTCGAGCTCGAAGCCGAAGTGATGGATCTGACTCCGCCGGTCGCCGGCGGCACGGATCTCCCGGGGCGCAACGTGTCTAAGCTCAGCACGGCCGTGGCGCTCAAATTGGGTCAATCGATCGTGCTGTCCGGCATTCGCTCGAAGGCCCAACGTCATTCCGTGTCCGGATTGCCGTGGCTCAGTGAAATCCCGCTACTCGGCGTGCTCTTCGCCTCGCACGGTGACGCGCAAGAAGAGGTCGAAGGCGCGATTTTCGTAGTGCCGAGCATCATCGAATCGATCCCCAAGGGCGCACAAGAAGTCCTCGACGACGCCATGCGTGACTTCAAAGACTACAGCGGTGACATCGACAAGGTGAACGTCTGGGACAAGAACCCTGCCACCGCTCCCGGCGTGAGAACGCATCCATGATGAACGTCGAACTCACGGTCGAGGGCCAATCCGGGAGCCGCTATGTCAAGCAAATGAGCGCCACCCGACCGCTGTCCGTCGGGCGCGGCCCCGAGTGCGACGTCCAGCTCGAGGATCATCACATCTCGCGTCGCCACCTGCTGCTGCACGTCGAGCCGAGTGCATTGCGCGTCCAAGACATCTCCAGCAACGGCACGCTGGCAGGCGACCGGCTATTGCGCGGAGGGGTCGCAGAGGTCGCGTACGGCACACCGATCCTACTCGGTTTTCACACGGTTTACGTGCGCACGCTCGAGGCGCCGGTAGCACCCGATGCGCCGGTACCGGCGGCCGCGCTGAAGGTGCCGAGTGTGCTCCCGACCGCTGTTCCACCCGCTCCGGCCGCTCCGCCCGCAAAAACCGAGGGGGAAAGCGCGCTCCGCCGCGAAATTCACAAGCGGTTGCTAGAGCACCTCGATCTCGCGACCACCGACAGCATGCGCCTCGACGACCCGTCGTTTCGGCCGCGCGTGCTGACCGCGCTGCGTCGAATCGTCAAGCTACTCGAGCATCGGCTCCCCGCGGACCTGGAGCAAGACCGACTGGTCGGCGAGATGGCTGATGAGGCGCTCGGCCTCGGACCATTGGAGCATTTGCTCAACGATCAGACCGTGACCGAGATCATGGTCATCGACGCCGACACCATCTACGTCGAACGCAGCGGCAAACTCGAGCGCAGCGCGGCTCGCTTCACGGACGACGAGCGAGTGCGCGCCGTGATCGAACGGATCGTCACACCCCTCGGTCGACGCATCGACGAGTCGTCACCGCTGGTCGACGCCCGCTTGCCCGACGGCTCGCGCGTAAATGCCATCATCAAGCCTCTGGCACTCAAGGGTTCTTGCATCACCATCCGCAAGTTTCCGAAATTACCGCTCGACATCCAGCGCTTGTACGAACTCTCGGCACTCACACCGGCGATGGGCCAATTTCTGACCCGCAGTGTGATTGCCAAGAAAAACATCGTGATTTCTGGCGGCACAGGCAGCGGCAAGACCACGCTGCTCAACGTGCTCTCGGCGTTCATTCCCAGCGGTGAACGCATCGTCACCATCGAGGACTCGGCCGAACTTCGGCTCGCGCAACCGCACGTCGTTTCACTCGAGACGCGCCCACCCAATATGGAGGGCAAAGGGCAATATACCATCCGCGACTTGGTGAAGAACGCGCTCCGCATGCGCCCCGATCGCATCGTCGTCGGCGAGTGCCGAGGTGGTGAAGCGCTCGACATGCTGCAGGCCATGAATACGGGTCATGACGGCTCGTTGACCACGACCCATGCCAACTCTCCGCTCGAAGCGCTCGCGCGCCTGGAAACCTTGTGCCTGATGGCGGGCGTGGAGTTGCCATCACGCGCTATCCGCGAACAAATCGCCGCCAGCATACAGCTGATCGCGCAACAAACGCGCCTCGCGGACGGCTCGCGCAAAGTCGTCGCCATCTGCGAAGTGTGCGGACTGGATCAACGCGGCGATTTCGAGGTGCGCAAGATCTATGGCTTCGAGCGCAGTGGAACCGGACCGCGCGGTGAAGTTTTGGGCAGCTTTTTGGCTACCGGATACTTGCCGACGTTCCTCGATGAACTGATCGTCCGCGGACTGATCAAGCCGGGAGAACGCTACCTATGATCATCGAGCTGGGAACGTTCAAGTGGCTCGCCATCGGGTCGCTCGCGTGTGCGGTTTGGCTGGCGCTGTTCGCAACGGCTCGCGATCCGAGCTCGCCGCCGTACCGACTCTGGTCGACGTACGAGGCATATCTCGAGCGCAAGCTTCGCCAAATGTTCCTCTCGACTGACGGGCGCGTGATCATCTGGGGCCAACTGGTCGCGGGTTGCGCCTGTCTCTGCGGAGCCTTCTTGCTCTCGCAGCCGCTCTTGTACGTGGCTTTGGTTCCGGTCGTCGCTGGTCCCGCGCTCTACATCGAGCAGCTGCGCCGGCAGCGGGTACGCGCCATCGAAGCCAAAATTGACGGGTTCATCTTGGCGCTCGCCAACGCACTGAAAGCGACGCCGAGCATCGGCAATGCGCTCGCCTACACGCAACCCTTGCTCGCGCCTCCGCTCGACGTCGAGGTGGCGCTGGCGTTGAAAGAGATGAGGCTCGGAAATACCGTCGATCAGGCGCTATTGAGCATGGCGGGGCGAGTCCGCAGCACACAGCTGGATGCGGCGTTGTCCGGGCTTTTGATCGGACGGCAAGTAGGCGGCGATCTGCCGAAAATCCTGGAGCGAACGGCAGCAACTCTGCGCGAGATGGCCCGTTTGCAAGGCGTCGTGCGCTCGAAGACCGCCGAGGGCAAGGCACAAGTCACCGTGCTGGCGATCTTTCCTGCATTCATCTTGCTGCTGTTCGATACGGTGAGCCGCGGCTATTTCGACCCACTCACGATGTCCGTCGTCGGCTGGACCGTGATCGTGATCTCGCTCGCGCTCTGGCTAGGCTCGGTGGTCGTGGCACGCAAAGTCTTGACGGTGGACATATGAACGCCGCACTATTCTTGCTCAGGAACGGGCTCTCGATTACCGCGTTCTTCGCGCTCTGGTTGCTCAGCTACACGGTCGCGAGCACGCCGGTCAGCGGCGCGAGCTACCTCGGTCTGCGTGGTTTGCAGCGTTCCCGCGCGGAACGAGACAGCCCACTATTTCGCCAGCTCGAACCGACGCTGCGTTGGCTGGGTGCGCGGCTCAAGCCGCTGTTGAGTGATACGACCCGCGCTCGGATCGACCGGCAAATCATGCTGGCAGGCGACTTTTGGGGCCTATTGCCGGAAGAGGCCGTCGCGCTGACCACGGTGTCATTGCTGGGAGGCTTGAGTGCGGGCGCAGCCTACGGCGCGCTGCTTTCGCGCGGTCCACTGTACATCGTGCTCGCGGGCATGGTCGGGCTGATGTTGCCGTACTTGCAACTGACTGGCACGGAGCAAGAGCGGCGCAAACGCGTTCAAAACGGTTTACCTTACGTCATCGACCTACTCTCGCTCGGTCTCTCCGCCGGCCTCGACTTTCCGAGCGCGCTCAAGCAAGTGGTGGACAAGAGCAGCAGCAGCGGTGATGCGCTGATCGGCGAGCTGAACCTAATCTTGAAAGAACTGCAGGTCGGCAAGACACGCAAGCAAGCGCTGGAACAATTGGCCGAGCGCGTTCCTTGCGAAGCCGTCCGCGAATTCGTGGGCGCGGTTTGCCAGGCAGAAGAGCGCGGCAACCCGCTCGGTCAGGTACTCGAAATTCAGGCCGAAGCTTCGCGGCAGCGTCGCTCGACACGCGCGGAAGAAGCGGCGTCGAAAGCCAGCGTCAAGATGCTCGCGCCGATGCTGCTGATTTTCGCGGCCATCCTGCTGTTGATCGTGACGCCGATGGTTTTGCAGATCCAAAACTCCTTCACCAGTGATTGAGCATGAACGACATCGCAACGTTAGAAATCAGCGTGCGCCATGCCAACGGTACGCGGCAAACGCTGACGGTCGACTCGGCAACGGCGCTGATCGGCAGCGGCTCGCATTGCGAAGTTCGGCTGCCTCCCGAAGACGCAGCCGTCGAGCAGCTGCGCATCTCGAGTGACGCTGCTGGGATCTTCGGACAAGTTCGCAGTCTCGAACGCAGCGTGACGCTCAACGGCGTACCGTTCGTCGAAGGTCGATTGCTACCCGGAAGCGTGCTTTGCGTCGGCAGAGTGGAACTCACCGTAGCCGTCATCGAGACACTCGTTGCGCGTGGACAAACCAAGCAGAAGAAAGATTCCAGCAGTTCTGCGATCTACGCCCTGGCAATCCTGGGCTTTCCGCTCGGATTCTATTTGGTGCTCAGCCACCACGACCCCGACAGCGCCTTGCCGAACGAGGTTCAACCTCCGCCATTGTTTGCCGCTGCGAGCGCCATGCAATGCCCCGAGACCGAGCACGATGCCGCACTCGCCGTCGCGACGGAAGAGAGGCGGCGAGCCGAAACCGCCCGCGAGCGCGCGCCCTTCAGTGGCCAAGATGCGGTGAACGCAGTGGTGGCATTTCGACGGTCGGCCGCGTGCTTTGCGCTGGCAGAGTCGGGGCCTCGGGCAAGCGACAGCACACTTCAGGCAGATGCCCTGGAGCGTGATGTCGAAACTGAATTCCACGTTCATCGAGTGCGCTTGGAACGCGCGCTCGCGACCAAGAGCTACGAGGAAGCGCGTACCGAAGTGCGGCTCTTGCTTTCGTACATCGGCAAGCGCAGCGGCGCTTACGCCAATTGGCTGTCGTCGCTCGACCGACAGATCGAGCTGAAATTTTCGGGCAAAAAGTCATGACTAGCCGCTATCTAGCCATCACCCTCGCACTCGAATTGGCAGCTTGTGCGCACAGCGCCAAGGGACCCCAAACGCAGGCGCACCACGAGGATGAGCAAGCCGCGATGTTGGTGCAACGAGCGCACCAGTTCGCGGACGCCGCGGATTATACGCGCGCCGAACAATACCTGAACCTCGCGACCAAGCGCGGCGGCGATGAGGCGCAAGTCATGCCGCTCCTGATCGACGTGTGCGTGCGAGATCAACGCTACCGTGCGGCGCTGCAGTACGCAGAGGAGCACCTGCGCCGGCACCCGCGCTCTTATCGCCTGCGCTACATCGAAGCGACACTGCTGCGAGCGTTGGGCGACATCGGCAAATCTCGCCAAGAATTGCAGCGCGTGCTCGACGCAAGTCCGGACTACGCCGACGCGCACTACAGCATGGCGGTGCTGCTACGCGATCAACTCGGCAGCCACCTGGAGGCGGATCGTCACTTTCGCGAGTACCTGCGGCTAGCTCCGCGCGGCCAGCACGCTGAAGAAGCCGGCGAGTCGCTACTCGAGGCCGTGCCATGATCGGCGCGGAGGTCTACACCGAAACGCTGCTCGGCTTTCTCGAGCCAGTGCGCGCGTTTCTGGACGATCCCAGCGTCTCGGAGATCATGATCAACGGCCCGAGCACGGTGTTCATCGAGCGGCGCGGTCAGCTCGAGCTGACGCAAGCGCGCTTCGCCAACAAGGAAGCGGTAATGTGCGTACTGCGTAACGCCGCGCAGTTCGTCGGTAAACACGTGGACGAGCTGCATCCGGTGCTGGAAGCGCGACTACCGGACGGCTCACGACTGCAAGCCGTCGTGCCTCCCGCAGCGCCGGACGGACCGTTCGTGTCGATCCGCCGATTCTCCAAGGACAGCTTCAGTTTGGCGCGGCTACTCGACCTCGGCACCTTGAGTAGTGACGCGCTCGAAACGCTCGACGCTTTGGTAGCCGCAAAGCTGAACGTGATGATCGCGGGTGGTACGGGCAGCGGCAAAACATCACTACTGAACGCGTTCACGCATTTCATTCCCAAGGGTGAGCGCATCGCCGTGATCGAAGACTCCAAAGAAGTGCAGGTGCAGCACCCTCACGTGGTGCAGCTGGAGGCGCGACCCGCCGATTCACACGGCCGCGGTGCGGTCAGCATTCGCGACCTGTTTCGTGCCACGCTGCGGATGCGCCCCGATCGCATCGTGATCGGTGAAATTCGCGGCGGTGAAGCGCTCGACATCATTCAAGCCATGGTCAGCGGTCACGGCGGCTGCCTCGGTACGCTGCACGCCACTTATCCACGCGACACGCTCACGCGGCTCGAAACGATGGCGATGATGAGTGACGTCGAGCTCCCGCTGCAAGCCCTGAGACTACAAATTGCCTCGGGCGTGAACGTGATCGTACAGGTTTCGCGCTTGAGTGATGGGTCGCGCCGAGTCACGCACATCACCGAGGTAGCGGGTTTCGACTCGAATAGCGGGCGCTATGAACTACACGATTTGTTCGCGCGAAACTACCAGGGCCAAGAGTCGAACGGTCGCATCCGCAGTGAGCTCGTAGCCACGGGCTATGTCCCGAGCTTCGTCGCGCAACTCGCGGAGCACGGCAAGAACTTACCCGCCGCAATCTACGACGCGGCGCGTGCCAAGGAGAAACGATGAGCCCCCCGGAGAACGAGACCGACGTGGACGAAAGCTCGGGGGTGACAGCGTTGCGACCAGTGCCGAACAAACCGGCGCGTCTGTTCGAGCTTTCGGAGAGTGATAGCACGCACTATTTTTCAGCGACCGAGTTGCTCGAGCGCGGCAAGGCGCTCGCCGCCTCTCAGGCGGCTGAGGCGAGCGCGCAACCCACGCCCGAACCCGCTCCCGAGCCGGGGGCGCCCGCAGAAAGTCCCAGCGCGTTCGCGCAGTTTCGACGCGCCACTCTCCCGCGCAAAGCGCTCGCCGTTCTCTTGCCACTGGCGTGTGTGCTGCTGTTGGCCAAACCACTACTCAAGCAGCCCGCGCCAAACACGCTCGGCAAGCCAATCGCCTCCACTTTTGCCTCGCTCGTGCCCGCTGCACCAAAGCTCGTGCCCACTGCGCCGAGCGCAGCGGTCGCGGCAGTCTCGGTCTCACTGCCACGAGGCGTCACTGCGGCGCACGCGGCAGCCGACAGCGTGGCGACGGGAGATTTCTCTCGCGCGCTCGCGTTGTATCGCGAGCTGTCGCAACGCCAGCCCAAAAACGCGGCCTATCGCGAGGCGGCGCGCATTTTGAGCGAGCGCGCGCAAACGCGATCCCCGTAGATCGCCATGACATTCCACACGCAAGACTCAGAAATGACCGTTCGCCTGGAGCCAGAGGGTGCTCGCGGTCCCGCGTGGAGTCGGCTCGTCAGTTTGCTTGAAGAAGAAGTACGTCCCAGTACCGAGCGAAACCAGCGACACGCCGAGCAGCACGTCCGCGATCGTATAGGACTTTCGCATCGCCTCGACGTCGTTCGGATGACAGTGCGGCGCGCAACGTTCGAGCTCGTTTTGCTTGTTGTGTCCGTCGAGCGCGTAGATCCCCCAAGCGCCGAGTGCGGCCAAACCCACGCCACCAAACACGTACGCGAGCGGATTGCGACCTCGGCCTTCGACCGCGGGCTCCGGTTCCGCCGGCTTCGCCTGCGACACGGGCGTAAAACTGCCGACGATTCGCCGATATTTCTCGCCGGAGCTCAACGTCGCGGTCAGCGTCTGACTGCGGCCGTCGAGCAGCGTGAGCTCGAAGTGATGCGTGCCGGGGTCGAGCTCCAATGGGCGCCCGTCGAGCCTCGCGATCGCGCGTTGGCCATCAATCGTCGCGCGCGAACCTGCGATGGCGCGGCCGTCACCATCTTGGGCGACGAGCACGACACTGGGTGTCATCGCCACCACCGATTCACCGAGCGCGACACACTCGCGCCGAATCATCGCTGGGCAAACTTCGGCGGTGCACGAGAGGAAACGCTCTTTGGCAGCGAGCAGGCGACCGGCATCGCGTTCGACTTGGCCAGCTGCGTGTGCCTCGATGCAGGCATGGGCAGGCCCGGACGCGCTCACTTGCGACGTCACGAAGAGTCCACTCGCCAACGACAACAGGGCAAATCCATGAGCTCGCATGGGCATCAAAAGCACGCCTCCTTGAAGCGCTTGACCCCGTTCTTGTCGAAGAAATACGGCACGGTGCAATCGCTCACGGGCTTCGGTTTCAGCGAAGAAGGCGCCGCTTTGGCAGCGCCCTTACGCGGGCTTTGGCTCGCGACCGACGACACGCCGTGCACGGCTGGCGCGGCGTCCACGTGCACGTCAGCGTCCGGAACGTCGGGCAATGACTCTCGAGCTGCTGCAGTAACCAGCAATGGCGGAGCAGGCAGAGACGCATGCGCTGCAACGACCGGCGACGACGACGCCGTCGGCGGCGCGCGGCGCGTCCGCCCCCACATCACGAAGAAACCGACCGCGACCACCACGCTGACCGGCACGAGCCAGCCTTTTCGCAGGCGACCGGTCCGGTGATCCGTCGACGCTTCCAGAGTCTTCGGCGCGGCGACGCGCGCTTCGGCCCCGCCGCGCGTCGTCACGCCGGCGGTTTCGTTCCGAGCGAGCGCCACGGCTTCCGGCAGCTCGCGCGTGAAGTCGTCGAAGTCCAAACCCTCGACGTCGAACACGAGCTCCGAACGCGCATCGAGCTCTTCACCCACGAGCGCTTCGACCCAGCTTGCCAGCTCGAGCATGCTGCAAGGAGCAACGGCTTGCTCGAGCGCCTCGGCCATGGCCCGCGCATTTTGGAAGCGATCTGCGGGCGGTCGCGCGAGCGCCTTCAACACCACCTGATCGAGCGCGGCCGGCAGCTCCGGAACGATCTGGCTCGGCAATTCAAGCTCGCCGTGGAGCAGCTTTTGCACCGAAGCTCCGGGGTTATCGCCACCGAACAGCCGCCGGCCGGCCAGCAACTCCCACAGGACCACGCCCACGGCGAATACATCCGCGCGCCGATCGACGCTCTCCAGGTTCACTTGCTCTGGCGCCATGTAGCCGAGCTTGCCTTTGAGCTTGCCCGGGTCCGTCTGGTGCGAACGTGCTTTCGCCTTGGCGATGCCAAAGTCGACGATGCGGGCCACGCCGTCCTTGGTGACCATGATATTTTGCGGCGAAACATCACGGTGCACGAGCTCCAGAGGCTCGCCTCCCTCGCCCGTTGCTTCATGCGCGGCGTGCAAACCGAGCAAGACCTGTCCGATGATCGCAACTGCCACGCGAGGCGGTACGGTTTCCGGGGTCGCGCGTTTCAGGAGACGCGACAGAGAAGGCCCGTGCACATATTCCATCACGATGAACAGCTCGGGCGGACACGAGATCACGTCCAACGGCGAAACGACGTTGGGATGACGAACTCGTGCAGCCAGTCGCGCCTCGTCCAAGAACATGGCCACGAACTCGGGGTCGCGTGAAAACTGCGGGTGCAGCTGCTTGACCGCCACCGTCCGCGAAAAGCCCTCGGGGCCCATCAACCGCGCCAAGTGCACGGTAGCCATGCCGCCAGAGGCAATCGCGTCGCACAAAAGGTAGCGTCCAACGACGCGACGAGAAGCAATCGAGGTCACGGGCCGAACAAGTTACCATGCTCGTTCGAACACCGGCGGACGGGCCGCGTGTCCAATCCGCAACGTGTTGATGTCGTTCCGTCGAAACGGCACAAGGACAGGTACGGCTGTACAGCTGGCGAGAACCGTCACCATGCGGCAATCCCCCGGCTCGCGAGCACACAGCGCGATTTTAGCGTGCGACGGCGGACTCAGGTAGCAGCTCGCGCACTAGGCCGAGCAGCTCTTGCGCAGTGAAGGGCTTCCTCAAGAAACGCGCGCCGTCCGTCAGCGCGCCCACGTGTTCCGGCGCGTAGCCGGAGATGTACAGCACCTGTGCGTGCTCACACGGTTCGCGAAGGCGACCTACTAGATCTTTGCCAGACACGCCGGGCAACACCAGATCGGACACGACCAACCCAATCGATGGCCCATACAGCTCCGCCTGTGCGAGCGCGCTGCGTTCGTTGTGCGCAGTGATCACGCTGTAGCCGAACGCGCGCAGGATCCGCGTGGTGACGGCCTGCACTTGCGGCTCGTCTTCAATCAACAAAATGACCCCGGATTGCTGCGGCACGGCCACCGCCATGCGACCGGACGAATCAGTGCCCATCGCGTACGGAAGATGCGCGACGTAGGCGAGATCGCGTTCGGAGAGAGGTACGATCTCGAGTCGTCCCCCGAGTCGCCGCAGCAATTGTTCGAGCTCCGAGAATGGAAGCTCCGCAGCAGCCGTTGCGACGGCACGCCATTCGGACGGCGCGCCCGACGCATCGAGTAGCGGTGGCTCGACTCTAACCACCACTCGCGCGCGCGCTTCGGTCGTCTGAATGACGCTGTTCGAAGCGCCGACGGGCGCGTCGTTGATGCCACGCGTTTCGACGACGATCCGCCCGCCTTGACCGAGCAGCTTGCGCGCCGCCGTGCACAACCCAATCACAATCTGCTCGAGTTGCGTGAGCGGCACAGCGACAAACTTCACGTTGGGCGACAACGCAAACTGTACGCTCACCGCGAGCCCCACGACTTCCGAGATGGATTGCTCCGCGCGAGCAACGACCTGATTCAGATCCGTGCAATTTTCGGCGGCATTGGCCGAGCGAAGCCGGCTGGCAAGCGCAGCGGAAGTCATCCCAACGCTGTTATGGGACCCCCGATCAAGTGCGATGTCAACGCTCGCCGATCGAACAGACCGCGTTCACGCTCCGCGCTTCCGTCTAACTCAAAGGCATGACTCGAGACGACGGCGAGCCAATAGGGTTTTCCACAGATTCGACAACTCGATTGTGTTGTCGATTCGCGAATCGAGACATTCACTCTGCCGGGTTAGTGGGCATGCCCCTTACATCCAACTACTTCAGCGGCAATTGGCGACATCTCGAATTGGTCGCAGAAATTCCGCTGATAACCACGACTCTGTACTAAGTGCCCGCGATCTTGCGCGGCATGGGCCAGCTCGGCTTGGGGATCGGGAATGCGGGGCGAGCGAATAGATACCCTTGTCCGTAGTGTGCACCGGTATCGATGACTGCAGAGAGTTCGTCCTCTGTTTCGATCCCTTCGGCGACGACACGCGCTCCGAGCTCTTTGCACAAAGATACTACTTGCCGCACCAAGATCTGCTGCCGCTTGCTCTTTTCGATGCCGCGGATCAAAGCGATGTCGAGCTTCACCACGTGCGGCTCCAGGTCGATGATGCGCTTCAGGTTCGAGTGCCCTGCGCCAAAATCATCCACGACCAAGAATGCGCCGCTGCGTGAGCAAATCTCCTTCAGCACATTCACACACAGTGAAAAGTAGCTGAAGGCCGCCGACTCGGTCATCTCGAGGTACACGGCGCGTTCGTGGAAAAACAGCGGGTCGTCGGGGCGAACCAACCAACCCTCGTCGAGTTCGTGCGGATGAACGTTGACGAAGAGCGGGGCGTCCGTGCAGCGAGCGAACGCTACTTCACGCACCTTTCGGCCCAACGTCCCGCAGCACCGCTCTTCTTGCGCCCGCTCGAACAACTTCACCGGATTCTTGAATTCCGGCCATTTGCAGCGCGTCAAAGCTTCGAATGCGAAGGACGCGCCGCTCGTCAGATCGACGATCGGCTGAAACACCACGTCGAGGTCGCCGACCGCAATGTCGCGCACCGAAGACGTCGTGATGGTCGGGAGCGCCTCCTTCGGAACCGCTCGCGCGATCGGCTGAGTCGTCGAGGTGCGCAGGTCGTTGCCGACGGCGACGGGAGGCCGATAGGTCACGGCTTCGTGGATGGCCGTTGCCGGAGGCTTCGAAACGCGTCGCATGAGACCAAATGCTGATAACGGCTGATGCCACTCAGCCATAAGTAGCGAGCGTCAAATTCGCGACACTGCTCCACGCACGTACAGCGCACGAATGTGACGGCGTGAGGCTCGTCCGTGATGTCTCAGTACAAGCCGATGCTGAAGTGAAAGGCGCCGATGTCCTCCCAATAACGTTTGTTGTCTCGATCTGGGAACAGGTCATCGAGCACGCGATCGACGTTGAAACCATAGTCGAACACGAGCGGCCCGATCGGCGTCGCGATTCGCAAGCCAGTACCCACTGCGTAACGCAGCTCGAGCGCGTTCACCCGAGCCGGATCAGTCCACAGATTCCCGGCGTCTAGAAAGAGTGCTGTCTCGACACTGCTCACCACCGGAATGCGCAGCTCGACGCGCGGATTCAGGAACATGTCGCCGCCACGGATCACCACATCGCGAATGTTCAAGCCAGAGCGCGGGTCGAGCAGCCGTTGCGCGATATCCTGCGGCACCAAAGAGTCCTGCAAAAAACCGCGCAGCGTGTCGACGCCGCCGAGAAAGAACAGTCGATCGGGATAGGTTTGAGAACCGGGTATCAGGTGCTGGATCACACCCCAACGAAAGCTCATCGCCAGCGCGAGGCCTCGATCGTTCAGGCGGATGTAGCCGGCGACTCGGCTCGTGTAGCGCAAGAAGTCGCTGTGCACGGCCTGGAAAGGATCGATCGTGTCGCTGGCCATTTGCGTCGGCGTGGGTTCGGCACAGCCGGTGCCTTCGGATACCGTCGAGTCGAGCGGAATCGAGTTCACGTGCTCGACGCCCGCCGAGATGAACGTACCTTTGGTCGCGTTGAGTGGATTGTCTCGCCGATCCCAAGTCACCGCGATGCGCTGCGCGAGCACGCGTGACAAGCCCTGTGGCACACGAAACAGCGCCTGCTGTTGCTCGTGATCCTGCAGGTAGCACTTGAGCGCGTTCTTCTGGTCGTTGCCGAAGATCTGCGAATAGTTACGCTCGAGCGACGGCCCGATCTGCACGGAAAAGCGGCGATCGGGGCGATAGGAGAGCGTGATGCTGATGGCGTCTTTGGTGATGCCGTAGTCGCGAGCGTTGTCGCGCAGATCGACGCCCTCGAAGCTGAGCCGGAAGAGCGGGCCGAGCCCGATGTTCGGGAATTCGACGGTCGCGGTATTGCGGCGCTCGAGGCGCTCGCCAACGCTGAGCTCGCTGTACTTCTTCTTCACGTCATCTTCGAGGATGAACGCGGACGGCAGATAGCCGAGCTGCGAGCGCAACGTGAGCGAAACCGCCTGCCCGCCCAAATTGCGATGACCGTACTCGAAAGATACGCGCGCACCTTCACCCGTGCTGAAGCCGGGCCGCACGTCGAGGTATTGCGGCACACGCTCCTCGATGTCGACGACGACCACCTTTTCACGCGCGGGTACGTAGGGATCCTCGAAGCCGACGCTCACGCTGGCAAATACGCCCAGCGTGGCCAAACGCTCTTCGGTCTTGCGCACCAAGCTGCGCTGATACAGCCCGCCCACTTCGAGCGCGATGCGCGTGCGAATCAGGCTCTCTTTGGTGCGGCTCGCGCCGCGCACCACGATGCGCGAAACACGCACCGGCTCGCGCTCACTGACGATGAAGCGAACCCGAGCGCGCGTGTGATCGAGCGACAAATCGAGTGCTGTCTCGACCTCGGCGAAGGCGAAGCCGCGTTCGGCATATTCGTCCAACACGCGACGACGCGCTTTTTCGATTTCCACCTGCGAGACCGGCGTGCCGAGCGGCAAATCGGCGATCGCTTGCAGCGATTTCTCGACGATGACTCGGTTGCCCTCGAAGCCCAGATCGTAGAGCGTGGCACGCGGGCCGAGCTTGATCGGCAAATGCAGAACCAACGACGGTTCGCACTTCACGCCGCGCTTCGGGTCCGGCACGCACGATAGTGACGGATCGACCGGCGCTTCCTCGAGGGGCAAGCCGATCGCGTCGTAGCGACATGCGGTGGGTGGCCTGCGCTCGGGTCCCACGGGGATGCATTTTCCGGCGGGCGAGCGCGGTGCACAAGCGCGTCGCAGCACTTGTACCGGGCCGACGCTCGCGGACAGATAACCCTCGGAGCGATACAGATCCTGAACGTGCTTGATCGCGCGATCGTAAACGTCAGGGTCGTAGACCGCCCACGGGCTGAGTTTCTGGGGTACTACCCGCCGACCCGCGTCTTCGGTCGGGCCTTGAATCGAGTCCTGCACGGCAGGATCAACGGCGTCGAAGATGCTCCCGCCGGGCAGCTCGGACAAGAAGCTATCGATTTCACTGCCGACCTGTTGCGGCGTGCGTGCGCCGGTCAGACACGGGTATTCGCGGGCAGCGACGTGAACCAGCGCGCCTTCACGCACGACGAACACCACGTCCTCCAGCGGATCCTCGGGGCGGCCGCGCTCGGAGTACTGCACCTCGACGTCGAAGAACCCGTGCTCGCGATAGAACTTGTTGATTTTTTCGGTCAATGCGGCAGGCGAAAGATCGCTCGCGTTCTCGACGTCGAGCACGTTCGAAAGCTGACCCGCGTCGAAGTGACGGTTCCCTTCGAAGCGAAAGCGAACCTTGGAGTAGGCGTATACCGAGACTTGGAGCTGCGCGCGGCGAGCGCCCGACAACTCGTGCGACACCTTGGCTCGGTGGAAGCCACGCGCCTTCAGTTCGGCTTCCAGCGCGCGATCGGCGTCGCTGAGCGCATCTTCATTGGCGCGATCGCCTTTGCCCACGGCGTACTTGGCCAACGCTTCGGCGATGCCCTCGGCGTTCGGATCCGGCCACACGGCGAAGTTGCGCTGAGTGATCTTGCGTGGCCGCCCCGCAACCGCGTCGATCGTGAGCACGATCGACGCCGGGTCGTCCGTATCGACGGCCTCGACGGTGACGCGCGCTTCGTCGTAGCCACGGCGAACGTAGAGCGCCATCACTCGGCTCTGCAGCGCGCTGAGCTCGGCCGCGGTCACGGCGCCACCTTGATGCACGTTCGCGACGCGCAATACGTCTTCTTGCTCGAGGCCCGCGGCGGAAATGCGCGTATTCGCGATCAGCCGGCGCGGCACGACGCGAATCGTCAAACGCACCCCGTCGACCTCGGCATCGACACTGGCGCGCAAATCGGCGAAGCGCCCGCTCTCCGCGAGCTCGGCCAGCACGCGCCGGACCAGGTCCGCGCTGAGCAGCTGACCGATGCGGGCATGTTCGATCGCAGGCGTCGCGGTCCAGCGCCCACCTTCGGTCAGTACCTGGATACGCGTGATGCGCTGTCCGACGTAGCGCGAGAGGTCCGGCGCGGGCTGCAAGACCAACGCTGCATCGTTCTCGGCCGCGAAGGTAGGACACGCACTCAGCAGCGAGCACACGGCTAACAGCACCCAAATCAGGCGCATCTGTGCAAGCCGCATGGCGGCTGTCTTACACCAGACGGCGCGGTTCGTGGTCACAAGCCGCGCCTAGCGGATGAATCTACGCCAAGGAGTTGGCACGGGAGCCGTCCTCTACTATCCGGCCTTGAAGTCATGGCGCGCCGAGCCACCCCCAGCGACAAGCAAAAACCTGCCCGAAAGGACGCGCCCCGCGAGCCGCGACGCACGAAATCTCGTTGGGGACAGCGGCTGCTCAGCGTCTTCGGCGTAGGTTTGTTGCTGTTCTTGTTCGTTTGGTACGCGGTGCACCATTTCGATTGGGCTGGCCCCTTGGTCGCAAACTCACTGCGCACGGTGTTCGGCGACGATAACGTGGCCCGACTCGAAGACTTCGTCTACGGCGCTGAGGATCACGTCAACCGGCTCTTGAAGAAGAACGAGCCGCCAAAAGCCTATTGGCAGGTCCCAGGCGCCGCTCCTTCGGCAGCACCTGCGGCTTCGAGCGCGAGCGCCGCCCATGCGCCCGCTGCCAGCGTCGCGCCCGAGGCAAAAGCGCCGCACAGCGCCGAGGCATTTCACCCTGCAAACCCAGGCCCCGCGCTGAAGGAATGGTCCGCGCCCGGTGATGGTGAGTGGCTCGGGCTGAGCGACGTGCGCCACCCGAGTGAGCCGCCGCGCATGTACAAGACCTTGCTGCATCCCGACAAAGGTCGCTCGTGGGCCGAAGTGTTCGTGGTTGCGATCGACTTGAAGCAAGTGCAGCTGTTCCCAGTCCTCGGCACGCAAGAGCCGCAACCGGACTCGGACGAGGCGCGCGCATACCAGCGCGAAGGGAAAATTCCGAGCGATCGTCAGAGCACGCTGATCGCGGCGTTCAACGGCGGATTCATGACCGAACACGGCGGCTACGGCATGAGGCTCGACGGTGTGACGATCGCCAAGCCGAAACCGCGCGCGTGCGCGGTCGCGGCGTACAAGGACGGCTCACTGCGCATCGGCAGCTGGGGCACGCTCGGCAGCGGTGAAGCCGACATGCTCTGGTTTCGTCAGACCCCCGAGTGCATGTGGGAAAACGACAAGCTCCACGCTGGCCTGCAAGCAGGCGCCGGTCTGAGAAAATGGGGCTCGACCGTCGACGGCGAGACGGTCATCCGCCGCTCCGCCATCGGTCTCAACGCCGATCGCAGCGTGCTCTACGTCGCGATCACCAATCACACGACCGCACGCACCCTCGCCGAAGGCATGCATCACGCAGGCGCAGTCGACATTGCACAGCTCGACGTCAATTGGTCGTACCCGAAGTTCGTCACCTTCGAGCCCATCGGGCACACTCAAGTCCTGCACCCAGTCCCACTCGCGCCCGGCTTCGAATTCTCCGACGACGAATACCTGCGCAAAAAAGAAAAGCGCGACTTCTTCTACATTGTCCGCAAAGAGCCGAACTGATTTCGAACTGCGTTCGGACTCGAGATCCGCACCAATCCTGCGTGCGCGGTCGTTCTTGTTTTGTTGATGGTCAATCAACACGTCTCACCGCGTCCCAGCCTTCGGCGTCGCGGACGAGCGAGAGAGGGATTGACGGGCACGCCTGCGCGCGCACCGCGACCGGCACAGCGCGTGGCGGTGAGGTGCGGCGCGGGAGCGCACCCCTTCGGGTGTCACGAAGCGCGTCACTCGCCCAATCCCCCCGAAAACCAACTTTCGACGCACAAAAGTGGAAACCCCTGCGGGCCGGGGGGGACAGCCGCGTCAGGGGATCCGCTTTCTAGTTTTGATCAGCCATTGCCGTTCTGCAAGCGAGTAGTCCGGGTATCTGTGCCCCGATCTGGGAAAACCCCTTTTTTCTCTCGGGATTGTCGGCGGCAGACGTGCAACGCTCTCGGACTGTGCCTGAGCTCCCCGAGGTCGAAGTCACGCGCCGAAGGCTCGCCCCGATGCTGGTCGGGCGTGTGATCGAACGTGTCGAGACCACAAAAGATAGCTACTTTTTCCTGACGAAACCCGATGCGCTGAAGCGTCGCCTCACGGGTCGCAGCGTCCGTGAGCTGAACCGAATCGGTAAGTATTTGCTCGCCGAACTCGATGACGGCGATCGACTACTGTTGCACCTTGGTATGACTGGGCAGTTGTTTTCGTCAGCCGTCACCAGCGTGCGCCTATTTTCGGCGAAGACGCGCGGTTCGTTGCAGCCCGAGGAGCTGCGCGAGTTCAAGGCAGATGAGCACACACACTTGCGCTTGCACTTTGCAGACGGCGGACCCGCAGTGCTGTTTCGCGATGTACGAAAATTCGGCAAGGTGGCCCTCATCCGCGCGGGCAAGGCCGACCCGCGCTTGGACAAGCTGGGTGTGGATGCGCTCGCGGCAGATGGCGACACGTTGTTCAGCGCGGCGCGCGCCCGAAAGATCCCGATCAAGAGCTTGCTGCTCGATCAGGGCGTGATCGCGGGCATCGGCAATATCTACGCGGACGAGGCGCTGTTCTTGGCCAAGGTGCGGCCCACGCGCAGCGCGCGGCGAGTGAACGCGCGCGAATGCCAAGCGATCGTCGCGGCCGCGCAGCGCGTGATGAAACGCTCGATAGAAACGGGCGGGTCGAGCATCAGCGACTACGTGACGCCGGACGGCTCCGACGGCGGCTATCAAAATGAGCGTAAAGTCTACGCGCGCAAAGGCCTGCCCTGCTTGGTCTGCAAGACGCCGATCCGGCGCGTCGTCATCGCCACGCGCTCCACGCATTTTTGCCCCGAGTGCCAGGTGTAGCGCTCGTGGACCAGTGGTACGCTGCCCGCGGAGTGAGTAACGACGATGAGTAACGACGATGCCAAGCAGCGCGCGGCCCGCGCCGCGCTGGAACTGTTGCCGGAGTCCGGAGTGATCGGACTCGGAACCGGCTCGACCACGCGCTTTTTCATCGAGGCCGTCGGTGAGCTGGTGCGCGCCGGACGACGCTACACGGGCGTGCCAACCAGCCAGAAGAGCCGTGCTTTGGCCAGCGAATGCGGCATCCCGCTGCTCGATGATTTGGGGCCGTGGCAAATCGATGTCTGCGTCGACGGCGCAGATGAAGTGAGTGACGCGCTCGACCTGATCAAAGGCGGCGGTGACGCGCACACGCGCGAGAAGATCGTCAATTTTGCGGCCAAGCAGAACGTGATCATCGTGGATGGCTCCAAGCTCAGCCACCAGCTAGGCGAGAAGTGGGCGATCCCCATCGAGGTGTTGATCTTCGGCCATCTGACGACGAAGCGCGCGCTGGAGCAGTTCGGAAAGCCCGTGCTGCGGGTGCGCAACGGCACTCCAGTGCTGACTGATTCGGGTAACTACCTGTACGACGTAGGTGTCGCACCCCTATCCGACCCACAAGCGGTGGATCGCAAGCTGCGGCAAGTGCCCGGCGTGGTGGAAACTGGCTTATTTTGTGGCCGCGCGGATTGGGTCATCGTCGCCGAGTCCCAGGGGATTCGTCGGCTTTCTCGGAAACCCTGACTGCCACGCGCGCCCAGGCTAAACTCGGGCCGTGGCAAAGCGAAGACGTCTGTCGTCGGCGGTCCTCACTGGTTTGTTGGTCGCGCCCATCAGCGCGCATGCCGGCGGAGGGAATGGCGCCGCGCGTCCCGTGGTCGTCGTGCCGGTGCCGGTGCCGGTGCCTGCCCCCAACGCACCAGTTCCAGCGCAGAACGTGTCCGCGCCCGCAGCTCCGGTGGTGCCTGCGCCCGCGTCGCGACCGGCTGCTCCGGCCGCTTCTGCGCCGGCACCCGCAACGGCGCCTGCTGCTGCAGGGGCGACGGCTGCTGTGAGCAAACTCCCCGCCCCCAAGACGCCACTCGAAGCCGCGGTTCAGCAAGTCGTCATGCTCGAGCGCGCAGGTCGACCGATCGCCGTGGGCATCCCGCTCAACGGTGATGGCCGAATTCTGACGGCCCTCTCGCCACTCACGCACGGCAATCAGATCATGGCTCGCTATCCGGAGGGGCAGGTCATCCCGGTCAAGCTGAGTCACTCCGACCGCGCGTGGGACCTCGCGCTGCTCACCCCTTTGGGTGATGCGCGTCGCTCGGGGCTCAAAGCTTCGCACGAGCCCGCGCCGGCAGCGGGCAGCAAGTTGCACGCGCTCAATTACGTTCAAGACAAGAAGCTCGGCTCGACGGACCTTACGCTGAAAACCAAGGGCACGCGGAGGGGCGGAGACGGCGCGCAACTGGTCGACTCGTATGAACTGTCGCCCGCGCCGAAGCCCGCGGACATGGGCGCGCCGCTCGTCAACGATCAGGGTGAGGTCGTGGCGCTGATCGCGCGTGCCTGCTCGGTGAACGACAAAGCCGGCTGCACGCTCGCTCCCTACGCGGCTCCCGTGAACGCGGTGCGCGACTTCTTGCGTGCGGCACCAGCGCGCAAGGGACCGTGGCTCGGCGTAGACGTGGTCGCATTCGACGCGGGCTTCGCGCGCGGGGTGCGCGTGGCAGCGGTGGCACCCGAGGGCCCCGCCGCGAGTTCCGGACTGCGCGCCGGCCCGCCGGGCGTGGGTGACGTCGTGTTGGCTGTCGACGGCAAACCGGTCGCCAGCACCGAGGCCTTCGTCGATGCGGTCGAAACTCGTGACGCCACCGGCCCGGCGCGGCTGACGGTGTTGAGTGAGGGACGCTACCGCGAGGTCCTGTTGACGGGCCTGGGCCCCCCAGACCCGCCCGCGCCGGTGCCAGTGCGAAATGATCGCGTCATTCGCTCGAACAACCCGGGACCGGCGCCGTCACCGGGACCCTGGCCGACTCCTGCGCCGCCAGGGTCTGTACCGAATCCCTACCGATAAGACTTAACGGCGACGGCCGGCGGCACGTTCGTACTAGGCGTGAAAGTGACCAATTCCAGGAAATCATTGACAGAAGGGCCTGAGCCTAGCGATCATCCGAGTTCCCCCAGCCCGGGCTCGACCCGGCTTTTCCACGGAATGTGCGCTTGAATCGGCCCCTGCGTATTGAAGTCGCTGGCCAAACGGACGTCGGCCGCAAACGTGCTCACAACGAGGACAACTTCGCGATCATGGCGGAGTACGGCCTATACGTCGTGGCTGACGGCATGGGCGGCCATGCCTCCGGCGAAGTTGCGTCCAAGATGGCAGTCGACACGCTGCAGGAATTTTTTGCCGCCACGGCTGACGACCCGGAGCGCACCTGGCCCTACAAGATGGACCGGGGCAAAGGCTACGAAGAAAATCGCCTGATCACCGGCATCAAGCTGTGCAACCTGCGCATCTACGAGCAGGCTCAGCGCAACGCCAAACAACGTGGCATGGGCACGACGCTCGCTGCGCTGTTCGCAGTCGAAGATGGCGTTTACGTCGCGCACGTGGGTGATAGCCGCGTGTATCGCATCCGCGATGGTTCGCTCGAGCAGCTGACCGAAGATCACTCGCTACTCAACGACTACAAAAAGATGAAGCGCCTCACCGAGGAGGAAATCGCCAATTTCCCCCACAAGAACGTGATCGTGCGCGCGCTGGGCATGAAAGACACCGTCAAGGTCGACACCCGCTTCGAAGCGCCACGCGCTGGCGATTGCGTGGTGCTCTGCAGTGACGGGCTCTGCGGCCCAGTGACGGACGAAGACATCTTGAAGATCGTGATGAACGCGCCGGACCTGCCAACCGCGACGCAACGCTTGATCGAAAGCGCGAACGAGAACGGCGGGCCCGACAACATCACGTGTGTCGTCGCGCGCTGGATTCAGTAAGCGTTGGCTCGGCTGTTGATAGCGACCCGCCGCGCGTCGTTATGCACGCCTCAGTGCGGAATCAACTGCACGGGCACTGGTTGATTTCTCACGGGCACCGGCGCGCCCACGAGTGGGCTCAAGAGCGCATAGCTGATGACCAAGATTGCGAGCATGAGCAAGCTCGTCACGAGGTACGTGTTGAGCGGCGGATGCTTGGCGGTGCTCCAGCCGTCTGCGTAGAATTTGCCTTTGCTGCGTTCGCGGATGCGCTTTTGCACGCCAGCGAGCACGTTGGGTGGCGGGTGCTCTTCGCGCAGGGCGCCGCGAAGCATCGAGCGCAGAGCGTCGTCCGACTCGCGTGGCGTCGCGGAGGCCTCGCTGGGTTCGAGGTCGTGGGCGGCGTCTTGGCCGGGGTCGGTGCCGGGATCGCTCATCGAATCTTCTCTCCCATCTTACGCTCGACGTTGGCCTTGAGCATGCTGCGCGCGCGATGCAGCCGACTTTTCACGGTGCCGTCGGCCAAACTCGTGATCTCGGAGATTTCCTCGTAGCTCAGGTCTTCTAGGTCGCGCAAAATCAGCACTTCGCGAAAGTCCGGGTCGAGCTCGGCGATGCATCGCTGGACCACGCGCTCGATTTGGTAGCCCTCGACCATGCGGTCCGGCTGTGCGACATCGCCGAACGTCACCCCCTTGGCTTCGTCGAGCGTCGCGCGCTCTGCCACGGGTTCGAGCTCGTCTTCGCCGTCACTGTGACGACGAGACAAGTACTTCATGCGGTTCTTGCACAGGTTGACGCTGACTCGATAAATCCAAGTGCTCAGCTTGGAATCACCGCGAAAGGTGCCGACCGCTTTGAAGATCTGTACGAACACTTCTTGCGCCATGTCCTCGGCTTCGTCGCGCCGCCCCAACATCCGCAAGAGCAGACGGAACACGCGCGCCTCGTAAAGCTCGACGAGCTCGTTGAACGCGCGTTCGTCGCGCCGAGCCAAGCGCTCGATGAACTTACGCTCGCTCTGCTCGTCCGAATCGGCCACGCCGCCACCAAGGTAGACCGGAAGCGCGGCCACGTCGCGCCGATCTGCCATCGTGCTTCGATCGACAGCACGGGCCGCGCAAGGTTCCTAAAAAAATGCGCCGGCCGTGACGCCGACAAGGGGGTTGTTGATGGTCACGCACCTCGTCGCACCCCGACCCAGCCTTCGGCGTCGCGCCGCGGCTTCTGGGAGAAGACGGAACCGCGCAAACCTCACTCGGTGAGCAGCCGTGAAACGCCGCGCGTCGCGCCGAGCCGCGGCGCCCCGTCGTAGCGATAGCTGAGCGCGATCGCGGTCGCCATGAAGCCGACGAAACCGGCCAGCGTCGGTCCCCAAATCACGTCGACGCGCGAGAACACGAACCAACCGAGCACAGCCGCAACCGTGGTGTCTAGCGTGAGCAGCGCGAACAAGCGGCCGAGCGGTACTCGACGCAGCATGATCCAAGTGACTACCGGCGCGCCAATCATGCCCAACACCGCGCCGACACTCGCCGCAAACTGACAGAACTCGAACGCGCTCCGCCAAAGTTGTGGTTCGAACAGCAGTACGATCGCAAGCCCCGCGCCGCCCGCGATGCCACCGAACACGGCGCCCGCAGAAGCGAGCCCGAGAGTGATCGTCAGCAGCCGAAGTGTGCGAAGCATCGTGGGGTTGGACAATGCGAGCTTGGTCACGGTGAGCTTCGAACGCCGCATGGGTTGCGCGCATTCCGTTCACCGCCATTTCTCGCGCCCGCGCACAGAGTCGCCGCAAACGCCGATGCACTCTGAAGCGACGCGCGTCATGCGCGCGCTTTGCTCACCCACAACTGCAACAACGTCTCGGCGCCCTTCAGCAGTGGAAGCATGAAGCCTGCTTTGAGCAACGAGCCGCTCGCGAGCGCAACGCTGTCTGCGTTGTTTCCGTGCGCGAGCAGATTGACGAAGCCACTGATGCCACAAGCCACGAGAATCACGCCCATCAACACGCGCTCTGCCGTAAGCAAATACTGCGCAAACGACTTTTCCGACGCACCCTGAACCGCGACCGAACCGAGCGTGGTTTCCGTATTCATCTCATCCTCCTTTCAGCGCATCCACGCTGGCGTTCACCAGCCGAAGTGCGTCCGGCCGAGCCAATCTCGCGCCTTCACATACACGTCGAAGTAGCCCAGTCGAGATCGACACCGCGGAGCGATTTTTTCCCGCGCCCCGCGCCGCAGCGGCCAGGCGCCCACGATACGCGAGGCGCGTCGGCCGCGAAGCCGCACGCTGGAGGGGCAACGCGGTCTCCGGCGCGCGGCGCCGCTCCGCCAATCTGGAGCAAATGTGAGCACCGCCTTGCCCCCTCCCACGGGCGACCTTGCCACGCGGGACTTCACAACCTTTAGGTTGTGGAGACTTCGCGCCGCGAGAGGCGAAGTCTCGTCGTTGTTCGACCCTCGGCGACCTTGCCACGCAGTACGTCACAACCTTTAGGTTGTGAGACTTCGCACCGCGAGAGGCGAAGTCTCGTCGTTGTTCGACCCTCGGCGACCTTGTCGCGAGTGACGAAAACTCTGTCGCCGTTCGACATCGACGACCTTTCTCGCGCGAGAGGCGAAGTCTCTGTCGCCGTTCGACATCGACGACCTTTCTCGCGCGTACTTCACAACCTTTAGGTTGTGAGGCTCGCGCTACGAGAGTGCTTCTCGACAGCCGAGGAAGCGGCACGAAGCGATAGTCGTTGTGGATTCACTTCAGCGGGCGCGGGTGTGACGCGCCAGGAGCCCGGCCGCGAAAGCGGCCGCCCCTGTGGCGAAGCCTGGGGTCTTCGAGGCAGTTGCTGCCTCGAAGGGCGACGGGTTCCCGCACATGGATTCGAACCACGATTCAGGGATTCAAAGTCCCTTGTCCTGCCTTTAGACGATGCGGGAAGGAGGCCGGTGTCTTTTTGTCGGCTCGGGGCAGCAAGTCAACTACTGAGCGACATGAAGCGCCGGCTAGGCGCGTTTTTGGTAGCTGTGGACGCGCTCGACGACATATTTGACCGCGTCCGGGTCGGTGTCCGGGAGGATTCCGTGTCCCAAATTGAAGATGTGGCCGGCCGCACCGGTGGCGCGCTGAAGAATATCGTCGACTCGCCGACCGAGCAGATCGCGGGGCGCGCCGAGCAAAAGCGGGTCGAGGTTGCCCTGGACGGCCACATCCGTACCCAAACGGGTGATGGCTTGGTCGAGCGGCGCGCGCCAATCCACACCGATGACGGTGCCGCCGGCGCGCTTCTGCAGCTCGAGCAGCGTGGCCGTATCGGTACCGAAGTGGATCACCGGCACCCCGGTCTTCTCGAGATCTTTCAAGATCGCGGAGACGTGCGGAAGGATGTACTCCTCGTAATCAGTGGGTGATAGCGAGCCGACCCAGGAATCGAACAGCTGCACCGCGTTCGCGCCAGCTTTGATCTGTGCGTGCAGGTAGCGGCGCACGACCTCACTGAACTTGCTCATGAGCAAGTTCCAGGTGTCCGGCTCGGTGTACATCATGCGCTTGGTGAGCGCGTAGTTCGAGCTCTTGCCCCCTTCGATCAGGTAGCTCGCCAGCGTGAATGGAGCGCCCGCGAAGCCGATCAGCGGCGTTTTCCCATCGAGCTCACGGCGAATCAGCTTGATCGCTTCGAGCACGTAGCCGAGGCCCTCTTCCGGATCGATCACGCGCAAGCGCTCGACCGCAGCGCGATCGCGTACTGGCTCGTGGATCACAGGACCTTCGCCCTTGGCGAACTCGAACGGCGCGCCCATCGGCTCGAGCGGCAGCAAGATGTCCGCGAACAGGATCGCCGCATCCACCTTGTGCGCGTTCACCGGCTGCAGCGTCACTTCCGTCGCAAGTTCCGGGTTCTTGCATAGCTCGAGCAGCGTGTGCTTGGCGCGCAGCGCGCGGTACTCGGCCATGTAACGGCCGGCTTGGCGCATGAACCAGATCGGCGTCGCGTCGACGGGCTCACGACGGCAAGCCCGTAAGAATCGGTCCCACATATTGGTCTTTTACAGCGTCTGAGCCATTTGGGACACGTGCGGCGCTTTTTGCCCGTTCTTTTGCATGTCCTTCATCTCGTACTTCGACGGGCACTTGGCGAAGATGGTCGACGCCTCGAGGTAACCCTCGTTGTTGAGCTTGCCTTCGGCCGTGACCATCACGTCCATGCCCGGCATGTCGCGGAAGGTGTCCGGCACCACGCATTGCGCATAGCGCACTGGCAGCACCACGCCCTTGTTCTTCGTGGCTTCCATCTGAAAGCGATATTCACAGGGTTGATCGCGGTGCACCAAGGTGCCTTTGACCAACGTGCCCTGCACGCGCACCGAGCGATCCGGATATTTGTCCTTCTCGCGCAGCAGCTCGTCGACCTCTTTGGCGTACGCCGAAGAGCGATCGAAGCTGAAGAACAGCAGCGACAGGATCGCGCCGCACATCACGAGCAAGCCGATCAGTAAACCGACGTTGCCCTTGCGAGGCAGCGGCGTGTGGTCGGTCGTCTGCCGAACAACGGGCGGCGGCGCTTCATCGACCGCGGCCGCGGCTTGCTCGAGTTCCTTGTCGAGATCGCTCATCGTCCGCAAAGCCTAGCCCTGGGGGCCCCACCGGTCCACCCACACGAGCCCACGCGGAAAGATCCGCTAAACGCGCCGCGATAACGTGAGCCGCGCTCCGACGAAGGCCGCAGTCGCGCCGAACGTCACCAACACGGCCAGCGAGGTGACCGCGACCAGCCAGGGGTTCAAGGAGCCCCCCAGTGCCGCGAGCCCCCAACCGATGAGCGCTCCGAGCGAACCGGAGAGCGCGGCCTCGCGCGCCTTGGCTCGTCCTCCGAAGCGACCGACGAGGGCGCCCGCACCCCCGCAGGCAATCAGAAAAGACAACGCAACCGGCAACACGCCCAGGACGATTGGAGTAGCGCCGCTCGTACCACGCGCGGCCACGCGACTGAGCCAAGCCCCGAGCCACACCCCAAGCCACGACAGCGGCAGGAACAACGTGATGACCAAGCCAGCACCGATCAGCACCCATTGCCACCGCGGTCGCCGTGCCGCGGCAGCATCGTCGGTGTCTTGGTTTTGCAAAACGGGCAGCCGACGCACCATGACCCTCGCAAGCATGGCGCGAATCGTCGCCCTGTGCCTAGCATGCTGCGGCGTTTCCCGTTCCGCGCGTGCACAGAGCGCGCAGTTCCCATCGGTCGGCCACGCCCCGCCGCCGCGGATCGTACTCGAAGCGCCGCCAGCTCCGGAACTCCCGCCTCCGGAGTACCCGCGCCGGCCCTTCGAGCTCACGGGCGAGCTTTTGATTGGTCTGCCCAACTGCGCACTCGGCAGCAGTTACAACGAGCGCTGTGAGAGCGTGACACCCGGGCCCGGTTTGGGCGCGTCCGCGCTGTATCGCCCGTCGCCCTATTTTGCAGTGGGCGCAACCATCAGCGCGCTCCACTTCGGGTTTCGCCCCACGGGCAGCGCGGGCTTCTCGAGCGGCAGTGCCGATGGCCACTTTTGGGGCTTGCTCACCCGCCTGTATTTCTTCGACCACGGGATTTTCGAACCGTACCTCGAGCTCGGCATCGGCAGCGCGGGCCTCGCGACCAACGCACAGGAAACGGCCGCTGAATACCGCGAAAGCAGCGCGGGCCTTGCGTTTCGCATGGGCGGCGCTTTCGAGTTGTACGTGAGCCGGCACGTGCGCCTCGGTCCCGCCTATGACTGGACGCACTTCTACACGCAACACTTGCGGCGCTGCGGGCAAGCGCGCTGCGTCGACCTCGACGACGCTTATTACGGACACGGCACCGGCTTCAGCAGCTTCTCGCTGCGCGTCTCCGTGCTGATCGGCCCAGGTCTATAGCTCATTCCGAGCACGCGAGCTCGTCCGCCGGCGTCGTGTACACTCGGTCGCGCCATGCCCGAACTCGAGCCGCTCTCTTTCGACCGCGCCCTGCGCGAAGCAGCGCGCGAGCTCGAACGCCGCAAGAAAACCGGCGAGCCCAGCGAAGATGCGCTGCCGCCGTTCTTAACCGACGAAGAGACGCTGCATTGGCTGCGCGAACTGCGTGAAAAAGACCCGCTCGCGCGCGACCTCGAGCTGTGGCTCTTGCGCCTCCGCGAGCAAGCAGAGTTCGGAACACGGCGCGCCGAGCTCGCGCGCGCGCATCGCACGCAAGCGCATCCCATCGTCGAACCCGAGCAAGCGCGCCGCACGTTGAGCGAGCTCTTGCAGTTGAGCCTCGCGCGCCCGCGCGAACGCGCCACGTACCTCAGAGGTTACTTCGCCGCTTCGGCGCACATCGCCGAGCGCATTCTCAGACTTTGGGAAGAGCGCCAGCTGTTCGCGGAACGCTTGCGCGCGCCGCTGCCTTCGTTCGAAGTCGCGAGCGACGCCATGCTGCCTTCGGCACGCGAGTTTCTCGCGAGCTCGCATGGCGCATTCGAAACACTCGGTGTGCGTCAGCCTGCGGAGCTCTTGAGCGCGCTGCTCGCGGAAGGCGCCACTGAAGGCTGGCCCGCGCGGCTGACCCAACGAACTACGCTGGATTTGCTGGGCGATCCTAAGCTTTTTCAAGGCTTGCCCATGCGCCCGTTCGCGGTGCCGGAAGCGCGCGGGGCGGGCAGCTTTTTGCTCGCGATGAGCCATGCGGGTCGCGCCTTGGCCGACGCGGCGAGCACGCTGCGTGCGCCGTTCGTGCTGGGCACGGATGTGTTCGATCTACAACGAAGTTTCTCGAGCGCGCTGTTTGGCGCGCTGCCACTCTCACCCGCGTTCGCCGTGCAGCGCTTGGGCCTCGGGCCAAGCCGCGTTCGCGATCAACAACGCGCGCTCGCGCGCGCCGTGCTCGTCGACTTGCGCGTGGCTGCGTTTCGCGTGCTGCTGCGTGAGCTCTTGCTCGGTGGGAAGCGACAGCTTCAGCGCGAACTACCCGAGCTGAGTGACGGCGCGCTCGGCTTCGAGCTACCGGACTCGGTCGCGGGCGTGTTCATCCGCGTGCGACCGCGCGACAGCCAGCGCTTTGCCGGCGCGCTGCTCGCTGCGTCTCGTCATGAGACGCTCGTGCAAACTCACGACGAAGATTGGTTTCGCAACCCACGCGCGATCGCCGAGCTGCGCGCAGAGCTGAGCGAGCCCGCGCGGGGCGCGCCGAGCGCGGAGGCTTTGAGCAACGGCGCGAGCTACGCGCTTTCGCGCATCCAAGCGCTGCTTTGAGTCGGCAAAGCCAAAAAACGGCTAAAACGAGTCGCCCTCGGCGCCGCCCGTCAGACTGCCGGAATCGAGGTGATAACTAAAGCCGAACACGATCGCAGTCGCCGGATCGCCGCTGACCACGCGACGCACCGCGATCTCCGCGCCGAACGTGGTATCGATGTAGCCGAAGCCGGCGCTCACGGAGTGACTCTTCGCCCCTTCGTCGAAACGATAGCCGGCGCGCAGCGGGAAGTGATCGGCGAGCAGGAACTCACCGCCGCCCATCGCTCGCACCTTCGTGCTGTCCCAGGTCGTGAAGTCGGCCAAGAGGTCCCCCTCGAGGCTGAACGATTCCTTGCCGAAACCGATCCCGCCACCGACCGACGTCGGCTGAAAGGTATTGCCAGGGTTGTTCAAGTTCATGCCCACGACGGAGATGGCCAAGCCCTCAGTGGGCTTGAACGTCGCGCCCGCGTCGAACGTGAAACCACTGACGATGTAGTCACCCGAAAGCCCGCTCGAAGCCACGCTCGTTCCGAGCGGCCCCTCACCATTCTGCCTCAGCCTCAGGTAACGAACGCCGACACCCATGAACAGCTGATCGGAGAATGGATACGAGATGCCACCGCGAATGTCGGTCCAGTTGCGGTTGATGCCATTCGTGTCTTGCGTGTTGTACGTGGCGCCGATACCGCCGCCCACTCGCGAGCTCGAACCGACGGAATCGACCGCTGCGATACCGTAGCTTTGACGGTGTGATTCGGGCCAAACCTGCGCCAAAGCAGTCAAATGATAAACGCGCGATGCGGACATGTTCGCGGGGTTGAGGAACAGCGCTTCGGTCGAATTGCTGAGCGCGCGCACGGCATCGTTCATTGCGGTGATGCGCGGAGTCTCGATCGCGTTGTAGTTGTAGCCGACCTCGGGTGGCGGCGTGTCTGCGAGCGCGCGCACGGAGATCGAAGACGCGCACACACACGCGAACGCACCGAGAGCACATCGCGCACGCTGAAGCGATTCGGATCGAGGACGATGATTTCGCACGTGCTTCAGGGAAACGCTCCGCATCTCGTTCGTATTCGCGTCGGGCTTACCCTCGCGAGTGATGCGAGGCCAACTTTCAAGGCCTCGATCGCGATCTTTTCGTGAAGCAAATAAAAACGTATGCGGCCGTGTGGCCAGGCTGGGCAACAATGCTCGACTGAATCAATCAGGACAAGTTTTGTGGCGTTGCCTCTTGACGCCTCAAACACCGAAAGTTTGCCCGCGTGAGAACGCGCGGTAAGCGCGCCGTGAGAGATTCTCTTCTCTGTCTGCGAGGTTAGTGATCGCGCTCAGATGATCGTCGCCGCAAATGGGGGCAGTGCGATCAGACCCGTGTTACGATTCGGCGTCTATTTGGCGGACTTTTACATTTTGAAAATCTTGGGATTGAACTTTGAATGAGGTCGGTGCTAGCTGCCTCCCCGTTGTCGCTCGGCGCCCCGTGCACCGATTCGAGAGCGGTTCGTTGTTTTCGTTGTGTGATGGAGAACCCCGAACAGCGCCCCCTCGAACGCCTCGAGCGATTGATTGGGGCTCCGGTACTTGCCGGAGTATTCAGGCGTGACACTGCTTCAAGGCTCTCCCTATCCACAGCTTGTGGATAAGTTGGGGAATTTTACCTAGTGACGATCGAAACCCCTCAAATTAACGCTTTGAACGCCAACCTACCCACACCCCCTGGGGAGCGCCTGTGGACAGCTGCTCTAGAGCAGACTCGCAGCCGTTCGCCCGCGTCCTTCGAACAATGGTTCTCGAGCGTTCAATACGACGGATTCGAGACCGGCGTGCTGTCGCTTACCGCGCGCGATGAGTTCGTGCGTGATTGGGTCAAGGCGCACTTCCTGCCCGACCTGCTCGGCCATTTGGCGCGCATGGCAGGTGAGGCAAATCCGGCCAGCTTGCGGGTGAAGTGGAACATTTCCAACGGACTCGATCGTCCGGTTTGCCAACCCCGCCGGCGTAACTCCGAGCCGCCGGCATCGATCCCGCCGAGCTCCGGTCTGCCGAGCGGTCGACGCTCGGATCGGCCGTCGCGCTACTCACGCGCGCAGCTGACCGCGGTGCTCAACCCGAAGCACACCTTCCCCAACTTCGTGGTCGGGCCGTCGAACGAGCTCGCGCATGCGGCGGCTTTCGCCTCGGCAGGTGGTGGCGGTCCTCGCTACAACCCGCTGTTCATCGCGGGCGGCACGGGTCTCGGTAAGACGCACCTGATGCACGCCATCGCCCACAAGGTGCTGGATGAGCGTCCGGACGCGCGTATCGTGTACGTGTCCGCGGAGCACTTCACCAACGAGTTCATCGAGGCGCTCCAGCACCACAAGATGGACGAGTTCCGCGCGCGCTACCGCACGGACTGCGATCTCCTCCTCGTCGACGACATTCAGTTCCTCGCCGGCCGCGAGCAAACGCAGGAAGAGTTCTTCCACACGTTCAACGCGCTGCACGACGCCGATCGTCCGATCATCGTCACGAGCGACAAGTATCCGCAGCAGCTCCAGCGCATGCCGGAGCGCTTGGTCTCGCGCTTCACCTCGGGCTTGGTGGCCGACATTCAAACGCCCCAGCTCGAGACCCGCGTCGCGATCGTCCGCAAAAAAGCCGAGCTCGAAGGCATCGACCTTTCGGACGAGGTCGCGGTGATGCTCGCGCAAAGCGTGCAGAGCAACGTGCGCGAGCTGGAAGGCGCGCTCATCCGCCTGGCCGCCAAATCATCGCTCACTGGTCGTCAAATCGACGAGGAGTTCACGCTCGGCGAACTCGCGATGGTGTCCCCGCGCCGTCCCGAGCTGATGAGCGTGGAGGACATTCAGCGCGCGGTGTGCGGCCACTTCCGGCTGTCCAACTCGGACCTGCTCAGCAAAGATCGCCACAAGAGCGTCGCGTTCGCGCGCCAAGTCGCGATGTACCTGTGCCGCCAACGGCTCAAGTGCAGCTTCCCCGAGCTCGGCCGCGCTTTCGGCAACCGCGATCACACCACGGTGATGAGCGCCGTCCGCCGCGTCGAAGCCTTGCGCCAACGCGACCCCCAAGTGAACGCGCACCTCGAAGCCATCGAACAACGCTTGGCATCGTCCGAAGGCTGACCCAGCTGGGCCAACCCCGGGGTGAATTCACTTTTTTGAGCTCATCCCGGCTGAGGCCACTGCTGACCCAGGTCCATCGCGGCGCGTGCGCCGAGTTTGGTGACGAAGGACTTGGGGGGCGATCTCAGGTTGCCCAACGCACCTCGGATTTGCACGGACTGCCTCGCGGCCCGCGCGCTCTCGGAACCAAAAGTCGCAACGCGACGCCGAAGGCTGCGACGCGGCGCGTCGGCACGCGTGACCATCAAAACCCCAGCAATCGAAGACACGCGGTTGGCTGATTGCGCGCTCGCCGTGAAGGGGGCACGCTTTCGTCGCGAGGAGCGCATGGAAATTGGGGGAACCAAAGGGCGGCGTCGTAGCAACCAACGATGGATCACGACGTTTGCGGCGGCTCTCTGCGGCGCGCACGCACTTGCATGCGGCAACGCAGAGTCTGCGCGTGCTCAACGAGCCGGGCGCGCGGGTGAGAGCTCGTCACTCGCCGGGAGTACGACGGCTGGTGGCGCAGCGTCGGGAAGCGGCGGCAATGGCTCGATCGGCGCGGGGAACGGAGGAGCAACGTCGAGTGCAGGTGCGCCGAACGGCGGCGCGGAAGGCAGCGAGCCGCGCATCGAGCCGCAGCCCACGCGCCAACAGGATGATTTCACGATCGCGTGTTGGACGGTATCGCCCGGCATAGCTACCGGCCGCGAAGAAACGGATGGCGCGCTGTGTTTCGGGCTCAGCTACGGATCCGCATTCCAATGCGTGACCTCCGCGGATGGCATCTCGACCTGTACCAGCGATTCACGACAGTACGTCGTCGTGTGGACTCGAGACGATACGGCAAAATACGCGGCGCCATCCGGGCTGGTCGGGCAAATCTACGACGAGGTGGGCGGGACGTATTTGGGAGTCGTGTATCGCAACCGCGACGACAACTACGCCGTCGAGCTCGACGGCAGTGAAATCGATCTGTGCCGAGGCGATGTGTCCGACTACTGCAAGTGGATCTATCAAAGGCACTGATTCGCGGGCTACGTTGCAATCGCTGCCCGCAGTCGCGCTCGCCGCGCAAGACTGCAACACGCGTTTGGGCTCAAAACGCCCGAATTTCCAGCTAACGAAGCGGCCCCTTCGGTCGTTCCTAGTGATGATGACAATCGGCGAAAGTTCGAAGATTCGCTTGGGGACACCGATTTATCAGGACGCGATGCATGTCATTTCCGTGTGCGAAAACACGGTGTTGACCTACTCGAGTGATGCGCCGAATCCTCGCTTTTTGGCGGCCTGGGCGGAAGCGGTACAGCTCGTTGCCGACCGATACTCGGACGGGTTGCTGGCCATGACGCTCATCGATCCGCAGGCCCGCCCACCTGGGGATCCGGCGAGGATACAGATCCGGAACACGGTGCTGCGCCACGCCACCGACATCAACGCCTTCGCCTATGTGGTCGAAGGCGAAGGATTCGGGGCGGCCGCCGTGCGCAGCGCTCTTTCCCTGATCAGCCTCGCGGCGCGATACCCTTTTCCGATGAAGGTCTTCGCGCACGTGGAAGACGCGGCGCCGTGGTTGCTGAGCCGTCGCAAGCTGGCCGCGGCGGACGCCGAAGATGCGACCCAGCTCGTGAACATCGCGAACTCGCTGCGCGGGCAGCGACGCGCCATCTCAGCGGTGGGCTGAAGCGCAAAGCTCGCGGCGTGACGCTTCGAGAAAAGGGGGCGCGATCGCCCCGGTCGATCGACCGCACCCGGGGTGAGGTCTCGGCGGACCTGGGTCACTGTTGACCTCACCTGGGTCGGGTCCGGCGTTAGAAGGATTTGGACTTGGCGTCGGTGCCGGCCGCAGGCTTGGCGGCGGGGGTTGCGAGGGGCGAGGTGGCGACTTCGGGGAGCGGCACTGGGAGGACGACGCGGGATTCCGGAACGCCGCCCAGGGTCATGCCGATGCGCACGGCGATGGCGTCGATCACTTCACTCGCGCCCGCGCCGAGGGGCGCACCGTAAGCGAAATCCGCGCGAGAGCGCGACGCGACTTGGGAGCCCGCGAGGGTTTTGCCATCGCGTTCGAGGCGCCAATTACCGCGCGCACCGGCGGACCAGCCGGGGCTTTGGGGATCCGGCGGCAGCGCCTCGAGATCGAGGTCGACGTGCAGCACGTAGTCGCCCGGGCGAACGTCGCGCGCGCCGAGTTCGACACTCGGAAAGCTGGTCCAGAGCGAGCGGCTGAGCGCGCCGCCCAACGTGCTGCGCACGCGCTCGAAGCACAAAAGCCGCGCGTTTCCGGGGGACACGCAGTCGTTTTCTGGCATGCGCTCGGCGACGTCGATCAGCAGTCGATTCGAGTGCAGGACCGTGGGCGCCAAGGGCGGCAGTTCGGCCGAGCGCAGGGGGGCACGGTGCTCGAGAGCGCAGCCGCCGCTGGCGACCAAGAGCCCCAGTCCCAAACCGAAAAATGCCCCAGAAAACTTGAAAATCATGGTTTTCGAACGATATCGGAAGGGCGGGGGCGTCCGGCAAGTTTCGGGTGATTTTGCGGAAAAGCCACCCGGCCGCCCAATGCACGAAACCTGACAACGTGAAGTTCGAGTCGTATCCTCGCGCCACAACGAGAACGAGACAAAGGAGGGCCAGCGGATGGCTTCGTTACGCCACATCCATCAGTTCATGAACGAGCGACAGCTCGTGCGTCTTGCCGACGGTCGCACCGGCAGGATCATTCGCGTCGATACGCTGTTCCCGAACAACGATACGCAGGTCACCGTGTGGACGCCGGACGACGCACCCGGGCTCGCGAAGATCGAGCGCATCGAGTTGAAGGACGTCGTCGGCGCGGTGAGCTGAACTAGCCGGCGCTCGGATCGCCTTCGGCAGTCGCGTACATCGCTTCCGCGATCTCGAAGGTGGCGTTTTCGAGCCGTGAGTAGGCCTCTCGCACGGTCTCCAAGTTGGCGCCGGTCTCGAGCATCTTCTTCAAGACCTGCACTTCATGGCGGACGCCCTCGAGTTTTTCGGGCGCGAGCAAGTCTGCATAGCCTTCGAGCGCTTGTTCGGTGGTGTAGATTAGGGTCTCGGCTTGGTTGCGCATTTCGGCCAAGTCGCGGCGCAGCTGGTCCGTTTCCTTGAAGCGCTCGCCCTCTTGCACCAGTGCGTCCACCTCGGCTTGGTTCAAGCCGCTGGTCGGCGTGACACTGACTGCTTGGCGGCGGCCCGTGCCGAGGTCGCGCGCTTCGACCGAGAGGATGCCGTTGGCGTCTATCGCGAACGTCACCTGAATTTTGGGCACGCCGCGAGGCGCGGGGGGGATCCCGGTGAGCTCGAAGCGCGCCAAGCTGCGGTTGTCTTGCGCCATTTCACGCTCGCCTTGCAGCACGTGAATGGGCACGAACGGTTGATTGTCGACGCTGGTCGTGAAGATCTCGCTCTTTTCGGTGGGCACGGTGGTGTTGCGCGAGATCAGCTTGGTCGCGACACCGCCACCCGTTTCCACGCCGATGGACAGCGGGGTCACGTCCAACAGCAACACTTCGTCGATCGCGCCGGATAGTGCACCGCCTTGAATGGCCGCGCCGACCGAAACCACTTCGTCCGGATTGACGCCCTTGTGCGGATCTTTGCCGAAGAACTCGCGTACGGCTTTCTGCACGGCGGGCATGCGAGTCATGCCGCCCACGAGCACGATCTGGCCGATACCCGAGGGTGCAAGCTTTGCGTCCGCGAGCACGCTCTTGCACGCCGTAATCGTGCGATCGACGAGATCACGCGTCAGAATTTCGAGCTCGCTGCGCTTCATCGTGCGCTCGAGGTGCAGCGGTCCGGAAGCTCCCGAGGCGATGAACGGGATGTTCACCTCCGTTTCGAGTGACGAGCTCAACTCGTGCTTGGCCTTTTCTGCAGCTTCGCGCAAACGCTGAAGCGCGCTGCGTTCCTTACGCAGATCGACCTGGTGCTTGGCTTTGAATTCGTCAGCGAGCAGGTCGATGATGCGCGCGTCGAAATCTTCACCGCCCAAGTGGGTATCGCCACCGGTGGCCTTGACGCTGAACACGCCGCTCGCGATCTCCAACACCGAAATATCGAAGGTACCGCCGCCCAAATCGTAGACGGCGATCGTCTCTGCCTTTTGCTTGTCGAGCCCATAGGCGAGCGCGGCCGCGGTCGGTTCGTTGAGAATGCGCTTCACGTCCAGGCCCGCGATGCGGCCTGCGTCCTTCGTAGCCTGGCGCTCGGCATCGTCGAAGTAGGCCGGAACCGTGATCACGGCTTCAGTCACTGGCTCCCCGAGGTACGTCTCGGCGATCTCACGCATCGTCGTTAGGATCATGCTCGAGACTTCAGGCGGCGAGAGCTTCCTGTCTTGAATCAGCACCCACGCGTCGCCATTGTCGTGCTCGACGATGTGATACGAAGCCGAATTTTTTTGACGCTGCACGTTGGGCGCAGAGAACTTCTGCCCCATCAGCCGCTTCACGGCAGAAACCGTGTTTTCGGGATTGGTCGTCGCTTGGCGCTTGGCGACTTGGCCGACCAGGCGTTCACCCTTGGCGGAGAAACCGACGACGCTGGGCGTCGTGCGCGCGCCCTCGCCATTCGCGATGACTTTGACTTCCGGCTGACCCGCTGCGTTCGTTCCTTCGAGAACTGAGACGCAGGAGTTGGTCGTGCCGAGATCGATACCGATGATTTTCCCCATACCGTCGTCCAACCAGCATAGCGCGGAGCACGCAGCTCAGAAAGTGCCGCACGTGCTTACGAATGTAGGTGGAGGGCCCACGTAACGATAGTGAGCCCAGACTCGAAAGGGACGCGCAGCGGCGGCGCGCTTGGTCAGTTCGATTTGGCTTTGGCGACGACGACGGTCGCGGGGCGCACGAGCTTCTCGCCCTGGATGTAGCCGGCCTGGACTTCGTGAATCACGGTGCCGGGCGGGTGCTCGTCCGTCTCGAACTGTTGCACGGCTTCGTGAAACGCTGGATCGAAGGCCGCACCCTGAGCCTTGATTCGCTCGATGCCGATCTTGGACAAGGTATCGAGAAACTGACGCTTGACCAAGCCGATGCCGTCCGCGAGCGCTTTCACGTCGGTCGCGGTCTCGGCGTGCGCGGTTGCGCGCTCGAGGTTATCGAACACCGGCAGCAGGTCTTTCAACAAATCTTCGCGAGCGCGCTTTTCCATGTCTGCCAACTCGCGACGCGAGCGCTTGCGAAAATTGTCGAAGTCAGCGGCGGTGCGCAGCAGCTGATCGCGCAGCTTCGCGTTCTCCGCTTTGGCGGCCTCTAGCGGGTCTTCAGCAGGTGCGACCTCTTCAGTGGGAGCTTCAGACGAGGGGGCTTCAGCGATCGGGTTCTCTTCAGACACGGCGCGGGCAGTATAATCACTCGCGATAGCGAAGCTAGACCCGAGCGCGCCCGTCTCGAATTACTGTGCTGGGCGAACTTCTTGAGGCGCTTCTGCGCAAGGCGCTTGCCGGAGTGCGGTCAGGAGGCCTCCCGAACTGCGCGCGCTGTCCACCGAGGGCGGCGGATTCGGGGCGAACCACGTGTCGATTCCGCCGGGTAGCACCCAGAAATGCTCGGCCGAGGGCAAGGCCTGGTAGCTCGGGGCAAGGCGTTGCTCGCGCCCGTAGCCAGTCGTTTCTAGCCAAAAACACGTGTCATCTGCGCCTATCGCAAACAGGTGCACGGCGCCGCTCTGGAAATCAGCCGCGCGCGAACCGAGCGCCGTGCCGTCGATCGTCGAGAATACGGCCAAAGTGTGTGAGCCGGCCGGAACGCGCACCAGCGCGCCACCCGCTGGGCTTTCGTTGCTCGTCGCGTCGACGAGCGTAAGTGGCTTGCCGTCGAGCACCACCTCAACCGGCACCGGGCCGAGATTGAGCACGCGGAGCAACGGATGATAAACGAAGAATGACAAACAAGCCGCACCCAGGCCGAGCACCGGCCCCGCGCTCAGCCAAGCCGAGCCCCATCGTTCGGGAATCGTCGCCCGGTTCGCCTGCCCGCCATTGAGCGCTACCACGCGCTCGGCATAGCTCGCCCCAGCACACCACAACCGCCGATCGGACATCCACAGCACGGCCGGTCCGCGCGCAGTGTGCGGCGAATGTATGGGTCGCACGGGCGAAAACACGAGCGCGAGCGGCAGCGCCGACAAAGCACATACGCACAGCAACAGCAGCGGCAGCCCGAGTCGCGGCGCCAAGAGCGGCAAGCCGGCTGCGCTGGTCAACGCGAGCAGCACCGACGCCAGCGTCAGGGACAGCATGCGCGACGAGTTGCTCGCTTGATGCTCGGCGCACTCATCACAATAGCCGATGAGCAGCGACGCGCCGTCCGCGCGCGTCAATGCCGAATGGTGACTGACGGCATCTGCGCAGCAAGCGCATTCCTCTGGCAGTTGCGCGGGAGCATCCGTCGCGGGCAGCTCGACGCTCGCGCCGTC
>Ga0164241_10000987_pt1 | contig 40225 bp, 33 predicted proteins | sample OricomyardsoilBY_FD_108780 | JGI IMG/M metagenome (GOLD analysis project Ga0164241, IMG submission 108780) | Backyard soil microbial communities from Emeryville, California, USA - Original compost - Back yard soil (BY) | ecosystem: Environmental > Terrestrial > Soil > Unclassified | place: USA... | reverse complement strand
TCAACTATCGCTACCCGCGCGGAGAGTCGTACGCGGACGTCATCGCGCGCCTCGATCCGATGATCATCGAGCTCGAGCGGCACGATCATCCGGTGCTCATCATCTCCCATCAGGGCGTGCTGCGAGCGCTCTATGCCTATTTGATGGACACGCCGCCGCGCGATTGCCCGCATCTACCGATGCCGCTCCACACGGTCCTCGAGCTTTCGCCGAACGCCTACGGCTGCACCGAGCGGCGCTTTCCGCTGTCGGCTTGAGCCGGATCGACCTCACCGCGTCGCCGGGCCCTGGCTGAGCTATCTTCGGCCGCGTGGCGGCCTCCCTCGACAAACCCGCGTCGTCTCTCTCTCCCGCGGGCGGACCGGCCGGCGGTGCGCTGTCGGCGAAACCCGGGGGCGCCGGCGCGCCTCTGGCGAAGCCTGCGGGGCCTGGCGGCGCGACGCCGAAAGGCCCGTTCAAATGGACGTTGGCCCACGTCGGAGCGGTGCTTCTCGTCATCGCGGCGCTCGCCCTTCCGACGTATCTCGCGATCGAGAACGCCACGGTCCGCAACGCCGGCGTCGGTGGATTCATCGGCATCTTCTTTGGCGTGCTCGCGCTCCTCGTCGCGTTGGTGCGCCTCGCGTTTGCGAAGAAGTCGCCGCGTGCGCTCGGTCTCGCGACGCTCGGAGCCGGCCTCGGAGGCTCGGCGCTACTGCTCGCAGGGCTCGCCGCAGAGATGACGCGCTCGAGCGCCGAAGCGCTGGTCAACGCGGACATCGCGCGCGAGCCCGGCATGCGGGAGTACTTGCTCGCCGAAGCGAGCTCGGGCGCACGCACGGCGTCGCTGCTCGGTCTGCTCGGGATCCCCGGGTTCCTCGTCGGGATGCTTCTTTTGGCGTCGGTGCTCGGCGCGCGTCGCGTCGCCGCGTCCGATCCGAAGCTCGCGCTGGACAAGCCGGCGCCTTCCTCGCGGGCTTGGATCGCGATCGTCGGCGCCGTGGCGCTCTTCGCTGGCGGCATGGTCGCCGACATTCGCGCGATCGCCGAACCGGTGACCGAGGCACCCCATCCGCACGCAGCCAAGCTCGATGCCATCGTCGAGGCGCAAAAGAAGAACGACATGGCGACGGCGTGCGATGGCCTCGAGGCCGCGCTCGTCCCCGACTACGCGCCGACGGCGCTCATGGAGGACAAGCTCCCTGGGCGTCTCGAGCTCGCGCATCGATGCGTCACGTTCCGAATCGACGCGCTCCCGAAGGACGGCTGCGAGGCGGCCGCGAAGGCGCTCGAGGGCGCGCAGATCGTCAAGTTCGCGAAGGCCGAAGAGCGCGTTCACGCCGCCTGCGCCGCGAAGTAGCGTCGCCGGGCGACTCTACGTCTTTCGCATCTCTTCGATGCGCTGGAACGCCTCGGCACGCGTCGACACGAAGCGCATCTTCATTCCGACCGCGAACGCCAGCGTTTGGCCCATCATCCGTACGCCCGCGTTCGTGCTCGAGGCGATCGCGAGCTCGACACCATGCTTCTTCACGAGCGCCAGGAGCTCGTTCCCCGGTCCCGCGACGTTTGGGTGAAACGCGTTGATCTCGTCGACGGCGAAGTAGACGAATCGAACCTTCTTCCCGACGAGCGCTGCGGTCATTTTTTCGACGGCCGCGCGAATCGTCGGCCCGGTCTGATAGCCCCGCAGCACGAGCACGAGGGTGTCCCCAGAGAGCTCGACGTGGCTCGTTCCCGCGTCCACCACCGCGCCGATGATACCGCCCGCGGTCGCGGGTGGGGGCCTCGTTCCCCAGCAATTTCTCCGACGTTGTGCGAACGTTTTGTCGATAGCGCCGCAATTGTGCGTTGTCTCGCGCGCTTCGCCGCGCGATCGTCGAACCGCAATGAAACCGGCGTGGCTGCCTTTCTTTTTCGGCGTCGCTCTCGGCGGCGCCGCGTGCGACGCCGCGCCAGACAGCGCTCCAGTCTCCAAGGCCGCGGGCGAGCTACCGGCGCGCAGTCGCGTCGTGCCGATCGAGAAAGCGATCGACGTCCGCCGCGTCTCGTGGCCGCGCGTCGACGAGGTCGACGACGGCGTCGCGCAAAACCTCTCCGCGGACGTGCGCCAGGCGGTGGCGCGCTCGAGTCTGCCCGTCCTCGTCCCGAGGGCGCTCGGGCTCGTCGATAGAACCGTCCTCATCGTTCGCGACAACTTCTACGCGGCGTCCATCCACGGCAGCGACGACTACGCAGGGTTGACCGTCAACGTGAGCGCGACGCGCGTCACGCATCGTTACCGCGGCATGCCGAACGTGAAGGGACGCGATCGCGTCCGCGGCGATCGACCCGCGTTCGTCACGTCGAACGAGGGGATCTGGAGCGCCACGTGGATCGAGAACGGCGTCTCGTACGTCGTCGAGGTCGAGTGCGCGCATCCGTCAGAGGACGCGCGCTGCGCCGACTCCACGTTCGTCGAGCGCCTCGCAGACGAGCTCGCGTTCGTCGGCGGCTCGTTCGCGGAAGGCGGTGCCCAATGAAGCGCCGCTTCCACCCTGGTCGCGTCGCTCGCGCGGTGGCGCTCTCTGCGGGCGCGACGGCCACGCTCGCCGTGCTCGGTCTCGCGCGTCCGGCCTTCTCGGACGATTTCAGCTACGACCCGCCGGGACAGCTCGTCCCGGGCTCGGGCAGCGGTCGCGTCGACCAAAACGTCTACGCGCCGAACATGCGCTACCCGATGGAGACGGGGCCCGCGTTCGCGAACTCGCAGGTCTGGGGCCACGGCGGCTCGCAGGGGCCCGGCGGAGATCAGTGCGACGCCGCGAACTTCAGCTATCCGTGGCACGACAACTACTGCGAGACGCGCGACTACGACATGCCGCTCTGTCCAGCAGGCGTCGGCCACCAAGGTCAAGACACACGCGCCGCCGACTGCGTGAAGAACGTCCACTGGGTCGTCGCCGCCGAGTCCGGCACCGTGACGAGCATCGGTAGCTACAGCGTCTACATCACCGCGGCGGACGGCACTCGCTACGACTACCTGCACATGGGCTCGCTCCAGATCGCCGTCGGTGACGAGGTCACGAAGGGCCAGCGCATCGGCAAGGTCTCGAACGAGTTCGGCGGGACTCCGACCACCGTGCATCTTCACTTCAATCTGCGCCAAGACGTCGACGGCGTCGGCAACGTGTACGTCCCGCCGTATCTGTCGCTCGTCACGGCCTACCAAACGCTCATGGGCCTGACGCTCAACCCGCCCGAGGGCTCGCTCGACGAGGTCTCGTGCGCAGTCATCAGCGGTTGGGCCGCGTCGCTCGACGACACGAGCGTCCCGATCGAGGCGCGCCTCTACTTCGACGGAAAGGCCGGCGACGGAAAGACCGTGGGCCACCCGATCCTCGCCGACGAGTCTCGCGACGATCTCTGCTCCGCGATCGGCTCGTGCGATCACGCGTTCAGCGTCGGTCTGCCGCTCAGCCTGCTCGACGGCGTCGAGCACACCGTGAAGGCTTACGCCTCCGACGGCAGCCCCGATCTCAGCGAGCTCGGCGGCAGCCCGAAGACGTTCACGTGTGGGTTCGAGCTGCCCGGCGGCGTGCGTCGCAAGGTGAAGGACGTCGACGCAGAGAACGCGTGGCGGTTCTCCGCGGTGTGGGACGAGATCAGCGTCTCGGATGGCATCGTGGCGACGCTGCCAGAGGGCGCCGATCTCGAGGACGCGCCGGCGCTCGTCGTGTCGACCTCGGACGCGTCGGTGCTCTACATCCTCGACCAGGGCAAGAAGCGCCTCGTCCCAGACGCGAAGACCGCGCTCGCGTGGGACTTCGACGTCGACCTCGCCACCCCGATGGACGACGACGCGCTCGCTCAGCTTCCGGATGGGCCAGTCATGCGACCGCGCCCCGTCGTTCTGCTCGCAGATTCGGGCGACCTCTGGCTCGTCGACGACGCCGATTCGCCGGTGGTTCCGGTCGGCGTGACGTCTGCCGCGGGCGGCGATGACGATGGTGACGCTCTCACGCCCAGCTCCGGTGACGGCTGCTCGTGCTCGATGCCCGGCTCGGACGCCGGAGGATACCCGCTGGCCTGGGCTCTCGCGGCGTCGGCGGTCGGTCTCATCGCGTTGCGCCGTCGGCGTCGCTGAGACCTGGCTTTCCCTGCAGATGAAGCCTTTCGGCCGTTGACGCGCCGCAGCGGCGTGCTACCCCTTCGAATAGTTTCTGTACGAAACATCCGCGCCGTCGAGGTCAATCCCCGGCGCCCATGACAACGCGGCGGACCCTGCCGGGCCGCCAGCGAGTGCTTCAGGAGGCCACCGTGTCGACCGCGCAGAACCGCTACAAAGCCCCCGTTCGTGACATCAAGTTCCTGCTCTTCGAACAGTTCCCGCTGACGGAGCTGCTCGGCAAGGCGCCGTACGAGGCGTGGGGCAAGGACGAGTGCGACATGGTGCTCGACGAGGCCTACAAGTTCGCGTGCGACGTCCTCGGTCCGCTGAACGCCTCTGGCGATCGCGAAGGTTGTCGTCTCGAGGACGGGCAAGTGAAGACGCCTGCCGGCTTCAAGGACGCGTGGAAGCGCCTGTACGAAGCGGGTTGGAAGTCGCTCCCGGCAGAGCCGGAGTACGGCGGGCAGGGCGCGCCCGCGATGCTCACGCTCGCTGCCGAAGAGTTTCTCAGCGGCGCGAACCCCGCGTTCAACATGTATGGCGGCCTCGCGGTCGGCGCCGCAGAGGTCATCTCGCACTTCGGGACGCCGCGGCAGCGCGGTATCTACGTGAAGGGTCTGCTGAACGGTACCTGGGGCGGCACGATGTGCCTCACCGAGCCGCACGCAGGCAGCGACGTCGGCTCCGCGCGGACCGCGGCGAAGCGCGTCTCGGACGGCAAGTACGAGATCACCGGCACGAAGATCTTCATCTCGGCGGGCGATCAAGACTTCAACGACAACGTCGTGCACCTGGTCCTCGCGCGCATCGACGGCGCGCCGCCCGGCACGAAGGGGCTCTCGCTCTTCATCGTCCCAAAGGTCCGCGTGAACGAAGACAGCTCGCTCGGCGAAAAGAACGACGTCACCGTCGCGTCGATCGAGCACAAAATGGGCATCAACGGCAACGCGACGTGCGTGCTGAACTTCGGCGACGACGGGAAATGCATCGGTGAGCTCGTCGGAGAGGCTGAGAACGTCGGCATGCAGCAGATGTTCATGCTGATGAACACCGCGCGCATCGGCGTGGGCTTGCAGGGCGTCTCGGTCGCCTCGGCCGCGTTCATGGCCGCGCTCGAGTACGCGATCGATCGCAAGCAGGGCGCGTCGATCACGAACTGGAAGGACGCGACCGCGCCGCGGGTGCCGATCATCGAGCACGCCGACGTGCGCCGCATGCTCCTCGAAATGAAGGCCCGCACGGAAGGCCCGCGCGCCCTCGTCGCGAAGCTCGCGTACCACACCGACGTCGTCCGCTCCCTGAAGGGCAAGGACGACGCATCCGCGGCCTACCACCAGGGACAGGTCGATCTCCTCGTCCCGCTCGTGAAGGCGTACTCGACGGACCAGGCCTTCAAGGTCTGTGAGCTGGCGATTCAGACCTTCGGTGGGCACGGCTATCTGAAGGACCACCCGGTCGAGCAGTGCGCGCGCGACGCGAAGATCTTCAGCATCTACGAGGGCACGAACCACATCCAGGCCATGGACCTCGTCGGTCGCAAGCTGCCGCAAAACGGCGGCGCGAACCTGCAGGCGTTCCTCGGCGACATCTCGAAATTCATCTCGGACAACGAGAAGCACGAGCGCATCGGGCCGCTGGCGAAGCAGCTCGGCCAGGCCCACGAGGCTGTCGCCGGCATGTCGATGCGCCTCCTCTCGTGGTTCCAGTCCGGGCGCATGCAGCTCGTCCCGCTGGCGGCGAATCGCGTCCTCGAGATGATGAGCGAGCTCTGCTGTGCCTGGCTCCTCACGGACGCGGCGAGGATCGCGCACGACGCGCTCGAGAAGCTCCCGGCAGGTGAAGCCTCGGCGGCCGATCGAGCGTTTTACGAGGGAAAGATCCACTGCGCCGTGTTCTTCGTGAAGAACATCCTCCCGCACGCGAAGCTGACCGCAGAGATCCTCGGCCACGAGGACACCTCGGCGCTCGACATCCCGGTCGCGGGTTTCGCGGCGCTCTGATCAGACCAGGGCCGGCCGAAACGACCGCAGGTGCGAAGGGAGGAAACTCCGTCGATCCGAAGGTGTCGGACCGCCGTGCTCCGCCGCGTCGCCCCCATCGCCGTCGCCGTCGCCACGTTGGGTCTCACGATCCGGACTGCGCGCGGTGACGAGCGGTGCTTGTCGCCTGCCGCGCCCGAGCAGACGGCCGGCCCTGCCCAGGACGTCTTCGCGCGGGGCCGCGCCGCGCTCGGAAAGGACCAACTCGACGAGGCGGCGACGCTCCTCGTCTTCGTCGCGACCGAGCACGCGACGTCCGCGGTCGGCGTCGCGTCGGCGAGCCTCTCGCTCGACGCGCTGAGCCGACGGGTCTCGCAGGGCGACGACGCGTGTTTGCCGGCGATGCGGGATCTCACCGTCCGCTACGACGCGCTCTACTGCGTCGGCAACGCAGCGAAGACGAACGACGACGCCTGCTCGACGTTCACGCGCATCCGAGCCGACATCGATCGTCTCGGCGCCGAGCACCTCGTGCGCGACGCAGACGCGGAGCACGGGGAGACGGCGCGGAGGCTCTACCTCGCGGCGGGGGTTGCTTACGGAGCGATCTGGACGGCGTCCTACGAGCCCGCGTGCCGCGCCGCGAAGAAGGAAGCGTGCGCTCGCGCCGACGAGATCCTCTTCAACGCAGCGAAGGCATTTCAGGCGGCCCACGACCACGACCACGCTTCGGCGATGCGGATGACGCTGCTCGATCCGAAAAACCACCTCGACGAGACGGCGCTCGCGAGCCGCGTGGTCTACGAACAAGGCGCGGCGCTGTTCGCCATCGGCGAGTATGCAGACGCGGCAGAGTTCTACGAACGCTTCGCGACGCGCGCGCCAAAAGAAGAACGCGCACCCGCGGCGCTCTCGGATGCCGTGCTCCTTCGATTGACCCTCGGGGCCCGCGATTCGGCGCAGCGCGACGCGGATCTCTTCACGAAGCAGTATGGCGGCAAGAAGCCAGGCGACGTCGCGGCCATCACGGTCGCGCTCGCGACGACAGACCTCGAGAATGGGGACGCGGCGCGCGCGGCGAAATCGCTCGAGGCGAGCCGCCAGCTGATCGAGAAGGCACGCCCCGACCTCGCGCCACAGGCGGACGTCGCTCTCGGTCGTGCGCTCGTGGCGACGCGTCGTCTCGACGACGCACGTCGCGCCTTCCGCCGTGCTGCCTCGGTCGACGTGCTGCGCGTCGCGCGGCCGGACGACGACGTCGCGATGCGCTCCCTCGGTCGGATGTTGATCGCGGTCGGCGAGGCGAAGCTCGCGTTGGCCGACGAGTCACGCGATGCGGCGATGAAGAGCGTGGTGAAAAAGGGGGACGCAGCGTCGCTCGCGAAGAAGCGGGCCGCCATCGGCGTGGCGGAGAAGCAATATGCCGCGATCCTGGAGTTACAGCCGCTGCCTCCGCCGGGACCTGTGGTCGCAGCGGCGGGCCGCGTGGCTCGTATGCGTTCGCGGCTGTGGGCCGAGGCCTATCTCGCCCTCGGCGACGTGGCCGCCGACCCACTCCTGGCAGACGCGAAGGCCGCGAACGTCGCGTGTGTGTGTATGAGCGCGAAATTTCAATACCAAGACGCGGGTGCGCGCGCGTGCGCCCACTGGCTCGAGCGTCACTTCCCGAGAGAGTTTCCGCGGATGCTCGAGCTCGCGCCGAAGCTCGGCCTCGTCGGAGACGACACGATCCCCCGCGCGCGGCCGCTCGACGAGGACAGCGAAGACGTCGCGCCGGGCGCACCCAACGACGGAGCGCCGTCGCCTCCATAGCGACGCCTGTCGAGTAGCCGAAGCGCGCGCGCTGCATTAGCGTGGCGCCCATGGGAATCGCGGCGATCATCGAGGGACGCACCCGTGATCTCGGCGGCTTCACTGTCGCTCGGGTCCTTCCGGCCGCGGCGCGGAGAAACGTCGGGCCGTTCGTGTTCCTCGATCATCTGGGCCCGACCGAGCACGCTCCCGGCGTGGGCCTCGACGTGCGACCGCATCCTCACATCGGCCTCGCGACGGTCACGTATCTGTTCGACGGCGAAATTCATCACCGAGACAGCCTCGGCATGTCGCAGACCATTCGCCCCGGCGAGGTGAACTGGATGACCGCGGGCCGCGGCATCGTCCACTCCGAGAGGACGCCGCCAGAGGCCCGAGCGCGTGGGCAGCGGCTCCATGGTTTGCAGCTCTGGTGCGCGCTGCCGAAAGAGCACGAAGAGGTCGAGCCGAGCTTTCAGCATTACGGCACTGGCGACGTCGCGACGGTCGAGCTCCAAGGCGGCGTCGCGCGCATCGTCGTGGGCCACGCGTTCGGCGTCACCTCGAAGGTCGAGACGCTGGTGCCGACGTGGCTCGTGCACCTCGAGCTCGAAGTCGGCGCCACGATCGAGGTGGCAGCCGACTACGACGAGCGCGCCGCGTACGTGGTCGACGGCGCAGTCGAGGTCGAGGGCCAAGCCCTCGGCGAGCGAAAACTCGGGCTCTTCGCGATCGACCAGAGGGCCGAGCTCTGCGCGATGACGAAGACGCGGCTCGTCCTTCTCGGCGGTGCGACGCTGGACGGACCGCGCCACCTCGAATGGAACTTCGTCTCGAGCTCGAAGGAGCGGCTCGAGCAAGCCAAGGCGGATTGGCGCGACCGCCGATTCCCGGCCGTGCCCGGAGACGATGTCGAGTTCATTCCGCTCCCGGAGTGACGCCCTGCTCGCCTCACAAGATGGAGATACCGTCGTGACGCTCGCCAAGCTGGTGTTCGAAGATCTCGCCGAGCGGACGGCGAGCGACGCGCCGACACCCGGCGGCGGTTCGATCGCGTGCCTGGCCGGCGCGCTCGGCGTGGCCCTCGTGCAGATGGCGCTCGAGGTGACGCGGAAGTCCGCGTCGACGCCCGAGCTCGACGCGGAAGTGCGCACATTGGCCGAGCTTCGCGCAGAGCTCGCGCGCCTGGCCGATCGAGACGTCGCGGCGTTCGAGGGCTACATGGCCGCGCTCGGCCTGCCGAAGGCGAGCGACGACGAGAAGGCGACGCGAAAGGCCGCGCTCGGGAGAGCTGCGCTCGCCGCCGCGGACGTGCCTCTTCGCGCGGCCGAGAGCCTCGCGTCCGCGCTCACACGTGCTGAGAACGCTGCACGTCTCACGAAGCGCTCCGTCCTCTCGGACGTGCTCGCGGGCGCCGACCTCCTTCGCGGCGCGACCGCCGCGGCCCTTCGCAACGTCGACATCAACTTGCCGCAAATCCCCGAAGCCGAGCGCGCGCCCGTCGCGGCGAAGCGCGCCGAGATCGACGAGCAGGCCCAGGCGGCCTACGCGCGCGTCGTCGCGTTCAAGTAGAGCCGCACGGTGTTCCGGAGCGCCATCGTCACCGTCATCGGTCCGACGCGCGGGATGAAGATCTTCGCCTTCCCCAGGATCGAGTCGTCGAAGTTCTTCTGCGTCGAGAAGTTCACGCAGTAGGCGCCCTCACGGATCTCGTCGCCGGTCACCTTTGGGAACGTCTTCGAGGGGACGCCCGTCACGACGATGTCCGCGCCGGCCAGCGCGCTTGCGCGTGTCTCTCGGGTCTCGCGGATGAGGTGGCCGGCGTCGCTCTCGCCGGGGACGAGCTCGAGCGCGCCGTCGATGTCGAACGAGGTCACGTGCGCGCCGTCGTTCGCGAGCATCGCGGCGAGCGGGCGCCCGACGACCTCGCTCCGATTGAAGACGACCGCGCGCTTGCCGGCGAGCGGTCGTGGCGCGGTCGGATCCGTCGCCCCCGCGGCATCGAGGAGCTTCAACACCGCGAGCGGCGTGCACGGGAGGATCGCCTTCTTCGTCTTCGCCGCGTCGAGGAAGCGACGGTTCTCGTAGAGACATCGCGCCCAGAAGCGATGGAGGCCTTCGATGTCCTTGCCGGCATCGACGAGCTCGCGCAGGTACGCGTCCTGCTCGGTGCCGAACACCGGGTAGTACACGAGGATGCCGTGAACGCCGGTGTCGGCGTTCGCCGCCTCGATCGCGCGCTCGATTTCGAGCCGCGGCACCTCTACGAGATCGAACTTCACGCCGACGTCGTCGCAACCCTTTCGCGTGTACTCGGCGTAGGTGTGACTGGGCCCGCGGTCGGCCGCCGCCGTGCTTCCCGTGGCCGTGCCCAAGAAACCGCGCAGCAAAATGGGCTCGCCGAGCGCCGCGATCTCTGCGCGGATCTCTTGGCGAAAGGCTGTGGCGATCTCGGCTGGATCGAAAATGCGCGTCACAGCGCCGGAATACACGCGTTCGCGCGGCGTCGCCAGCCGTCGAGCCACCTGCGAGCCGACTCGCCTGTCGAACGGGTCGCGATCGCTCGGTCGCCGTCTGGGCTCTCACCGACGCAGACGCAGCATTCCAGGCAGTGGACCGTTCGCGGCCGTGACCGTCGCGCCCGCCGCGTCGACGGCGATCTCGAGGGTCGCCGAGCCGCGGTCCGTATGAAGCGTCGCCGTGAAGCGACCAGGATCCTGCGATGCCGCGCTCTCGAGCGTCCCGTGCAACACGCGCGTTGGAGACGTGATCGTGACGTCGTCGCCCGAGACGTCGATGCGCGTGACGACCGACTGCGCCGCGACGATGGACCGAAGCGCAGGCGAGGCTCCCGACGCGAGCTGCGCGTCTTCGATGCGCCAGGTCCCTTCGAACGCGAGCGACGTCGCGCTCGCCGAAGCGGCGGGCTGAGCGCGCGTATCGAGCGGCAGGGTGGGGCCGACGGCCTCGCCATCTGCCACGACGCCCGGAACCGCCTCTTCACCGATCCCCCAAGCGACGAAGACCGCCGCGACACCGAGCGCCGCCGCCATGAGCAGCGCGAGCCGCATGCGACGTCGAAACCGAGAGACACGCTGCCGTACAGCCGCTGCGCCCAGCCGTTCTACGGCGGCGATCGCGCTCAGGGGCTCGCCTTCGTGCTCGCGCACGATCCAGTCGAGCGTCTCGGTGCCTCGAGCCTCTGCGGAAGCCTCTCGCAAAACGGCGTCGAGGAGGTCTCGATCCTCGACGACCGAGGAGCTCGACGCGATCTCGAGGTCGTCGGTCGGGAGCTCGCGTCCCGCGCGGCGGTGATAGTCGGCGACCTTGTGGCGGGCGATCGCCATGACCCAACGCACCACCTCGCGCGGCGTCGTGCCCGGGAACGGGCTCGCGAGCGCATCGCACAATACTTCCTGAACGACGTCGTCGACGTCTCGAGCGGGCACGCGGCGCCGGACCATCCGCCGAAGGTCGGTTTGAAGCGCAGAGGTCGCGAGGAGGGGCGCCGCGGTCATCGCCTGCTCATCGTCCGGGAAGGTCAGGTGTGACACGCCATCCCCAGAAAAGCGTCAGCCGGCGGCGCGGACGCTCGCGGGGCTGTCCAGGTGAAACGCTCGCTCGATGAACGCGTCCGCGTCGGCGACCTCGAGCGGTCGCGAAACGAGGTAGCCCTGAACCTGGTCGCAGCCGAGCGCTCGAAGCTCGGCGAGCTGCTCTTCGGCCTCGACGCCTTCGGCGACGGTCTCGAGACCGAGCGCCTGCGCCAGCGTCACGACCAGGTGGACGATGGCCGTGTCTTCTCGGCTCGTGCCCAGGCCATTGACGAATGCACGGTCGACCTTGATGACGTCGATCGGGAAGCGCCTCAGATACGAGAGCGACGAATAGCCCGTCCCGAAGTCGTCGATGCCGATCTTCACGCCGAGCTTCTTCAGCTGCAGCAAGCGCGAGATCGACTTCTCGGCGTTCGTCATCAGGACGCTCTCGGTGATCTCGAGCTCGAGATCCCAGGGCGGGACGTCGTGCGCCTCCAAGATTTGCTTCACCTCGGCGGTAAAGTCGTCGTGGTTCAAGAGCTGCCGCCCCGAGAGGTTCACCGCCATCTTCAGCCCGGCCAGCTTCGGCGAGCGTTTCTGCCAGATGCGCAGTTGCTTTGCGGCCTGATCGAGCACGAAGCGACCAATCGGGATGATGAGCCCTGTCTCTTCGGCGAGCGGGATGAACTCGATCGGCATGATCTGGCCGAGACGCGCCGAGTTCCAGCGGACGAGGGCCTCGAAGCCGTTCAAGCGGCCGTCGCTCGCGGACACCTTCGGTTGGTAGACGAGCCGGAATTCGCCGTCGGCGAGGGCGCGCCGCAACGCTTGCTCGAGATCGTGGCGCCGCTCGGCCGTGACGCGAAGCTCGTCGTCGTAGATCTCGACGCGGTTCTTGCCGCGCTCCTTGGCTCGATACATCGCCACGTCGGCGTCACGAAGCACCGCCTCTGCGCGATCGTGGTCGGCACGAACGCTCGTGACGCCGACGCTGACCGTGACGAACAGCTCGCGATCCTCGATGTGGAAAGGCCGGCGCACCGCAGAGACGATCTTGTTCGCGAGCTCGCTCGCCGCGGCGACGTCGAGGAGGGTGAGCACCGCGAGCTCGTCTCCGCCCAGGCGGTAGAGCTCGTCGCCCTCTGCGAGCTCGGGTCGCATTCGCTCGGCGACGGAGACGATGAGCTTGTCGCCGAAGTCGTGACCGAGGCTGTCGTTGACGACCTTGAAGCTGTCGATGTCGAGGAAGAGGAGGCTCGCGTGCTTGCCGGATTTTGCGCCCGCGATGCGCTCCGGCAAGTGCTCGCCGAGCATGCGCCGATTCTGCAGGCCCGTCGCGCGATCGTGTCGTGCGTCGTCCTCGAGACGCGTCGCGATCGCTTCTCGTTCGAGGACCAGGTCCGTGACGTCCACGAACGTCGCGATGACCCCACTGACCGGCGGATGATGCAGCAGGTTCGTCGCTCGAGCGACCATCCAACGGTACTCACCGGTCTCGTGGTGGCGCATGCGAAACTGGTCGGTCCCGCTCAATCCCGGCGCCGAACGAATGGTCTCGGACATCTTCGCGATCTTCGCGACGTCGTCGGGATGAATGACCTCGCCCCAGCCGAGAGCTTTCGGCACATCGACCGGGTAGCCGAGCACGCGCGTCACTGAAGGGCTGACGTAGGTCATGCCGGCGGCGTCGCCGTCCTTGCCAGGTCCGGTGATGGTGATGATCTCGTTCGTCTCTCTGGCGAGGGCTTCGAAGAGCCCGCTCGAACGGCTGGCCTGCTCGGTCGCGAGGAGCAGCGTTCGGTGCGCGCCAAAGACGAGCGCCGTCATACAGGCGTAGGCGCCGAGGTAGCCGACGTTGAGATACGCCGAGTCCGCGCCGCCGCGTGCGATCAGGATCGCGATGGGCAGGGTCGCAGCGGCGAGCAGGGTCCGCGGTCCTGCAAGCAACGCCGCGAGGGCAGCCGGGATGAACAGGGCGATCGCAGTGCGGTCGGTGATGAAGGGCTCGCGCAGGAGCAACGGGATGGCGATGGCCCAAAGCCAAACGAGCGCGAAACGAGCCCAACGCGAGCCACGCGTCAGAAATATTGCAAACGTCACCGTCGGAACCAGCGTCACCGCGAGCTCGAATGCGGGCGGAAACCCATGCCTCCAGAGGTGCCCGTCTGGAGAATGCAGCCCGATCCCGATCCCGAGCACGTTCGCCGCGACGGAAACCCACGCCGCATAGCGGCCGGCCTTGTCTTGCGCGCTTTGAAGAGCTTCGGGAACTTCGGTCATGAAGCGCTGGCGATCGCGCGTCGCAGATCCCCTTGGCGGACGACCGCTTCGGGGCTGAGGTCGACGAGGAGTCGGCCGGCTCTGACGATGGCGATGGGCGGTTGAGGATGGGTCTCGCACCGAGGTGCGACGGGCGTGCCGGCCAGGGGTCGAACGGCGACAGTTCTACGGTATCGCGTGGGCGTCGCTCGGCCCACTCATTCTTCTTCCAAAGGACAGGAGAGACGCCACTGTGGTATTGTGTAGGCTTCGCCATGCCGTCCGCCGCTCCGCCCGAAGTATCGTCAGTAGGGCTGCCAGGGCAGGCACCTCCCGGCTTACGCGCAACGCTTCCAGTGGCTCCGGGGGACGTCCTCGACGGGAAGTATCGAGTCGAAAGGGTGGTCGGCGCAGGAGGTGTCGGGGTGGTCGTGGCGGCCACGCATCTCGCGTTGGGAGAAGGCGTCGCGGTCAAGCTGCTCCAGCGGACCTCGCAGTCCGCCGAGAACCTGCTGCGCTTCGAGCGAGAGGCGCGGGCGCTCGCCCGCGTGAAGAGCGACCACGTTGCGCGCGTGATGGATACCGGCAGCCTCGCGACGGGCGAGCCCTATCTCGTGATGGAGCTGCTCGACGGCGACGACTTCGGTGTCGTCATGAAGCGCGAGGGCAAGCTCGAGACGGCGGTCGCGGTCGACTACGTGCTGCAAGCGTGTGAGGCGGTCGTCCAGGCGCACGCGCGCGGGATCGTCCATCGCGATCTCAAGCCTGCGAACCTCTTCTTGTCGAAGGGTCCCTCGGGAGCCTCGCGGGTGAAGGTCCTCGATTTCGGCATCTCCAAGCTGAAATCCGATGTCGGCGTCGAGGCCCAGGCGGTCACACAGACGCTGAGCGTCATCGGCTCGCCCCTGTACATGTCGCCCGAGCAGATGCAGACGCCGCGCGACGCCGACGAGCTCAGCGACGTGTGGTCGCTCGCGGTGATTTTCCACGAGATGGTCACCGGGAAGGCGCCGTTCGAGGCGTCGACGCTGCCGCTGCTCTGCGCGAAGATCTGTACGGCTCCCCCGACACGCTTGACCGAGGTGCTACCCGACGCGCCCCACGCACTCGAGGCGATCGTGCTGCGTGCTCTCGACAAGGACAAGGCGAAGCGACAACCCAGCGTCGCCGCACTCGCGCTCGCGTTGGCTCCATTCGGCACACGCGCAAGCGACGCGCTCGCCGAGCAGATCGCGAAGATCGCAGACGCAGAGAAAATGCCACTCGACGTGGCCGCCGACGTCAGTCCCGACAGCATCGGACGACGCCTCTCGTGGTCGAGCTCACCGCCGCCCGCGGCCGACCCTTCGCCGCAGGCGCATTCCGCCGCGTCGCTCGCGTCGCGTCCTCGTCAGCCGCAGTTCAGGCTCGCGATCGGGATCATCGCCTTCGGCTTGGTCTGCCTTCTCGTCGGCGCGGTGTGGGGACAACGCTCCGTCGCGCCGGCGAACGTCACCGCGTCGCGGGGGCTCGGCCTCCTCGCCGTTCAGGGCGGCGCCGTCGCCGTCGCGACGGACGCGCTCGACGTTCCCGCCGCGACTGCGAAGCCCGACGACCAAGAGGCTCTCGCTCGAGTCGACTCGGCTGCGCCCACGATCGACCGCGCGGCGGCATCTTCGATCTCGGCACCCTCGGACCAGACGACGCGCGCCCCGGGCGCGGTTCGTCGCGCATCGGCGCCGTCCTCCGGGGTCAATGCGCGACCGACTCGCACACCGTCGCGGGCACCCGCGGGCGACGTATTCTCCGAGCGGTGATGCGCGCCGTTCGAGCGCCCTCTGCCAGCCGCCGGTGGCGGCGAGCGTCCCGGCGAGCGCGCTGGGCGGCGGCGGTGATCGCGCTCGCGTTGGCGTTCGCTCAAGCCGACAGGGTGCTCGCGGACGGCGCGTCGGACGCACCCGCGGCGCAATCACTCTTCGACGCGGGGCGCGTGCTCGTGGAAGCAGAGCGCTACGAAGAGGCGTGTCCGAAGTTCGAGGCATCGAACAAACTCGACCCGTCGGCAGGGACGTTGCTGAACCTGGCGCGCTGCTACGAGATGCTCGGAAAGACGGCGAGCGCGTGGGCCGCCTACAACCAGGCGATCACACTCGGTCGCGCGACGGGCAAACCGCGGCAGGTCGCCGCCGCCGAAGAGCTCGTGCGAGCGATCGAGCCGAAGCTCACGAAGCTCGTCGTACGCATGGCGGATCCGCCGCCGAACCTGCGCGTGACGCGCGATGACGTCGCGCTCGACGTGGCGGCGCTCGGCGTGCCGATCGCGGTCGACCCGGGCGATCACGTCATCGTCGCCGAAGCCCCAGGTTTCGAGCCGGCACGAGGGCACGTCCGCGTCGATCAAGAGGGTTCGACCGTGACGTTCGACGTCCCCATGCTCGAGCACGCCGCGTCGGTCGAGGCTCCGGCGCCGGTCGTGCCGCCGAACACGCGACCCGTCGATGCGGTCGCGGGTTCGCGCACCGAGATCGGGCCGATCTTCATCTCAGGCGTCGTCGTCGGCGGTGCGGGCGTCGTCAGTCTCGCCGTCGGGACCGCGTTCGGCGCGCTCACGCTCGCCGACGCAGACACCGCGGCGAACGATCCTTCGCTCTGTCCGAGCTATCGCTGCTCGGAGAAGGGCCTCGCGTTCGTCGAAGACGCACACACCAAGGCGACCGTCAGCACCGCGCTGCTCGTCTCTGGGGGCATCGCCGCCGCGACCGGTGTCGTGCTCGTCCTCCTCGATTGGCCGGCCACCGCTCCCGTTCGGCCCGTCGCGCTCGATGTGCCCAGCGGGGTCGGGCTCGCCTTCCGCGGTGACCTTTGAGCGCGCTTCGCATCGCTGCCACCGCGGGACTGTTCTTCGGCGTCTCCGCCTGCTCGCTCGCGGCGGGGCTCGACCGGTTCGGCCCGGCCGAGGTCGGAGGTGGGGGCGCCGGCATCGGCGGCGCCTCGACCTCGAGCCTGGGCGGCGCGGGCGGCGCGGGCGGCGCGGACGTCGGCAGCGGCGGTGCGCCGGACTGCGCGACGCACCTCCTGATCAGCGAAGCCAGGACGCGCGGCGACGCGGGATCGACGGACGACTTCATCGAGATCACGAATCCGACGGGCTCGCCGATCCCTCTCCAAGGCTTCGAGCTCTTGGGGCGCTCTGCGAGTGGCGTGGATACCGAGCGTCAGAAGTGGCTCGGCGCCGCGCAAATGCTCGCTCCAGGCGCTCACGTCCTCGTCGCGGGTGAAGGCTTCGATGACGGCGCGACGCCCGACGAGGTCTTGGCGTCGAACGAGTCTCTCGGCGAGGACACCGTCCTCGTGCTCCGTGACCCTCGCGGCGAGCTCGTCGACAGCTTGTGCCTCTGCGCGCAGTCGTGCGCGAATGGCGATTGGTCGACGTGTCCCGGAGCGCCGATCGAAAATCCGAACGTGGCACCCAACGGCGACAAACTCGACCTCGATCGAAGCGTAGTCCGTGATCCGGAGTGCCGAGACAGCGACACGCCCGCCGATTTCGCGGTCGCGCCCTCGGACGCACAGTCGCTAACGTCTCCCTGATCGCGATGGCCATCCTCCACCCGCTTCGTCCTTCGTCGCCTTGCCCGTGTTCCTCGGGCAAGCCGTATCGAGACTGCTGTCAACCCGCGCACAAGGGGAGCCTCGAGCCGGAGCGGCCCGCGGACGTCGTTCGGGCTCGCTACTCGGCGTATGCCATCGGCGACGTGGACTTTCTCTGGCGGACGCTGCACCCGAAGCACGAGGATCGCGCCCTCCCGGAGGACCTCGCCCGTCGCTCGCTCGAAGAGACGTCGAAGGCGTTCAAGTACCCCGGCCTGACGATCTTCTCCGAGAAGGTCGACGGGGCCTCCGCGGTCGTGACGTTCCGCGCAAAGGTTTTCGAGCGCGGTCGTGACCTATCGTTCGAAGAGGCGTCCCGCTTCGAGCTCACGGGACACGGGTGGCGGTACCTGTCCGGGGACGTTCAGCACCCCGGCAAGAGCGGACGCTGACGATCGCCTGAACGGGACGAGCGCGTCCCACGTTGAGCGCGCCGCCCCCGACTGCTACATCCGGGGCATGCAGCTCGACGCCGACACGAAAGCCAAGATCGAAGGTCTCATCCAGAAGCATCGCGTGGTGCTCTTCATGAAGGGGACCAAGAGCTTTCCGCAGTGTGGCTTCAGCTCTGCCGTGGTCGGCATCCTGAAAGAGCTCGGCGTTCCGTTCGAGACGGCGAACGTGCTGGCCGATCCGTCAATCCGGGATGGCATCAAGGCGTTCAGCGACTGGCCGACGATCCCGCAGCTCTACGTCGACGGGCAGTTCCTCGGCGGCTGCGACATCGTCCGCGAGATGCACGCGACCGGCGAGCTCGCGAAGTCCTTGGGCGTCAAGGTCGAGCCCGTCGCGCCGCCCCAAATCACGGTCACTCCCCCTGCAGTGAAGGCATTTCAAGAGGCCGCCGAGCCGGGCGAGGACAAGCTGCGCCTCGAGATCGACGGCTCGTTCAAGGTCGATTTGTTCTTCGGGCCGCCGCAGGACGGTGATCTCGAGGTCGCTTCGAACGGCATCACGCTCGCGATCGATCCGGCCTCGGCCAAGCGCGCGAACGGCGTCGTCATCGACTACGTCGATGGCCCTGCGGGCGCCGGCTTCAAGATCGAGAACCCGAACGCACCGCCGACCGTCCGGCAAATCTCCGCCAAAGAGCTCGAGGCGATGATGAAGGGCCCCGAGAAGGTCCTCCTCATCGACGTCCGCACCGAGCGCGAACGCGACATCGCGCAGATCGAAGGCGCCTTGTGGATTGAAAAAGAGGGCAAGACCGCCCTCGACAACGTCGACAAGAACGCGCCCGTCGTCTTTCACTGCCACCACGGCATGCGCAGCCAGCGCGCCGCAGAGGACTACCTGCGCCAGGGACTGCGTCGGGTCTACAACCTTGCCGGCGGGATCGACGCGTGGAGCCGCGACGTCGACTCGAAGACGCCCACCTACTGATCCCGATCGGCGGGCTTGCGCGGCCCGGGCGGTGACCCATCGCGGCGACGGCCCCAAATCGAGCTGCGCCGCGCGCCCGTGCGAGGCCTGACGCTCCGCGTGACGGGCCGCCGCAAAGCTCCCGGAAGGGGCGCGGCGCCCCTTCTCTTTGATAAAGCCCCCGTCACAGCTAGCCTATGTCGGTGCGTCGCGTGCTCGCGCTCGTGGCCCTTTTAGGAGCCCCTCTGCTTTGCGTCCCCGCGGGGTGCACCGTGCTGCTCTCGCCTGGCGAAAAGCAGTGTGAGACCGCGGACGACTGCGAGACGCGCGGCTTCGAGGGCGCGACCTGCGAGAACGAGGTCTGCGTCGAGCCGATCGTCGTCGACACGGTGTGGGGGTGCCTTGGTCACGTCGAGGAGCCCACCCCAGACACGTCGCAGTTCGTCACGCTCCACATCCGCCTGGCGTTCGCGACCGACGACTCGTCGCTCCCCGTCGATACGGTCGTCGACGTCTGCGACAAGCTCGATCTCAACTGCACAGGCTCGAACGCCGACTTCCCGAAGGGTCTACACCCTGGCACGGACGGCTATGTCGACCTGACCGTGCGCCAGGGTTTCGACGGCTTCGTTCGCATCGCCCAACCGACCATCATGGATTCCCGCGTCTATGTCGGGCGCCCCATCGTCACGCCTCCGAACATCACCGAGATCCAGATCCTGCGCCCCATGGAGTACGAGTTCCTCGCCTCGATCGCGACGAACCCCGCAGATCCGGAGCGCGGCACGGCGATCTTGCTCGCGAACGATTGCAGCGGAGATCGCGGCGGCGGCGTGCGTTTCGAGTGCCCCGCAGCCGACGACGGCAGCCAGGAGTTCTACCTCATCAACCAATCGCCGGTGATTCCGCCGACCGCCACGTCGACGGACGCAGACGGGTTTGGCGGGTTCTTCAACTTGCCCCCCACGAACACCATCGCGAAGGCGTATCGCGACAGCGACGACGCCTACATCGGCGAGTCGAGCTTCCTCATCCTCGCGAACACGATCTCGTACGTCCTCGTTTCGCCTACCCCCTAGACCCTAGATGAACGATCGCATCGGCAAGTATCGGATCATCGCCAAGCTCGGACAGGGCGGCATGGCGACGGTCTATTTGTCGGTCGTCCCGGGGCCAGCGGGTGTGAACAAGCTCCTCGTCGTGAAGGTCCTGAAAGAGGATCTGGCAGACGATGGCGACTTCATCTCGATGTTCGAGAACGAGGCGCGCCTGGCCACGCGGCTCAATCACGCGAACGTCGTCACGACGATCGAGGTCGGCCTCGAGGGACGTCACCACTACCTCGCGATGGAGTACCTCGACGGGCAGCCGCTTCACGCGGTGTTGCGCAAGGCGACGCGCGCCAAGATGCCGCTCGACGTTCACGTTCGCATCCTGGCGGACACGCTCGCTGGCCTGGACTACGCGCACACACTGAAAGACTTCGACGGCACGCCGCTCTGCGTCGTGCACCGCGACGTCAGCCCGCAGAACGTGTTCGTCACGTACGACGGACAGACCAAGGTCGTCGACTTCGGCATCGCGAAGGCCGCCGGCGCCGTGAGCACGACACAGAGCGGCGTCTTCAAAGGCAAGCTCGCCTACGTCGCGCCCGAGCAAGCCGGTGGGGGCATCATCGACGCGCGCGCCGATCTCTTCAGCGTCGGCGTCATGCTCTGGGAGGCCATGGCCGGCCGGCGCTTCGCGCAAGGCGACAGCCAGACCGCGATCCTCGCGCGACGCCTGGCCGGAACCGAGCCGCGCATCCGAGACGCCGTCCCCGACGCCGATCCCGAGCTCGCCGACATCTGTGACGCCGCGATGGGGCACGAGCCCCATCATCGCTTCCCGACCGCACGCGCCTTCCAAGACGCGCTCGAGGGCTTCCTCGATCGCTTCAGCCGCCGCGTCGGACGTCGCGAGGTCGGCGACCTCGTCAGCAATCTCTTCGCCGACGAGCGCGAGAAGATCCGCGAGATCATCGACGAGCAACTGAAGCGCGTCATGCGCGAGACGTCGACCGAGCTGCCGATGCCGATGCTCGACATGCATCCTCAGCTCCTCGACCATACGCCCGTCACGTCGGCTGGGCACTCGAACGCACGCGCGCGCATGGCGCAGGCGGACCTCTCGAATCTTCCGACCATCGTCGAGGCGGCTCCGGGGAGCGTCTCAGGCTCTCACCCGGTGGCGGGTGGAACGCTCGTCGCGGCGAACATCAGCCAGCTGCCGCCTCCGAGGCCCGCGGGGAAGGGCCGTGGCGTGCTCGTCGCGCTCGGGACGCTGGCGCTCGCGTCCGTCGCGGGGATCGCGCTGGTCCTCGGCCTCAAGAAGCACGAGCCCGCGCCGATGGACACGAAGGCTGTCGCGACGGCGACCGAGGCCACGAGCGATCGCGTGAAGCTCTCGATCGAGTTCGGGCCACCCGGTGCCGTCGCAAAGCTCGACGGCGTCGCGCTGGCCTCGAGCCCGTTCGCGGCAGAGGTCGCGCGCGATGGATCGATGCACCGCCTCGACGTCGAGGCGCCGGGCCTCGAGCCGCGGACGACGATGCTGAGCTACGACAAGGACGTCTCGCTCGCGATCGTACTCGTGCCGAGCGTCGCGAAATCTGCGTCTGCGTCGGCGACGCCTGTCGCGGGGCTTCCCCCGGCGACGGGCGCCTACCAAAGGCCGGTCGGGCGCCCCGCAGAGACGGCGAAGGATCCGAAGCAACCGCGCGAGATCGACGAGCAGGATCCGTACAAGAAATGAAGACAGGCTCGCCCTTTCGCGGATGGATGCTGGGCCTTCTCCTGTCGGCCGGCGCGGCCGCATTCGCGATCGATGCCCACGCGGGTGACGCGAAGGACGCGCCTGCGGCCGGCGCCAAAGACGACGGAAAAGGAGAAGCGAGCGAGCGCTTCCGCGCTGGCGTCCAGTTCTACAAAGACCACGACTACGAGGCCGCCCTCGTCGCGTTCAAGCGCGCCTACGAGCTCGATCCGAACTACCGCGTGCTCTTCAACCTCGGGCAGGCGTCGCAAGAGCTGAACGACTACGCGAGCGCGCTGAAGGCGTTCCGCGAGTACCTCGAAGAGGGCGGCGCCGAGATCGACAAGGCACGTCGCGCGAAGGTAGACGGCTTCATCGCTGCGCTGACGCCGAAAGTCGGGACGATCACCGTCACCACCAGCGTCCCTGGTGCCGAGATCAGCGTCGACGACGCGCCCGTGGGGACGTCGCCCCTCGACGCGCCCATCATCGTCAACGCGGGTCGGCGAAAGTTCGGCGCGACGTTGAAGGGCTACACGCCGGCCTCGCGCGTCGAAGAGATCGCAGGCAAGGACGAGATAGAGGTGACGCTCGACCTCGTGGCGATCGAGACCAACACGGGACCCGCCAAGCCGGATCCCAGACCGCCGGCGCCCGTCGTCGTGGCCGACACGACGCCGGTCGCGGCGTGGGTCGCGTTCTCGCTCACGGCGGCGACGGGGATCACCGCAGGCATCATGGGTGGCCTGGCCATCGCGGCGCGCGGCAGTCTCGACGACGAGCTTGCCACCTATCCGGGCGATGGGGCCGCCATCACCAGCGCCGGCAGCAAGGTGAAGACCTTCGCGATCACGACCGACGTGCTCACGGGCCTCGCCGCTGCGGGCGCCGTCACCACGCTCGTCCTGTTCTTGGTCGCGCCCGGCGCGCCAGAAGACGCGTCGAAGCCGGACGAAGCGCCGAAGCCAGAGACGAGCTTCTTCGTCGGCCCGACCGGCGTCCTGTTCCAAGGCACGTTCTGATCGAGCGTTCTGACACAGGCCGGCCGTCAGCGGAGCGCCGCGGCTTCTTCGGTCTGCTCGCGCTCCAGGCGTGACTTCTTCTCGAGCCACCACTTCGCGACGAGCGTGACCAGGCCGAAGAGCGCGAAGAGCGACGCGACCGCGAATGCGGCCTGCATCTGGTATTCGCCGTAGAGGATCTCGATGTGTAGGGGCAGCGTGTTCGTCTCTCCGCGAATGTGTCCCGACACGACGGACACCGCACCGAACTCGCCGAGCGCACGCGCGGACGCGAGCACGACGCCGTAGAGCAACGCGTAGCGCGCCGCGGGGAGCGACACCTTTCGCAGCACCCGCAGTCCGCCCGCTCCGAGCGTGATCGCCGCCTCTTCCTCTTGGGCGCCTTGCGTCTGCCAGAACGGGATGAGCTCTCGCGCGACGAACGGGAACGTCACGAACGTCGTCGCGATGACGAGACCCGGGGTCGCGAAGATGATCTTGATGCCGTACGGCTCGAGATACTGGCCGAGCACGCCGCGCGCACCGAGCAAGAGGACGAACACCATGCCGCTCACGACCGGCGATACGGCGAACGGAAGATCGATGAGCGTGACGAGGAAGCTCTTCCCTGGAAAGTCGAAGCGCGCGATGGCCCACGCCGCGGCGATGCCGAACACGACGTTGAGCGGGATGCTCACGAGAACGACGAGGACGGTGAGGCCCAGCGCATGGAGCGTCTCTTCGTCCGTGATCGCCGCGACGTATCCGCCGAGGCCCCCCTTCAACGCTTCGCTGAAGACGAGCAAGAGCGGCAGCGCCACGAACACGAACACGAACGACACGGCGATGCCGATGAGGAGGCGCCGCACCCAGGCAGGATCCTTGGCAGCGGGCCTCGTGCGGGCCGCGCCCCCGCGACCGAGCCTCGACTTCGTGGCACCCGCCATCAGCTCGTCTCGAGCGCGCGACTCGCGCGGGCCTGCAGGCGATTGATGAGAAAGAGCATGAAGAAGCTCGTCAGCAGCATGACCGAGGCCAGGGCGGTCGCACCCGCGTAGTCGAACTGCTCGAGCTTCGCCATGATGAGGAGCGGCGTGATCTCGGTCTTCATCGGCATGTTCCCGGCGATGAAGACGACCGAGCCGTACTCGCCGAGCGCGCGTGCAAACGCGAGCGCGAAGCCAGTCAGCAGCGACGGCGCGAGGCTCGGCGCCACGATCTTTCGGAGCGTCATCCAGCGGCTCGCGCCCAGGCTCGCCGCCGCTTCTTCGAGCTCGGGGTCCAGGTCCTCGAGGACGGGCTGGACGGTTCGCACGACGAACGGCAGACCCACGAAGGTCAGCGCGGCACACACGCCGGCCGGCGCGAACGCGACCGAGATGCCGAGCTTCGCGAGCGGCTCTCCGAGCCACCCGGTCTTCGCGAAGAGCGTCGTGAGGGCGAGCCCACCGACCGCGGTCGGCAACGCAAACGGGAGATCGACCAGCGCGTCGAGGATTCGCCGCCCCGGGAACTCGTAACGAACGAGGACCCACGCGACGACGACGCCGAACGCCGAGTTCAAGAGCGCGGCGATCGCTGACGCTCCGAAGCTCAGCTTGTACGACGCGAGCGCGCGTGGCGACGAGATCGCCACCCAAAACGCGTGCGCATCCATGCTCGAGGCCTTCAGCGGCACCATCGCGAGCGGGATGAGGACGAGCAGAGAGAGATAGCCGACCGTGATTCCGAGCGAGACGCCGAAACCCGGCAAGACGCCGCGCCGCGTCGATCGACTCACCGCGAGCCCAGGTAGATTTGATCGAACACGCCGCCGTCGCCGAAATGCGTCTTCTGGGCCGACTGCCAGCCGCCGAAGCGCTCGCTCACCGTGAAGAGGTCGAGCTTCTCGAACGCGCCGGCCCCCGCGACGTCGGCCTTGCGAGGACGATAGTGGTGCTTCGCGACGAGGGCTTGCGCCTCGTCCGAGTAGAGGTGCTCGAGGTAGGCCTCTGCCAACGCGCGCGTTCCTCGCGCGTCGACGACGCTATCGACGACGGCCACCGGTGGCTCTGCGAGGATGCTCGTCGACGGCGTCACGATCTCGACCTCGCCCTTGCCGAGCTTCTCTTCTGCGAGGATGGCTTCGTTCTCCCAGGAGAGAAGGACGTCGCCGAGTTTCCGTTCTACGAACGTCGTCGTCGCGCCGCGCGCGCCCGGGTCGAGAACGCTCACGCGCCGGTAGATCGCCTCGACGAACTGCCTCGCCTTTGCCTCGTCACCGCGCGAGCGACCGAGCTCGAAACCCCACGCCGCGAGATAGTTCCAGCGCGCGCCGCCAGAGGTCTTCGGGTTCGGCGTCACGATCTCGACGTCGTCCTTCGTCAGATCGTCCCAGTCGTGGATCCCCTTCGGATTGCCCTTCCGGACGAGAAACACGATCGTCGATGTGTAGGGCGCGCTGTCGTTCGGAAGGCGCTTCTGCCAGTCCTTCGAGAGCGCACCTTGCTCGGCGATCTGGTCGATGTCGTAGCCGAGGGCCAGCGTGACGACGTCTGCTTGGAGCCCGTCGATGACCGCGCGCGCCTGCTTGCCCGAGCCGCCGTGCGACTGCTTCACGTCGATCTTCGCGCCCGATCGCCCCCGAAAGAACGCAGAAAACAGGGAATTGTATTCCCCGTAGAGCTCGCGCGTCGGATCGTAGGAGACGTTGAGGAGCTGGTTCCTGGCGTCCGCTCCCTTGCATCCTGCGCCGACCGTCACGGCACCAGCGAGTGCCGCCCGTAGGAGATCGCGTCGGCGGAGCGAGGCCCCAAGCATGACGGGAGTCTTGTCTAAGATAACGGATGGGTCAACCGCGATAGTGACGGTTCATCTGTCATTGCGACGGGGCCTCGAGCGCGCCCTCTTCGTGCGCGAAGGTCTCGTGTTACGACCAGGGCCGAGGCGGGGACGATTGAGCGGCGATGAGCATGGTGACGCACCGGGAAGCGCGTCACCGAAGACTGAAGAGGACAGGCCGCCTCGAGACGTGACGGTGCACCTTCGCCGTCGACCCATGGTCGGTTGGTACGATCCGCGTCAGCTCATTCAGACCGGCCTTCGCATCGCGGCGACCTCGCTCTTTGCCGAGAACGCCGACTCGCGACTGCTTCAGCCGCTCTTCGATCCGGAGCCCAAGGTCCACGACGCGACCGAGCTTTCGACCATCGACTACATCTCCGATACCGGAGACGGCTTCGACGCGACCTACGCCGTCGCCTATTGGGCGACCGAGCCCGCGTTGGCGCTCGTCGACGCGGACGGGCGGCCGGTGAAGGACGCCGACGGAAGCGCGCTGCCCCCTTTGCACCCAGGGCAGCTCCTCGTGTTGGGCGGCGACGAGGTGTATCCGACGGGGAGCGAAGAAGAGTATCGGAGTCGCCTCGAAGGACCCTACGAGCTCGCTTCAGCCGAGCTCGGGGGGGCACCCACGATCCTCGCGATACCGGGTAATCACGACTGGTACGAGAACCTCGTCGCGTTTCACCAGATTTTCCTACGCAAGAAGCGTTTTGGCGCCTGGAGAACGACGCAACGACGCAGCTACTTCGCGGCGCGACTCGCGCACGATTGGTGGATCCTCGGGACAGACATGCAGCTCGGATCGGATCTCGATCCGTCCCAACTCGACTACTTCGAGTCCCTGGACCTGGGCGAGCACGCGAACGTGATCCTCTGCCACGCGGAGCCACACTGGGTCTACGAAGGCGAACAAGCGCGCTCGGCGTCCAAGTTTCCGCGGCGCCCGACGCGCGTCGAGAGATTGGAAAAGAAGCTGGGCGAACGTCTCCGAATGGTCGTCGCCGGCGATCTCCACCATTACCGCAGGCACGTCATGTACGAAGACGCGCCGGAGCGTCCGGCACGCCACCTCGTGACCGCGGGCGGCGGTGGTGCGTTCCTTCACCCGACGCATCGCTGGAGAGATGTCGACGCTGACGGAGAGCGGCCCACGAAGCTGGACGGTCGACACGTGCGCCTCTTGAAGTCCTATCCGTCTCCGGCGACGTCGCTTCGGCTGACCTTGGGCGCCCTCCTGTTCCCTTTCAAGAACCCCGGGTTCTTGGCGGCGAGCGCGTTCGTCTACGGCCTCGTCTCGATCTCGTTCTTGCTCCGGGTGCGCGAGCTTCCGCACGACGCTGGCGGACGGCTTCAGGCGTCGCTGTGGAACGCGGCGCTCTCCCCGGTCGTCCTGCTTTGGCTCGCGGCGCTGGTCGCCGGATTCGTCATGTTCACGGACACGAAGCGTTGGTATCGGCTGGCCGGCGGCATCGGCCACGGCGGCGCACACGCCGCCGTCGCGGTGGGCCTGCCGTGGCTCGCGGTCCAATTCCTCGGTCCCGCGTTCACCGACGATCTGGCCATTCAAGCTGCGACGTTCCTAGTCACGACCACGATCGGCGCGCTCTTGGGCGGCGGCATCATGGGCGGCTACCTCTTCGTCTCGCTCACGGTCTTCGGCCGGCACCGAAACGAGACGTTTTCTGCGATCCGCGAGAAGGGCTACAAGAACTTTCTCCGCATGCAGGTCGGCCCCGACGGCGTCGACGTGACGGCCTTCGGTATCGAGGCCATTCCCGCGTGGGATGTCCCCCTCGAAGCGGAGGCCATCGTCCCGAGGAAGCGTGTTCGTCCCACGCGACAGATTCGTCCCGGCGACCCGACGCACCCGTTCGTGATTGAGCAGTTTCGCGTCGCGCCGCTCAGACCTCGATGAGCTTCGCCCACTCGGGCGGGAGCGCACTCGGCGCGAGGCCGAGGACGGCAGCGATCTCGCGCAGACGCTGCTTCTCGACGTCGCTCACGACGCCGTCCGCGTTCGTCGCCTTCCACGTGGTCGCGACGAACGCATCGACGACTTCTTTCGTGTCCGCGGCGTCGAGCGCACCCGACGCGAAGAACGCCGTGAGCTCGCCGTGCTCGGTCGCGTCGACGTCGGCATCCGAGAAGATGCGGGCGAGCATGCCCTTCAGTTTCCGCTTGGGATCAGAGTCCATGCCTGGGGAAGGCTATCAGGCGCCGGCAGGCGCGTCCTCGGTCAAGGGCGCGTCGTTCGACGGGGACGAAAGCCCGCTGCGCGGAGGATCGGGCGCGTCTTCGCCGCCTTGGTGCGCGGACCGGTCGAATACTCGCGTGCCTTGCGCATCTCGAGGCGTCGCTGCCCAGAGGCCAAGAGGGCAGCGACGAGACCTACGTTTGGCAAGAGGTGCGTATGCGGATAGGCCCGCAGCTCGTCCGCATCGCAGCTTCCGCTCGTGACGCCGATGACGAGCCCGCAGTCGGCGGCCTTGCCAGAAGCCAGGTCGGCCGGCGTGTCGCCGACCTTCGCGACGTGGTGGGGATTCGTCACGCCGACGAGGTCCATCGCGCGGAGGATCATGTCCGGAAAGGGTCGCCCATTTGGGACCTCGTCGCTGGTCACTGTTGCGTCGACCTCGACGCCGACGCGCCAGTCGAGCCGCTCGAGAAGGACGCCGAGGATGGCTCGGCTGAACCCGGTGTCCAGGGCGACGCGGATACCCGCGTTGCGTAGCCGATGGAGCGCGCGCCGCGCACCCTCGATCTCACGAACTCCGTCGGCGTGTGCGTAGTGGTCGACCATCCGTGCGACGAAGTCCGCGTGCACCGACTCGACCTCTGCGTCGCTCGGCCCCACGCGGAGCGTCTCAGTGAGGAGAGCTCGGATCGCGACGGGCTTGGGTAGCCCCATGACCTCCGCGACGCTCGCTCGCTCGACGACGTGGCCATGCGCGGCGAGCGCGGCCCGAATCGTGTCGGCGACGGCGTGATCGTCACGGACGGTCGTGCCCGCGACATCGAAGACTGCAAGCTCGATGAGCGGAGGGGGTTGCATACACGAGTATGACCCCCCGAGCGGCGCGGGGCACGGCGCGCTCTACGAAACGCTCTCGTCGAGACGTGCGGGGGCGAACGTGTGGGCCTGGGCCTGGTGCCACGCGCGCGCATAGTCCTTCGGAATGGGATCGTGAAGGAACTCGCCGTGTTCGACGTAGTCGTAAATCTCCGCGTAGTGCTTCGCTTCGATCTGCGAGACCCGCCGCATGATGTGCCACGGTCGAAGCTTGTCCGGGTGGTCCAGGCCCGCCGCCGCGATGAGCTCGACGAACGCGCGAACCGTGTTGCGCTGGAAGTTCGCGACGCGGACCGCCTTGTCCGAGACGACGAGGCCCGAGTAGAGCGAGGGATCTTGGGTGGCGACGCCCGTCGGGCAATCGTTCGTGTTGCACTTCTGAGCTTGAATGCACCCGAGGGCAAACATCATCGCTCGAGCGCTGTTGCAGATGTCTGCGCCGATGGCGATCTTGTGCGCGAGATCGAAGCCGGAAACGACGCGGCCGCTGGCGATGATGCGGACCTCTTTTCGCAGGTTCACCCCTCGGAGCGCGTTGTGGACGAAGATGAGCGCCTCGTTCAGCGGTGTACCCATGACGTTCGAGAACTCGAGCGGAGCGGCGCCCGTGCCGCCTTCTTTTCCGTCGACGGTGATGAAGTCGGGGGCGATGCCCGTCTCGAGCATCGCCTTCAGGATCGCGAAGAACTCCCGACGCCGGCCGATGCAGAGCTTGAAGCCGACGGGTTTACCGCCTGACAGCTCGCGGAGCTCTTGGATGAACTCGCAGAGCTCCATCGGCGTGCTGAACTTCGTGTGAGCCGGGGGAGAGATCACGTCCGCGCCCATCGGCACGTGCCGGATCTCGGAGATCTCCTTCGTCACCTTGGCCGCCGGGAGGATGCCCCCGTGGCCCGGCTTGGCGCCCTGGCTCAGCTTGATCTCGATCATCTTCACGTTCGGGTGGGCGGCCTTCTTCTTGAAGAGCTCGGGGTCGAAGCCTCCGTTCGCGTTCCGACAGCCGAAATACCCAGTCCCGATTTGCCAGACGATGTCGCCGCCGCCCTCCAGGTGGTACGGCGAGAGACCGCCCTCTCCGGTGTTGTGCGCGAAGCCGCCCAACTTGGCGCCGCGATTGAGGGCCATGATCGCGTTCTTCGACAGCGACCCGTAGCTCATCGCCGACACGTTCAGCATCGCCGCGGCGTACGGTTGCTTGCATTTCGAGCCGCCGATCGTGATTCGTGGCGGCTCGTGGGGAGGATGCATCGCGGTGAGCGAGTGATTCATCCACTCGAAGCCCTCTGCGTACACGTCCTTCTCCGTGCCGAAGGGGAGGGTGTCCGTGACGTTCTTCGCGCGTCGATAGACGAGAGATCGTTGCTCGCGACTGAACGGTCGGCCCGAGCTGTTCGACTCGACGAAATATTGGTGAAGCTCGGGCCGGACGGACTCGAACAGGTATCGAAAGCGCCCGACGACGGGGAAGTTTCGACGAATGGCGTGCTTGGTCTGCACGACGTCGTAGACGCCCAGCATGACGACGAGGAACACCGCGATGCCGACCCAGAAGAGCCACGGCGCGCCGTGGATCAGGACGGCTGCAGAGAACGTCGCGGCGAACGACGTGATCCAAAAGATGGTGCGGGGGCTCACGGTGCCGAATCCTAAACGTGAACGGTGGGGAAACGGGAGGCCGAGTGCCCACGTCACTTCAGCCGGAGCACGTCCCAGCGAATGCGGCGTGGCGGACCACCTTCGGCTCGGAGCACGAGATCCGAGACGTCGACCTCACTGTCGGAGACGACCTCGCCGTTCGCGCGCAGGCGCGAGACGTCGCCGTCGGCGCTCTCGAGGAAGCATGACGCGCAGTCCGCGAGGTCCATGGCGGTCGTCTCGGTGAGCTGGTTCGGGTTGCCCGCGTCTGCGCCGCGCGCCGCGGTCAACGTCGTGCCATCCGACAACGTGAGCGTCGCAGATTTGCCAGGTCCGAGCGCGACGATCACGTCGAGTCGATCGGCGACGTCTGCCGGCGAGATCACGCCGCGCACCGAGGCGCCCGCGAGCGTCTGAATCGACGGATCGAGCATGGGGAGCAGCTGCTCCGAGACGAGGAACAGCGGCAGTCGACCGAGGGGCGCGCTGACCGTGTCCGTCGCGCCGCCTTCGTGGACTCGGTAGTCCGTGAGGTCGACGTATCGCGCGTCGCCGGGGAAGTAGATGTCCTTTTCGGTCACGCCTCGGCGCACCACCGGAGAAGTAAAGAGCGCCGGACCGAGGTAGTACGCGTCGTCGATCGCGAACGTCTTCGGATCGTCCGGATGGAGCAGAAACGGGTGAAGCGTGAGCGGGCGCCCCGTCGCGTGCGCTTGGTCTCGAAGGACGAGCCAATAGGGCAGCAGCCGGGTATGGAGGCCCGCGTATTTCTTGTAGTGGTCGATGGTCTCTTGATCGTTCCAGAGACTCCACTTCGTCTTCTTCGGACCTGTCGGGTTGGAGCACGCGTTCTGCTCCATCATGATCGGGGAGATGGCGCCGAACTCGACCCAACGCAGAAATACCTCTTTGTCGTTGGGTGCGTTCGTCAGGCATTTGAAGCCCGTCATGTCGCTTCCCCAATAGGGGACCCCGCTCATCGACAGGTTGAGCCCGCCGCGCACCGAAGAGGGGAGGCCCTGCGTCTCGTCGAACGTCGCTTCTGCGTCTCCGCCCCACACGGCCGGGACGTACGCCTGCGTGCCGCTCCCGCCCGAGCGGACGAAGAAGAGGTAATCGCCGGGGCGCTCCTTTTCCAAGAGATCGTGCGCGGCCTTGGCCGAGAGCACGGGATACTCGTTGTGCATTTCATCGCCACGACGCCCGTCGAAGAACACCGCGTCTCGAGCGGTGTATTCGCCGAAGTCGTGCATCCAGCCGTCGTAACCGAGGTCGAGGGTTCGCTTCAGCAGGCTCTGGAACCAGGCGAACGCGTCCGGGTTCGTCAGGTCGACGGCCGCGACCGCGAGGAGCTTCCCGGAGATGAAGACGGTGACCTTCGGCTCGCCGTCCGGGCCCTTCACGAAGTACCCGTGGTCTTTGCCAAACGCAAAGTCGGCGGCGGCCGAGGGCTCTTCCGTCGCGACGTACGGGTTGTTGTACGCCATGACCTTGTAGCCGAATTGGTGGGCGTCGCTCGTCCACGCGCGAAGCTTTTCTTCGCGGCCCGTCTGCGACGATGCAGGCAGGAAATGCACGGCGTCGTCCAGGCCCGTGACCGGGATCTTCTTCTCGCGCATCAATCGATATTCGGCTTTGCCGTCGACGACGGATTCCGAGCCGACGCGCCGCCGCGGACCGAACACCCACGGCGCTGGCAGCGTCGGGCGCCCGGTGTCTTCGGTGTACTGGTCGAGCGTCGCGAGCGGATCGTGGTTGACGTAGATCGTCGCCTCGAGATGCGGCGAGGCGACCGTGGCGCGCCAAGATGAATCGACCTCGCTCCCGAGGAAGAGCTCGGAGCGAAACGTCGTCTCGAGATGCAGTCCGTAGCCCTTCGAAGATAGGAAGAAGGGCACGGGGAAGTACGTCATCGACGGGCCATTCGGGCCGGGATTGTCAGGCCCCGCCGGGGCGTCCTCGCCGATGCCGAGACCGCCCTCTTCGGCGTAGCTGTAGAGCGAGAGTCCGCGGTGGTCGACGCTCGCGTAGCGCTCGCCCAAGCCGAAGAAGTGTTCGTCCTTCGGGAGGCGGAAGGACATTGAAGACTTGTTGAGCTCCCCTGCGTCCGAAGCAGACGCGGACTCTTTGCCATCGAGCGTGAGCTTCACGCGCGGTCCGTCGACACGGACGACGAGACGGAGATCGACCGTCGGCCCCGCCAGATCGATGGTCGCGTGCGTATCGTCGCTGTCTACCAGCGTTCCGTTCGTCGCGCGGCGCCATGCGTCGTCTGCGTCGACCCAGCCATCGTAACCAGGGAGGAGCTGCGGCGTCGTCCCGCCTCGGTCGACGGTCGCAGCCGGCGCGCCGTACGCATCAGAGTCTCCGGGAGTCGTGGCGAGCACCTCGGCGCCGCTCGGATCGAGGACATGAATCGCGAACGGCTCGAGCTCGATGAGGACGCGCACCTGCTCGGAGCGAAGCTCGACCGGCGGCACCGCGTCGGAGTCGGAATCGCACGCGGCCGCGGCGCCGATGAGTCCGCCGAGAAGGAAGATTGGGGCAATCCGACTTGCCCAGCGGCGGAAACGGCTCTGCGCTCGCGACGCGTCGCGTGTCGCTCGGGCGTGGTTCTGTGCGTCGGAGGCCACCATCCCGTCACTTTACGCCGTTGGAGGATCTCGCGCGGCAGCGAAGCGATGGCGCGAGGTCGCAGCGCCGAGACCAGAGGCCGCGTTCATTGCGAGCCATGACACCGGGGCAATGCGGCGCGCCGGTGTGTTCACCGATTCGTCGCACGAAGGACACACTCCCAGCGTTGACGGCCGTGCTCAGTCGAAGGAGCCTGATCGCGATGAGCTCCAATAAGGTCACGCGTCGCGACATCTTGAAGGGCCTGGGCGCGACTGCGGTTCCGACGCTCGCCGCGGCGTGTGGCGACGACACCGGCACGACTGGCGGCGGCATCCAGCCGGGCAAGATCGAGCACGTCGTCGTCTTGATGATGGAGAACCGCAGCTACGATCACGTGCTCGGCTCCCGCGCGCTCGAGGGTCTCCCCGGCGACGGCATCTCGGCCGACATGTCGAACCTGAGCGGCGACGGCAGCGAGGTGAAGCTCTATCGAGAGTCCCTCTACTGCGTCGCGGATCCGCCTCACAACTGGGACGCGTCGCACTCGTCGTTCAACGGGGGGAAGAACGACGGCTTTCTGATGGCCTACCAAGAGGACCAGGGGGCCGACGTCGACCCGCACGTGATGGGCTACTGGACGCGCGATGATCTGCCCGTCACGCACGCGCTCGCAGACGAGTACACGACGTGTGACCGCTGGTTCTGCTCGGTGATGGGCCCGACCTGGCCGAACCGGTTCTACCTGCACGCTGCGACGAGCGGCGGGATCCGCTCGAACGACTCTCCGGCAGACGCGTTCTTCACGATTTACGACCGCATGGACGAAAAGGGAGTGTCGTGGGCCTACTACTACACCGACCTTCCGTTCCTGGTCCTATTGGGCGGCACACACACCATCACGCCCGCGACGCCCGGGTTCTTCGACGCCGCCGCGGCGGGCACGTTGCCATCGGTCACGGTGATCGATCCCGGGTTTGCCTTGAACGACGATCACCCGCCTCACCATGTGCTGCTCGGTCAGCAGATGATCGCCTCGGTCTATCAGGCGCTCGCGACGTCGCCGCTCTGGGAAAAGACGCTCTTCATCATCACCTACGACGAGCACGGCGGTTTCTTCGACCACGTGGCCCCGCCGAAAACCGAGGACGATCACGCGGCCGACGGGTTCGACCAGCTCGGCTTCCGCGTGCCGGCGATCGCCATCGGGGCATACGTGAAGAACGGCTACGTGAGCTCGGTGCAGCACGACCACACGTCCGTGATGAAGCACATCCAGAAGATGTTCGACCTCGAGCCGCTGACGGCGCGCGACGCCGCCGCGAACGATCTATCGGACGTCATCGATCAAGAGCGCCTCGACAAGGGCGACGCGCGCGCGCCGATCACGCTCCCGACGGTGGACGTGGACGCCAGCATGATCGACCCGATGTGCAAGTCGAAGACGTTCGCGAAGAGCGACATCGAGATCGCGGCGGACCGTGGCTTCATCAAGAAGGAGCACGATCTTCGGTCACGCCGCCGCGAGACGGCCTTCTATATCGGCGACTACCTGCAGAAGCACGGCATCGGCAGCATCAAGCGCGATCGCTGAGCACTGCGTCGAGCAGAGGCTTCGCCGGCCCGGGCAGGTGGGCGGCGCGCTCGAGCGCGTCCGGATCGAGGCGGACGAGCTCGCCCACGACGGCCTTCGCCTCGTCGAGTGCGCCCTTCGCGGCGAATGCGTGCGCCCGCGCGAGAAGATACGAGCGGAGGCGAGGCTTGTCGGTCGGCACGGCGATGCGCTCGAGACGCTCGAGCGCCTCTTCACCGCGGCCGTCCTGCGCCTCGAGGAGCGCGTCGTTCACCACCAGGATGTCGAGTATGGGTTGGGACTTCGCGTAGCGCGCCGCCTCTTTCAGTGCGTGGAACGCGGAGTCTCTCGCTCCGCTGTGGAGCGCGATCACCGCGCGCGTCGCGAGGAGCGCGGCTCGCGTCTCGCCCTGCACCGCCGCTGGGTCGACGGCGCCAATGACCGTTGCCGCGTCGTCGAAGCGGAGGACGTCCATCAAGACGCCCGTCGCTGTGAGCGCACGGATCGCTCGGCGCTGCTTGCCGATCCGACCGCTCGCGGCGGGAAGAGCGAACGACGCGACGAGCGCACGAACCGCGTGCTCGAGTCGCACCGGATCCTTCGCGAAGGCACGGACGTTCGCGATCGCACGCATCGGCGCGAGCCACAGCCCATAGAACACACCGAATACGACCACCGAGAGCGCCACGCCCGCCGCAGGCGGCAACCACCATGGCGTCGTGAGGTCGAACAGGATCGCGACGGATGCCGAGCACAGCACGAGCGAGCCGTAGAGCGTGCTCCATGCCCACGGGGGTGCGCCGACCGACGTGCTTACGCCGGCTGCGGGTCGAAACGCGAGCGCCACGAGCACTGGAAGCGCGATCGCTGCCAACATCGTCGCGCTGATCGTGCTCGGCTCTGCGTGGCCCGCCGCCATCGTGAAGATGCCTGCAGCCAAGAGCGCTACGAGGAAGTAGAGCGGCCACCGCATCGGGCATTTCCCCTGATCAGACGGCGCCTTGGAGCGCGCCCGTGACGAGCGCGTCGAGGACCGCCATCGACGTATGCAGCTTGTTCTCGGCCTGGTCGAAGACGAACGATTGCGCCGAGTCGGCGACCTCGTCGGTCACCTCTTCGCCGCGATGCGCCGGAAGGCAGTGCAGGAACACGGCGGTCGGCTTTGCGCGCGCGAGCAGGGTGGCGTCGACGCGATACGGCCCGAGGACCTGGGCGCGTTGCGCGCGCTCTTCGTCGGGATCGCCCATCGAATGCCACGTATCGGTGTAGACGCAGTCCGCGCCCGTGACGGCCTCGACGGGATCGGTCAGCGTCTCGATCTTCGCGCCGTGCTTGGCGAGGCGCCGCGCATTCTCGACTATGCCAGGATCGGCTGCGTACGCGGCCGGCGTCGCGGAGCGGAAATGCGCGCCAGCGAGCGCACACGCCTCCATCAGGCTGTGCGTGACGTTGTTTCCGGCGCCGACGTACGTCACGACCAACCCCTCTAGCTTCGTGAAGCGCTCGCGAAGCGTCATGAGATCCGCGAGCGCCTGGCAAGGGTGGTGTCCGTCGGTCAGCGCGTTGATGACGGGGATCGTCGCGGCCTCACTGAAGCGCGAGATCTCTTCGTCGGCGTAGGTGCGCGTGACGAACGCGCGAGAGAAGCGACTGATGACGCGCGCCGTGTCCTCGATGGTCTCGCCGCGTCCCATCTGGAGATCGTTCGGTCCGACCATGATGGGCAAGCCGCCGAGGCGATGCACTGCGGTCTCGAACGAGATGCGCGTCCGAGTCGAAGGCTTGTTGAAGTAGAGCGTGACGCTCTGCCCGCGGAGCAGCTCGGACGAGCGTCCCGGCGCGGCCTTGTAGGCCGCGGCGCGGTCGAGCAGCGTGACGAGATCTCGTTCGGACAGGTCGGAGACGCGCAGGAAGCTTCGGAGCACGCTCCTTTCTACGATGGAACGCGCGCGATGGGCAGCCTCGAGGCTCAACGGGGCGGGACACGGCGCGCGGGCGAGTCGGTTCCGCGCGGGAGATCGCCCGCGAGGCCTGCGGGGCGCACGGCCGAATCGCCGAAGCGTTCCCGCACGTCGAGCAGCGTCTTCTCGAGCTGCCGTCGCTTGTTCGCCGCCGCGTCGGGGAAGAGCGTGGCTTGCTCTTCTTCTTCGCGGACCAGGTTGCTCGCCGAGATGCCCGTGAGGCGAACGCGCGGAGCGCTCGGGCCGAGCTTTCGCAAGAGCTCGCATGCCGCACGATGAATGCTCGTGGTGTCGGCGAGCGGCTCGGGCAACGTCACGCGCCGGGTGATCAGGGTGAAGTCTGGAAGCTTCACCTTCAGCGTGATGGTGCGAGCGGCCTGACGCGTCGCCGTGAGTCGCTTCGCGACGCGGTTCGCGTGAGAGAGGAGCGCGAGCTCGATCTGCTCGCGCGTCGACAAGTCCGTCTCGTAGGTCTCTTCGGCGCCGATCGAGATCGCTTCCCGACCCGGCACGACCTGGCGCGGATCGATCCCGCGCGCGAGGTCGCAGATCGCCTCCCCCCACGAGGATCCGACGACGGAACTGAGACGCTTCGGGCTCGCGTTCGCGAGATCGCCGAGCGTGCGTAGCCCGATGTTGCGGAGCTTCTCGGCCGCCTTCGGACCGACCCCCCACATGCGCTCGATGGGCAGCGGCGCGAGGAAGGTCGCCTCTTCACCCGGTGCGACGACCGTGATGCCGTCAGGCTTTCGCTGATCGCTCGCGACCTTCGCGATGAACTTGTTCGTCGCGACGCCGGCCGACGCGGTGAGCCGTGTCTCGCGCGCGATGTCGGCACGAATCTTCGCGGCGATCTCTTCCCCAGAGCCGAAGAGCGCGCGACTTGCGGTCACGTCGAGGAAGGCCTCGTCCAGGCTCAGCGCTTCGACCAGCGGCGTGTACCTCGAGAGGATCTCCATGAGCTCCGCGCTGACCGCGGCGTAGTGGCTCATGCGCGGAGGTACGATGATCGCGCTGGGGCATCGCCTCATCGCCTCTGCCATCGGCATCGCGGAGCGAACACCGAACGGCCTTGCCTCGTAGGAAGCCGTGCAGACGACCGAGCGCATCGAGCGCCCACCCACGACCACAGGTCGTCCGCGCAGGCTCGGATCGTCCCGTTGCTCGACGGACGCGTAGAAGGCGTCCATGTCGAGGTGAAGGATTTGTTGCGAGGACCTGTCGTGAACGTCCACTACGCCATAGGATACGGAGTCTCGGCGTTCGTGACCCTGACGGTTCACCGTTAGAAGAATGACTCAAGCCGGCTCGGTCTCAGCGTCGCCTCAAGGATCTTCACAGGTTGCAGGTGGCTTGGTTCCTGCAAAGCTTCCCGCGTCGTCGCCCAACCTCAGTCGCCCCGATAGTGGGCGCACGTCAAGAAGGAGACATCATGCGAAAGGGACTCTTCCTCTGCGCCTTGCTCGCCACGGCCATGATCGGCGGCACTGCGCTCGCCGAGCGCACCAACACGGACAACAAGCCGTCGCGTGGCCAGCAGATCAAGGAGCGCGTGCTCGCGAAGCAGCGAGAAGGCTTCGCGAAGACTCGCGCCAGCCACCAATCGACTCAGCACACGACGGCCCCCAAAGTCAGCAAGATGCGCCCGAAGGGCGAGGTTTACGGCGACCAGGCGACCCGGACCCGCGCGAACGCAGCGACGGTAGGCCGCAAGAACCTGAGCGCCACGAACACGATCAACACGCCGGCCGAAATCAAGAAGATGATGCACATGGTCAACCCCATGTACGGCGCCTACCGCACCGCACAGGACGACCAGTCGGCAGAGGCCTACGGCGGGCGTTCGATGTCGCCGCAGGGCTACCACAACGCAACGACCGGCGCGTCGAGCGTCGTGACCAGCCACGTTCACTTCAAGAACGACAAGGGCGAGGTCATGACGTCCACGATGGGCAACACGGCGACGGCGATGAAGAACCGTCACCTGAAGAACGAGATCATGGGTCTTCTCAAGGCCAAGATGGCCGAGAAGGCGAAGATCGCGGGCAAGTAGTCGCCCTCCGACCTGGTCGGATTCCTGCTTTCACCACGAGGGGTGAAAGGTCTTTCAGACGAGCGCGTTGATAGAAACGAATCGAAGCTGCGCGTCAGATCGACCGACCCACCCCGTACGTAGAGCCATCGCCCCGAGCCCGCTGCCTTCCCTAGGAAGACCCCGGGCCACGCTGGCGAAACAGCTCCAAAGAAGGCCGCCGAAAGTGCTTTCGCTCCGCACGGAAACCCCGTGCGAAAAGACTCGGCGGCCTTCGCCTATTTCCGACCGAAGGTCGGACGGCGACATCTCCGACCGAAGGTCGGATGGCGACATCTCCGACCGAAGGGCGGACGGCGACATCTCCGACCGAAGGTCGGACGGCGACATCTCCGACCGAAGGTCGGACGGCGACATTTCCGACCGAAGGTCGGACGGCGATATTTTGTCTGTGTCACGTCGAGTCGACGGTCCTGCGAGGTAGGAACTGTCCCAGTTTCGGCGCGTCCTCCGCCCCAGCCCTCGACGCACGCATTGGAAGGCCGGCTCGGCGGAAGAGCCAGCGCCCGTGTGGCCAGCCCTTCATTTCCTCGGTCCACACTTGCAGGCGGACGAGTAGCTTGGACGCCGAGGCGAAGGGACGCGGCGTGGCGAAGAAGAAGACCTCTGGCGGCAAGCGCCGGGAAAAATTGCTCACGGTGAAGGACTTCGAGCGCGCGGCGCGCCAGAAGCTCACCAAGACGGCGTACGACTACTACCGCTCGGGCTCGGACTCGGAAGCGGCGCTTCGCCGGAACGAGCGCGCGTTTCGCCGCCTCGTCATGTGGTACCGCGTGCTCGTCGACGTCTCCGAGCGAGAGTTGTCGACGACGGTGCTCGGGACGCCCGTCGCCACGCCGATCCTGATCGCGCCGACCGCGTACCACAAGCTGGCGACGCCAGACGGAGAGCTCGCGACGGCGCGCGCTGCGGCCCGCATGGGGACGATCTACGTCGCGTCGACCCTCGCGACGACGCCGCTCGAGGACGTGGCAGAAGCGGCGGAGTCGCCGAAGTGGTTTCAGCTCTACGTCCACAAGGACCGCGGCTTCACGCAGTCGTTGGTCGAGCGCGCAGAGATGGCCGGCTACGACGCGCTCGTCGTCACGGTCGACACGCCCGTGCTCGGGCGGCGGCTGCGCGACGAAAGAAACGGCTTCGCGCTCCCGACGGGCATGAGCATGGCGAACCTCTTGGCGCTCACGGGCGACGACGATCAAGGCTCGATGCTCGCGCGCTACGTCGCGGATCGTCACGACGCTGCGTTTACGTGGAGCGATCTCGCGTGGCTCAAGTCGCTGTCGCATCTGCCGGTGGTCTTGAAGGGCATCGTGCGCGTGGACGACGCCGTGCGCGCGGCTGACGAGGGCGTCGCCGGGCTCATCGTGTCGAACCACGGCGGTCGGCAGCTCGACGCATCCCCTGCGACGATCGACGCGTTGCCCGGCATCGCGCAGGCGATCTCGAGTCGCTGCGAGGTCTACGTCGATGGCGGGATCCGATGGGGTGGCGACGTTCTCAAGGCGCTCGCGCTCGGTGCTCGCGCGGTCCTCGTAGGTCGCCCGGTGCTCTGGGGGCTTGCGGTCGACGGCGAAGAGGGCGTGGTGAAGGTCCTGTCGCTGCTCGCAGACGAGCTGTCGCGATCGATGGCGCTCGCGGGCGTCGCGAGCGTGCGCAACGTCGAGCGCGGCATGGTCGTGCGGGAATGATCCGTCTGGGACGGTCGAGAGCGCCGCGCGCTCTCCTCGCGGGTCTCAAGGTGGGTTCCGCGCCGAGCCCAGCTCGCCGGGCGTGAGCGCTCGCTCGCCCGCCGCGCCACGAAGACCATGGCGACCGAGCGCGGACTCGAGCGCCTCGATCTTCTCCGGGCCGCCCTCGCGGTGTTGGAACAGCCACCAGAAGTTGCGCTCGTAGTAGCCGGCGATCGCGCTCGTCATCTCAGGATCGAGCTTCTCTTCCTTCGCGTTGGCGACGAGCATCGTCACCGTCTCGCCCG